>Ga0116227_10014196_pt1 | contig 12223 bp, 6 predicted proteins | sample S1TSphgellanicum_FD_89693 | JGI IMG/M metagenome (GOLD analysis project Ga0116227, IMG submission 89693) | Host-associated microbial communities from peat moss isolated from Minnesota, USA - S1T2_Fb - Sphagnum magellanicum MG | ecosystem: Host-associated > Plants > Peat moss > Unclassified... | reverse complement strand
GTGCGTTCGGGAACAGAACGTACGGTGAGTTGCCGTAATCGGCCGACGATAGGTTCGCAGCGGAACCCGTCTTCGCGTAGACACCGCCCGCGTAGTTCGGGTTGGCTAGCGCGTTCTGCCCCGTTTGCGGACCGGCAACACCCGTTGAAACCGGCTGGTAGTACGGGTTCACCTTAGGTACGGCACCGTAGTAAACGTTCCCGGTGATGTTGCTGACCAGAAGTCCGAGCGTTTGGCGATCGCCTTTGCCGACGTGGAGTTCGAGATCGAGATCGGCTTCGAGTTGCGGCTTCGAGAGGACGCCGCCGGCGGAGGACGTGGCGGGCGTTCCGCGCGTCGCCGCGATGTTCGGGTTGTAGGTGTTGCCCGGTAACGCCGGATCGACGTACGCCGTGGAGTTCTGGCCCGTGAAACCGAAGCCGGAGGTCACACCGCCGACGCCGGGATAGAAGGTCGTTCCGCAGCCGAAATTCGCTTGAGGAACGTTGGCCACGACGCCGCAGAGGCCGTTCGAAGCCGTCGTCGTTCCGACGGAGAACGGGTAGCCGCGATTGTAGTTGATGATCGGGCGAAGCTCGAGCCCGAAGTGCGTCTTGTAGTCCGCGCCGAGCCGTACGGTCAGCGGCGAGAGATAGCCGGCGCGATACGTGTCGTCGAGTGCGACCGACGTATCGTAGATGAAGGGCAGGTTGTCTTCACCGCTGGTGAGCGGCGTGACCCGATCGAACACGTTCTGGTAGGTCGCCGACAGGAACCCGCTCAGGCCGAACGGCCGGTCCGGGGACGTCAGGCCGAATTCCAAGCCGGTCGCCCGGTTGATGCCGTTGTTGTTCACCGTGAACACGAACGACGTGAGTTGACCTGTGATCGGATTGATCGTGGCGCTGAGGACCGAGAAGTCGGGAACGTTCGTGCTCGACTTGTAGAACGGCGTGACGCGCATGCCGAAGCCGTTCTTGAACTGGTGCTGGTACGTGAAGTCGTAGTTTGTGTCGGCTTCGTACAAAGCCGAACCGAGGTCCGGCGCATCGTGGTTGTTGTCCCAAAGCCAGAACATCTGCTGCGCGAAGTTCTGGCACTTCACGAGGCCACCGTACGGGGTGCCGCACTGGGGGTTCGCGAGCGAATCGGTTGCCGGTACGCTCTGGAATGGCGCGTAATTGTAAATGCCGGCCGGCGTCCCGTACGTCTGCGCGTTGAGGAAGATGACCGAGCGCCCGTACGACGCTCGAATCGAATCGTCGTTGTCCAAGCGGTAAGCGGCGGCGAACCGCGGCTCGTACACGCGCGGATCGTTGTACTGCGGCGTGATCCCGCTACCGGCAACGTCCGATGGATTTTCGTTGTTGAAGATGAGGCCGTCGTTGACCGGATTGGCTCCGATCTTATACGCTTCGGTGTCGACACGCAGGCCGGCGTCGATCTTGAGCTTGTCGGTGGGCGACCACTGGTCGCGAATCGCCAAGCCGTAGTTGAGGAAGTCGGAGCCGTGATAATTGATGCCGCCGATCGGCACGCGCGGAATGCCGTTCGGAAAATACTTGGCAAGCCCGCAGCCGCCCGTAACCGGACAAACGCCGCCGACCGGTTCCAAGAAGTCGGCGAGCAGCGGAACGCCGTTCGCATTATTGGTGTCCGCAAGCAAATTCGGGATGTCGACGGGCGACGAGTAACCGTTCCAAATCGGATGCTGATTTTCGAACGAGAAGTTGAGCGTTGTCGTATTGCGCGAACCGAACTGATGGATGATGTCTCCGATGAGCCCGGTCCGCTGCCCGCCCGTGTAGCTAACGCTCGGGCTCGTGTTGCCGGCATATTCCGACGTATTGTTGAAGTCGTTGACGAACGTGAACTCGTTGTAGGCGCGAAGATCGAAATAATTCGCTCCGAACGAACCCGTGTATTCCAGCTTCAGGAGGTTGGTTGGATCGTTGCTGATTTCTTCGGGCCCGATCAAACCGAACGGAGACTGCGAACCGCTCGCCGGCGTATACGGGTTGAGCCCGATCAGCTTCTGATACGTCGCCAAACCGGCCGTCGGTCCGAGCGCGCTCGCCAAGTAGTTGTACGAATCTTGGGCTAGGTACGAGCCGGGATCGTTGTTGTAGAAATTCTGATTGACAACTCCGCCGCGGTCGCCGTAAGTTTGAAGGTCGCGGTTCTGATACAGCACCTGGAGCGACTGATTGTTGTTCTGGCCGAACTTCAGAACGAAATTGTCGATGATGTCGTCGTTCTTAATGAGCGAGTCCGCATAATATGCGGTTGCCCCGTCGAGAGTGCCCGCTTGAGCCGTGTTCGAGTTCGCGTACCCGTAATAGGGTACGCTGCGCTGCCCGTTATATGAAAAATAATTTGAAATACGACCGTTCGCAGTTGCGAAACCGTATTCGACCGAGAGTTGATGGTTGAAATTTGGACCGCCGATTTCGGCATCGAAGAGCCCATTGCCGGGATACGTACCGCGTTTCGGAATGATGTTGACGACGCCGCCGCCCGCGTTCCCCTGGGTGGCGTCGCCGGCGCCTTCGACCACCTGAAGCGAACCGAGGCCGTTGAACCGGTTACCGCTCGCGTTCTCGGAAAAGAACGGTTCCGTGTACGGGATGCCGTCGAACTGATACCCGACTTCGGTCGAGAGGCTGCCGCGAATGACGATCTCGTTCGACGAGTCGAGCGTCACGCCCGGGACCGCCTGAACGAGGGCGCGTTCGTTGTTCGAATCGGCTTTGCCGGTCGTCTGCGCGATCCGGCTTCCCGAGACCGTCACCGAGTCGACGGTTTGATTCGGCTGGAAAGCTGAAGTGATGTTCCGCGCGGTAACCCGCCCGATCTGGCGGAGGTTCTCCGCCTTTGAGACTTTGATCGTACCGAGCGAGAGATCCTGATCGCCGATAATCGTGACGCCTTGCCGCAAGACCGCTTCGTACCCAGTCTTCTCGACCGAAATTGAATAGGTGTCGACGTTGAGCCCCAGGATCGAGAAGAAGCCGCGGTCGTTCGTGGTCGTTTTGTACGTGCCGGACGGCGCGACGATCGTAACCGCCGCTCCGGGGACCGGCGCGTTGCTCGTAGCGTCGAGCACCACGCCCGACACGTTGCCGGTTTGACCGCCGGCGGCGAACGACGGTAACGGCGAGCCGAGCAACGGCATCAAGCCGGCGAGAGCGAGAACGGAGAAGAGCCTGCGGGCCATAAGCGAAGCTCTCGTGTTCGCAAAAACGCGCTGAAACAATGGAGGACACTCCTCTGGTGTACGCAGGGGCAAAACGGACGCCGTGTGCTCGAACAAAAAGCCGCGAGCATTACGCGGTGGCGACCGACTGCGAACATTATGTCAGCCGATAATGTTTCCTTTAAACTTTTGCAGAGAATTCAGGATCGAGGAAACATCCTGGGACGTCGCTTGGATTCTCTCAGAGATCCAGGGAAATATACGTTCCGGCACTTAGATTTTGCATTATTTAGGACGGGGTGTTAGGCCCGTTTAGTAACGCGAGCGTCCTCAGACTCTGGGCGCCGTAACGAGTTCCGCGGGCTCCTAAACTTCCATCACGACCGGAATGACGATCGGCTTGCGTTTCGTTTTTTCGTAAACCGCTTTAGAAATGCCCTGGCGGATGTGTTCCTTCACCGTTTGCACGTCGCGGATTCCCTCGACCGAACAGCCGTGCAGAATGTCCCCGACCTTGCGTTCGAGATCGCGGGTGACGTCCTCGGAATCCGGCAGATAGAACACCCCGCGGGAAACGAGGTCGGGCCCCGCGACGACGCGAGCTTCCGTCGCGTCGACCGTTACGACCACCATCATGATCCCGTCAGCGGAGAGATGCTTGCGGTCGCGCAGGACCGCCTCGCCGATGTCGCCGACGCCGCTGCCGTCGACCATCACGTTGCCGCCGTAGGTCTTGCCGACTTTGCGCGGACCGGCCTTCGTAAATTCGAGCACGTCGCCGTTTTCGATCACGAAGCAGTTCGCGGCCGGAACGCCCGTCTTCTGCGCGAGCCCCGCGTGGGTGACGAGCATGCGGTACTCGCCGTGGATCGGGATGAAGTGCTTCGGCCGCACGAGGTTGAGCATCAGCAAGAGCTCTTCTTGCGAAGCGTGCCCCGAGACGTGCGCCGCGATGCTGCCCGAGCCGTGAACGACGGTCGCGCCGAGCCGGTAGAGGTTGTTGATCGTCTTGCCGACCGATTTCTCGTTGCCCGGAATCGGCGTCGCGCTGATGACGACCGTGTCGCCCGCGACGATCTTCATGCGCGGGTGGTCGCGCACCGCGAGCCGCGAGAGCGCCGACATCGGTTCGCCTTGCGAACCCGTCGTAATGATCACGACCTCGTTCGGCGGATACTCGTCCACTTGCTCGAGGCGGATCACGCGCTCTTGCGGCACTTTGAGATAACCGAGTTCGGTCGAGTACTGAACGACGTTGAGCAGCGAGCGGCCGAGAAATGCGATGCGCCGGCCGAAGCGAATCGCCTGGTCCACCACCTGCTGGATGCGCGGCACGTTGGAAGCGAACGACGTCACGATGATGCGGCCCGGCGCGCGCGCGAAAATGTTGGCGAAGGCCTCGCCGACGACTCGTTCGGAGGGCGTGTAGCCCGGCCGTTCGGCGTTGGTGGAATCCGAAAGCATGCACAGCACGCCCTCGTCGCCGATGCCGGCGATCGCTGCAAAGTCGGCCGGCCGGCCATCGATCGGGGTTTGATCGAATTTGAAGTCGCCGGTATGAAAGATCACGCCGAGTTCCGTCGTGATCGCGAGCGCGCAGGCGCCGGCGAGGCTGTGATTGATGTGGACGAACTCCGTCTCGATCTTGCCGTACTTCACGACGTCGCCCGGCTGGACCGCGACAAAATACTTATCGGTCACCTTGTGATCGCGCAGCTTCGCGCGGATCAAGGCAAGCGAAAGCGGCGTGCCGACGACCGGCACCTGCGGAAACTCGCGCAGCAGATAGGGGATGCCGCCGATGTGATCTTCGTGGCCGTGGGTCACGAGCAACGCGCGGAACTTGTCCCGGTGTTCGCGCAGATACGAGAAGTCGTTGATCACGACATCGACGCCGAACATCTCGTCGTCGGGAAACATCAGACCGCAATCGACCACGACGATGTCGTCCTGGGTCTCGATCACGGTCATGTTGCGGCCGATTTCGCCGCAACCTCCGAGCGGCACGATCCGCACGTACGGTTCGTCCGGCGGCTTGGCGACGACGAGTTCGGCGACGGCCGACGAGCGGCCGTTTCCGTTTCCATTCACATTTCGATAATTCAAAAAAGATCTTTCCGGCTCGAGGCAGACCCCTTGCCGTGATCCGGCCTCGGCGTGATAGAGCCTCTCGGGAGGCCATAACATGATTGCAGCCGTTTTCGTTACGCTAGCCGCACTGACTCTTTCTCCGACGCCGCCGGGGGCTCGGCATGCGCCCGTGCCCGCGGCGACCGGCAGCAACCGGACTGCGGCGACGAGCAGTGGCCGGGCCGCGGCGACTGGCAGTGGCGGGGCCGCGACGACTGGCAGTGGCCGGGCCGCCACGAGCGAGCTGCCGGCGCCCCAGCCGCCGCGGGCCGACGAACTGTACTCGTTGCGGGCGCGCCGCCGCCTTGCGAGCTACCTTCGCCTGCGCTTGCAGGAGCTGCGGCTCGAGCACCTCGACCGCGCCGCCGATGCGATCGAGCGCCGGATCCCGATCGACGAGCTCGTGCCGGTTGCAAGCCCGACTTACCCGGCGAGCAGCGCGCGGTCAGCGAGCCCGGCGACCCCCATAAACCCGGATTTGCCTTCTCCTTGAAAGCGGTTTCGGCCGTCCCTCCGGCACGACTTCCCGCGAAGCATTAAGCGGATCGAAGTCGAAAGCGGGGCCGGTGAAGCTCTCCCCAAGCCCCGAAACGCACGAAGCGCGCTCTCCCTGGCTCGGAATCCGTTTACCGCTCGACGTCGTGATCGCTCCCGCTCGCGCATTTCCGGAAATCGCCGCGAGCCGGGAGTGGCTCACCGCCTACGCGTTGATCGTTGCCTCAGGCTTGGCGGCCGTCGCCTGGAGCGCCCCGGCGCTCCGCCATCTCGCCGGGGTGGTTCACCCGCCGTTCGGGGCGGCGGGTCGCCCGGCGGCCGAGATCGTCGAGGCCGGCAACGCCTTGATCGCCGACGCGGCGCTCCAGCAACTGCTCACGCCGCTCTTCGCGATCGGCTTGACGGCGATGGTCTTGACCACGATCGCGCGCTTCAAGGGCCAGGCCACGCCGTTTCGGGTCTATCTCGCCCTCGCGACGAATTGTCTCGTGCCGACGATCTTCGGCAATCTCGTCACCGGCGCCGCCGTCGCGCTTCATCCGGCCGCTTCGTATCACGACTTGCGCGCCTTCAACGTCGCCGCGCCCGATAATCTCGCGCTCTTCGCGAGTTCTTCGAATCCCAAAGAAGTCGGATTTCTCGGATCGTTCGACATCTTCACGCTCTGGTCGACGATCCTGCTCGCCTTCGGCTTCGCCGCGACGACGCCCGTGAAGGTCTCGACCGCGCTCGCCGTTTCGTTCTCGATTACGCTCGCGCTCGCCACGTATTTCACGTTTTCGTCGTGAGCCGAATTCGATTGCGGGGTCCCGCGGCCCGAGCGGCACTCGCGGTCGCATTCACGTTCGCCGTGCCCGCGCTACCGGCACCCGCACAGCAGGCCGCCCCGCCCCCCGCCGCACCGTTGCCGGCCGCGCCCCCCGCCGCACCGCGAGTGTTCGTTCCGGGGACGTTTGCCGGCGAACCTGGGAAGCGGGCTGCGAAGGCGTTCGACGGGTACGCGACCGTCGCTTACGCACTCGCCCATGCCCCCGCGCTTCTGGCGCAGCGCGCGACGGTCCTCAACCTCGATGCGCAGTTCACCAAGGATCGGGCCGCCGAATATCCCACGGCGACGGGTCAACTGCAAAACCAGTTGCAAAAACAGAGCAATTCGACCGGGACGCTCGCGCAATTCGGCGTCGCCCCTTCGAGCAATTTTTCCGAAAACACCGCGCAGCTTTCGTCGACGTACAACCTCTTTAACGGCACCGCCCAGATCGCCGCCCAGCAGGCGAAACGCCAGGTCGAAAACGCGAAATTCGAACTGCAGCGGCAAGAAGAACAAACGGTCGCGACCGTCTCGAACGCTTTCTACGCCTTGGCAGCAAACCGCGAAACCGTGGTCGTCGACGAAGGCGATCTTGCGTACCAGCAAAATTTGCTCAAGTCGGCGCAGGCGCAGGAGAGCGTCGGCCGAGTCGCCGGCGTCGACGTCTTGCGCGCCGAGGTCGCCGTCGAGCGCAGCGATTCCGCGCTCGTGCAGGCCCGCACCGATGAAGCGAATGCAGCGGAGTCGCTCGCGGTTCAAATCGGTGCGCCTGCCGCCACGCAGTTCACGATTCCGACCGAACTGCCGGAGCCGCCGGTGCCTGCCGCACCGCTGACCCAGCTCGGAACGATCGCCAAGATGAACCGGCCGGAGATCTTCGAGGCGCGCGCGGCGCTCGCGGCGGCGAAGCTCGGCGACGCCGCGGTAGATTCGGATTTACGGCCGACGGTCGCGCTTAGCGGTTCGTTCGGAAGTCAAGTTTCGCCGACGAACTTCGTCGTGCAACAGGAACAGATCGACGCGAGCAACGCGCAGGCTCTCGCAAGCTTTCAAGAACAGCAAAAGCTTTTTCCCGGCGTGGCTTTTCCCGCGCCCGTGCCGCTGCCGCCCGTCGACCGGCACACGCCGGGATTCTGGCTCATCGGCATCGTCTCGACCTTCACCGTGCCGCTCTACGATTACGGGCAGCGGGCGGCGCAGCATCATGCCGAGCGCGCCCAGATCGAATCGTCGCTCGCCTCACTTTTCAATGCGTACGACACCGTGCAGGCCGACGTCGACGCGGCGCAGCGCAACCTCGTTGCGGCGTCCGAGAAGTTGCGGCTCGCCAAGCTCGCCGAGCGCGAAGCGGCCGAGTCGGCGCGCATCGCCCAACTTCAATACAAAAACGGCTTGATCTCATTCACCGACGTGACCCAAACCCAGCAGACCGCGCTTTCGACCGAACTCGATCTCGTGAGCGCGCGGGTTGCGTACGTGACCGCCTTCATCCGGCTGCGCGTAGCGCTCGCGCCGCCCGACGCCGCCGCCGCTGCCGACCTGCGGTCGTCGTGAGCCGCCGCACCGTCATCTTCATCACGCTCGGCGCGCTCGCGGTCGTCATCGTCGCCGGAGTTATCATCACGCGCTCCGGCTCGCACGCCATCCCGGTCAAAGAGGTGAGCGTCCGCGCGGGTGAGTTCGAAACGAAGCTGCCGGAGACGGGCGTCGTGCAATTGCCGCGCACGGCCACGATCCCGGCCGGCGTCGCCGCGAACGTCGCCGAAATCGCGGTGCATGCGGGCGACCGCGTACGCGCGGGTCAGTTGCTCGCGACGCTCGTCAACGAGCAAGTGACCACGAACGTAAGCGACGCGCAAGCGTCGGCCGAGGCGGCCCGCGGCAAAGCGCAGAGCATCGCCGAAAGCAACGCGGCGCTGCCCGAGCAAAATCGCTCCGCCATCGTGCAGGCCGAAGCCGCCGTCGTCGCGGTGCGTTCGCAACTCACGCAAACGCAGCAAGACCTCGTCGCGGGCTCCCAGTCGGGGCTCGGTTACGGCGGAACGACCGCGCAAGAGCAGCGGCTCGCCGCCGACACGACGCTCGCCAAAGCCGCAACTGATTTGCGCGAAGCGAAGCGGACCTACGACGCCGACACGTTCTTATATGCGAATAAAGGCGTTTCGCGCGACGCGCTGCTGCAGACGCAAGCCCGTTACGAAGAAGCGCAGGCCACGTACGAGCAAGCCCGCAGCGAGCGCGACATCCTCGGCGGCACGCTCGGCCGGGAAACCCAAGTGCTGCGCGACCGCGTGACCTCCGCGCAGGACGCGCTGCGCCAAGCGCAAGCGCAGCTCGCGGCCGCGCGAGCCAACGCGGCGCAATCCAAGGCGGGCGATCTCGTCGCGGCGCGCGCCGATGCGAGCCGCGCCGAAGCCGATCTCGCTTACGCGCGCGAACAAGCGGACCGCCTGCGCGTCGTCGCGCCGTTCGACGGAATCGTCGAGAGCGTCGCGAGCGAACCGGGCGACGCGCTGCGGCCCCTCCAGCCGGGGGACGCCGTGACCCTGGGCCAGAGCCTCTTCACGCTGGCGGCCGACGACGTTTTCGTCGTGCGCACGAAGGTCGACGAACAGGACGTGGCCGGCCTCGCGCTCGGCCAAAAGGCGACCGTGAGCGGCGAAGATTTCAACGGCGCGACCTTGCCGGGACACGTGGTCGCGATTTCGCCCGTCGCCCAACGTTCGGACGATCCGTCGAACACGTCGCGCCAGGTGGTCACGACGATCGCGCTCGACCGGCGCCTGCCGTTTCTGCGCGACGGCATGACGGTCGACGTCGACATCGTCACCCACGCCGAGCCGCACGTGCTCGCCGTGCCGACCGACGCCGTGCGCAAAGACGGTAACGCGAGCTACGTGCTCGCCATTCGCGACGGCCGCACGCAGCGCGTCGACGTGAAGCTCGGCGCCCAGAACGACACCCAGGCCGTCGTCACGCACGGTCTGCGCGCCGGCGACCTGATCGCGGCCGACAAGGATCCGAGCGTGACCGCGGGCATCGCCGTGAAACCCGCGCCCTCCGCCACGCCCGATTGAGGCCCGGGTGAGCCGCTTTTTCGCCTACGCGGGCGAGGCTTTCGAAGCGCTGTGGCGCAACCGCGTGCGTTCGATCCTCACGATGGTCGGCATGATCATCGGCACGGCGTCGGTGATCGCCGTACTCGGAATTGGTAAGGCGGCCTCCGGCGGAATCTCAGGCTCGCTCAACGCCTTCGGCGACCCGGGGATCTTCGTCTCGGTCGACCCGAACGCCGACGATCCGGCCGCGGCTGCGATCCAGTACCGCGACGCCGCCGTCGTCGCCGCGGCCCATCCCGGCCTGCTGCGCTACGTCTTTCCGAGTTCGCAAAAGAACTTTACCGTTGCGGCTGACGGCACGAGCGACGTCGTGGCCGTCTCGAGCCAAGCCGGCATCGTCTTCGACACGCTGACCTTGCGCGAAGGCCGCCGCATCGGGCCGGGCGACGTCGCGAACGCCGCGCACGTGACGCTACTCAGTCAGTCGCTCGAACGGCGCCTTTTCGGAACGAACCTCGCGCTCGGCCGAATCGTGCGCATCGACGGCGTGCGCTTCGCGGTGGCCGGCGTGTACGACGAACTCAAAGCCGGCATCTTCAGCAACGCGGGCCAATCGGACTACATCGAAATCCCCTACTCGACGTTCGACGAACTCGCCCCGGGGCCGATCGACTCGCTCGAGGTCTATCCCGTGGCCGGCGCAACGCTCGACGAGGTGCGAGCGGCGGTCGTCGCCTCGCTGCGCCACCTCCATGGCCCGCACGCGCAATACCAGGTCCAGGACGCGCTCGCATTCCTCGGAGCCTTCGAGCGAACGATTTCCGTGGTCGGCGCCGGACTCACGGCAATCGGCGGCGTCGCGCTGCTCGTGGCCGGCATCGGCGTCATGAACATCATGCTCGTCTCGGTTAGCGAACGCACGCGCGAGATCGGGATCCGCAAAGCGATCGGCGGCAGCAGCCGCGACATCACGACGCAATTTCTCATGGAGGCCGTCATTCTCTCGCTGCTCGGCGGCGGTACGGGCATGGTGATCGGCGTGCTCGCCGTGCTCGCGGTCTACGGATACGTTGCGAAGCTGCTCGGGCCGGCGCCGATTCCGTGGCTTGCGATCGTCGCGGTCGCCGTGGGATTTTCGATCTTCGTCGGCGTCCTCTTCGGCACGTATCCGGCAATTCGCGCCGGCAAGCTGGATCCGATCGAAGCGCTCCGGTCGTGAAGCTGCGCGCGACGCTGCGGCAGTACGGCGGCTACTTCGCCGAAGCGACGGGCGTGCTGCTCGGCAACCGGACGCGCTCGCTGCTCACGATCCTCGGCCTCATTATCGGCGTCGCGGCCGTCATCTCGATCCAAATCCTCGGCAAGGGGATGTCCGGCGCCGTCACCGGCGTCCTCGGATCGCTCAACGACCGTAGTTTTTACGTCTTCCCGAACGCGCGGCAAGCCGATTTTCTCAAAGCGTCGATCAAATACGGCGACATTGCGAAGACGAAAGAACTCTTTCCCAACGTGCTCGTGGCGCTGCCCGCGGGCTCCGTCGACCGGCTCATGAGCGTCGGACACGCGCGCGCCCGGCTCGCGCTCGCCGCCGATTCCGACGTCGCCTTCGCGGCGGTGCCGCTCGTCTTCGGACGCAATCTCACGCACGCCGATATCGCGACGAGCGCGCACGTCTGCGTGCTGACGAACAACGCCTACGGGCGCCTCTTTCCGAACGGCGGCGACCCGGTCGGCGCGAGCCTGCGCGTGGGCGAGCGCCGCTTCGTGATCGTCGGCGTGCAGGGGCGGCCGACGCAAGGCATCGTGCCCGTGAGCTTCGGCGGCGACGTTTCCATTCCGTACACGACGTACGAGCAGCAATATCTACGCAGCCGGCCGCTCTTCGCCGCGCGTTTCATCGTTCGCGACGCGAGCGCGCTCGGCGAGACCGAACGGCAAATCGTCGCTTATTTCAAGAGCACGAAAGCGGGGCGCGCCGAGTATCAGACCTTCGATCGCAAATCGTTTTCGTCTTCGGTGGAAGGCATTTTCGCCGCGCTCACGCTCGTCGTCGCGCTGATCGGCGCGGTGTCGCTCGTCGTTGCGGGTATCGGCATCATGAACATCATGCTCGTGTCCGTCACCGAGCGCACGCGAGAGATCGGCGTGCGCAAAGCGATCGGCGCGACCAGCTTTGCGGTGCTCGCGCAGTTCTTCATCGAGGCGCTGCTGCTCTCGCTCGTGGGCTGCGGCATCGGGCTTGCGGTCGGCGTCGCCGTCGGCGGGCTCGTCGACCGTTTCGCGCTCGTCGCGATCTCGGGCGTGGTTCCGGCCCTGCCCTGGCTGCAATCGATCGCAATCGCCGTCGGCTTCGCCACGCTCGTGACGCTGGTTTTCGGAACGTATCCCGCCTATCGCGCCGCGCGTCTCGACCCGATCGAGGCGCTGCGCTATGAGTGAAGGCGCGGCGATCGCGATCCGCGACGTGACGAAAACGTATACGACGGGTGCCCTCGAAGTGCAAGCACTGCGTGGCGTGAGTTTTACGGTCGCGCGGGGCGAGTACGTCGCCAT
>Ga0116227_10014195_pt1 | contig 12224 bp, 5 predicted proteins | sample S1TSphgellanicum_FD_89693 | JGI IMG/M metagenome (GOLD analysis project Ga0116227, IMG submission 89693) | Host-associated microbial communities from peat moss isolated from Minnesota, USA - S1T2_Fb - Sphagnum magellanicum MG | ecosystem: Host-associated > Plants > Peat moss > Unclassified... | reverse complement strand
TCGGTCACCTCGACCTTCCCGCTCGGCAGGCCGGTGTCGCGTGCCGGTACGACGAGAAAGTAATTCCTGCCTTCCTCCCACGTGGGTGCGGCGGACAGCCGCACGGAACCCGCGCAACAGAGCACGGCAAGGCTGACCCACAGCACGATCGGTCGCATCGACACGGCCTCCACGACGACCCGGATCTTCGGGTTTGCCGATTCTAGCAGCTGACGCGTCCCGACCTTGAGCCCCTTGCCGCTTGCGCCCCAGCGCTGCGCGCCGGCTGCGGACGGCGGCCGCTGTGCCGACAACGGGTGACGGAACTGTTGCGCCGAGCACGCGTCACGAACCGCTGCGCCGGGCACGCGCCGCGGAACCGCTGCGCCGGGCACGCGTCACGGAACTGCTGCGCCGGGCACGCGCCGCGGAACTGCTGCGCCGACCGGGCAGTTCGAGCTCCACGGGCGTCCGGCGAGGCGCTCGCGGACCCAGTCGAGCTGTCGGGGCGTGGTTTGTTCCATGAGTGGATCGTGGTCGAGTCCGCCGACGTGCACGAACTCGATCGGCAAGCCGTGCGCGCAGGCCCGCTGCACCCCCGCCTCGATGTTGCCGATGGCCACCGACCGATCATCGTCGCCGGCGAGCACGAGGAGCGGCCCGCGAATCGGTTGCTCGCCGCTGCGGCTGTCGGCGTTGTAGCGCCGCAGCTGCGGTAGCTGGTTCCACCCGCGGCGCACCGCCGGGCGCGTTCCAAGCTCCTTCATCACGGCAAAGGCGTAGTACCAACAGCCCCGCTGCGTCACGGCCCGGTAGCGCGCCAGCGCGGGTGGTGTGAGCATCTGCCGCACGTCGAAATCCGGGTAGGTCGCCTGAATGCCGAAGGCCGTGAACGGCCAATACAGATCCGTGACCGCCTTGAAGACATCCGCATCGTGCGACTCGAAGGCATCGAAATCCATGTCGCCGGCGACCGAGATCCCGCCAACATAGTCGGCGTCGCCCTCGTGCGCCTCCCGCTCAGCGACGCCCCAGATGGCGACCCCGCCTTGGGAGTGGCCGATCGCGACCCAGCGGTGCCCTAGCGCCGGCGCCGCAGCGCGCGCCGCCGGAACCGAAAAAATCACATCATTGGCCTGCGGAATCTTGTCGTCGTACTGGTGAGCTCCCGGGGTGCCGAGTCCTGCATAGTCGGTTGCGACGACGGCAAATCCGGCGGCGACCATCGGCATGAGGCCCTCGGCGCCGTATTCGACGTCCTTCATCAGGGAGGGCGCGCAGCGTCTCGCCACGCCGCTCGTACCGTGGGCCCAGGCGATGACGGGCCAGCCACCCGCGGGCGCAGTACCCGCCGGTATCAGTACGACGCCCGACGCCGCCACATCGGCGCCGGACAACGCGCGGGAGTGATACAAGATGCGCACGGCGCTCGCGCCGGCGGGCAGCTGATACCCCTCGAAGCGCTGGCTGCGGATCAGCGTTCCCGCCGCAGCCGCCGGCAAGGGTACGGGCGGATCGTAAAAAGACGTCAACGGCAGCGCATCGGCGGCCTCGAGTGCCCGCGCCGCCGCGCGCGTCTGCGGCAACCCATCGTCGGTCTGGACCGGCCCCACAACAGGCAGCCCGTTGTCGGTCTGGACCGGCCCCATAGCAGGCAGCCCATTGTCGGTCTGCACCGGCCCCATAGCAGGCAGCCCGTTGTCGGTCGCGATCGGCCCCACAGCGGACAGCCCCTCGTCGGCAGACACCGGCCCCACGGCCAGCAGCAAGGTAGAGCAGCACGCGAGACGCAGGTGGCTCAAGGACCCTGGGGTTCCGTGGCCGACGGCGCCGGCTCCTCGAGGCTCTCGCGGATGCGCATCGCGAGCATGTCCATCGCGAAAGGTTTGATGATCATGCTCATGCCCTTCTCGAGGAAGCCCGACGCGGCCGCAGCGTTCTCGGCATACCCGGTCATGAACAGCACCCGGAAGTTCGGTCGTGATTGGCGGGCCACCTCGGCGATCTGGCGGCCGTTCATGCCCGGCAGGCCGATGTCCGTGATGAGCAGATCGATGCGCCGTTTGGACTCCAGGATCGCGAGCCCCGACGGCCCGTCGCCGGCCTCGAGCGCGCGATAACCGAGATCGTTGAGCACCTCGACGATGAGCGAGCGCACCACCGGTTCATCCTCGACGACGAGTACGGTCTCGTTGCGCTTCGCCGACTGGACGTCCGGCGGTCGGACGGGATCCTCGTCGAGAGTCGCGCCCCGATGACGCGGCAGGTACAGCAGCACCGTGGTACCCCTGCCGACCTCGCTCTCGATCGTCACCGAACCGCCCGATTGGCGCGCGAATCCGTAGATCATCGACAGCCCGAGCCCGGTGCCCTGGCCGATCGGTTTGGTCGTGAAGAACGGTTCGAAGGCTTTGCTGATCGTATCGGCGCTCATGCCGGTTCCCGTGTCGCTCACGCTGATGCGCACATACTGGCCGGGCTGCACGTCGCGGGGCCGCCGCCGATGGTTGATCTCGAGGTCCAGATTGCAGGTCGCGATCGTCAGGCTGCCGCCATCCGGCATGGCGTCGCGGGCATTGATGACGAGGTTCAAGATCGCACTTTCGAGTTGATTCGGATCGCACATGGTCGGCCACACGTCCGCACCGAGCGCGAACTTCAAGTCGATGCGCTCGCCGAGGGTCCGGCGCAGCATGTCCTCCATCGATTCGATCAGCGGATTGGCGATCACCGCCCGGGGATCGAGCGGCTGCCGGCGCGAAAACGCGAGCAGCCGGTGGGTGAGCGCGGCGGCCCGGTTGGCGGAGTTCATGGCCCCCCCGATGTATCGGTCGAGTTCGCCGAGCTGTCCCTGTGCGATGCGCTTCTGAATGACCGCGAGGCTGCCCGTGATCCCCTGCAGCAGGTTGTTGAAATCGTGCGCAATGCCCCCCGTGAGCTGGCCGACCGCCTCCATTTTTTGCGACTGCCTGAGCGCCTCTTCCGCGGCCCGCTGCTCGGTCACGTTGCGCCCGACGATGTAGAACACACCGTCGAACGGCTCGGCCGACCAGGCGATCAGCGACCGCCGGCCGTCCGCATGCACGAGGCTGTCCTCGAGATCCCGCACCGACTCGCCGGCCGCGAGGCGCTTGATGACGCCGGCGATGGCGCCCCGATCCTCGGCGGCGAGCAGGTCGCTGAACGGGCGCCCCAGCATCTGCGCATCGTTGTAGCCGAGCAGCCGGCTCCAGGCGGGATTCACGGAGCGCAGCAGCCCGTCCGGGCCGACGGTGCCCATCAGATCGTTGGTCGAATTCCAAATGCGTTCGCGCTCAGCGGCATTGGCGCGCTCGAGCGTGATGTCGCGCGCCACCGCGTGAATAAAGCCGGCGTCCGGCACCGCCGCCCAGGCGAGCAGGCGATGCCCGCCGTCCTTGGTGCGATAGCGGTTCTCGAACGCGAGCGTCGTCAAGCCATGGGAGAGCCGCCGGATCTCGTCCGCGGTGCGCGCCCAGTCGTCCGGGTGTACGAATTCCTCGATGTTGCGGCCCACGAGCTCATCTTCCGACCAGCCGAGCAGGCGCATGGCGGCGGGATTCGCCGCCACGATGACGCCTTCAAAATCGCACACGAGCATGAGCTCCTGGGACAGCGACCAGATGCGGTCGCGGTCGCGCGTGCTCTGCGCCTCGGCGAGCTTGCGCTCGTGAATGTCCGTGTTGGTCCCGATCCATCGCTTGATGCGCCGATCCGTCGTATGGATCGGCAGCGCGCGAGCGAGATGCCAGCGATAGGCGCCGTCGCGCCGTTGCAGCCGGAATTCTGCCTCATAGATCTCGCCGGATTCGAGCGCGGCCTGCCAGCGTTCGCGCGAGACCGCGCCATCGTCCGGATGCACGTTCGGGTGCCAGCGTTCGAGCGCAAGATCCGCCCGCGCCCTGCCGCTGTACTCGTAAAAACGGTCGTTGAACCACTCGATGCGGCCGTCCGGCTGCGCGGTCCAGACGTGGTTGGGGAGGGTCTGGGCCAGGGTCAGGAACTGGGCAGCGCTTTCCTCGATCGCGCGCTGTGCCGCGCGGCGTTCGGTGACGTCCTGCACGACTCCATCGAGGCGCACCGGTTTACCGGCCGCATCGCGCTCATATTCTCCGCGCCGAGCGATCCAACGCAGCTCGCCGGTGTCGGCGCGACGGATACGGTACTCGACCACGAGCGGGGCGATTTCCCAGTCAATCCGCCGGTAGCGGGCGATCTCGGCGAAATCTTCCGGCACGAGCAGCGCCGAGATCGACTCTGCGGGGATCGCATCGCAGATGTCGAGCCCGTAGATGCGGCAGAATTCAGGGCTGCCGCTGACCATGCCGGTTGCGAGGTCCATCGAGAACACGCCGACCCCGCCTGCCTCCTGTGCGCGCCGCAGCCGCTGCTCCGACTGTCGCAGGGCCTCGCCCGTCCGATGGGCCTCGGTGCGGTCGCGCAGAACCTTGACGAAGCCGAACGGGACGCCCGCCGGGTTCAAAATCGGCGTCAGTTCACCGCTCGCCCAGAACCATTCACCGGAACGGCGCAGGTGCCAGCGCTCATCGCGCGACCACCCCTTCTCGAGGGCCGTCGCGAGCTCGAGCGCGGGGCGCCCGGCGGCGCGGTCTTCGGGCGTGAAAATGCGCGCGAGTTCCGCGCCGATCATCTCGCTCTCGCTCCATTCCATGATGCGCGTCGCGCCCCGGTTCCAGCGCGTGATCCGGCCGTCGAGATCGGTCGCGATGATCGCGTAATCGATCGCGCTGTCGATGATCTGGCGATTCACGAAGTCGCCGCCGTGCGCGCCGTGTTGCGCCTCGCGCTGTTCCTGCAGCCGGCCACGCTCATCCTGCTGCCGGCCTGCCGTGCGCAGCTGGGCCGTCGTCGCGGCGACGACGGCGAGCACCCCGGCCGGCCGTTCGTCGTCGCCGAGCACCGGTGAACAGGCAAGGTTGAACACGCCCTGCTCCGCGCGGTCACTGCCCTCCTCTGCGTGGTTACTGCGCGTGAGCGTCATGCGCTGATCGGAATGATGCAGGGCTGCACCGCCGGGCCCCAACCGCAGGACGCGGTCATTGAAGTCCGCAATGTCGGGAAAGCAGCTCCGCGCCGGGGAACCGAGCGCGCCCGGATGCCGCCCGCCGGCGATCTCGGCAAAGGCATCGTTGTAAATCATCACGCCGTCGTGTCCCCAGAGAAGGACCATGGCGGCGGGTGAGTGGATCACCATGGCGGTCGCCGCACGCAGGCTGCGCGGCCAGGTCTCGAGCGCGCCGAGTGCGGTCGACGCCCAGTCGAATTCGGCGATCAGTCGCCCTGTCTCGCCGCCTCCTGCCAGAAATCTCGGTCGAACGTCGTGCGATCCCCGCTGCACCTCCTCCCGACAGTCATTCATCAGGTTTTCCCCGCATCTTTGGTCCCGATTATCGCCAGATGTCGGGTCACCTGTCTCTCGCCAAATTCATGTTGCGCGGCAGTTTTTGGCGATTTTAGGGAGTAACCATTCAAACGCACGATGCGGGCCGCTCAACGGGGCAGCGCCAATCTCCGCTGGGGAGCCTCGCTCGAGTTGCCCTTTCCTACATCTGATAAACAGGTAGAAGTGCATCTATTAACTGTCTGATTTAAATATATAATTTTATGATCCCCCCGGGGGTTGGCGCAGGGCGGGGCTTTGCCGGACGCGCCGCCTGAACCGGTTCCGGCCGCGCCTGCATGGGTCATTTTGCCCTTTAAGCTTCTGAAACATAAAAAGGTTGGCTCGGCTTTGCCAAACGCGTATCCTCCCTTAAGGCGGATAACCGACGTCCGCCAGCGCGTGGCGCATAGGACATGCCTCACTGATGAAGATCACGCCCAATCAATCGCTGATTTTGGCCAGCGACCCTTCGAATCCGCGCGCGCGGATCAGTACGGTCGCGGGCGGCGCGTCGGGCGCATCCGACCCGGGCCAAGTCTCGACGGGCACGGTCTTGAAAACCGTCACGGTGACGCTGCGCGCGGACTACGGGGCCGCCGCACCCGCACGGCGCGCCCGCCCCACGGAAGAGCCCATCGACGTCCTGGCCACCGAGACCGACGCCGCGGACGACACCGCATTCGATCACGGGCTGCCCGCGCGGATCGCGGAGCCAGGCGCTGCGCCTGTTGGAACTGCGCTGCCCGCGCGGATCGCCGAGCCGAGCGCTGCGCCTGTCGGAACGGCGGGTCGCACCGACGTCCGTGCTCTGACCAGGTCGGCCGCGACGCCGGCGTCTCTCGCGCCGGTGGCCGAGTACGCGCGCATGCAGGTGCAGTTCCCCACCGCTCCGAAAGGTACTCAACTCGACGTCCATGCCTGAGACGTCTCCGCCTGAAGGGCGCGCTTCGTCCGCCGTATGAGCCGCTCAATCCCTGGGATCCTACGGCGCACATAGCTTATGTCTGCTCCCGTGTTCCGGGCACTCCTGTCCATGATAGAAAGCCGCGGTTCAACGGGTGCGCGCCGCCCTAAGTCACCGACGGAAGCAGACTCAGCGATGCCCGATTCGTTTTCACCCCGTGAACCCTTGTGGATCCCCGCCCCGGACGTCGTGGCGCAAACGCAGATGACGGACTTCATGCGCCATTGCGGCCGGCGCACGGGCATGACGTTTCGGACCTACGCCGAGCTGCATGCCTTCTCGATCGACGAGTTCCGGTCGTTCTGGCGCTGCTTTCTCGAATGGTCGCAGTTGGCCTATGCCGGCGACGCCGCCGAGGTCTGCACCGCCGACTCGATCGAGCATGCGAGTTTCTTTCCGCACTTGCGTGTGAACTACGTCGAGGCACTGCTCTCGACGCAGCGCTATTCGCCGGAGGCGCCGGCAATCACCTCGCGCAGCGCGGATGGCGCGACGCTGCGTCTGTCGCGCGGCGAGCTGCGAGCGCGCGTGCTCGCCGCTTCTGCGGCGTTCAAAGGCCTGGGCCTGAATTCGGCGAGCCGCGTCGCGCTGGTCGCGTTCAATGATGCGGCCGCGGTCGTGGCCGCGCTCGCAGCCGCTGCCTTGGGCGCCGCGGTGTCCGCGAGCTCCCCGGAGATGGGCGCAGAGGCGAGCATCGCGCGATTCTCGGCGGTGAAGCCGGAACTGCTGATCTGCCACGTCCGCACGCCTTACGGCAGCGCTGATGCGCAGCTGCGGCAGCGGCTGCAGGCGATCGTGGCGGCGTTGCCGACGCTGCGCGCGGTGATCGTGTTGGATTCGACAGAGCCTTTGGCGCCCGTCGCGGTCGGCGCGCAGGCAGGGGAGCTTGGCCGGTGGCCCCCCTGCTACGCGCTGTCCGAGCTGCTCGAGGCCGAGGACGGCGCGCGCTGCGAGTGGCCCGCCCTGCCCTTCAATCATCCGCTGTTCATCCTGTTCTCATCCGGCACGACCGGGAAGCCGAAGGGCATCGTGCATGGCGCCGGCGGCACGCTGCTCGAGCATTTGAAGGAACAGAGACTGCATTGCGACTTGGGTAGCGGCGATCGAATGTTCTTTCAATCGTCGACGGCGTGGATGATGTGGAATTGGAGCTTGAGCGCGCTCGCCGCCGGCGTGGAGCTCGTGCTCTACAGCGGTCCGGTGACCGCGGCCGATACGCTCTGGCAGATCGTTGCCGAGGAACGCGTGACGGTGTTCGGCACGAGTCCCGCCTACCTGCAGATGGGCGATCGCAGCGGGCTCGTGCCGCGCGCCACCATGGACCTGTCGGCGCTGCGGGCGGTGCTGTCGACCGGCTCAATCCTGTATCCGCAGCAGCAGGACTGGTTCACGGCCTGCGTGAAGGCCCTGCCGATTCAGTCGATCTCGGGCGGTACGGACATCATTGGTTGCTTCGTGCTGGGCAATCCGAATTTGCCGGCGTATTGCGCCGAGGCGCAGTGCAAGGGTCTCGGCTTGGACGTGCGCTCGCTGCCGCCGGCGAATGCGCCGCAGGCGGCTGTCGGGGAACTGGTCTGCGCGCGACCGTTTCCATCGCGCCCGCTTTGCTTTCTCGACGATCCGGACGGGACTCGGTTCCATGCAGCCTATTTCGCGCAGAACCCCGGCATGTGGACGCACGGCGACCTGATCGAATTGACGCCCGCGGGCGGCGCGATCATGCATGGCCGCTCGGACGGCACGATGAACATCCGCGGCATCCGCATCGGCAGTGCGGACATCTACCGTGTGCTCGAGACGATCCCGGAGATCAGCGAGGCCATGGCCGTCGAGCAGCGCTCGGCGAGTGAGCTCGGGCATTCACGGATTGCATTGCTGCTGGTCCTGCGCGAGGGCGCGCAACTGACGACGCAGCTGCAGGCGCGGATCCGCCGCGCGATCGGCAGGCAGTGCTCCGCGGCGCACGTTCCGGCGGTCATCGCCGCCGTGCCTGCGCTGCCGACCACGCACACCGGCAAGCGCTCCGAGGTCAGTGCGCGCGATGCGCTCAACGGGGTGAGCGTTGCCAATGCCGGCGCACTGCGCAACCCCGAGTGCCTGGCCGTGATTGCATCGCACCCCGCCCTGCGCGTGCAGCCGGTGGCGGATCCGCTCGCAACGGTGCGGGTGGGTAGGCTTTCGGGAGCCGACGTGCTGACGGAACCCGAGCTCACGCAACTGTGGGAGACGGTGCTCGGGATCGCACCGATCGACCGGGATGAGGACCTGTTCGATCTCGGCGCGGATTCCCTGACGGCTCTGCAGCTGCTCCGGCGCATCGAGAGCGAGATCGGCCAGAGCTTGCCGATCACGTTCGTGTATGAAGCACCCACCATCGCGCGCATGCTGCCGCGGCTGTGGAGCCGCAATCTGTCCGCGGCCTCGAACCTGGTCCTGATCAAGGACTCGGAGTTTCGCGCGCGTTCGCCGCTCTATTTGGTGCATGGCATCGGCGGCGACGTGATCGAATTGTTCACGCTCGGGCGCAAGATCCGCCACGACGGTCCGATCTATGCGCTGGCCGCGTCCGGCCTCGACGGGATGAGCTCGCCGCTCGATTCGGTCGAAGCCATGGCGTCGCGCTACGTGACGGCGATCCGCAAGCGGCAACCGGCGGGTCCTTACCAGCTCTGCGGCTACTCGTTCGGCGGCCTGGTCGCCTTCGAGATGGCCCAGCAGCTGCGTCGGGCGGGTGAGAAGGTCGCACCGCTGATGCTGCTCGACACCACGGTCGGTGAGCGCTGTTGGCCGCGCAGTGCCTGGTTCAAGGTGATGCTCAATGTCCTGCGCAAGCGGCGGCGTGCGCTGCAGGAGGCCGATCCACAGGATCGGCTCGGCTATCTGCGCGAGGGTCTTTCCGGTTTCTTCCGGCGCCTCGCCAAGCGCCAGGGAAGCTTTACGGGGGTGTCGTTTCCGGCCGCGGGACTCGAGGCCCCGCCCGCTCCCTTGCGGCGTGTGCTGGAGGCCGCCGTGAAGGCCCAGACGGAGTACCTGCCGCGACGCTATGACGGCGAGGCCGTGCTGCTGCGCTGTCGAGTGCGCGATCCGCTCGTGTACGATGCGGCGCCGCTCTGGGCCTCCCTGGCACGCTTGAGCGTGCGTGAAGTGCCGGGCGGTCATCGGGACGCCGTTCGCGAACCTTGGGTGAGCGCGCTCGCCGAGACGATCTCGGAGATCCTCGCGTCGGGTGGCGCTGCGCGCGCGCCGGAATCCGCTCCGGCCGAGTTGCTCGGCGCGTTGACCGGGCCGGCCGTGCGGCCCTAGCCGAACATGACCGGGCCGGCCGTGCGGGCCCTAGCCACACATGACCGGGCCGGCCGTGCGGGCCCTAGGACTTTGGTGGCCCTAGGACCGCACGAACAGCCCGATCGTGAGCGCGACGCCGATCACCGTGATGCCGACGCGCAGGGCTGTTTCGTTGATCCGCCGCAGGATCAGCACGCCGAGTTGACCGCCGATGATGGCCGCCACGGCGACCATCGCGACGATGCGCCAGTCGAAGCGGGTTTCGACCACGAAAACCGCCACCGACGAGGCGCCCATCATCGATGCCAGCATGTTCTTCGTGGCCCCGGCATGGCGTACGGCCATGCCCGCCGCGGTGAGCGCCGCGAGCATCAGGATCCCGATGCCGCCGCCGAAGTAGCCGCCGTAGACGGCGATGAGCAGCTGCAGGATCGCGGCGCTGCGCGCCGTGAGCTGCGGCGGCGCCGTGGCATCGCGCGGCTTGCGCAGGAAGCTGCCCCAGGCGAACACCGCCGTCGCAAACAGCACGAGATACGGGACCAGGCGCGTGAACACCGAGACCGGAGTTGCGAGCAGCAATACCGCGCCTGCGGCCCCGCCGATCAGGCTCAACACGATCAAGGTGCGGATCGACAGACCGGCGGCACTCGCAATCAGACTGCGCCCCGCGAGGCCGGTCGTCACCTGGCCCGGGAACAGGGCGATCGATGAGGTGATGTTCGCCGCGCGCGGGTCGAGGCCGGCATACAGCAGTGCCGGAAACGTGATGAATGAACCGCCACCGGCGAGCGCGTTCTGCGCACCGGCCCACAAAGCGGCGAGAATCAAGACCGCATGCGACATCAGCATCGACGTGATATTGGCACATTCGGGTTGCAGGCGGGTCGGCTCGGACCCTAAGCTGCAAGCCATGATCTCACGGATCGTTCATGCCGCCTGCCCTCACGACTGCCCCGACACCTGTGCCATCCGGGTGACCGTGGAGGACGGCGTGGCCGTCAAGCTGGCGGGGGACCCGGACCATCCGCCGACGCACGGCGCGCTGTGCACCAAGGTCGCGCGCTACGCGGAGCGAACCTATCATCCCGAACGGCTGCTGCATCCGCTGCGGCGGATTGGACCCAAGGGTGCGGGTCATTTCGAACGCGTGAGCTGGGACGATGCCCTGGAGACGATCGCGCGGCGCTTGCGCGAGATTGCCGCGCGCGATCCGGCGGCCATCCTGCCGTACAGTTATTCCGGTACGCTCGGCCTCGTCCAAGGCGAGTCCATGGCCGCGCGCTTTTTTCACCGGCTCAAGGCATCGCGGCTCGATCGCACCATTTGCGCGAGTGCCGGTTCGACCGCCCTCAAGGCGACCTACGGGCGCAGCGTCGGCATGCACGTCGAGCAATTCGAGCATGCCCGCTTGATCCTGATCTGGGGCAGCAACAGCATCGCCTCGAATCTGCATTTCTGGGGGTTCGCACAAGCGGCCAAGCGCGCCGGCGCCAAGCTCGTCTGCATCGATCCGCGGCGCACCGAGACCGCCGACAAATGCCACGAGCATCTCGCCCTGTTGCCGGGCACCGACGGTGCTCTCGCGCTCGGCCTGATCCATCAATTGATCGAGCAGGACGCGCTCGACCAGGACTACATCGACCGCCACACCGACGGCTGGGATGAGCTGCGCGAGCGCGCGCTTCCCTGGACCGCCGCCCGGACTGCGGCCGTCTGCGGCCTCGCGGAATCTCAAGTGCGCGCGCTCGGGCGCGATTACGCCAGCATCCGGCCCGCGGCAATTCGCCTGAATTACGGCATGCAGCGCGTGCGTGGCGGCGGCAGCGCGGTGCGCTTGATCGCCGCCCTGCCCTGTCTCGTCGGAGCCTGGCGACAGGCAGCCGGGGGCCTGCTGCTGTCGGCCTCGGGTTGGGCGTCGGTGCGCGAGGATGCGCTCGCGCGCCCGGATCTGCTCGCCGGCAGCGTGCCCCGGACGATCAACATGACCACGATCGGCGATGATTTGCTGCGCGAATCGAGTCCCGACTTCGGTCCGCGGGTCGAGGCCGTGATCGTCTACAACAGCAATCCGGTCGCCGTCGCGCCGCAGTCCGGCCGCGTCGTGCAGGCGTTTTCGCGCGCGGACCTGTTCACGGTGGTGCTCGAACAGTTCGCGACCGATACGGTCGATTATGCGGACATCGTGCTGCCGGCGACGACCCAGCTCGAACACTTCGACGTGCACAAGAGCTACGGACACACCTACCTGCTCGTCAACGAACCGGCCATCGAACCGCTCGGCGAGGCGCGGCCGAACACCGAGATCTTCCGTTGCCTCGCCGCACGCTTGGGGTTCGAGGACCCCTGCTTGCGCGACAGCGACGTCGAGATCGGAGCGCAGGCCTTTGGTCCCGAAGTGGATTTCGCGCAGCTGCGCCGCGCAGGCTGGGTGCGCCTCCCGATCGCACAAGCCCCGTTCGCGACCGGCCAATTTCCGACGGCGAACGGCCGCGCACAGTTCGCACCCGAGGGATTGGGCGCCGCCGACTTCATCGCCCCCTACGAGTCGCGGCACTCGGATCCGGCGCTCGCGGC
>Ga0116227_10014194_pt1 | contig 12225 bp, 11 predicted proteins | sample S1TSphgellanicum_FD_89693 | JGI IMG/M metagenome (GOLD analysis project Ga0116227, IMG submission 89693) | Host-associated microbial communities from peat moss isolated from Minnesota, USA - S1T2_Fb - Sphagnum magellanicum MG | ecosystem: Host-associated > Plants > Peat moss > Unclassified... | reverse complement strand
GACAGGATTACAAGAGACAATGGCTCGCGAACCTCAGCGTATCAAGCGGCGGGAGCGCAAGAACATCACCAGTGGTGTCGCGCACGTCAATGCCAGCTTTAACAACACCATGATCACCATCACCGATGCCCAGGGCAACGCCATTTCATGGTCGTCCGCCGGCATGATGGGCTTCAAGGGTAGCCGCAAGTCGACGCCATATGCCGCGCAGGTCGCGGCCGACGACGCCGGCAAGAAAGCCGCCGAACACGGCGTGCGCACACTTGAAGTCGAAGTAAAAGGCCCGGGTTCGGGCCGCGAAAGCGCTTTGCGTGCGTTGCAGGCGGTCGGTTTCACAATCACCGCCATCCGCGACGTTACGGCGATCCCGCACAACGGTGTGCGTCCGTCAAAGCGCCGTCGCGTCTGATACCGCCGGCGCGCGGCCAGCGCGGCGATGCCCTGCAGGGTTCCCGCGCGCGATGGTTCGCCCAATATCTGACCGGAGCGGCTCCCTCAGCTGACACCGGCGCACTCGATCAACCCCAGGGGAATTCCATGACTGTCAACATCAAGAACTGGCAGGAACTGAAGAAGCCCAACTCCCTCGAGGTCCGTCCCGGCAACGATCCGCAACGCCGCGCGACCTTCATTGCCGAACCGCTTGAACGCGGCTTCGGTCTGACGCTCGGCAATGCGCTGCGCCGGGTGCTGTTGTCCTCGCTTCAGGGCGCCGCGGTCACTTCGATCCGTATCGAAAACGTGCTGCACGAATTTTCGTCGCTTGCCGGTGTGCGTGAAGACGTCACCGACATCGTGCTGAACGTCAAGCAGATCGCGCTCAAAATGCAGGGCGAGGGGCCCAAGCGGCTTCAGCTTTCGGCCACTGGCCCGGGCGAAGTCCGCGCCGGTGACATCGCCGTGACCGGCGATATCGAGGTTCTCAACAAGAACCTCGTGATCTGCCATCTCGACGAAGGCGCGACGTTCAACATGGAACTGACCGCCGATACGGGCAAGGGCTATGTCCCCGCCGTGTCGAACCGTCCGATTGACGCGCCGATCGGGCTGATCCCGATCGACTCGCTCTATTCGCCGGTGCGTCAGGTTTCATACAAGATCGATGCCGCGCGCATCGGTCAGGAACTCGATTACGACAAGCTCAACCTGACGGTCGAAACCGACGGAACGGTGACGCCCGAGGATGCAGTGGCCTATGCCGCGCGCATCCTGCAGGATCAGTTGTCGTTGTTCGTCCACTTTGACGACCAGTTGCCGACCGGTCATGTCGTCACGTCGACCGGCCTTGCGACGCACGCGCCGGAAGAAAGCGACGCCAACCAGCTCAACCGCTATCTGCTCAAGAAAGTGGACGAACTGGAGCTGTCGGTGCGTTCGGCGAACTGCCTCAAGAACGACAACATCATCTATATCGGCGACCTCGTCCAGAAGACCGAGGCGGAAATGCTCCGCACTCCGAACTTTGGCCGCAAGTCATTGAATGAAATCAAGGAAGTGCTGTCCTCGATGGGGCTGCGGCTGGGGATGGATATCCCTGGCTGGCCGCCGGAAAACATCGAAGAGATGGCCAAGAAGCTGGAGCAGGAGCTGCTCGGGTAAAACCGGGCGGCGTCCGGCCAGACCACTTTCGAACGGGGGCATACGGCTACCCCGCCCCAAAAAAGGCCAGCTATGGGCTACCTGATACGGGCCCACAACGAACGGAGTGAAACATGCGTCACAAGCTCGGCCAGCGTAAGCTGGGTCGCACATCCGCCCACCGTATTGCGCTGTTGCGCAACATGGCGGCGGCGCTGATCAAGCACGAACAGATCACCACCACGATTCCCAAGGCGAAGGAACTGCGTCCCTACGTCGAAAAGCTGATCACGCTGGGCAAGCATGGCGGCCTGTCGAACCGTCGTCTGGCGCACGCGCGCCTGCTCGACGAAGCGCAGGAAAAGAAGCTGTTCGAGGTTCTGGCCACGCGCTATGCGAACCGCGACGGTGGCTATACCCGCATCATCAAGGCCGGCATCCGTGCATCGGACGCCGCGCCGATCGCAGTGATCGAACTGGTCGACCGCGACACCTCGGCCAAGGGCCAGGATTCGGGTCCGGTTCAGACTGCTGACGAAGACGAGTTCGAAGCCGCCTGATCGCAAGATCAAGTCGGTTTTGACAGGGGGGCGGTGCCGACGGGCGCCGCCCCTTTTGGTGTCATGCGTTGATATTCGCTGACGATTTGACTATGATTTATGTCAGCCGCGATTGGTTGAAGTGGGCAAATGACACTGGCTTTCTCCCACTGGATCGCTGCACTATTACCGCGTGTTCGGGCATAGGCCGGGATAGTCAGCTTGACGAGATCAACGCATTGTGAACGGGCGCATTCACAATGCGCAGCGGCGGTATCTGTTCTGGCGCGCCTTTGACCTCGACTCGCTGCCACAGGATTGCCCGTGACCGACCCCGCCACGTTTCCGCCCTTGCCGCCGTATCCGCCAAGTCCGCGGATTCCGGTCGAAGAGCGGGTGTTCGGGGAAACGGTGTCCGATCCGTGGCGCTGGCTCGAAGCCGACGTGCGCCACGATGAAAATGTGGCACGATGGGTGGCTGCACAAAGTCGTTTTGCCGCAGACTACCTCTATGCCCTGCCCGAACGGCCCGCGTTTGAGGCGCGGATGAAGCGGCTGATCGGCTATGCGCGTGTCGGTCTGCCGGTGGTTCGCGGGGCGCGGCTGTTTCACCGGTGGAACGCCGGGTTGATGAACCAGTCGCAATTGCTGGTCGCGGATGCCGATGCGCCGGCTGGGACGCAGGGGCGGGTGCTGCTCGATCCGAACACCTGGGCGGGCGATGGCGCCACGGCGCTCGACACCTGGGTTCCGTCGGAGGATGGCAGCCTGGTGGCCTATAGCGTGCAGGACGGCGGGTCCGACTGGCGCAGCGTGCACATCGTGCGCGTCGATGACGGCGCGGTTCTTGCCGACAGGCTCGAATGGGTGAAATTTTCGGGGCTTGCCTGGGTGGGCAGCGAGGCATTGGTCTATTCGCGCTTTCCCGAGCCGGGTCCGGGTGACGCATTCCAGGCGCGCAATTACCACCAATCCGTCTGGCTGCACCGCATCGGCAGCGCGCAAAGCGACGATGTGCCCGTCCATGCGACGCCTGAATTGCCCGGACGTGGGCATGGCGCGACTGTCAGCAGCGATGGGCGCTGGCTGGTGATTGCATCAAGCGACGGCACAGATCCTGCCAATGCGGTGGCAATCGCACCGGTCGAGGACGGAGGGATCGGCGAAGTGCGCCCGTTAATTACGGAGGTCACCGCGCAATGGGCTTTCATCGACGGGATCGGCGACAGCCTGTGGTTCGTGTCGGGCGATCGGGCGCCCCGGCGCAAAGTGGTGCGGGTCGATCTGGCACAAGCCGGCGATACGCCGCGTTTTACCACCGTGGTCGCCGAACATGCCGACACGCTCGAATGGGCGGCGATTGTCGGCAACCGGCTGGTGCTGGGCTATCTGCACGATGCGCGTTCGTTGATCCGGCTGGCCGGGCTCGATGGTGCCGATGCCGGGGAACTGGTGTTGCCGGGGCTGGGGTCGGTCACGGGGGTCAGTGGCCGCCCGGGCGATGCCGCAGGGTATTTGACCTTTGCCAGTTTTACCACGCCTGACACGGTGTTGCGGTTCGATCCCGTTGCGGGCACGACGTCGCTCTGGCACGCGCCGGATATGACATTCCGTCCCGACGATTACCGTGTTGAACAGGTGTTCTATGCCTCGCGCGATGGCACGCGGGTGCCGATGTTCGTGGTGCGGCGGGCCGACGCCGAGGGCCCGGTGCCGACACTGTTGTACGGTTATGGCGGGTTCAACGTTTCGCTGTCGCCGTGGTTTTCGCCGATGACCATGGCCTGGCTCGAATGTGGTGGGGCCTATGCGCTCGCCAATTTGCGCGGCGGCGGCGAATATGGCGATGCCTGGCACCATGGCGGCCGGCGCGGGCACAAACAGAATGTGTTCGACGACTTCGTTGCGGCGGGCGAATGGCTGATCGCGAACGGCATTTGTCCAGAGCGGGGCCTGTCGATCGAGGGGCATTCCAACGGCGGGTTGCTGGTGGGCGCGGTGGTAAACCAGCGCCCCGACCTGTTTGCCGCAGCCAATGCCGGTGTCGGCGTGATGGACATGCTGCGGTTCGATCGATTTACCGCCGGGCGCTATTGGGTCGATGACTACGGCTATCCCGACAACGAGGCCGACTGGCGGGTGTTACGCGCCTATTCACCGTATCACAACATTGCGGACGGCGCGGCCTATCCGGCAATTCTGGTCACGACCGCCGACACCGACGACCGCGTCGTGCCGGGGCACAGTTTCAAATATGCCGCCGCGCTGCAGAATGCTGCGATCGGGTCACGGCCGCACCTGATCCGCATCGAAACGCGAGCCGGCCACGGCAGCGGCAAGCCGATTGACAAAGTTATCGCCGAAGCCGCCGACGTGCAGGCGTTTCTGGCGCACTGGAGCGGGCTTGATCCTCGCCGCTGACCAGAGGCCGTTGCGGGTTGCCGTCCGCGCTTAAAAGGAAGGCGTTGCAGCCGGCCTGATCCTTGCCAAGGCTTTGTGCGCGGGCCACCATATTCCCTCGGAAATTCGGTCAGATTTCGCGGGGGGAATGGCTGCATGAGCGTGGCCGTCGGCAATGCACCGGTCGAGACGCGCTGCGACGAAGCGCCGCCAGCCGTCCATCCACTGCCGTCGATTCCGTTCTGGCGGGCGAGTCTGGTGGTGGCGATGGGGGTCATGGCGACCTCGCTGGCACAGGACAAGATTCTCGGGCGGATTCCGGTGCGCAACCTGCTCAAGAACGGGCTCCATCTCGACCGTTCGGCTTCGGCCACGTTCCTGTTCGCGATCGGTTTCGCCTGGTATCTGCAACCCCTGTTCGGCGCGGTGATCGATGCCTTTCCCTTGCTGGGGTCGCGGCGGCGCTCGTATATGGTCGTCGGCTCGATACTGGTCGCGCTGGGCTGGGTCGCGACCGGGGTCGTGTCGCATGCCTATGCGCCGTTGCTGGTTGCGATGTTGCTGACGTGTGGTGCGATCGTGCTGGTCAGTTGCGCGACCGGTGGCCTGCTGGTGGAAACCGCGCAGGCGAGCGGCGCTGCCGGCCGGCTGGCGGGCATTCGCCAGATGACCACATCGCTGTGCCACCTGATCGGCGGACCGGTTTCCGGTTATCTGGCAGGCATCGCATTTGGCTGGACGGCGATGACCTGCGCGCTGGTGGCGGCCTCGCTGATCCCGGTGACGCTGTTCTTTTTGAAGGAACCTTACCTGCCGCCCCGGCCGCTGTCGGCGTTGCGGGTGCAATTGCGCGCGATTGCCGCCGCCCGCCCGATGTGGGCGGCATCGGGGTTGATGTGCGTGTTCTACATCGCCCCGGGCACCGAAACCGCGCTGTTCTATCGCCAGCAAAATGACTTGCACATGTCGACCGCAACGCAGGGGTGGCTGGCGTTTACCGCCTATGGCACCGGGATCGCGACGGCGCTGGCCTATACCCTGTTTTGCCGCAGGATGTCGCTGCGCCAGTTGCTGCTGATCGGAATCGGCAGCTCAGTGGTGACGCAGGCCATGTTTCTGTTCTACGACAGTGTGCCGGCGGCCTTTGTGATCGAGGGCACCAACGGGATGGGCTTTGCCCTGGCAGAACTGGCCTTTCTTGACCTGTCGGCGCGCGCCACCCCGCGCGGCAGCGAGAGTCTGGGCTATTCGCTGATGGTCAGCGTGCGCACTCTGGCGCTGTTCGGCACCGACATCATCGGCGCACACCTGATGGACAATTATGGCTGGCGCTTTACGTCGCTGGTGTGGATCAACACCTCGACGTCGTTGCTGGCGCTGCCGTGCGTGTTGCTGTTGCCCAAAGTGCTGTTGGCGCAGCGCGAAGCCTGATTTTCCTGCTCGCCGCATCGGGCAGATTGTGCTAAATCGCTGCGTGATAAAGGCTATGCAGTGGGATCGGATCAGCTTGAGGCGCGCGCTGTTTGGCGGCGCATTGTGCCTGTCCATTCATGCAACGCCGGTGCTGGCCGACAAGGACGGCGCCAGCGGAGACTCGGCAGACATTGCCGCGGCCCGATCAGAAGCGGCTGCCACCCCAGCCATCGCCCCAACTGGTCCGGCGGCGCGACCGGCGTTCGTCGCGCCGGCATTGCATTACCCGCTGGCCCGGCGCGACAGCATCAGCGACCATCAATTCGGCGAGATCGTACCCGATCCGTGGCGCTGGCTAGAGGGCGATATTCGCACCGATCACGCCGTCGCCGACTGGGTCGGGCAGGAAAATGCGCTGGCGCGGGCCTATCTGGCGGGCCTTCCGGGCCACGACCGCTTTGTCCAGAGCCTGCGCACGCTTTATGATTTCGAACGCTACAGCCTGCCGAAAAAGGCCGGGCACCGCTATTTCTTCCTGCGCAACAGCGGCTTGCTGAATCAGTCGGTGCTGTATGTCCGTGATGGCATCGGCGGCGCCGACCGATTGCTGGTCGACCCCAACCGTGCGGGCGCAGACTATGCGCTCGACGGCTGGGTGCCGTCGCACAGCGGGCGCTATCTGGCCTTTGCCGAACAGCACGCCGGCAGCGACTGGCGCACGATCCGCGTGGTCGACGCCGCGACCGGGGCGATGCTCGATGATCGGCTCGATTGGGCCAATGACACGCTGATCGGCTGGGCAGGCGACGAGGGGTTTTTCTATTCGCGCTATCCGGCACCGCGTGACGGCGATGCGTTCCACGCTCCGCTGCATGACAAGGCGGTCTGGTTTCACCGTATCGGCACCGGCCAGGATGTCGACGAACGAGTCTATGCCACGCCCGACCATCCCGATTGGGGGCACAAGGCGCAAGTGACGTCGGACGGGCGCTGGGCCGTGATCAGCACCGAGGCCAGCACCGCGCCGATGCGGGAAATCCATCTGATCGATCTGGCAGCGCCACGTGCCAGGGGCCACTGGACTGTCCTGCCGCTGACCCGCGACCTGACGCACGACTGGAAACTGGTCGACGGCGAAGGCAATCGGCTGTGGTTCATCACCAACGACGGTGCGGCCAATTACCGGCTGGTGCGGATCGAGCTTGGCCAGCACGCGCGCGCCGGCGTGGTTGTCGGCGAACAGCGCGGCTTGCTCGAAGCCGGGCGGATCGTCGGCGACCGGCTGATCCTGTCCTATCTCGACGGCGGCCAGCGGCTGGCGGTGGTCACCGATCTGAACGGTCGGCCGGCGCGGGCGATCACCATTGCCGCCAATGGCGCGGCCACCGGGTTCGACGGCCGGCCCGGCGATCCGGAAACGTTCTATCAGTTTTCCAGCTATAACGAGCCGCCGGCAATTTATCGCATGGACCTGCGCACCGGGCATGTCGCACCGTTTGCACGGCCGACCGTGCCGTTCGATCCGGCCGACTATGTGATCGAGGACCGCAAATGTCCGTCGCGCGACGGGACGATGGTGCCGCTGACGATCGTGCGCAAGCGGACGCTGGCGGTGTCCGGCACGCCGGCGCCAACGCTGCTCTATGGCTATGGCGGGTTCGATATCGCGCTCAATCCCAGCTATTCGCCATGGCGCATGGCCTGGCTTGAGGCGGGCGGGGTGTTCGCGGTGGCGGCGGTGCGTGGCGGCGGAGAACTGGGCCCGGCGTGGTATCAGGCCGGGCGGGGCAGCCACAAACAGAACAGCTTTGACGATTTCATCGCGGCGGGCGACTATCTGGTCCGCGCCGGCATTGCCAGGCGTGGCGGGCTCGCCGCGCAAGGCGGGTCCAACGGCGGGATGATGGTCGCCGCAGTGATCAACCAACGGCCCGACTTGTTCGTTGCCGCCAATCCCGATGTCGGCGTGATGGACATGTTGCGGTTCGACCGTTTCACCCAGGGTCGGTCGTGGATCGACGATTACGGCGATCCGTCGCACGAAGCCGACTGGCGCACGCTGCGTGCCTATTCGCCGTACCACAATATTCACGGTCCCGCCGACTATCCGGCGATCCTGGTCACCACCGCCGATACCGATGACCGCGTCGTGCCGGCGCACAGTTTCAAATACGTTGCCGCGCTGCAGGCGGCGGCGATCGGCGACCGACCGCATCTGTTGCGCGTGGAAAGTGAAGCCGGGCACGGCACCGGCAAGCCGCTCGACAAAGCGATTGCCAGCGGCGCCGATGTGCTGGCATTTCTGGCAAACTGGACCGGATTGTCCGCGCCGACACCGTGATCGCGTGCGCGGCAAGAGGGTGCTTGCGACATTGCCCCATGCTGACTATCGCAAGCGTCAAAGCATGTGAAGGACTGCCGCGATGACCACGTTCAACGATCGCGAACGCGCCGAAGAGGCCAAATTTACCCACGATGCCGACGTCCTGTTCCGAATTCAGGCGCGTCGCAACAAGCTGCTCGGTCAATGGGCGGCCGAACGCATGGATCTCGACAGCGCAGAGACCGAATCGTATGCGCGTTCGGTGGTCCAGGCCGAGTTCGAGGAATCGGGCGACGAAGACGTCATTCGCAAAGTGCTGGGCGATCTTCTGCTTGCCGGGCTCGATGTGACCGAAACCGAGATTCGCAGGGCGCTGGAAACCAATGCCGTCGAAGCGCGGCGCCAGTTGCTGGGTGAATTCTGATGGCGATGGTCGCTGAAGACATCGCGGCCATGATCCGCGGCGCCTTGCCCGATGCGGACGTGACGATCACCGACCTGGCCGGCGATGGCGATCATTATGCCGCGCATGTCGTATCGCCCGCGTTTCGGGGCATGAGCCGGGTGGCCCAGCACAAGGCGGTCTATGCCGCGCTTGGCGGGCGGATGGGCGGCGTGCTGCATGCCTTGCAATTGACCACGGCCGTGCCCACCTCGGACGTATAATCCCCAGTTATCCGCATTTCAGAGGACCGAACAGCACCATGACCGAGACAACCACCAACACGCGTATTGCCGAAATCGTTCAGAGCAACGATGTGGTCCTGTTCATGAAAGGCTCTCCCCTGTTCCCGCAATGCGGCTTTTCCAGCCGGGCAGTGGCGATTCTCGAACGTCTGGGCGTTGAATATGCCAGCGTCGACGTGTTGCAGGACATGGAAATCCGCAACGGGATAAAGGCATTTTCCGACTGGCCGACAATTCCCCAGCTCTATGTCAAAGGTGAATTCGTCGGCGGATCGGACATCATGATGGAAATGTTCGAAGCCGGCGAACTGGAACAACTGGTCACCGAAGCGGGCGTCGCGCGCGCCTGAACCGTCTTGCCGCCCCGCGGCAGGGTTATGCCGCGGGTTGTGCCTGCACCAGAAACAGAAACGCGGCCCCGGCAATCGCTGGGGCCGCGTTTCTCGTTTGGGGACATGAAGCAACCGGGGGGACACCGGCGGGAACTTCGGTCGAGGTCATGAGGCGGAGCCGGGGAACTTGGGGACTGGCTCCGCCTCATGACGATAAGGCATCTAGGGACAGTCAATGCTATGCATGACCCGTGCCAAATTTCGTAATCGGCGGAGATATCGATATTTCGGGCCAGCCAACCGCATGCGTCGCGATGCACGTGTAAGGTTTTCCGACAGTGTTGCAAACGCCCCTTGGCAAGATCGTCTGGTCGTTCCATCGTAGGGCGCAACAAGCACAAAAAATGGAATGGCGGCATGGATCGGGTTGAGGATGCACCAACGGCGCGGCCGGCGGCGACGGTGGTGGTGTTTCGGCGCAGCGCCGACGGCGGCCAGCCGCAGATCCTGCTGCTCGAACGTTCCGGCACGATGGTCTTTGCCGGCGGTGCCACGGTGTTTCCGGGCGGTGCAGTCGATGATGCGGATCGTGAACTGGCCCGGACAGTGCCGGGGGTCGATGCGCTCGACCCCGACGATGCGGCGGCGCGCGTGGCGGCGGTGCGCGAAACGCTGGAGGAAAGCGGGCTGGTCGTCGGTGTAAAGGGAACCGTCACTGCCGCGCGTGCGGTGGCGGCACGCGAACGGCTGCTGGCCGGCGACGCACTCGGCGCAATCCTGGCCGACGAAGGCTGGGTGATCGATTTCGACTGCCTGGTCCCGTTTGCCCGCTGGTGGCCAAAGCATCGCGAAATCCGGGTCTATGACACGCGATTCTACCTTGCCGATGTCGGCACCGGCGCGCTCGATCTGGTGGTCGACGCCACTGAAAACCGGCACTTGTTCTGGGCGACCGCGCAACAGGCGCTTGATCTGGCCGACGAGGGCCGGATCAAGGTCATCTTTCCGACTCGCCGCAATCTCGAACGGCTGGCGCTGTGGCCCGATTTTGCCAGCGCGCGGGACCATGCCCTGACCACCCCGATCCGCACGATCTCGCCATGGCAGGAGGAGCGCGACGGCGTTGCCTGGCTGGTTATTCCGTCCGATGCCGGATACCCGGTCGATGGCGAGCCGCTGGCACGCGCGGCAAGGGGTTAGGTGATCCGGCTTTTCTTGACTTTTGGCAGGATATCGGCAATGCGCGCTAAGGTTTCGGCAGGCTTTGTCCCATTGTCATTGTACAGGGCCTGAGCGGGCCGGGTTCCGGGAGCGGTGAAAGCCGTATTGGGCCCGATTTTCCGCAAGGTTTGCGGGCAGTGGTGCCGTCATCCCGAACCAGCCGCCACGATCAAGACAAACCGCCGCTGTCGCCGCCTTTTCGACCTACGAATGTTTTTCAACTCTCCGCAACAGGAATACCGTCCCGCATGAAATTCGCCGATCTCGGCCTGTCTGACCAGTTGCTCCAGTCGGTACTCGATGCCGGTTATGATGAGCCGACTCCGATCCAGGCGCAGGCCATTCCGTCGGTGCTGATGATGCGCGACATCATCGGGATTGCCCAGACCGGGACGGGCAAGACCGCCGGGTTCGTCCTGCCGATGATCGATATTCTGGCGCACGGTCGGCGCCGCGCGCTGATGCCGCGTTCGCTGATCCTGGAACCGACTCGCGAACTGGCCGCGCAAGTGGCCGAGAATTTCGAAAAATACGGCAAGAACCACGATCTGCGCATGGCGCTGTTGATCGGTGGCGTGCAGATGGGCGATCAGGTCAAGGCGCTGTCCGACGGGGTCGACGTGCTGATCGCGACGCCCGGCCGGTTGATGGACTTGTTCGAGCGCGGCAAGATCCTGCTGACCGGGTGCGAGTTGCTGGTGATCGATGAGGCCGATCGCATGCTCGACATGGGATTCATCCCCGATATCGAGACGATTTGCAGCAAGCTGCCGTCAACCCGCCAGACGCTGCTGTTTTCGGCGACGATGCCGCCGCCGATCAAGAAACTGGCCGACCGTTTTCTGTCCAACCCGAAATATATCGAGGTTACGCGGCCCGCGAGCGCCAATATCAACATCACCCAGTTCAAGCTGCGCGTCCCGGCGCGCGCCAAGCGCGACGCGCTGCGCCAGATCCTGCGCAAGGATGACGTGACCACCGCGATCATCTTTGCCAATCGCAAGACGACGGTCCGCGATCTGGCCAAGAGCCTGAAGCAGATTGGTTTTTCGGCGGGCGAAATCCACGGCGACATGGATCAGCCGGCGCGCAATGCCGAATTGCAGCGGTTCAAGGACGGCCATATCAACATCCTGTGCGCGTCGGACGTAGCCGCGCGCGGGCTCGACATCAAGGGTGTCAGCCACGTCATCAATTTCGATACGCCGTGGCATCCTGATGACTATATCCACCGCATCGGACGCACCGGGCGCGGCGGCGCCAGCGGACAGGCCTATACGCTGGTATCGGACGAAGATGTCGAAGCGATCAGCAATGTCGAAAAGCTGACCGGCATCGTGATCCCCGAAATCACGCTGGAATCCGGCGCTGTCGAAGCTGGTGACGAGCCGCGTACCGCGCCCGCCCGTGGCCGCAAGCGGGGCAAGGATGCCGACCGCGCGCCACGCGGTGCCGAGACCGCAGCCAAACCGCAGGCCGACGCCCGCAAGGCAGAGGCCAAGGCGGCCGCACCAAAACCCGCCGAGCCGAAGCAGAGCCGAGCACCCGAACGGGCCCCGGCGACGCCGGCGCCGCGCCAGCCGCAGGGCGATGTGCCCGGTGATGCGGGGACGTGGAATGGTCCGATACCGGGTTTTCTACACGTATCTGCGCTGATCGAAGCGGTCTGACACCGAAGTTCGGCGCGGGCGCTTAACCGGTTGTCTGCGATTTTATAGATATTGTTACCCAG
>Ga0116227_10014193_pt1 | contig 12225 bp, 9 predicted proteins | sample S1TSphgellanicum_FD_89693 | JGI IMG/M metagenome (GOLD analysis project Ga0116227, IMG submission 89693) | Host-associated microbial communities from peat moss isolated from Minnesota, USA - S1T2_Fb - Sphagnum magellanicum MG | ecosystem: Host-associated > Plants > Peat moss > Unclassified... | reverse complement strand
TATTAAAAGAGAGATGAAATTTCAGAATATCAGATTGGGCAAGATTGGAGACCACATATGCACCAACAGGAGAATTAAGCTCAGAGAAAACAGAAGAAACATAAAACTTTTTACAAACAAACAAAAAAAAAGCAAAAAGCTTGAAATCAATTGTGGCATTTGACCAACACCAATGTGCATACCTTCTACAACTCTTTCTTCTTTTAGAAAGCTTCTAAAGCTTCTAAAGCTCCAAAACATTAGTTGTCACAACTAAATGCACAACTTTGAAGAAACTGGTCAGTGGCAGAAAATTGTTTTGATCTAACCTTCCCCTAAGTGAGCTTTCAGCTGCTACTACTTGAGGAATATGTTTAGAGTTGTCAAACTCTGTATGAATTTTATGAAAACTGCAAATCTTATCCATACATGAGATCCCCTCAATTAAAGCATTTCTACTCTTTACTGCCCCTAAAAATCAATGTCAATAAAATGCTCTATGAAACATATACATGCTGTTGCACTGATTAAAGATTCCAACCCAACATTTCTTAGTGCTACCAAATCCTCTTGTGTGTATCAATGCTTGAGTAACAGTGCAATAAACTCAGTCTTGGTTCTGGAGACCTCTAAGGTAACTTCTCCGCTCCCGTCGGTAACGTGAGCTCTCTTTGATTACAGCAACAAGCATGTGAAGTAGAACTGGAACAAAGAAAGGCTGCAGAACCCATCCACAAGTTACCATATGATTTTGCATAAAATTGTTTCAACTCCCTCATCATCACAATTCCTGACAACCAGTCTTCAAATTACACTGGAATCCACACAACAGATTCAATCAACAAATCCAAGAAGCTCCTGCCTAAGACTGCTGTTTGTTCATGCAGGAGCTTATTTTGAGGAAAAACATATATATTCCTTTCATCTGCAGTTAAAGATTCAGCGTTATGGGTGTACCGTGTAAATGGCCAGCTGATGCTCCGCAGGGAAGTATAGGAGTGACATAATAGAAGGCTGAAAAAAGGCAGCTTCCGCCAATCCCCTTGCTTTCCTTGCTGCATCTGTTCCAATATAGTATGTAGAAAACCCAGTTGAGTAGATATGCAAAGACAGAGACTCCCCAAGGTAATAACAAACAAAGAAGCCACTTAAACAAGAACCTAAACAAGCTTCAAGAAGAAAGAAGAGCAAAGGTTAGACAAAAAAATTTACCAGCTGTTGCGTGATAGGCACCAGAAATTGCATGCTCCCTTGCAGCCTTTGCTGCTGTCAATGAGCTTGTCACCTGGCATATGTAACAGTTCTTCTGTTCAAAATTCCCCAAGTTCTTCAAAGAGAAGCACAAATAAAATCACACCTTTGGGTGACACTGGTACATATATAAGTGTTTGTGTTTGAAGTACCTGATCACCAATTTCATCCATAATAACCATGTTTGGCAAAGAGCTAACCTGCAATGCAATTCCATCACACAATCAGTCTAATCCAATAGAGAGCTACTTTTACACAAAGCAAATGGAAGGTGCAAAATTGGACAGTTTGAAGCAGTGTGCACCAATTTGAGCTATCCTTGGAAGTTTTATGTAATCTTAGTTGCTTTACATTGGGATCCAGCAGCAGTGACAAAGACCCTTCTATGTCCATCTATTTTGATGTGAACTCTTAACTGAGATATTTGTTTTGACCAGAACATTGCCACTTGTGTAACCAAGAGAACTTGCCACACATTCACATGAAGTGACTCCACTGACCCTAAACCTAACATCATCAAGATTTGCATCATGTTGAATACAAGACAAAGGGACAACAGGCAAGCCAGCAAAATTATTTGGCAAGGACAATTACAAGGCGGGAAAGGGATGCCAAAGTTGAGGCCGATGCATGAACATCCATGACTGCTCGTCTGCGCAGCAACACATCCACTTCCCTGTTCCCCCATCCCAACACCATCTTTGTTTGTTGGTTTTCACCTCTGCCTTCCCTGAGAAAAGAATTCAGTCATTTTGATGCATCCAACTTACAGTAGGTAGCTCTTTTTTCATGTTCACACAATGGGTATGGGCAGGTGCAAGGGAGTTGTACCAATCAGCAAAGCCTCTAGCAGTGGCTGGTACCCCAAAGGTGTCAGTCTTGCTATCATCCAAAACTGTAGGGGGTAGACCAAAAAGAGTCCTTAACTGTGCCACAACCACTCCAATCAAAGGTTCCAACTCCTGGCCAACAACATTTCAAGCTCTTCAGTTTGTTCAGGATGCCATACTACAGAACTAACAACCAAAAGGCCAGTAGCACAGAGAGATACTCTTGACTAATTTAGCAACACCAAAGATGTTGACACCTGCACCAATGCAAGTACTCGTTACTAAAAACATCATGGTATGTGAACCCTGTGTTAAAGCTTGGATTCATTTTTTCCCAGACACATAGTGGTGCACAGATGTGAACTGCATTACCAATCCACAAAATCAGATGGCTCGAAGTATTAGAGATGGACCTTAGTCGAGAGTTGGTGTGCCGTAGAGTTATCAGTAGAGCTCCCCAAACAGCCAGGTGGATTCCAAACAATTATTCCACCCCACCCCTGCCACCTGCACTCAGCTTATCAACCGCTCTAAAAGACTTCTGAGAACTATTAAATCTCCATAACCATTGGACATGATAGAACCTCTCCTCTCCCACCAACTCCAGAGCTCTGAGATTGTTTAAGGGTTATATGTGAACTTGTAAAAGTAAAAGCACTTTGCACTTAGTTAAATAAACTTGAGCTGAATTTGCAGTACAATGGGACAAAAGAGTGTACTTGAAAGAAGTGCAAAAGGAGAACACTCATTCCTTACAGGAGAGGTGAAACCATTGGTCTGTGAAATACGGCCAGTGGATAATTGCAGGTGCAAAGGGCACTCTTTGGCTGCAGGAACATAACTACAGCAAATTGCCACCAAGACAAAATTTCAGTTTGCAAGTTGGGTCTCAATATTTCTGTGCTAACAGAGGATCAAGCAATGTGGAGAAACCATATATGTATTTGAGACTATATCACAGACATGGAAGCCATTGCAGGCAGCATGGTGAAGGGAATTCCAACATAGGTCTACGACATGAGTCATGGTTGTTACATTGCAAAGTGAAGGAGCTTGGAGCGGCCAGCAGCTGCACTTGATGAGTCAAGATGCCACTCATTTGCATTAACCTGCATAAATTTCATAACATGAACCTCCAATGCTACAAGCACTTAATCCACTTATCAAAGCACATCCATGAACTGCAAAAGGACATGTTAGTAGGAAGAACTGTGCAACTAGGATTACTTTGCACCGTTGGGTATCTTCATCCATCTGCAGGATGTGGCAAGATGTATTTACTGGGAACAACATCTTCAAAATCCGGGATTCTCAAGTCTAGAGAAGGGAGAAGGAAAAAGAATTTGCAGAAGTAAGTGGAAACCCAATGATTTGGAGGATGAGAAAGGGTTACAAAGAATGGAAGCTGCTTGAAGGGCACCACATGCGACTGCAGTGCTGCATCCCAATGTGACTGCACTGCCTTTGGTGTGTAGTACAGAACCTACCAAAGATTCCCCCCCTCCCACTTTTCATCCTCTTCATAGACTCCACTTAGCTGTCATATACATGCACACTTCGAGTAAAATGCCACCTTCATTCCACCCATAAACACTAAGCAACCCCTTTATGAGCTTTGGTAATCTCCCTTGACACCAGAATGGTATCAGGATGCAAACCTGGCTCTCAACAAAGAGGTGTGCGAAAGGCCATAATGCCTCTACCAGTGGTTGCAAAAAACGCTGCTCCACCTCCTCAAAGGCCCTTTTTCCCCCCATGAGGCCAATCACCAAATCCACAACCAATATGAGTTTTGATGAATCCTCCTCCTCCACCATTCCCAAGAGCCAGGAGAATGCAAAACTTCCCATTTGCAAAAACTAATAATTTCACCCACATAAATATGGCAGGAGAACAACAGTGGAAAGTAGCAAGCCTATGAACAATCCAAGCTCACTCACCCCTGCTGAACAAGGACATCTCTCAAGACTCGTGGGATTCGTAATGACAATGTTGTTCATAAGGGAAAAAATCAGGCTCTTTCTTAAAAGAATAAACACCTTATCCTAGGTTGGACCCAGCATACAGATCTCTAGGCTTGATTCAAGCAATCTGCACAAGAAAGAAAATTGTAGTAACAGCATCAGGCAGCTTCAGGATAGATGCATACCAATCGAAGATCCAATCACTTGGCTCTGCATTCAAAAGTGAGAAGGATAAAATTGCCTTCCCATCAGCCGACAGTGGCATGCTTTCCTCTTTGTCCTCCACAACCACATCTTTCCCAGTCAATCTTCCCCCATGACTAAAATACATGACTGCGAGATCTGCTATATCTGAAGCAACATCTCTTCCAAAGGACGAAATCCCTAATTCAGGACCGATCATCCAAGCATGCCTGTATTTGCCCACCACCCTCCTCCTCCTCCTCCTCTTCCCTTTGCCTTCTTTGCTGATAGGATTGACCTGGTTTCCCACCTCAACCACAGTAGCTTCACCCGGTTTCTCATTTGAAAAAATGTTCAGAAGATCTTCATCAAAAAGCACCAGTGTGTAGCAACCACCTGTGGCGAGATATTCACCCTTAGAAAAGCTCCAGAAGAATTCATCAACAAGGTTATCATCATCAGATGATGATTCCAGTAGCAGCTCCCACAGGTCAGAATCTACAGTGGCAAGTCCACAGGGCCAAAACTTGGCCACCTTATTCTTCTGCTGATCTCCTGCTGCTGATCTGCTCCTGAGACACACATTCTCAGCATCAAGAGTGACATGTACTTGGAAACCAGATGCACAACTTTCCGAAGAGTTGAATTGCTTTTTGTGTGCAAGTATAATACTAATCTGCTGCTGAATTTGGTCAACAACAACTTGCAAGTGCTGCTGATCCTCCTCCTCGGGTGGTATGGGAAGGGCAACAAAAATGACATGGAGGTCACATGGCAGGGCGAGAGCTAAAGAAGCAACTTGGTTTGCATGGGTTTCAATGGCAGCAAATGGGAGTGGAGACCGATAAACTTCTGTTGATTTCCACCACAAGGGAGTACCTGTTGTGCCCACCCATAAAAAGCATCATCATATCTCTCTCTCTCTCTCTCTCTCTCTCTCTCTCTCTCTCTCTCTCTCTCTCCTCAGTTTCACAATGCATGTGCAGGAGGAGACCCTTCTTCTTCCGAATAGGCAATTTCAAAACAGAAGCTGCAGGAAGAAGAAGAAGAAGTTCTCAATCAAACACATCCATAAATAAAATCACTGTGAGAAATTGCATTGCATGGGAAAATGGGGTGTGTGCAGAACAACAGACCCAAGAGGAATGAGAGGACAACGGAGAGTGTGATGAGCAAGCGCTTGCGTCCAGGTGGTGTCGAGCGAGTGCTCCTCTCTACTACTACCTCCATCCAAAAGACCCAGCAAAACTACTCCCAAGTTTGCTTCTCTCTCTCTCTCTCCGGCGATTTCCCTTGTGAAACTAATGTTTCTGTTTGGCGAGATGGGTGGGTGTTTCTGGCAAAGCTTGAATGTTGCTGGTATATCTATCGTCTTGGGAAATGAAATTTCCTCTTCTTAGAATCTCCAAACTTCAGAAAAAACAATCTGCAAATCTCCAGCTTTCTCCTCCTCCTCCTCCTCCTGACATTTTTTAGGCAGGCGAGTGCGGCTTGCGTTATTTGGGTCGAAAAATGTGACAAAATGTAGGTCGCAGAGGAGGAGGAGGGTAGATCGGAAAGGGAGAAACCCTAAATGGTGGGACGACTTGGGGAGGTAGAGTTCTTGGCCTAGGGTTTCAGTTTTCCGTTTTTCGTTTGGGATCATGCGTTCTTGGGTTTACAGTACTTTGCGATTGCAGTCTTGCTAAAGCTTTCCGTGGTGCTAACGGTGTCCAGATTTGTTGCTGTTCTTGCGTAATAGCCCTCCCGCCCGCACCGCACCGCACCGCGTACATGTGAGCTGCTTTCGAGGGTTTTCCAGAAGCGGTGGATGAAGCCGCAGACCGCTGTGGTGTACTGGGGGTTTATTCATTCTTGCAAGCAATTTGCGCTCCAGTTGAAACCCATGCGAACCAAGTTGCTTCTTTAGCAACCCATGTGAACCAAGTTGCTTCTTTAGCAACCCATGCGAACTTCAGCTCTATTGTATATCAACTTCTTATCAAGTTACTTAAGATACTTTTACCACGTTACAGTTACTTGAGATATTTGTAACTCAGGACTTGGCACCAACAAGCAAGATCAAAGACTCCTACATTGCAAGCTTGTTACCAACATATGTATTTAACAAAGAAAGGCCCACCTTGTGATTTCATCATATGGAGAAAGAATCACTAAAAAATTGGTAAGCCTCAGCATTGTGTTTTCCATCCTACATTAACATTAGCAAACTTTGACATGCATTGAAACCTCACAATCAAAACATAAGAATTCTTTGCAAAATTATTATACAAAGACCACCCCCACCTCTTAATTTCATGATTTTAAAAAAGAATCATGAGAATCATCTAATAATCATCAATGTGCCTTCCTACCTACATCATCACCACTAAGCTATGAAATGCACCTTAAGAATTCTTGTGCAACTATTTCCAAGAATAGATTTGACCATAAAAGAAAGGTGCCACAAATGTGCATTAACTAGATTGGGAAACAATCATGATATGCAAAAGTCTAAACCCTAATTGTTGCATGGTGCAAAATGAACAAAATAAAACAAATAACAACCTCTCCAAATGTCATGCACACAATGTATCCACTTGTTACCTCCACATTCATGGCAACTATGAGTCAAAATTTTACCTCAAAATTCCACACCAATGTGTAGCCTCTTCCCTATGGGTAGAACCAACAAATTCAAGGTGTTGGGAGGATTATATTTATTTGCGCCCATGTGGGGGCCTAATGTAAATATATTTTCCATAAAGGTTTTCACATGCATGTTGTTAAATAGAAGAATTTTGTTCTAATGTTAGCATATTAATCCTAAATAAGGATGTAAGTAGTAAACATTTCATGATTGAATTCAAACTCACAAAGTAAATGAAATTGTTAATCAATAAGTTTCATGCACTTGTGGAGAGTTTTAAAATTTCAATCATGATAATGGCAACTTGATTATCATCGGCACATGGAACAATGTATTCAATTATGTTGTGTTGTGTGATGTGCAAGTTTGCTAACAACTCAACCATGTAATGGGGTCATTGTTAAATAAAACAACACACCCATTACAAGATTTTTCCATAGCATAGTTTGCATCAAAATATGCAAAAAAATTATTGATTAGACTATGCATGAAAAACAAAAACAATAAATTGTAGTTCTTTAAAAAGATAGTGCATGATCCAACAAACAATATTGCAAAAAATGTGTTTTGGACATTGAAGTTTTAAAAACAATTTACACAACATAAATAAATGTTTGGACAAATACCATCCATGGTAAACATCAGGCAAACCACCATTCTCAACATAAGAAAATGAAGGAGATGACTTGTGAAAAAGGGAAGTAAATAAATCAAAGATGATTAGGTTATAAACAAAACATTTCCATTTGTGCAAGCTAAAAGCAATGGTATGTTATTAAAGACTTGAACACCAAAAATGTCAACACTATCATTGGGTAATTGGTAGCCATGATTCATGTGGCAAGGTGAAACTTGTAAGGAGGGCTTAGTGCACATCACATTAAACCTCAAGAAAAGGAAGTCCATTCGGCTGTAACTAAATTTGACACATGTGCATCACTAGTGGAAGTGGTTTGCAAAAGAATACCTTTGAAGAGTGTTTTGGTGGATGGAAGAGTGGGAATGAATGTTATGACTATTTCCACAATGGAAACATTGGGGTTATGATGCGACTGTTAATTCAAGTGCAACCTAAAGATGAATAACAAATAGAAGGTGGAACCAAAAGAAGTTGTTGCCACGGTTAACATATCAATTCTTGGAGTCACAACCACTTTGGATTTTTGAATCATTTGGAGTGAAATTGCAACATATTAAATGATTTTGGAAAGGTCATGATTGTTGTGATGTGTAGTGTCATGACGTACGGTGTCGTAAAGGTGTAAATCCATAGTAAATTCTACTAAACAAAAAGACTAAAGCCAATCAAAGGTATAAACTAATCAACCAAAAAAATATTCATGCACATATGTATATACAATGCACAAGAGGAGGCTGAGATGAAATTCTCATGTATCCCCCCCCAAACCCGAGCTAGGAAAAACGTGGCATGGTCTGAGTAGGAATCAAGGTGCTATAAGAGAACATGATGAATAGTACCAATTGCCAACGGGAATTTGAATGAACTCCGGCTTGAAGTAGAAGAAATGGTATCCACCATTACAATTATCGCAAAGCAGCATTTGCTTAGCATCGTTTGTCCTCTGACATACCTAACATGGATAATCAAGTGGAGGAATCCAAGTCAATGTGATGATGGTAGGATCCAAGTTTGGCAGGTGGTAGGGTGTACAATTTTTGGAATGATTTCGATTTGTGCGTCCGTCAACTCCTTGCAACTCCAACACACCTGAAGGCCTGATTGCCTTAATCTTCAAGATAGTGCGACAAAAAGAAGTGTTTAGAGTATCATTGGGTTGCCACTAGAGATACACAAAATCACTAACATCAAATTGTTTCACCTTAGGTTTGTAACTGCCACCTCGTGTGTGTGCATACCATAAGGTGTTTCGATGTTATGAAATGGATAGGTTCTCCATGGCCATGGGATAACCCTCCTGAATAGAGCAGCACTTTTTGCAATGACCCTAGCCCAAGTGGCTAGGGAGTCCAAGTCAACAACTTGGTCCATTTGAGCAACAATGGAAGACGGTGGAATGGGATGTTTCCCAAAAAGTAAAAAGTAAGGAGAGAAATGAGATAAAGAGGCATGTTTGGACATCATGTAACCCATGGCGATGTAAGGGAGGGCCAGGTTCCAATCCTCTTTGTTCTTAATGAGGCAAATCTTCCAAAGTCCTGTCTTGCATGTTTGAACCATCTTTTCTACAAGGCCATCAGCTTGGGGATGATTTCTTGAAATCCGAGGGTGGTCAATGAGAGCATGGTCAAGTAGGTTTTGGAATTCTCCCTTGAATTTTGATCCTTGATCAGTAAGGCACTCAGCACAAGCCTTAAACCTACTTAGAACCTATTGTAAGAAAATCTAGATGGTGTTGTGTGATGACTTGTCCGGTAGTGCAACAAGCTCAACCCATTTTGAAAAATGTTTAATCATAATCATGATGTAAACATTACCCCTGGAGCTTTGTGGTAATTCTTTAATTAAATCACATGATCAACGATAAAACATGCCCTGAATAAGAAGTGGAGAAAGCATGAGCTATCGAAAGGAAAAAGAAGTTCTCACACTATCACATTGTTCACACTTAGCAATGACGTCTTGGACTTGAGCATACTTACCTCTCTAATGGTAATGAGGAGTGAGAAGGCTATAGGTACGCTTAACTCTAAAGTGTCTAAGCTCCGAGTGTACCTTTTGAATAAGACTAAACCGTTCATGTGGTGGTGGAACCACTATGTTGCCTTGTGGTAAGCAACAAACGAGGTGATTGTCCTTCCATGAGTAGCGTTTGGACCGTTGTTGTATGTGATCTCGCTGACTTGATGTAATTTGGGGAAGGTATTCCCCATGCTGAAGAAACCTCAAAATGTCCAAGTCCTCCCATATATCCACAATGGGATGTTCAACCAGGTTACATTGCAGTAGTGCGATATAACTAAATGCATTAGATACATGTGTTGTTGGAATCTGGTCAAAATCTTGCTTGGTTTCTGAAAAATCTTCAGAAGTAATGAGGGGTCTCCATGACATGGTATCTGCATTTTGATGTGTAATACCAGGTTGGTGAATAACCTTGAACTCATACTCTTGAAGTATAAATGCCCAACGAACTAACTTACCAGTAAGCTTATTGTTGGTCATCAACCATTTGATAGGCAGGTGGTCAATATACAAAGTGAAATTGGTGCCATAAAGATAGGGCCTAAAATGTATGATGACCCATACAATAGTAAGGCACTCCCCTTTGTATGAAGAGTAATTACTCTTAGCCTTGTTGTTACTTCGAAATGCATAGGTGATAACATATTCCTTACCTTCTTCATCAAGTTGGCCAAGAATAGCTCCAATACCAAAAGCACTATAGTTAGTGTGTAGAATGAAGACCTTGTTGAAATCAGGTCTTCTTAAAATGGGGAACTTTACAAGCTTTTCCTTGATTGTGTTGAAAGCTTCCTAAACCTCATCACTCCATGTCCAAACACCATCATTCTTTAACAATGCATTAAGAGGATGAGCAATAATATTGAAGTCTTGGACATAAATTCTATAGTAATTACATAGTCTGATGAAGCTCTTCAACGTGTGAACATCAGTAGGATTGAGCATCTCCAAAATGGCTACTACTTTGGCCCAATGAACCATAATACCATTTGGAATTTTTTTGTGTCCAAGGTAGATTACTGAGGTGATAGCAAACTCACACTTTTTAGGATGGATCTTCATATTGAATTTATGAAGCCTCTTGAATAACTCCTCAAGATGAGCCAAGTGTTGCAAAAGTCCGTTATTATGCACTAAGACGTCATCTATGTAGCACTTCAGGAAATCTGCCCCTTCGAGAACTTGGCCATGATTCGTTGAAAGAAAACAAGTGCATTTTTCAATCTAGAAGGCATCACAAGCCATTCCCACAACTTGTTACTTCCATGGAATGTCATTTTCTTGTGATCCTTCGCAACGAGCACAATCTAGTTGAAACCTTGCCTTAGATCCACAATTGTGAAGATGTTTGAATCTCCAATGCTATCAAACAATTTTTCAAAGATGGGCATAGGGTACCTATCCTGAGGTGTAACGAGGTTCAAAGGCCTATAATCCCCGCACATCCTTTTCTCAGTCCATAGTTTAGCTGAATCTTTCTTTGCTAACATTACTGTAGTGTCTACGAAATTAGAACTTAATGGCTGAATGAGACCAGCCTCATGGAGCTCTTTGCATCTTTCATCTACCAGTTTTCACTCATGCTTGCTCAACCTATGCCTCCTCCAATAGACGAATGTTTCATCTGTAAAGTCTATAGAGAACTGCATGGTCTTACACTTACCTAAATCTTTCATTAAGAATGCGAACACATTCTCATACTTAATTAGCAAGTTTGTGACTTGGTCTCTATCCTTCTTGGTGAGCTAGTTCCCCATAACGAAATGGTAGTTAAAAACACATGGAATGGAGTTGGAAAGTGTGTTTGAAGAACTTGGTGTATTGGGTTCCCCATTATCCAATTGTGCAAATTCATAAAAGGTTGTAATTATTTCTCTTAAAACTGATGTACCTCCAAGTGTATGAGACACAACTTGAGTCAAATTACATGGTACCTCCTCCCCCCCCAACACTAAAAGTGAAATGTAGAATGTTGAAGATAGGTAAGTGTATTTGGTCAGGGTGCCATGTGGTCGCATCGCCAGAACTGCAAGCTGATTGAATCAATGTTGGTGTTGTGTACATTTGAAAAAGTACACAAGTTACCAACAACCATGTAAGGAGTTCAAGTCCATGCCTCTCCCCAATAGAACATTATGCTCTAATCTAGTCACTTTAATGTGACTAGTAGTGTCAGTTTGGAGCCCCATAGCCCTTTTTCTTTCTTCTGGGCTTGGTTCATCCCAAGTGGCTGAAGCATGACGATACACTAGGCTTGGTCCATCTCCCTGAAAGGCATGTGCTCTTGGGAAGGAGACAAAGGTGGGTTAAGCACCTCTTGGTTTTCCTATTATGTTCGTAGGAAACCAAGGAGGTTTCTCTTGCCTTGTAACTGGTTGGTAAGAACTTTGATCATCCAATATGTGAGAAACCTGCAGGTTGGGGTCTCTGCTAGTGTATTTCAGAACTAGCTGCAGAACTGAGAGTGGTGCCAAGTTGGTCCACCAATTGCGCAACTAGTGCACATAGGAACTGCATTGTGCTACATCAAGTAGGAGCGGCTCTCCAAGGTAATGTTTAACCAGAGTGTAATGCTCCTGGACTTTCTCCCTCTCATCAAGCTAAAAAGGGGTGTTCTCAATTACATAACCAAGTGTAGGAGAAATGGATTGAGCCCAGGTGATCAATCGTATCATGTCCGTGAAAAGACCAGATCTTGTGTCACTCAAGCCTTTTCCAAATCTA
>Ga0116227_10014192_pt1 | contig 12225 bp, 7 predicted proteins | sample S1TSphgellanicum_FD_89693 | JGI IMG/M metagenome (GOLD analysis project Ga0116227, IMG submission 89693) | Host-associated microbial communities from peat moss isolated from Minnesota, USA - S1T2_Fb - Sphagnum magellanicum MG | ecosystem: Host-associated > Plants > Peat moss > Unclassified... | reverse complement strand
GCGCCCTGCATGCATCGTGTCGTACCTACCGCCGAATCGTCATCATCAGGATGCGCCCAGAAACGCGGCTTAATCTCGCGCTGCATGGTTAGCTTGATCATGTGCACCCGTGGCGAATAACGCGGCGTCCGGCAGGATCGGCATTTAAGCGCCGCTTCCAATTTCCAGATCGGCGTATCGCGCGGCCGGCGGATGGCATCAAGCGGCAGACTGGCGCGGGTCTCGCACCGATGGCACCACCATCGCCCAAGGCTATGAAGGCGACGTGCCGCGCCTGTCGCGTCTGGGCGCGGATCTGGAAACGGCGCGCGCGCTCGGCCTGCAACGCCGGCTGGCGCATCGCTTCGACGTTCCGGTGCGCATCCGCAATGTCCGCGTGTTCGATCCGGCCAGCGGGCACCTCTCGCCGCTGTCCAGCGTGGTGGTAATGCGCGACACGATCACCCAAATCATCCCCGGCGATACCGCCCCCGCCCCGGACGACGAGACCGTGATCGAGGGCGAAGGCGGCACGCTCTATCCCGGCCTGCATGACATGCATTCGCACGCGACGCTGCCTGCGGGCCTGCTCTATCTGGCGGCGGGCGTGACCTCGACGCGAGACATGGGCAATGACAATGCCTTTCTGCAACGGCTGATCACCCGGATCGACGCAGGCGAGGTGGCATGGCCGCGCATCACCCCCAACGGCTTTCTGGAAGGGCGCAGCCCCTATTCCGCCCGCGACGGCTTCATCCCCGACAGCGTGCCCGACGCCCTGCGCGACGTGCACTGGTATGCCGACCGGGGCTATGCCGAGATCAAGATCTACAATTCGATGAACCCCGACTGGGTCAAGCCCATCGCGGCCGAGGCGCATCGGCTGGGACTGAAGGTGACCGGCCATGTGCCCGCTTTCGACACGCCCGACCGGGTGATCGCCGATGGCTATGATTCCATCGCCCATATCAACCAACTGATGCTGGGCTGGATTCTGCGCCCCGACGAGGACAGCCGCACTCCGCTGCGCCTGACGGCGATGGCGCGGGCAGGCTCGCTCGATCTGGGATCGGCGCCGGTGCAGAAAACGGTGGCCTTGATGAAGGCGCATCGCACCGCGCTCGACGCCACCGCCGTCATCGTCGAACAACTGATGCTGAGCCGCGCGGGCCAGGTGCAGGAAGGCCAGCAGGCATTCCTTGACCATATGCCCATCGGTTTCCAGCGCTATCGCAAGCGCTCCTATGTCAATGCAGCGGACCCTGCGGTGGACGCGGCGTATCACAGCGGCTTTGCCAAGGTCCTCGACACCATCGGCATGCTCCACCGCGAAGGCATCCGCCTGCTGCCTGGCACCGACGACGGCACCGGCTTTTCCGTGCTGCGCGAACTGGAGCTGTATGTGAAGGCCGGAATGACCCCGGCCGAGGCCTTGCGCGCCGACACGCTGGGCGCCGAGGAATTCCTGGGGCACGCCGACCGCCTGGGCACAATCGCGCCGGGCAGACTGGCCGATCTGGTGCTGGTGCCCGGTGACCCGACGCAGGACATCTCCGCCATCCGCCAGCCGCGCCTGGTGATGCGCGGGGGTGTGATCTACCTGCCCAGCGAGATCTACGATGCTTTGGGCATCGCCCCCTTTACCAGGGCGCCTGTGATCCAACCGCCGAAAAAGATGCTGGCATCGCGCGCCACCGGCCCCGATGCCGGGCTGGGCTTTGGCTATGGAGTGCTCGACCATGCAGACTAGGCGATGTGCCCGTCTGGCGCTGATGGCGCTGGCAACCTTACCGCTGGCCGACCCTGTCGCGGCGCAAACCCCCGTTGCCGCGCAGGCCCCGATTGCCGCCATCACCGCGCATCAGGGAACCTTTGGCACCACGCGAATGCAATATACCGCCACGGTCGAGAGCTACGTGCTGGGCGATGCGGATGGCAAATCCACAGCCAGCATCGTGACCACCAGTTATCTGCGCAGCGATGCCAAAGAGGGTGGCGCCCACCGAATCTCCCGTCCTGTCATCTTTGCGTTCAACGGCGGTCCGGGCTCGGCCTCGCTGTGGCTGCACATGGGATTGTTGGGGCCAAGGCGCGTGGATGTCGACAATCCACTGGCCGTCCAGACCAGTGCCCCCTTTGCCACCCTGCCCAATCCCGACAGCCCGCTCGATGTCGCCGACATCGTGCTGATCGACCCGCCGGGCACGGGTTACAGCCAGATCCTGCCCGGCGGCACGCCCGAGATGTTCTATGGCGTGCAACAGGATGCCGCCGCCACCGTCGCGGTGATCGAGCAATGGCTGCGCCGTCATAACCGGATGAACGCCCCCAAATATCTGCTCTCCGAAAGCTATGGCACGATCCGCGCGGCCGTGGTTGCCCGGCAATTGGCCGGGGGCCCGACGCAGACCGGCACGATGGACGGCATCACGCTCAATGGCGTGATCCTGCTGGGCCAGTCACTGGACATGGCACGGGGCGAGGCGGGAGATGATCGCGCCGTGCTGGGTGTCTTGCCCTCGCTGGCGGCGACGGCGTGCCATTTCCACAAGGTCGCGCCCGATTGCACGCCAGAGGGCCAGATCGCGGCGGCAAACCGCTTTATCGAACAGACCTACCTTGGCGCGCTCTACGCCGGGTCGCATCTGCCGCCTGAGCGCCGCGCGGCGGTGGCCCGCGAGCTGTCGGCCCTGATCGGCATTCCCGAGCAGGATGTTCTGGCGCATGATCTGCGCATCTCCGGGGCGGACTTTGCCACACTGCTGCTGCGTGGGAGCGGACAGAGGATCGGCATGTACGATGCGCGCTTCACCCTGCCTGCCAATGCCACAGGCCATGACCCGGTCGCCGATGACCCCGCGATGGGCCAGTATGTGCCCGCCTTCATCGCCGCCTATGACGACTATGCCCGCCATGACCTCGGGATCGTCACCGACCGCCCCTATCAGGCCATCGCCTTTCGCGGCATCAACGCGCGCTGGGATTACGGCTTTGGGCCGGGCGTGCCACCTTCGATGAATTTCGCCCCCGATCTGGCCATCGCGATGACGCGCAACCCGCAGATGCGCCTGATGGTGGGCACGGGCCTGTACGATCTGGTGACGCCAATGGGCAGCGCGGACCAGACGCTGGCCCATGCCGGGGTGCCGATGCGGGCCACCACGATGCACAGCTATCCCTCTGGCCACATGGCCTATCTTGGCAAGGCGGCACGCCAGACGCTGGCCTCCGACATCCGCGCCTTTGTGGAGCAGCAGCCATGAACCAGACCTCGACGCCGCAAAGCCTGCGCCGGCATGTCGGCCTGCTGGGGGTGGTGACGTTTGGCGCGGGGACCGCGATCGGCGTGTCGATCTTCTCGATCCTGCAACCCACGGCCCAGGTGGCCGGATCGGGATTGCTGGCGGGGATCGGCGTGGCAGCCCTGCCGATGGTGCTGTTTGCGGTATCCTATGCCTATCTGGGATCGGCGCTGCCGGTGTCGGGGGCGTCCTATGAATGGCCGCGCCGGTTCATCCATCCCGCAGTGGGCTTCCTGATCACCTGGCTACGGGTGCTGGCCAATGTCGGCGCGCTGACCATCCTGTCGCAATTGCTGGTCAGCTACGCCGGCATGGTCATCCCCCTGCCCGCCAAACCGGCGATGGCGCTGATCATCACGCTGGTGTTTGCGCTCAACTATCTGGGCGTGGGGATCGCTGCGCGGGTGCAATCCTTGCTGATGGGCCTGCTGCTGGTGGTGCTGGCGGTGTTTGTGGTGGCAGGGGCCCCCCATGTCGATGCGCAATTGCTCGGCAATCCCCTCGCGACGCCGACCCGGTCCATTCTGGCGGTGGTGCCCTTGATGATCAGCCTGTTCCTCGGCATCGAATCCGCTGTCGAAATCGGCGAGGAGGTGCGCGATGCCCAGCGCAACGTGCCCTTGGGCATTGCCATCGCCATCGTGCTGACCGCGCTGGTCTATGGGCTGGTGGCGACGACGGCGCTCGGGCTGGTCGGCCCGGCTGTGCTGGCCCACAGTAAGGCACCGCTGCTCGATGCCGCCAAGGTGGCGCTGGGCGCGCGCATCGCCGTGCCGCTGATCGTGGGGGCGGCCTGTTTCTCGATTTTCAAATCGATGAATGCTGCTGCCCTGACCTTTTCGCGCAGCCTGTTTGCCATGGGCCGCCATGGCGCCCTGCCCCGCGCGATCGGCGCCATCCATCCGCGTCATGGCACACCGCACCGGGCGGTTCTGCTGGCCTATGTCTGCGCGATGAGCGGGTTGCTGCTGCCGCCCAGCCTGATCTTCCTGCTGCTGGCGGTCAGCCTGCCCACGATGCTGAAATATGCCGCCTGTTCGTGGTCGGCCACGGTGGTCGCGCGGCGTCATCCCGACATCCACGCCCGCGCCCGCTTCAAGCTGGCGCCGCGCGCGATGATCGCCGTGGGCTATGGAGGGGTGATCTGCGCCCTGTTGATCGCCCTGTTCGGGATCGAGGCCGATCCGCGCCCTTATCTGCTGGTCGGTGGATGGCTGCTGGTGGGGCTGGCCTATTGGTTTGTCAGCGCGCGCCGGGCCACGGCGGGCGGGCAGCACCATCCCGGATAATTTATGCAAAGGCCCGGTCTGGAACCGGGAAATAGACTAAGAACTGCCCGCTCGCGGGCGTAGAGGATGTCTGGCAATGCCCACGATCTCACCCCCTTTCGCCAGCGGCTGGCAGCCGTCCTCGCCATCCTATGCGGCATGGGTGCGTCATGCGATCGGCATGGCCCGCGACGGCGGCGCCCCGGCGATCAGCCTGTTTGAAAGCTCGATCCCGGAACCGCGCGCCTTGCTGCGCCAGGCCATTCTCGACACGGTCGAGCCCGATTTTGCCTCGCACTACGTCAGTGCCTTTGGCGACGGCAACCCGGTGGTGCGCGAGAGGCTGGCGTCGCGTTATGGCGTCGATCTGCCGCAGGTGTTGTGCACGGCCGGCGCCACCAGCGGGCTCTCGCTGATCTATCGCACGTTTCTCTCGCCGGACGATCATGTGCTGGTCGAAACGCCCGGGTTCGACATCTTCAGCGCGCTGGCGCATGTGCAGGGGGCCCGCGTCGAAACCTTTCCCCGCCGGGGTGAACGCTTTACCATCGATCTCGCGGATGTGGCTGCGCGGCTGCGCCCCGAAACGCGCATCGTGGTGATCTCCGACCTGCACAATCCGTCGGGCATGTTGCTGGATCGCGGCGCGCTGGCCGATCTGGCCACTCTGGCGGAAAAGCGCGGTTTCCTGCTGGTGGTGGACGAGGTCTATGGCGACTATGCCGGCAGGGGCCAGCGCCCGCTGGCCGCCCACGCCCTGTCGCCTGCGGTGATCAGCCTGTCGGGCCTGACCAAGATCTATGGCCTGGGGGTGCTGCGCTGTGGCTGGATCGTGGGCGCGCCTGCGGTCATGGAGCGTCTGCGCGCCGTGGGCAGCCGGATCGAGTTCGGCGTCTCGACCCTGTCCCATGCCGTGGCGGCACAGGTCATGGCCCGCGCCGAACAGTTCGATGCCCATTCGCGCGGCGAGGTGGCGCGTTGTCGCCCTCGTTTCCAGGCATGGTATGAGCAGATGGTGGCCGATGGCCTGATGTCGGGCGCCCTGCCCGACCATGGCTGCATCTGCTTTCCCGCCCTGACCGGCATCGCCGACACCCATGCCTTTTCCCAGTGGCTGATCGCGCGCAGCGGCGTCATCGTGGCGCCGGGCGAATTCTTTGGCGCGCCGGGCCATATCCGGATCGGCTTTTGCCTTGGCGATGCGCAACTCGGCGCCGGGCTGGCCGCGCTCGCGGACGGTCTGCGCAGCTTCAGGGCCTGAGAGGACAATCTTCGCCCCAGCCCTCTGCCAATCGGCAAAGTTTATGCAATGAATGCGGCATAAGGGGCGAATGAGAATAATTATGGCGCGCAAGGCCCGCTAACTTTTCATCAACCTCGACGAGGGCGTTTTTGCCGGACCGCACGGTCCTGGGCCAAAACGGGCGCGAGGGGGGCATCACGCCAGAACGCAATGCGGCGCAAGTCCGGCTGTTCTGGCGGTTTTCAGTGGAGGTTAGCACCATGGTACGTCGCAAGCACGGTCTGTCACTTTCCCTTTCCAGCGCCGTTCTGGCCTTGGGCATGACGATGCCCGCCTATGCAGCAGAGGGCGCCGCTGATGGTTCGAGCGATGCCGCCCCCGGCGATATCGTCGTCACCGCCCAGAAAAAGACCGAGCGTCTGATCGACGTGCCCCTGGCCATCAGCGCCATTTCGGCCGACACTATGTCGACCCAGGCGATGAACCGCCTGTCCGACATCTATGACCGCGTGCCCGGCCTGCAATATTCGGGCCAGCGCGTTGCCAACATTTCGTTGCGCGGCATCACCACCGGGGGCGCCACCGCGCCGACCGTGGCGCTGCTGGTCGATGACGTGCAGTTTGGCGGCACCACGGGCGCAGGCCAGCCCCCGCTCCCCGATTTCGATGCCAGCGCGCTGACCCGCGTGGAAGTGCTGCGCGGACCGCAGGGCACGCTCTATGGCGCCTCCAGCCTGGGCGGCCTGATCAAATATGTGCTGAAGCAGCCCGATACGCAGAAGCTGTCGGGCCGGGTCGAGGCAGGCGGAACGGCGGTCGGCGGTGGCGGCGCAGGCTATTCGGTGCGCGGATCGATCAATGTGCCGATCACCGACTGGCTGGCCGTGCTGGGCAGCGGGTTCAAGCGTGAGGATGCCCCCTATCTCAACAACGCCAGCACCAATGCCCAGGTCACCAAGCATACCAACGTCAACACCCGCGACGTCTGGGGCTTTCGCGGGGCGGTGCTGATCAAGCCGACCGACACGCTGCGGGTGGTCCTCTCCGCGCTCAACCAGAAGCAGACGGCGGTCAACAGCGACCTGTCGGTCACCTCGGGCGGCGTGCCGATCTGCAAGGTCTGCACCACCGCGACCACCGCCTCGACCGCCCCCACCACCTTCGAGCCGGCCTATGGCGACCTCACCCTCAACGCGCTCGATTCCTATAACAATTCAAAGTACCAGCTTTACACCGGCCGCGCCGAACTGGATCTGGGTCAGGTCAAGGCCACCTCGATCACCGCATGGAGCCGGGCCGACAACGTCCTGAGCAACGATGTGACCTCGGTGTTCGGCGGCCTGTTTCGCGCCGTCTATGGCCTGTCGGCCACCCCGTCGGTGCAGATCGCCAATGCCGATCACACCCATAAATTCTCGCAGGAAGTGCGCCTGAACAGCGATATCGGCAAGGTGAGCTGGATCGCAGGCGGCTTCTACACCGTCGAGCATGCCTCCACCGACCAGAATTTGATCGCCAGCGGCACGTTGAGCGGCACGCGTTACGCCAGCACCGGCCCGTCGACCTACCGTGAATATGCCGGTTTCGCGGACGCCACCTGGCACGCCACCGACAAGCTGGACCTGCAGGCGGGCGCCCGCTGGGCCCACAACAACCAGAGCAACAGCACGGTCCTGCAGATGGACAACCAGCTGACCGCCGTGTTCGGAGCCAATGGCATCCAGACCCAGCGGTCCAGCGACAGCGCCGCCACCTGGCTGGTGTCGCCCAGCTACCATTTTTCCCGCGACATGATGGTCTATGCCCGCGCGGCCAGCGGCTATCGTCCCGGCGGCCCCAACATCGCCGCCCCGCCGTCTGCGCCCGCTTCCTACGCGCCTGACCGGGTGATCAACTACGAACTCGGCCTCAAGGGCAAGGTCATCCCCGACCTGCTGACCATCGACACCGCCGTCTTCGAGATCGACTGGAACAACATCCAGTTGCAGGGTACAGATCCCGTCACCTCGCTGACCTTCATCGCCAATGGCGGCACCGCGCGCAGCCGGGGCCTGGAGTTTTCGGGCAATCTGACCCCGTGGCACGGCATGTCGATCGACGCCAATTTCGCCGCCACCGATGCGGTGCTGACACAGGACATCCTGACCTTGCAGGGCGGCGCGGGCTTCCTTGGCCGTTCGGGCGACCGCCTGCCCTTCAGCGCGCGCTTCACCGGCAATGTCTCGGCCCAGCAGAGCTTTGCGTTGAGCCCCCGGATGGACGGCAATCTGGGCTTTTCGCTGGCCTATGTCGGCAACCGCATGGCCGCCTATCAGACCAATTCGACTGCCGCCACGCGCCCGCGTATCGACATCCCTGCCTATACGGTGTTCGATCTGCGCGGTGGGGTGACCTTCGACAAGGACTGGAATGTTGGCCTGTATGTGCGCAACCTGTTCGATTCGCGCGGGATCACCGTGGCGCAGAACCGCAATGGCGCGAATGTGCCGACCGCGCTGTACATTCAGCCGCGCACCTTTGGCATCACGGCGTCGCGCAACTTCTGATCCATTCCGTTTCACCTCGATGCGCGAGCGGCGCTCGCCTCTCGCGCATCATTTCCAGGGTTTTGTCCATGTCGCATGCCATGCCGCGTCACCTTGTCCTCGGCAGCGTGCTGGCCGGTGCCGCGCCCCTGCATGCAGCGCCCCTGCATGCAGCTGCACCTCAGCCTGCCCTGACCGTGACCCTGGCCCCGCAGGCCGCGTCCGGCCACGCGAACAGCATCGACAAGGTCGAGGTCATCCTGCGTTTCGATGGCATCGGGGCCAAAGCCGGCGAAGCGTTGCTGCGTCTGCCGCTGGTGGCCAGCAATGTCGATACGGTGGCGACCGTTCTGACCGACCTGCGCGCGCGCGATGCCCGCGGCGCGCTGCGGCTGAGCGCGCATGATGTGGACCTGCCCGCAGCCGCCATGCGCGATGCCGAAGGTGGCGGGCCAACGCGCGAATGGCAGGCGGATCGCGCGGTGTCAGGCCCGCTGACCGTCACCTATTCCGTTCCGGCGCAGGCCACCCTGCCCCCGCGCGGCCCCGCCCCGCCCTTTGCCTTCAGCAGCGATGGTGGCGGCGTGTCGGCGGCGGGCCATGTCTTCCTGCTGCTGCCGCCGGGCCAGCACGGCTATCGCACCGTCTACAGCTGGGATCTGTCGCATGCGCCCAAGGGCAGCCGGGGCGTCTCCTCGCTTGGCGAGGGGCGCGTGACGGCGCCACAGCCGATGGATGGCGCGCAGATCCGCATGAGCTATTTCATGGCCGGGCCCATCGGCGTCTGGCCCGCCCGCGTACCCCCCAGCGGCTTTTTCGGTGCATGGCAGGGCGCGCCCTCGTTCGACGCCGGGGCGTTGCTGGCATGGACGGGGACGCTCTACAACCATTACGCGCGCCTGTTCGGGCAGCAAAAGGCGCCGCCCTATGGCGTGTTTCTGCGCGACAATCCGATCAATGCCGGCGGCGGCGTGGGGCTATACCATTCCTTCGTCACCACCTTTGGCAAGGGTATGGGGGCGGATGTGAACCGCCTGCGCCTGACCCTGGCGCATGAGATGTTCCACACTTTCCAGCCCTTCATCACCCAGCCATCGGGTCTGGCATCCTCGTGGTTCGGCGAGGGGTTGGCAACGTTCTATCAGGCCCGCCTGCCGCTGCGCTATGGCATGATTACACCCGAAGCCTATCTGGCCGACATCAACTGGACCGCCGCGCGCTATTACACCAGCGTCATGGCCAATGCGCCCAATAGCGAGGTGCCCCTGCGGTTCTGGGCCGACACGCGGATACGCACCCTGCCCTATGACCGGGGGATGCTCTATTTCGCCGCGCTCGACGACCGGTTGCGCAAGGCGTCGGGCGGCAAGACCTCGCTTGACGATCTGGTGATGGCGATGCTCGAACTCGAGCATCAGGGCAAGGCAACCGGCAATACCGATTGGGAAGCCTTGCTGGCCCGACATCTGGGCGCGAGCGCGGTCGAGGATTTCCACGCCTTTCTGGCGGGCGCCACGCCGTTGCCCGCCTCCGATGCCTTCGGGCCGTGTTTCCGCCGGATCAGCATTCCTTTGCGGCGTTATGAACTGGGCTTTCTGACCGATGTTCTGGCGCAGCCGCATCGCGTGGTGCGTGGTCTTGTCGCCGGTTCCGCCGCCGCGCAGGCCGGTCTGCGCGATGGCGACGAGATCGTCACCCCCGTGCCCCAGGATGGCATTCAGGGCGAGCAGAGCCAGATGTTGACGCTGAATGTGCGGCGCGATGGCAAGAATTTCCCCATCACCTATCTGCCACGCGGCGAGAGCGTGGATGCATGGCAATGGGAACGTAATCCTGGAACCCAGGGGCAAAATTGCTCCCTCTGACAAGTCCTGGGTCAATGATGGATCCGGAATATTCTTGCGTTGGGTAACATCACGGATCGCTGTGGTAACATAGTACCGAATGCAATCTCAACGACGATGAGCGTACCAGTTGATCAAGACCTATCGAGCACGTTCTGGAGCTCGCTTTCCAGCAAATCTACAAGATTGCGGACCTTGGGCCTGAGATGACGGCGCGCGGGATAGACGGCCCAGATCGGCTCCGGCGGCGGGCCAAGGTCAGGGAGCACACGCGACAGGCGACCGGCCTCGATATGGTCCTGCACATAGAAGAGCGGAACCTGACAGATGCCCATTCCAGCTAGCGCTGCATCCACGATGGCCGCGCCGCTGTTGCACCGCCAGCGCCCCTCCGGCATGACGGTTGCGATCGAGCCATGCTCGGCAAAGTGCCATGTTGGGGCAGAGCCGATCAGGCAGGCATGGGCATCGAGATCTGCCATGGTTCGCGGCACGCCTGCTGAATCGAGGTAGTGAGGCGACGCGCAGGTTTCGATCCGCCTGAGACCGATCTGTCGCCCGACCAGCCGGTGGTCGACGATCTTGCCGGTCCTGATGGCCAGATCATAGCCTTCGCCCACGATGTCGACGAGACGATTGGTTAGGTCTACGGTCACGCGTAGCAACGGATAGGCCTCGCTAAACTGCCTGACGATGGCCGCAACAAAGCGCTCGCCCAGCGCAATCGAGCAGGTGACGCGCAAGTCGCCCTGCGGCTCGGCAGCGCCGTTGATCATCAGCAGGAGTTCGTCGCGCTCCTCGATGATACGGCGCCCCTGATCGACAAAGGCGCGCCCCGTGTCGGTCAGATCGACGCGCCGTGTCGTACGGTTGAACAGTTGGGCCTGAAGCCGTTGTTCCAGCCGGGCGATCACCTTGCTGATATGAGACGTCGAAACGTGAAGGATCGCAGCGGCACCGGCAAAACTGCGGGCATCCGCGACAGCGACAGCTTCTTCGATCCCATCCCACGCGCCTTGCACACTATCCCCCATGAGAAATAATCTGTTTCCAACTTATCTATTTATTTCCTGTGGTCAATAGTTTTACTGACATCCTTCCGAAGGAGATGGATATGAAAACACGCGCCGCTGTCGCCTTTGCCCCCAAGACCCTGCTTGAGATCGTGGAGGTCGATCTGGAAGGCCCGCGCGCGGGCGAGGTTCTGGTCGAGATCATGGCGACGGGCATCTGCCACACCGACGCCTACACGCTCGACGGGCTGGACAGCGAAGGCATCTTCCCCAGCATCCTTGGCCATGAAGGCGCCGGCATCGTGCGCGAGGTCGGCCCGGGCGTCACCTCGGTGAAACCGGGCGACCATGTCATCCCGCTCTACACGCCCGAATGCCGCCAGTGCAAAAGCTGCCTGTCGGGCAAGACCAATTTGTGCACCGCCATCCGCGCCACGCAGGGCAAGGGCCTGATGCCCGACGGCACGACGCGCTTCAGCTACAAGGGCCAGCAGATCTTCCACTACATGGGCTGCTCGACCTTCAGCAATTTCACCGTCCTGCCCGAGATCGCCGTGGCGAAAATCCGTGAAGACGCGCCGTTCCAGTCGTCGTGCTACATCGGCTGCGGCGTGACCACGGGCGTGGGCGCGGTGGTCAACACCGCCAAGGTGCAGGTGGGCGACAATGTGGTGATCTTCGGCCTGGGCAGCATTGGCCTCAACGTCATTCAGGGCGCGCGACTGGCCGGGGCCAACAAGATCATCGGCGTCGACCTGAACCCTGATCGCGAGGAATGGGGCCGCCGCTTCGGCATGACCGATTTCCTCAACACGCGTGGCATGAGTCGCGAGGAGATCGTGGCGGCCATCGTGGTGCTGACCGACGGCGGGGCGGACTACACCTTCGACGCGACGGGCAACACCGAGGTCATGCGCACCGCGCTGGAGGCCTGCCACCGTGGCTGGGGCACCAGCATCATCATCGGCGTGGCCGAGGCGGGCAAGACCATCGAGACCCGCCCCTTCCAGCTTGTGACGGGCCGCAACTGGCGCGGCACGGCCTTTGGCGG
>Ga0116227_10014190_pt1 | contig 12225 bp, 5 predicted proteins | sample S1TSphgellanicum_FD_89693 | JGI IMG/M metagenome (GOLD analysis project Ga0116227, IMG submission 89693) | Host-associated microbial communities from peat moss isolated from Minnesota, USA - S1T2_Fb - Sphagnum magellanicum MG | ecosystem: Host-associated > Plants > Peat moss > Unclassified... | reverse complement strand
TTTTTATATTTTTTTTTTAAATTTTTTTTTTTTTATAATTTTTTTTTTAATAAAATATTTTTTTCATTATTTTTTTTTTTTTTTTTTTTTTTTTTTTTTTCCAATTTTCTCATGTTGTTCCGAAAGCTGTGATCAGCTGCAAGAGGATTTAGCCAAATTTGGTTACAAGACAAATAAAAGAAATAGAAAAGTCTAGGAATCTTATCACATGTTGGTGAACCCTTAGAACCTATATATTAGCTAAATATGGCGATTTTTTAAAGAATTAAAAAAATAAATAAAAAGCTAGAAGAAATCTATCCAAATCCTCCAAAAATCTTGACAATTTCAAAAAACATTTCCTCCAAATATATTTGGCAAAATGTTTTTTGAGAAAATTTCCAAAATGTTCCCTTGACCATGTTCCTTGGGACTTTTTATATATATAACAAATTGGCTAATTTTCGCCACCTGAAAATAATATTAAAATAAAATTACTGCCCTGGACACTGTGAAAATGGGATTTCATCACTTTAAAAAACTTAATAGCTTAACAAGATCAAACTCAAACACATTAAATTTTTTTTAAAAAAAATTGAATTGGAATTTCAGGATGACTCCAATTATCGAGGAAACCCACTTTTCATGAATCCAAATAATAATAATAATAATAATTTAAAAAATCTGTGAATGTAAATAAATAAATAAATAATTCAGTTTTTCTTTTTTTTGGATATTAAAACCTAAAAATATAAAAAGAAAAAACTGAATTGAAATTCCATTACTCGATTTCAGACCAATTCCAGAATAATTTGGCTCCTTTTGTGAATTTCCAGAATTCCAGAATTAGCTCCTATTTCAAAAAGGAAAATTCCAAAAAGGAATTGGCGCGCCTTTTGTCTGTTCACACGGGAGAATGTACACCAAGTTTCTCACATCTTTTGCCTAAGTATCGCATCTTTTGGCTTTCCGAAAAGATGAAAGAAGAAGAAAGTATAAGAGGACGTGCTGGTAGCTCTTTGCTTTCGCTGTCTGTGCTCTCGTGCACACGAGAATCGATCCGTTTTGGGGGTTTTTCAGCGACGATCTGCGACAATCTGAGCTGAGGAGGAGACGAGCTCCAGAAAAATTCGGTGGGACTTGATCGAGTGTTTTGGTCTGGAGTCGTAGCGACAACAGTTGGAAATGGGTCGTGGTGGAATTGGCAGCGATGGTGGTAGTGGTGGTGGTGGTGGTGGTGGTGGTGGTTATGGGGGAGTTGTAGGAGGGGAGTTGCGAGAAGTTTTCGAGAAGCTCAAAGGGAAGCTGAGTGAGATCAATTCTTTGGAAGGAGTGCGAAATCTGCTAACATGGGACCAGCAGGTTTTCATGCCGGTGAACGGAGGAGCGGCAAGAGGAGAGCAGCAAGCGGTGATAGCGCGGGTGGTGCATGCGCATCAAACGGATGAGGCTTTGGGAGAATATCTGGAAAAGCTCACTGTGCAATTCGGGAAATTGCAGGAATTGGGATTTTCGCAGTTGGAGATTGCGTCCGTGCGAGAAGCAGCTCGGGATTACACCAGAACGAAGAAGAAGCCTGTGGAGCTTGCTGCACGAGCGGCGAGACTGGAGTCTACCGGTGTGAGTGCATGGCAGAAAGCCAGGAAGGAAAACGACTTCAGCTTGTTTGCTCCCGTGCTGCAGGAGTGGCTAGAGATTGTCAGAGAAGAAGCGGCGGCAGTAGATCCAGAGCTCGATGTCTACGACTTCTGTCTGGACAAATACGAGAGAGGCGCGACGAGGAAAAGTCTCGACCCATTCTTCGCTTCTATCAAAAACCCTCTGATTGAGCTCTTGCGACAGATTCTCAAGAAGCGAGAAGAAGAGGAGGGGAACAACAACTCTAATCCGCAGTTCCTCCACACCAAGGAATCCTTCAGCGGCAGTTTCTCTGTGGAAACTCAGAAGCGTCTGGCCAAAAAGCTTTCCGAGGAACTCGGATTCGAGTACGCCAGCGGCAGATTCGACGAGTCAGTGCATCCCATGACTATCAACATCGTCTCTCCCTTCGATGTCAGGCTCACTTCCAGATTCAGCGAGACCGACCTTTCCGCAGGCATTCTCGCCACGCTGCACGAAACGGGTCATGGGCTCTACGAACAAGGGCGCGATGCAGAGGCATGTAAGGACGGATTGCCAGCGTCAAGACCTCCTGGATTAGGGTTACACGAAAGCCAGTCTCTCTTGTGGGAGAAGCAAGTGGGAATGAGTGCAGAATACTGGGAGCATTACTGGCCTGAGGTGCTCACAAACTTCTCCACTTCATTGCCCAACAAAACGGCAGAGGACTCCACCCAATTCCACAAAGCCATCAACGAGATCAAACCCTCCTTCATTAGGGTTTATGCTGATGAGGTTTCTTATCCCTTGCACATTCTCCTGCGGTACGAGATTGAGAAGGGCTTGCTGGATGGGTCTCTCCCAATTGCAGATGTACCTGCAGTTTGGAACCAGAAGATGAAGGAGTACCTTGGAATTGTACCCAAGAACGACACCGAAGGATGCTTGCAGGACATTCATTGGGGTCTGGGTGCATTTGGGTACTTCCCAACCTACACACTTGGTGCTGTTTATGCATCTATGCTCTTCAAGACAGCTGAGAAACAGATTCCCCAGCTTCGACAAAGCATCAAGGAAGGCCAATTCAAGCCGTTGCGAGAATGGTTACGGGAGAAGATTCATGCGGTTGGCTCCTTGTATGAGACTGCAGATGAGCTTATTGAGAACATCACTGGAACCAAGCTCGATGCTTCGGCTTTCTTGAACTATCTGTCATACAAGTATGGCGCTCTCTATGATTTGTCCACTCCAGCAGCTGAAACCAAAGCTGATGTTGCCAATGCTTCTTAAAAACAGAGAAGTATGAGATTGATTCTCTTGCAGCATTCATTCACTGACTGCAGTTTTCATCCCTCAAAATTGCTGATTGAGCATGCTTGAAGATTGGATTCTCTGCTCATGTGATTGTAATGGAAATATATATGCAAAAGCTCAATTTGCTCATTATCTTGCAACTTCTGCTTTTTATGATCATGCCAAAGTCTTTTGTCAATTTGCTCATCTTGCTGCACCTTCCACTTTTTCTTATCATGCCAGAGCCTTTGGTCAATATGCTCATCTTTCAGCTTCCGCATCTCTGATCATGCCAACAACACCTTTGGTCAATCTGCTCATCTTTGAGCTTCTGCTTTTCAGATCATGCCAAAACCGTTTGGTTATTGGGTCATCTTGCAGCTTCTGCATTTGTGATGCATGCCAGAACCATGTGGGTTATCAGGTCATCTTGCAGCTTCTGCATTTCTGATCATGTGAAAACCTTTCTGTCAATTTGCATATCTGGCAGCTCCTGCATTTCTGATCATGCCAAAACCTTTTTGTCAATTTGTTCATCATCTTGCAGCTTCTGCTTTTATGATCATGCCAAAGCATTTTTGTCAATTTGATCATCTTCGAGCTTCCATGCATGTCTAAGACTGATCATGCTAAAGCCTTTTTTGTAGCATCATCAATTTGTAGACAAATTGCATTGCTGCTAACCCTTTCCTTCATTACCCAAACCTGCATTCATTGATTTGCTTCAATCTTCTGGTGATGAAGCTTGAATTTTGAGATTGTACAGAAGCCTGAAGAATGAAGCTTGAGATTGTACAGAAGCTTGAATTTTGGGATGGTATAGAAGCTTGAAGCTTGACATTGTACAAAAGCCTAAAGCTTGAAGCTCGAGATTGCACAGAAGCTTGAAGTTTGAGCTTGCACAAAAGCTTGAAGAAGACTGAGATTTGTTCTTTCTTTGGCGAAAGCTACAAGCCAAGCAGCGGCACAGACAGATGGGATGACTATTTTCCTTGGATTTCTGCAACAGCAACAACAACAACAAAAACACTTTGTTTCTTTCTGTCCAACAAGAGACCCATTTATTTTCGCAGTATCCACACCGCAGCTCTGGTGTCCTCCATCCCCGATGAAATGCTCTTTTGTTTTTGGTCAGTGATCGTCAAAAAAGCAAAATCCAAGCAGAAAACAAAAACAGTAGTAACGAAGTTCTTCAGCAGCTTTTTCCCTCCCTTTAACTTCCTTCCACTTTCTTCCTTTCACGTGTCCGATGTCTATTGCTGCACTGAGAACGACGATCATCATCTTTTAGTCGCTGCTTTTTTTCCCCTCCAGGCACGTGTCATGTTCCTTACTAAGGCTAGATAGAAGGAAGTAAGAATGGGCGTCTCACCTCCAAGCATTTGTCCCTCGCTAAATGGGTTTCCTTTGGAAGCAACAACAACCCATTTCAGAAGGAGGAGTCGGAGGAGCAAGAACAGGAACAAGTTCTTCAACAGCACTCTGAACAAGATTGTGCTCAAGTCTGTTAGATTTAATCATTGTCAGAAATTCTTTTGTGAAGCTTTTTTCTGTTGAAGAATGGTAGAGAAACATGATTGAAGCTGATCACAGTTGTTCTTCTCTTGGGTCAACTTCGAGAGTTCCTACACATGGTGCTAGTGCTGCGGGTTCCCTTGCCTTGAGGGTATGGGGATTCACCACCAAGCTTTTGCTGGAGATGATTCTTCCTTAGGCACGACGAGTACGGTTTTTTTCTTTTCGAGTCCGGAGACATAAGAATCCCAGCAGAACTTCTCAGTTGGAAAAAAACAGGTGCAAAAGAAAGGAAAAAACAGATAAGATGGAGGAGGCTAGAGGTGACCAGCTGAGGGTTAGGGTAGGTGGAAACTGTGACAGCAAGGGAGGAGGAGGAGGAGGAGGTGGATTTGTTGGGTCCACCACGATGGGCATTGCAATTGGTTTTGTTGCAGCTGTAGGATTGGGAGTGATGGGGAAATGGGTAACAAAGATGACACAAAGGCCCAAGAAGAAGGACCCAGAAGTTGAGGTACTGGAAGCTGTTGTCCGGGGCGATCTTGCAAGAAATCCATCACGGCTTGGAGTGCAAATGCTTGATTTGGATCCTCAGCTGCTGAACGAGAGGAACGAGATCATCACAAAAGGAGACATCAATGAGAACAACAACAATGAGGATTTGAGCCTTGATGCTGAAATTATTGGGTTAAGCTCACTAATTGTGAACCATGATGGAGGAGCAACAACGAATGGGTACCCAAAAAAAAACCTAGCAGTCGAGAAGAGCAGTGATGTTCAGAAAGCAAGAGAAACAACTGATGGTGATGATGAAAAAAAACCCACCAAAGATGATGTTGTGGCTCGGACCGAAGAAGCTGCAGCAGATACACAGCCACAAGCACTTGTCAATGGATTCAGGTATGTCACTCTCTTCTTCCTCTTCCATCTCCTTTTGTTTCAATGCAAATTCCACAAAATTTGTTCTCTGTGCTCTTTCTTCCTCTTCCACCTCCATTTATCTCAATGCAAATTCCAAGTATTTCCTGCCAAGTCAGAATATGACATGAACTCTTTTTTGTCTGAGGTTTCCCACCTTCTCAAGGACATAGTTAGCTGTACACATAGTTGCTGCCATTCAAGTAAAGATCTGGTTTGAAGCATTGCTCCTGCAGAAGACAAAAGAGATGAAGAAAGACAATGATGGACTACAAAGAGTCAAAGAGAGACAATGCGTGACAAAGAGATGAAGAAAGATGTGTTAAAATCCCAGAAGCATGAATGTATGTACAATGATAGTGTCTCTTTCTTTCAAGAACCCAATTTTTATTTTTTGGGGGGCACTCTTTTCTGCTTCCTTTCAGAGGCAGACAAATACCATCACTTGGCAGCCATGGGCAAGCAACAGGGTTTGCTCACTTCCTCTGGATCATGCATTTGGAAAAAGTCATCAGGTTTTCCAAATTTTAGATAGCCAGTTTCACCCAGAATCATCCTCTTTCCTTTGTATTGATGTACACATTGACAGCAGGTGTGAAGTTATAGTTGTCTGTAACTACTAAGGCGTTTTTTCTTCATGGGTTTCTTCTTCACTACGAGAAGTTTAGCTCAGCTGAAGAGGTGGATACTAGTACAGCATCCTTCATGTAATCAGTCCAAGCTGTTGTGGTCCAAGCTTCTAGAAAGATATCAGAAATGAGAGTTGCGATTCTTTGACACAAGCTGCCAGTGGGATGATTGCAGGTTGGATGAAATCCAAGGCATACAAGTGGCAGAAGCTCGAGCTTGAGTCTAAGAAGGAGTCCTGCTCTGATTCAGCTTTCAAATTCAGCTGTCTCTTTTAGACAGTAGAATGTGACCAAAGACCCCAAATATGATGCCTGATTTTTGTAATATATGACTGTGTAGTGTGCAGTGTGAACTACTTATTGTTCATGTTGGAAATATGATCCCTTTGTGGCATTTTGTACTGAGCTGCTAGCAAGCCTCACACCCTTTCTCCCAATTTTGTTCTTGGATGCTCCCTATGCTCTGCTTATTTGGGAATGAAAACATGGTTTTGATCTCCTCCACTCTTATTGCTGACAAGACAACTGCTGCCATGAGAAACAGGAAGCATGAAATGGAGGAATGCCATGGTTTCTAGAATTGTCATAGAGTCATCCACTCTCACAGGAAGATAGATGATGCCATGGTTTGAGAATCATCACAGTTCTGTTTTGGAACAATTGATCAATCGCAGCAAGATGATTCTTCTGAGACAGAAGCAGTAATGAATCCAGAAGGCAAATGGAGGCAACATTCCACGTGATTTTACAAGAGAAATGATCCAATCTGAAATGATCACTCCTGATCCTGTGATTGAAGAAACCCTCCCCCACCTCTGTAAGCTTTCATTCCTTGCAGAGCAATCCTGCAATACAAAAAGCTATAGCAAACATTGCTTGATTGATATCCATCAAACCCAATAGGAGAAACCATGCGTGTTTGCAGCAGCAACAGCAGCAAGTCTGTGTTGGTGGGCTGCAGCAACAACTGACTTTCAACAAAGCCTTGAAGAATCAACAACTCCCTTGCTTGCCTGTTTCAAGTCTGCAGGTCTGCTCAGGTGGGAAGCTCTTGTCGTTCATCCCAATCCAGCATCAGCTCTGGCTTATGTCTTTCTTCTGGAACTGCAACAACACGGGAACCTAAGATTTAGATTGCTCAATTAGTGGATGGGTTGGTGGTAGGGAGAAGCTTCAAATGTATTGTTTCTTTTTCTGTGTGCCATTGGGAAGCTGTTACAAAGCTGTACCTGAAGAGCAACAATGCATACATATACACATTCGAGGACAGAGTTGTATGTATGTGTGTATGTATGTATGTACAAGACATGCTTTTATTCAAACTGTGCCAGGAACAATGGGGAGCTGCTGCTGCTGCTGCTGCTGCTACTTTGCACAGGTGTGAAGCTTTGCGTGCATTGTTGCTCCTCTGGTGTTTCCTAACAGTGGTATCAGCCTGAAGTGTGCATCTTGCAATTGAAGGCTGCACACCAGACACCGCCATTGAGTGAGAGCCGGGATCAACAAGTGTTCTAGAACCTTAAACCCTACCAGGTCTTCCGAAGCAACTGAACTGCTTGGTAAGGGTCCTGCCCTTTGCTGCAAGGATAAGGATGATGCATTTCCAGTTTTGGGTATGCCACACAAACTACACAAAACATTTTTTGAGGAGCACTTTGAGTTTCTCCAGGGCTCTTTGTTTTGCAGCATTGAAAACTGTATACTAACTTCAAGAGAGCAAATGACATCAAGAGTTTAGCAAACCTTGAAGAGAATTGAGAACAATTCAGGATTCATACCACGGATTGAGTGACCGCAAGTAACGTTGACAAGAGCTCAGATGATGCTTGAGAAAACAACATCCAAGATATCAAACACATGAATATGATGTGCATGTACCATCATCATCTGCCAAGATTTATGGTAGTTAGTCACTACTATACATGATGTATATTCTGGTTACACCCCTCATCCATGGGCATTATACCAAGTGTAAAACACTGCTAGAAATGCAAAACAGGAAGAAACAACAGGAAGGAAAACATATGTTTTGTTCAGATGCACATTTTAAAACGTAAATATCATCTTGAGAACCTGAGATTCTTCAAGTTACTTGAGATTAGTTATCGAGTTGTGATATATCTTGAAGGATTTTGGTTTTCTTTTAGAGGATTTTTTTGAAGATTATATTTTTTCATGGTGAAATATTTGAGTCCCATCTGCCTTGGTTATTGTATCCCATGTATTTTTTTTGTCTTGGCATATTGCATTTCTCTGCAATGAAGTACAGACAATGTACAATGTCGAACAAACGATCAAATCTCATCAAGCTTTCATTGTGTCTTTCTCATCCCCTTCTTGACTGAGAGAAATGACCACTAGTGATGTTTTTGGAGATATTGTGAGAAGTAGTAGATCAATTGTGATGGGGAATTTGTGTTTCAGCATTTTGTGTCAATGTTGTCACGATTTGCTTATACAAACATCAAATTGATGTTCAACCCATCTAGTGTCTCCTTGAAATCTCAAATGTTTTGTCAGTGTTAAGTGTGGTTGATTCTTGTGGGGGAAGTGAATTTCCACCTTGAGCTCGTATCATGCCTCAGCAATGCACAACATTATGCATGTTAAAAAATTTACACTCATGGTTTCCAACCAAGTTAAGTAGCTATCAAATTTTCCAAGGCTTGATACTCACAATTGATAGTACCAAGGCTTGATCCCTCAACAAAGGCAAAATTTTCTTCTTCTCTCTCTCTAGTTGATATAGTTTTGTTGACATTTAACACATGTTATGCACCAATCTTAACAAGGCTCTTGTTTCAAATTTGCTCTATACATTGTATGTATTTTTTTTGACTTTCCATCTTTATTCATTCATTCTTTCTTTGTTGCACTTCTCCATCTCATTCACTTTGTCCTTATTGTTTTATCCCTTTATTCTATCCTTTTGTATTGTTTTCAATTATTTTCTCGTCCTATTCCTATTGCATTATTGCAACGTTCCTTTTTTCTTGTTTCACAATCGTTTCTATAATCGATTGCAAGCTCTTTGTTGTGGCCTAATTTGTGGCAATTTGAAATTTGATTTCAATTTCCATTCAAATTAGCAATTTTAATTTATTTTCAATTTAGATAGAAGTTTTTAGCCAAATATAAGCCAATATTAACAAATATTATTCTATGTCAATGTTAATATGAACCAAGAAAAGCCAAAGGGCGAAACATGATTATAAAAACATTTTTTATATTGACTCCAAACAAGAAGACATGAAAGAAGAAGTTAGATAAGTATGTTGTACATGATTATGTATTTTTTAAAAAGAATCTACTATAATGTAAACAAAGAAGGCACCTACTCAACCAAGAACACAATGAATTTATACTCATTTCACTAGCAATGTCACATGAAGTGAAAGCTTTCCTTCAAATCTCTTAGGTTGTATGCAACAAAGTCAAGTAACTAGGCTTCAATTAAGAACAATGCACCTTTTTTTTTCTTGTTTTATTTTGACAACACTTCCAATTGCTTTACTAATCAAGTCAACAAACGAGTAAGTTTTGTTTAAAAAACCAAAGAGTGAAACATTTAATTTCCAACCAAGTGCGACTAATTCACCTTACATGTGCATTGTGTTCTACGTCCATTCCACTTCAATGGTGGTCATTTTATTACATTATCACGATGATAACATTGTTGCCCAACTTTGCCTAATCCTCACATGGTTTTCGGTCTTTGGTTGACTTGATGCCCTTCCTTGAGTTAGGTTTGGCATCTTGCCTATGAAGAATCCATCATGGCCAATTGAACCCACAACAAGTTGTAAGGTGGGGGCACCCAACTAGGAGGGAAGGTCATTGGGTTGATGTTCATAACACTAACATTCACAAACATGTAATGTTTTGACTTATTTGCTCATATCTAAATCCATTTATGTCAATATTTAACTAGTTTGTTGTCTTTCATCAATTATTGTTAGGATGATATTTTTTATCATTTCAATTGAGCTTTCATCTAGAAACAATAATTTAAAAATCTTTAGTTCTAAAACATGTAATAAAATATATTTTTAATATAGGTAAAGGAATCCACCCCAAAAAATAACTAATTATCTTACATGCATTACCTTACAAGTTGCAAAAAAAAAAAGGTTGAGAAATGGGTTTTTCACCCACCATAATTTGGGTGTCTATGGATAAACTTGATGTAGAAAATGTAGTGTGAACCTTATAAGGCTTTTGAATTGAGCAACAATTGTAATACCTTTTTAGGTTTGGCATCTCCATATTGAATATTTATTTTATATTAAAAATTTGATTTTGATGTAAAATTATTTAAATTAAACAATATTGACATGTTCTTCATCACCAATGTTCATTACATGATATCTTCCCTCATTCTTGAAATGGGATTGGCCAACTTTATTGGTGGTGTATTCCAAGGGACCACTTTTTAAACTTCCAAATATATAATACTATTTCTATTTCATATTGTTTCTAAGAGATCGCCACTTGCAATTTCATCAATGAAGACCAATAAAACAACCAAACTATGATTGGATGAGATATGGATGATAAAAAATGTTGTAAAGCCCTAAGTAGAGAAGGTACTAGCTAATCTAGGGATAACTATGGATGTATCTTCATCCACGAAGACATGATTGTCCAATACATGTGTAGCATATTAGCCCCATAGATTTGTCATCTTTAGAAGTCATTTCATCATCATGTTGCAATTTATATTGCCCTATCTATGATGGTAAGATATACCCATGATATATGATAATATGTTCAATACCAATAAAGAACTTATAGGAAATCTCGTTTCGTATTTCCAATGGACTTATAATCTTGGAATATAATAGAATGCTTGTCTTACACTCTAGCACTAAAATTTGAAGAATAACAAGCATAATAACTACCCATTGAACCACCATCTTTTTTAGAACTAATTTTTTATTTTCCTTTTTCCCTCTTAAATTTTCTGAAGACAATAATATTAATTTTCCAAAATAAACTAAAAGGGAAAAAAAAAAAAATCTTTGAAATTTTATTCTAGCTGGGATAAAGACACATTCACACAAGATATCAAATTCTTGCCTGGATCTAGATATCACAACTCACAACAGGGCTAGGAGCTTAGGACTAAGGACCTTGAAAGGGGGGGCTCTTTATGGGAATTTAAGTCCTATGCTCAGCTCTGGCTTTTACTAGCATAGGATCCTCAATCCTAGAACAGCCCAGTTCAAGGCCCTTAAACCTATTGGGTCTTTAAACTATGGGGTCCTTAACCTTGTGGGTCATTCAACATATTGGGTCCTTAACCCTTGGGGTTCCTTAACCTATGGGATCCTTAACCTTTTGGGTCCTTAACCTGGGGGGGTGAGTCCTTAACCTTGTGGGTCATTCAACATATTGGGTCCTGAACTCTTGGGGTTCCTTAACCTATGGGATCCTTAACCTTTTGGGTCCTTAACCTGGGGGGGTCCTTAACCTTGTGGGTCATTTAAGATATTGGGTCCTTAACCCTTGGGGTTCCTTAACCTGTGGGATCCTTAACCTGGGGGGTCCTTAAACTTGTGGGTCATTCAACATATGGGATCCTTAACCTGGGGGGTCCTTAACCTTGTGGTTCATTTAACATATTGGGTCCTTAACCTATGGGGTCCTTAGCCTATGGGGGGTCCTTAACCTATTGGGTCCTTAACTTTTTTGGGGGGCACAAATCTTGGCCAGCAACAGGTGAAAGCTTGGCGTTCTTTTTTGACTTTTGACTTTTGAGGCTTTTTGGCTAGCTGTCATGGTGTTGGAGGGTGTCTTGCGTGTGCTGAACACGTTGTTCGTTGCCACACTGACAAAACTGTACTTTGCTCTTTTTCCATTCGATCATGACACAACAACCCAAAGTCAAACAAATTTAGAACAAGATCCAACAACAACAACAACAACAACTGGGTGGGTCTTTTAGCCTAAAAGAAAAAGAAGAGATTTTACTATAAAGAGGAAAGAAGACAACACTTCCTTTTCTTCCTTCCTTCCTTCCTTTCTTTCTTTCTTTCTTTCCCTTGTTCTTGTTCTTCTTCTTGTTGGTGTTTTTAGTTTTGTTGGGCTTGCCTACCCAAGCAAACGATCTTGTGTTGAGATTCATTTATAGAGTATATAGTAGTAGCTGAAGGGTATATATAATAGGGTCTATTTTTATATGATAATTTTGGCTTATGTTGAAACTTTGAGATTTAGTAGTTCTACTAGAGTTATAATAATAATAATATCTTGAAGAATTTTGGATTTTGGATTTTGGGTTATTTTTTAA
>Ga0116227_10014189_pt1 | contig 12225 bp, 11 predicted proteins | sample S1TSphgellanicum_FD_89693 | JGI IMG/M metagenome (GOLD analysis project Ga0116227, IMG submission 89693) | Host-associated microbial communities from peat moss isolated from Minnesota, USA - S1T2_Fb - Sphagnum magellanicum MG | ecosystem: Host-associated > Plants > Peat moss > Unclassified... | reverse complement strand
GACAGATGCTTCAGCAACCCGCGCGCGAAGAACGCGACGACGAGGTGCGGCGCCTGCAACGATCCGTCGGGTGCCGGCACGCGTCCGGGCTTGACGGTCGTGAAGCGGAAGCGGCCATCGGCCTCGGTCGGCAGACGACCGAAACCGGCCGCGCCGCGCATCGCCTCGTCGTGACCCGAGCGCGGATCGTGCGGATGCAGGTAGCGGCCGTCGCCATCGGCCTGCCAGATCTCGATCATGCCGTCGGGGATCACCTCGCCGTCGCCGTCGACGACGCGGCCTTCGACCGTGATGCGCTGCGCTGTCGCGTCGTCATCGAACACGATGTCCGCGTTGTTGCGCGGCGCGAGGCCGATGTGCAGATAGGGACCGACGGTCTGCGAGGTCGTGGTCCGCAGGGCGTGCGCGGTCGACGCCGCAGTCGGGGTCATCGGGGTCGCCGCGTTCATCGACCCTTTCATCGGCGCGTTCATCGACTCTCCATCGGCGTCTGGTCGCGACCGCGCAGCACGATGTCGAAGCGATAGCCGAGCGCGTGTTCGGGCTCGGTCGCGTCCCAGTCGAAGGCCGCGACGAGACGCTCGCGCGCGGCCTGGTCCGCGGTGCTGTTGAAGATCGGATCGAAGGCCATCAACGGATCGCCCGGGAAGTACATCTGCGTGACGAGCCGCTGCGCATACGCGTTGCCGAACAACGAGAAGTGGATGTGCGCCGGTCGCCACGCGTTGTGATGGTTGCGCCACGGATAGGCGGCGGGCTTGATCGTCACGAAGCGATAGCGGCCGTCGTCGTCGGTGACGGCCGCGCCGAGGCCCGAGAAGTGCGGGTCGAGCGGCGCGTCGTGCTGGTCGCCGGCATGCAGATAGCGACCGGCCGCGTTGGCCTGCCAGATCTCGATCAGGGCGTCGCGGATCGGCTTGCCGTCCTCGTCGAGCAGGCGGCCGCCGACGACGATGCGTTCACCGACGGCCTCGCCGCCATTGAAGCGCGTCATGTCGACATCGCCGTCGCGCAATGCGGCCTTGCCGAAGCGCGGACCGGTCAGCTCGGACAGCGTCTGCGCGATTTCGATCAACGGCTGCGTCGGCGCGCGCTTGCGGGTCGACTTGTAGTCGTCGACGAGATACGGCGGCTGCGTGTCGGCGATCGTGCGTCGATAGGAAGGCGGTAGAGCGATGACCTGCTCGCGGGTCTCGACGCGACTGGTCGACGAGCTCATGCGGCTCTCCTCGCGTCGTTGCCCGACTCGACCAGCGGGATGCCGGTCAGCTTGACGAGCGTGTCGAAGTCGAGGCCGTCGACGAGATCGCGTGCGACCACGCCGTGGTCCGTGATGTCGAGCGTCGCGAGATCGGTGTACACGCGCTCGACGCAGCCGATGCCGGTCAGCGGATACGTGCAGGCGTCGACGATCTTGCTCTGCCCGTCGCGCGTCAGGTGTTCCATCATCACGTAGACGTGGCGCGCGCCGATCGCGAGGTCCATCGCGCCGCCGACCGCCGGGATCGCGCCCGGCGCGCCGGTGTGCCAGTTGGCGAGGTCGCCGGTCTTCGAGACCTGGAAACCGCCCAGCACGCAGATGTCGAGATGACCGCCCCGCATCATCGCGAACGAGTCCGCGTGATGGAAGAACGCCGCGCCCGGCAGGATCGTGACCGGCTGCTTGCCGGCGTTGATGAGGTCCTCGTCCTCGTCGCCCGCCGCCGGCGCGGGGCCCATGCCGAGCAGGCCGTTCTCGCTGTGCAGGATGATCTCGCGGCCCGGGGGCAGCCAGTTGCCGACCAGCGTCGGCAGGCCGATGCCGAGGTTGACGATCGCGCCGTCGGGGATGTCGGCGGCGACGCGCGCGGCAATCTGGTCGCGGGTGAGCTTGGTGTAGGTCATGCGCGTCTCCTTGATGGATCGGTACGCGGGATCGGTACGCTGAGTCGGTCCGCGCGATAAGTCTGCGGGATCGCTCCGCCGGATCAGGCCGCGGCCTCGACGAGCGCCGGCCGCGACGCGATGCGCACCACCCGCTGCACGAAGATGCCCGGCGTGACGATGATCTCCGGATCGAGCGCGCCGAGCGGCACGACCTCGTCGACTTGTACCACGGTACATTTCGCAGCCATCGCCATCGCGGGCCCGAAGTTGCGCGCCGTCTTGCGATAGACGAGGTTGCCCCAGCGGTCGGCCGCGCGCGCCTTGATGAGCGCGAAGTCCGCGTGGATGGGCGTCTCGAACACCATCGGCTTGCCGTCGAAGACCCGCGTCTCCTTGCCTTCGGCCAGCGGCGTGCCGTAGCCGGTCGGCGTGAAGAAGCCGCCGATGCCGGCGCCCGCTGCGCGGATGCGTTCAGCGAGATTGCCTTGCGGCACGAGTTCGAGTTCGAGGTCGCCGGCCCGATAGAGGCCGTCGAAGACCTGCGAATCGACCTGCCGCGGGAACGAGCAGATGATCTTGCGCACGCGGCGCGCCTTGAGCAGCGCCGCGAGGCCGGTCTCGCCGTTGCCGGCGTTGTTGTTGACGATGACGAGATCGCGCGCGCCCTGCTCGATCAGCGCGTCGATCAGTTGCGCCGGCATGCCGGCGTTGCCGAAGCCGCCGATCATCACGGTCGCGCCGTCGGTCACGTCGCGCAAGGCTTCGGCCGGCGAGCCGACGATCTTGTCGATCACGGGAACGGTCTCCTGTCGGTGGTCGATCGCCACCGTCGCATCGTCTGGGGTCGCGCGCGACGCTTGCAGGCAGCGCTCGCGCGTGATTCAATTCTGGCTGTTTGTTCGATGATCGAACAAATATTCGATCCGTGAACAAACGTGATCGCAGAATAGCGAGCGTTCCGGAGAGCGTCAAGCCGGCGAAAACGCGGCCAGGATGGGTCGCGGGACGCTCATCGCACAGAGTCGAGGCATGCCGAGGAGAGCGCTGCAGTCCGTGTCGTCGACGACCGCTTCCACGCGTCCGTCGACCGACGCCGATGCGCGCGTCGACGCCGCGCCGAGCGACAGCTACGTCCAGGCGTTCGCCCGCGGCTTGCAGGTGATCCGCGCGTTCGACGGCCGCGCGCGCGCGCTGACGTTGAGCGAGGTCGCCGACGCGGCCGGCCTGACGCGCGCCGGTGCGCGCCGCATCCTGCTCACGCTCGCGCATCTCGGTTACGTGGAGCAGGACGGGCGCGCGTTCAGCCTCACGCCGCGCATCCTCTCGCTCGGCTTCCCTTATCTGACGTCGCTGCCGTTCTGGAATTTTGCCGAACCGGTCATGGAAGAGCTCGTGCGAAAGATCCACGAGAGCTCGTCGGTGGCCGTGCTCGACGACGCCGAGATCGTCTACGTGCTGCGCGTGCCGACGCAGAAGATCATGGCGATCAACCTCTCGGTCGGCAGTCGCCTGCCCGCGTTCTGCACGTCGATGGGCCGCGTGCTGCTCGCCGGGCTCGATCCCGCGAGAGCGCACGACGTGCTGCGGGCATCGGACCTGCGCGCGCTCACGCCGCACACCGAAACGCGCATCACGCGGCTGCGCGCCATCGTCGACGAGACGCGCCAGCGCGGCTGGTCGCTGGTGGATCAGGAGTTGGAAGAGGGATTGATCTCGATGGCCGTGCCGATCGTCGGCGCGCAGGGTCGCGTGATCGCGGCGCTCAATGTCAGCGGCCAGGTCAATCGCACGTCGGCACGCGAGATGCAGCGTCGCTTCCTCGCGCCGCTGCAGGACGCGGCGCGTCGCATCTCGGCCACGATGACGACGCACGGCGCGCGCTGAGCCGCGTGCGATGCGCATCGCGCGAAGCCGGCACAATGCGACCCGTCGACCTTCATCGTCACCATAGAGGCCATCGCACCGCATGAAGATTCGCAACCTGCGCCGTTTCTATGTCGCCCGACCCCGGCTGATCTACGCGCTGCTGCTCGGCATCGTCGCCGCGATCGTGATCCCGCTGCCCGAAGAGGCCGACGTCGTGCTGCACGTATTGCTCGGCTGGAACGTCGCGATCTATCTCTATCTCGCGTTCATCTGGTGGATGATGATCCGCGCCGACGACAGCGACGTGCGCGCCATCGCCGAGCGTCAGGACGAGAGCGCGTATGTCGTGCTCACCGCCGTCACGCTGGCGGCCGTGATGAGCCTGGCCGCGATCGTGCTCGAACTCGCGACCGCGCACGGCAACACCGCGCACCATCCGTTCCACATCGCGTTGACCGCGACGACGGTCGTCGGCTCGTGGTTCCTGATCCCGACCATCTTCGGGCTGCACTACGCGCACTTCTTCTACCTGATCGACGCCGGCCATCCACCGCCGCTGATCTTCCCCGAGAAGGGGCTGAAACCCGACTACTGGGACTTCATGTATTTCTCGTTCACGATCGCGGTCGCATCGCAGACGGCCGAGATCGCGCCGGCTTCGCGCTGGATGCGGAAGGCGATGCTGGCACAGGCCGTGCTGTCGTTCTTTTTCAATGCGAGCATTCTGGCGTTGTCGATCAATATCGGGGCGAGTCTCGTGTCGGGCTGAAAGCGCACGACTTCGATGAGAACCTTTACCTTGACCTTCCCGCGCTCCGCCGACCCCGTCGCGTCCACCGCGCCGCTGCTGCGTTCGCGGGGCTACACGATCGTCGACGCGCCGGCCTGGCGCGCGCCCGTCTCGGATATCGCGCGCCGGTGCGGCGGCGTGCGATACGCGCCGGAGAACGCGTCGGGACTCGACCATCGCGACGCGCCGGTGCCGAGGCGTCGCGCCCACGCGTTCTGGCGCGCAGGCGAATCAAAAGCGCGTCCGGAGTGATGGCCACGACGCCGGACGAGGTCGGGGGCGGCGCGCGAGCACGCCGACCCGGCCGCCGCCTTTCGGCCGACGCGCTCGAGGAGTTGCTGTCGATCACGCGTCACCTCGCCACGCCGTTCGAGCTGTCCGCGCTGTTGACCGAGGTGGCGATGGCTGCATGCAAGATCCTGCGCGCGGAGCGCGGATCCGTGTGGCTGCTCGACGTCGAAGCCGCGGAGCTGGTGCTCGAAGTTTCGAGCGACGCGACGCAGGTCAGGCTGCCGCTCGGTCAGGGTCTCGTCGGCGCCTGCGCGCGCGAGCGCCGGATGATCAACGTGCCCGACTGCTACGCCGACCCGCGCTTCAATCCATTGGTCGACCGCCGCACCGGACTCCACACGCGGTGCAGCCTGACCCTTCCGCTGTTCGACATCGCGGGCGAGCTCGTCGGGGTGATGCAGGTGTTGAACAAGTCGCGCGGCGTCTTCGATGCCGCCGACGAGACGCTTGCCGAAGCGCTCGCCGCGCAGTGTGCGGTGGCACTGGCCCGTGCGCGGATGACGGCCCAATGGATGGAGATGACGAAGCTGCGCGAATCGCTCGAGCTCGCGCGACTCGTCCAGACGAGCGGTCTCCCGAAATCGCTGCCGGTCCTTCCCGGTTACGCGATGCACGCGACCTTTCGCCCCGCGGCCGAAACGGGTGGGGACACCTACGACCTCGCGTTGATCGAAGGCCGGCTACTCGTCCTGCTCGCCGACGCGAGCGGGCACGGCATCGGACCCGCGCTGTCCGTCATGCAGATGCAGGCGATGCTGCGGATGGCGTTCCGGATGGGCGCGGACCTCGGAGGCGTGTTTCGCGCCGTCAACGACCAGCTCGCGGACACGCTACCCGACGGTCACTTCGTGACCGCGTTCATCGGGCTTCTCGATCCGACGGATCATCGGCTGCGCTTCCTGAGCGGCGGGCAGGCGCCGATCCTTTGCTATCGCGCGGAAAGCGATGCGTTCGAGGCGTTCAAGGCAACCAGTTTTCCGATGGGCGCGGCCGTGCTGGTCCGCGAGCGTTCCGCGGTCGAAGTCGTGCTCGATCGCGGCGACTGGCTGGTACTCCTGTCCGATGGCATCTACGAATACGAGAACGCCGATGGCGAGGCGTTCGGACGCGATCGAGTGGAAGAGACGGTGAGAGCGGCGCGCGACGAGGCGCCCGATGTCGTCGCAGCGCGCATTCTGGAGGCGCTGCATGCGTTCGCCGGCGCCGCCCCGCAGGACGACGACATCACGATGGTGCTGCTACGCCGGATGCCGCCCCCTTCCGCATTGTCATGATCGCGCCATCTTCGCGACGCACGCTGACCGGTTGCCCGGCAAGCGACCGGCCGATCTCGTGGAGGCATTGCATGGAACTGGAATTGACGGAACGCGACGGTCCGATCACTTGTGCGCGCTTGACCGGACGGCTCGACACCGCTGGCGCCGACCGCATCGGGCTCCAGATGACCGCCGGCGTGGTGGCGACGGCGCGACCTGCGATCGTCGATCTGTCGGGCGTCAGCTTCATCTCGTCGATGGGCATTCGCCTGCTGCTGTCTTGCGCGAAGGGGCTCAAGGGCAAGGGGCAAACGATGGCGATCTTCGGCGCGCAGCCGGCCGTACAGGAAGTCTTCGAGCAATCCGGCCTCGAGGAGATTCTCGATATCGTCCCCGACGAGCCCCACGCGCTCGCCCGGATCGCCTGAGCACCCGTGCTCGACACCGCGCATCGATTGCGACTGACGCTGCCGGCGACTCGCGCGTCGGTCGATGCGGCGCGCATCGCTGTGCTCGAGTACCTCGCGCCGTCGAGGCCCACACCGCGCACGATCTTCGATGTCGAGCTCGTTCTCGAAGAGGTGCTGATGAACGTGGTCCTGCACGGTGGCGCCGGCAGCGACGACGCCGATCGCTCGATGGACCTCGTCGTCGAATCGACACCAGACGCCGTGCGGATGGTGTTCGCAGACCGCGGAATCGCATTCGATCCGACGACCGCCGCTGCGCACGCGCGACCTGCCACGCTGTCCGATGCCGTCCCTGGCGGCCTGGGAATCGACCTCGTCCGGAAGCGGTCCCGCTCGCTCGCCTACGCGCGAAAAGACGACTGCAACGTCCTCACCGTCGAGATCGCGCGTTAGGGCCTGTTCACACGATGAACGTGAGATGCGTGATGACGAAAAGCGGATGGATGCGCGAAGAGGATGCTCGCGAAGGGTCATTCCCTTCGCAGCATCCTCGACAAAGCAGACGCCGCTTTTCGTCATCACCCGAAGGGAAGTAGTCCTGCTTCGCACTCACGTTCATCGTGTGAACAGGCCTTAGTCCGTCACGGCCGGACTCGCCGTCCAGCCGCCCCCCAACGCCTTCACCAACGCGACGCTGTACGTCATGCGACTGCCGAAGATCGACACGGCATTGCGTTCGTTCTGCAAGGCCGTCGCCTGCTCGGTCACGACGTTGAGATAGCTCACCGTCCCCGCCTTGTACTGGTTCAACGTCAAAGCGAGGGCTTCGCGTGCGGACGCCACCACGTCGTCCTGCGCGGCGGCCTCGCGTTCGAGGATGCGCAACGCGGCGAGCTGGTCTTCGACATCGGCGAAGCCCGCGAGCACGGTCTGTCGATAGGCCGCCACGCTCGCGTCGTAGTTGGCGACGGCCTGCGCGGTCTGCGCCCGACGCAGCCCCGCGTCGAACAGCGTCTGCGCGAGCTGCGGCCCGATCGACCAGAAGCGTGCGGGGATCGAGAACAGCTGCGCCCCGGCGGAGCTCTCGAAGCCACCCTGCCCCGTCAGGCTGAGCGTCGGGAAGTACGCGGCCTTCGCGACGCCGATCTGCGCGTTCTGCGCGGCCACCGTACGCTCCGCGTTGGCGATGTCGGGGCGACGCTGCAGCAACTGCGACGGCACGCCGCTCGCGGGAATCGCGGGCGCCCGCTTCGCATCGAAGGCCGCCCAGCGCTTGGCCGGGATCGAGAACGACGATGCGGGCTTGCCGAGCAGCAGCGCGATCGCGTGTTCGAGCTGCGCGCGCGACGTGCCGAGGTCGATCGCCGAGACCTGGGTCTGCTTCAACTGGGTCTCGGCCTGTGCGACATCGACCCGCGCCGCGACGCCGCCCGCATAACGATTGCGGGTCACGTCGAGCGAACGCTGATAGGCCTGCACCGTGTCGACCAGCAACTGCAACTGCGTATCGAGCTGACGCAACTGGAAGTAATCGGACGCGATCGCGGCCTGCGTCGACAGCGCGATGTTGGCGAGCTCGGCCGCGCTCGCATCGGCGCTGGCCTGCTCGGACTCGACCTGGCGCCGCACCCGGCCCCAGAGATCGATCTCCCACGAGGCGTCCAGCGCCACCTCGCGCTGATTACCGGTCGCACCGCCGCTGGCCGCATTGCCGCGGCCCGAGCGCGTGAACGTGCCGCTGCCGGTCACGACCGGGAAGTAGGACGCGCGGGCCTGATCGACCAGCGTGCGCGCCGCGCGATACGACGCCTCGGCCTGCGCGATGCTCTGGTTGTGGCCGACGGCCTGATCCTCGAGCGCGTCGAGATCGGGATCGCCGTAGACCTTCCACCATGCGCCGCGCGGCGCATCGTCGGCCGGCGTGGCAACGGTCCAGCCGGCGTTCTCCTTGAAAGCGTCCGGCGTCTCGACGGTGGGACGTCGATAGTCCGGGCCGACCGTGCAGGCAGCGAGCGAGGCGACGACACTGCAGGTCGTCGTGATGATGAGGAAGCGAGCGGCAGTCGTGCGCATCATGGTCGTGCGAGGCAGAGGCAAGAGCAGAAGCAGAAGTCGAGTCCGGGGTCGCATCGTCAGGCCCCGTGCGGTGATGGTCTTGTCTCGACGCCTTCATCGGCGGATGAAGCCTTCCGCGCGCGACGCGCAGCGCGACGTCGCTTGGACCAGAGGCTCATGCGATCGAGATAGAGATAGACCACCGGCGTCGTGTACAGCGTCAGCACCTGGCTGACCAAGAGGCCGCCGACGATGGCGATGCCGAGAGGTCGACGGATCTCCGCGCCGTCGCCGACCCCGATCGCGAGCGGCAACGCGCCGAACAGCGCGGCCATCGTCGTCATCATGATCGGCCGGAAACGCAGCGTGGCCGCTTCGAGGATGGCGTCGCGCGGCGTCATGCCGAAGTCGCGTTCACGCGCGATCGCGAAGTCGATCATCATGATCGCGTTCTTCTTGACGATGCCGATCAAGAGGATCACGCCGATCAACGCGATGATCGAGAACTCGGTGTCGGTCGCGAGCAGCGCGAGCAACGCGCCGACGCCGGCCGACGGCAGCGTCGACAGGATCGTGACCGGATGCACGAGGCTCTCGTAGAGGATGCCGAGCACGATGAAGATCGTCAGCAGCGCGGTCGCGATCAGCACGGGCTCGTTGGACAGCGAGTCCTGATAGGCCTTGGCCGTGCCCTGGAAGCCGCCGTGGATCGAGGAAGGCACACCGATGCGCGCCATCGCGTTGTCGATCGCGGTGGTCGCCTCGGACAGCGTGCCGCCTTCGGGCAGGTTGAACGTGATGGTGGACGCGACGAACTCGCCCTGGTGATTGACGCGCAGCGCGGTGTCGGTGGTCTCGTAGCGGGCGAAGCTGGCCAGAGGCACGGACCCGCCCGCCGCCGCGACGTAGACGTCGCGCAACTGATCCGGACTCTGCCAGTACTGCGGCGCGGCCTCCATGACCACCTTGTATTGATTGAGCGGGTTGTAGATCGTCGAGACCTGACGCTGGCCGAACAGGTCGTTCAACGTCGTGTCGATGTTGACCGCGTTGACGCCGAGGCGCGACGCGGCATCGCGATCGATCACGAGCGAGGTCTGCAGTCCCTTGTCCTGGGTATCGGTGTTGACGTCGGCCAGTTGCGGCAGCGGCATCAGGGCCTGACGGATCTTCGGTTCCCACGTGCGCAGGTCGTTGATGTCGTCGGCCTGCAGCGTGTATTGATACTGCGCGTTGCCCGCGCGACCGCCGACGCGCACGTCCTGCGCCGCCTGGAAGTACAGCGAGGCCCCCGGCTCGCGCGCGGTCTTGACGCGCAGCCTCGCGATCACGGCGTCGATGGACTCCTTGCGTTCGGACAGCGGTTTCAACGCCACGAACATGTTGCCCGAGTTGCGCTGGCCGCCGCCGGTGAACGCGACGACGCTGGTCACGGCCGGGTCCGCCGTGACGATGTCGGCGAAGTCCTGCAGCTTGATGCGCATGGCCTGGAACGAGATGTCCTGATCCGCGACCACGGCGCCCCCCATCAGTCCGGTGTCCTGCTGCGGGAAGAAGCCCTTGGGCACGACGGCGTAGAGATAGAGGTTGAGCACGATCGTGGCCAGCAGGATCAGCATCATCAGCGGCCCGACCGCGAGCGCCCAGCCGAGACTGCGCGCGTAGCCGCGCGTCGAGGCTTCGATGACGCGCGAGCTGCCGCGCGTGATCCGCTGCATCACGTGACGATCGAAGCCGCTCGTGATGCGTCGCCATCCGCTGGTGCGGACCGGACGCGCCGGCGGGCGATCCGGATCGTTGGATGGATCCTCGTCCTGCTTCGGCTTCAGCAGGTACGCACACATCATCGGCGTGGTCGTCAGCGACACGACCAGCGACACGATGATCGACACCGACAGCGTGACCGCGAACTCGCGGAACAGGCGGCCCACGAGCCCGCCCATCAGCAGGATCGGCAGGAACACGGCGATCAGCGAGATGCTCATCGACAGCACCGTGAAGCCGACTTCCTGCGCACCGCGCATCGCCGCGTCGAAGGGCTTCATGCCGTCTTCGATGTGACGCTGTGCGTTCTCGAGCACGACGATCGCGTCGTCGACCACGAAGCCGGTCGCGATGGTCAGCGCCATCAACGAGAAGATGTTGAGCGAATAGCCGAGCAGGTACATCGCGCCGAACGTGCCGATCAGCGACACCGGGACCGCGACGCTCGGGATCAGCGCGGCACGCACGGTGCCGAGGAACAGATAGACCACGAGGATGACGAGCGCCACCGACAGGAACAACGTGGTCTTGGTGTCGCGCAACGACGCGCGGATCGACGGCGTGCGGTCGAGCAGCACGTCGAGCTTGATGGCCGCGGGAATCGACGCGCGGAAGATCGGCAGCATCGACTTCACGCGGTCGACGGTCTCGATGATGTTGGCGTTGGGCTGCCGCGAGATGACGATGATCACCGCGGGCTTGCCGTTGGCGAGGCCCGCGTTGCGGAGATCCTGGTTGGAATCGACGACCTGCGAGACGTCGCCGAGACGGACCGGCGCACCGTTCTTGTAGGCGACGATCAGGGGCCGGTATTCGACGGCGGTCTTCGCCTGGTCGTTGGCGTAGATCTGCCACGAGTTCTCGCCGTCGTCGAGGATGCCCTTGGGTCGATTGGCGTTGGTCGAAGCGATCGCGTTGCGCACGTCCTCGAGGCCAATGCCCGCGTTGTTGAGCTGCGCCGGATTGAGCTCGACCCGCACCGCCGGCCGCGCCCCGCCGCCGACGTTGACGTTGCCGACGCCGGTCACCTGCGCGATCTTCTGCGAGAGGATGGTGTCGGCCGCATCGAACATCTGGCTCTGCGTCAGCGTGTCCGACGTCAGCCCGAGGATCAGGATCGGCGCATCGGCCGGGTTGACCTTGCGATACGTGGGATTGCTCGGCAAGCCGCTCGGCAACAGGTTGCGCGCCGCGTTGATGGCGGCCTGCACGTCGCGCGCGGCGCCGTCGATGTCGCGGTTGAGATCGAACTGCAGCGTGATGCTGGCCGAGCCGAGCGAACTCGACGACGTCATCTCGGTCACGCCCGCGATGCGGCCGAGCGCGCGTTCGAGCGGCGTCGCGACGGTCGCGGCCATCGTGTCGGGGCTCGCGCCGGGCAACGACGCGCTGACCGAGATGGTTGGGATGTCGACCTGCGGCAGCGGCGACACGGGCAGCAACGCGTAGGCCATCATGCCCGCGAGCGCGATGCCGATCGTCAGCAGCGTGGTCGCGACCGGGCGCTCGATGAAGATCCGCGAGGGATTGACGCTGCGCTCGGCGACAACGGCGTCGGGGATGCCCGGCTCGCGCGGGTCCGGCGAGATGGACGGCGGACCGATCGGGCTCATGGGATCAGGCTCCCCGCCGGCGGCTCGTCGATGTGACCCATGTCCGGCCGGCGCTCGTCGTAGTCGCTGACCAGCCCGTGCCGCGCGCGCCAGCGCTTGACGCGACGTGCAGCGCCGTCGAACGCGAGGTAGATCACCGGCGTCGTGAACAGCGTCAGCACCTGCGAGACCAGCAAACCCCCGACCATCGCGATGCCGAGCGGCTTGCGCAGTTCCGATCCCACGCCGCCGCCCACCATCAACGGCAGCGCACCGAGCAACGCGGCCATGGTCGTCATCAGGATCGGACGAAAGCGCAGGAGCGCGGCCTGATG
>Ga0116227_10014186_pt1 | contig 12228 bp, 8 predicted proteins | sample S1TSphgellanicum_FD_89693 | JGI IMG/M metagenome (GOLD analysis project Ga0116227, IMG submission 89693) | Host-associated microbial communities from peat moss isolated from Minnesota, USA - S1T2_Fb - Sphagnum magellanicum MG | ecosystem: Host-associated > Plants > Peat moss > Unclassified... | reverse complement strand
GGTGTGGGGGGGGGGGGGGGGGGGGGGGGGGGGGGGGGGTGTGTCGCATGGAAAGGGGGTTTAGCGTAATGTAGGCGAGAAGGCCCTGTTTGGCGGCCTTTAATGCAATAGTAAATGCAGCTGTACAGGAAATCCGCGCTCGCCAGGTTTCTCTGGACGAGCGCATTCATTGCATTAAATGCTCGAGTCTCGCGGCCGAGCCTCCTGCTACTGCTGCTGCTCCTCCCGCTGCGTCGCAATAGTAGGGAGTCACACTCGCGAGGGAGGGAAGGAGGGAGAGAGCAGGAGGACGACGACGACGCTCTCGTGTTACAGCCTTACCCTATCTATCTATCCATGTCCAGTAAAATTATGAACAAAAGAAAGACTCTACCTACTTGTGGGTTCGTCTGCTTGGTGTTTTTCCCCCCCTTTATATGGTAGCTGGTTCTAGTGTTCTGCAACTTGACGCTACTCAGTTGTTACCTGGTCCACTGGCAAAAACCCTTCGTCGAGTCTCGTCCCTGATCTTATCGGCTTCTAGTTCAGCTGGGTTCTCTAGTAGTGGCCGTGGACTCGGGTGAAGTGGTTTTGGGGTTTTACAGAATCCAAGAAGTTGTTGTTGCTGTCGTCGTCGTTGTCATCCTCGTTGTATTAGCGCTCTGTATAATTTTGTATTTTTTTTATATGTCTCCATGCATGTTTGCTTGCTTCGATGGGATGACAGTCGATCATTTTTGACGAGCTAGAAATGAACCACATTTGTGCCGTTTGTTGTTAGTCGAGTAAGGTTCTTATGCGTTTGGTTCTCGAGGTTTACAACACTACTAGTCTTTGCTCGCAGCAGCTGCTGCATGCATGTAGTGGTCTGTTTATTGTGTGTATGTCAGTTTGTAGCACTAGGCGCCTGCAGCTGGAGAATATTATTGATGTGTCTTGATGCCTGCAGGGAACTTAGGGCTTTGAGCAAGAGGTAGAGGAAGGAAGGAAGGAGGGCAGGAAGGAAGCGGGTCTGGTGGAACAACTCGTAATTGCAGCAACTGCTGATAGGTAGGGGTGGTGCGTGGAGGAGAGCGAGAGAGATATTATACAAGAGATGGTGGTGGTGGTGGTGGGAGTGAGCTGAAGTTGAGTCGTGCGGGGGTTGGCGGGTGGAGGAGTTTTGTGAGAGAAGTGTGGGCGGGAGCTGAGCTTCAGACGGATGAGGCTGGGAGGTGTGACCGTCCAAGTAAACGGGAACGGCACTCTCGGGAGAGGGGGGTTCGCGGATCAACTAGGTGGCATGCACGCTGGTGTGATGGCCCCTCCTCGTCCAGTGCCGCCACTACTCACGTTGCCGCGGCCCGGCGTGAAGCAGATCTACAGCACCTCCCCGAGTTTGTCACTAGGACCTCCCTTGGGTCTGGAAGCTGCTGTGGGGCAGCGCGAGATCAGTCAGACGGCGGAGAGCGAGCAGCAGCAGCAGAAGAACAAAGAGGAAGAGTATGAAAGTCGGTCGGGAAGTGATAACATGGAGGGTGGTTCGGGTGACGACCAGGACCCGGACCACCCGCCGCGCAAGAAGAGATACCATCGGCACACCCCTCGGCAGATCCAAGAAATGGAAATGCTGTTCAAAGAATGTCCTCACCCTGACGACAAGCAGCGACAGCATCTGAGTAAAGAGTTGGGGTTGGAACCCCGTCAGGTGAAGTTCTGGTTTCAAAATCGTCGTACGCAGATGAAGGCACAGACGGAACGAGCTGAGAACTCGTTGCTGCGTCAGGAAAACGACAAGCTGCGTTCTGAGAACATTCTCATGCGCGAAGCGTTAAAGAACCCGACTTGTCAGCATTGTGGAGGTCCTGCTACTATCGAGATGTCGTTGGACGAGCAACAACTGCGCATCGAGAATTGTCGCTTGAAGGATGAGCTTGATCGTGTTACCAGCTTGGCTGCCAAATACCTCGGTAGACCCATCCCCACACATGTGCCCTCCCTTTCTACTACTCCTTTCGCCCCACTGCCGCTTCCCAGCTCGTCTCTCGACCTCCAAGTGGGTGGCAGCAGCTTTGGTCAGCTGCATCCGAGCCCTCCTCCCGGCAGCGCCATGGACATTGTGGCGCAAGGTCCCTCTGTAGTCGACGTTGCCACTCGTCCCGGTGGGCTTACTGAAGCCGAGAAGCCGTTGGTGGTGGAACTGGCCGTTACAGCCATGGAAGAGCTTCTGGGCATGGCACAAGCCAATGAGCCTTTGTGGTTGTCAGGTTCTGATCATGGTGGCAAGCTGGAGCAGCTGAACTACGACGAGTACATGCGCCAGTTCCCTCGAGGTATCGGCCTCCGACCTCACGGTCTGAAGACAGAAGCCACCCGAGAGACAGGCATGGTGATGAACGATGCTGTGAGCTTGGTCGAAACGCTTATGGACTCGTCTCAGTGGATGGAGGTGTTTCCTTGCATGGTGTCCCGAGCTCTTACCGTTGACGTCCTCTCCACCGGCGTCAATGGCAACCGCAATGGCGCATTACAGTTGATGTACGCCGAGCTTCAAGTTCTTTCTCCTTTGGTACCCACACGCGAAATCTACTTCCTTCGATACTGCAAGCAGCATGCAGAGGGTGTGTGGGCAGTGGTGGACGTTTCTGTGGATAGTCTACGTGACAACCCACCTCCGTCTCTGATGCGTTGTCGTCGTCGGCCTTCAGGCATGCTGATCCAAGACACCCCAAATGGCTACTCCAAGGTGACAGTAGTAGAGCACATGGAGTACGACGACCGAGCTGTGCACCGCATGTACAGAGATCTAGTGAACAGCGGGATGGCTTTCGGGGCGCAGAGATGGGTAGCCGTTCTACAGCGTCAGTGCGAGCGCTTGGCCAGTCTACTGGCCACGAACATAGACTTGGGAGGCGTCCCGAGCGCCGATGGACGTCGCAGCATGCTGAAACTTGCGCAACGCATGACGAACAATTTCTGCGCAGGGGTGAGCGCTTCTACTGTGCACACTTGGACTACTCTCTCAGGCAGCGGAGATGACGACGTCCGCGTGATGACTCGCAAGAGTGTGGACAACCCGGGTGAGCCTCATGGTATTGTCTTGAGCGCGGCGACATCACTGTGGCTGCCTGTATCACCACAGCGCGTGTTTGAGTTTCTGCGAGACGAGCGTCTACGGAGCGAGTGGGACATTCTCTCCAACGGCGGTCTAGTGACCGAAATGGCCCACATTGCGAAAGGTCAGGACCCTGGGAACAGTGTCTCTCTGTTGCGTGTGAATCCAATGAATGCCAACCAAAGCAATATGCTCATCCTTCAAGAGAGTTGCACTGACGTCTCTGGCGCTCTACTCATCTACGCACCTGTCGATATTCCAGCCATGAACTTGGTCTTACAAGGTGGACACCATGCATATGTAGCTCTCCTTCCCTCAGGTTTCGCCATTCTTCCTGACGGCCCAGAAAACCGGTCGAGAGCGTCGTCGATGATGGTATCACACGACAGTACTGGTCAGCTGACAGATAGCAGTCCTCGTACCACTGGTGGCTCCTTGCTCACAGTTGCTTTCCAAATCCTTGTGAGCACAATTCCTTCTGCCAGACTTTCTCTGGAGTCCGTGGAGACAGTAAACAACCTCATCTCCTGCACTGTACAGCGCATCAAAGCAGCTTTGCACTGCGAGGATGCTTGATCAAAAGACGAAAAAACTGCCCATGCTTGTGAGGGCGGGTGGGTGGTTGGCTGTTGTTGATGGAGGCGGTGGATCCTTTTCCCTGAAGTAGTTGGAAATTACTTCTTAGATTCTTCTTCTTCTCCTTCTCCTTCTTTCTTGCTGAAAAAGAAAGGTTCTCTTCATTCTGGACGGGAGGTCAATCGATCGATTGGGAATTTGTGTTGGCAGGCTACTGGTGGGCTGTTTGAGGAGCCTTCAAGATCGTCTATGTACTCACATTGAGCGTGATCTTGAGTGCTCCTCAGGGGGGAAAACAAAAAGGGTGTGAACCTCATCATCATTACACATAGAGAGTAGTAGTAGAAGTAGTACTGGCTGACTGGCTGCTGCTACTTCTACACAATAACTGCCCCATTCCAATTTGATAGGTGTGGCATTCCAGGGCTCTGCCATTTTTTTGTTGGCAAACAATTCATGGGAAACTCAAAAGACCAAAAAAAGTAAGGCTAAAATGCAAAATGGGTGTGGGAGTGCAGTCAAGAGCGAACCACCACTGATGGCCCTTGCTTCGTGGTAAAGTAGAGTGTACTGTTGCTAATTTCTTGTTGTTGCAAAGGTCTCCAGCAAGCCAGAGAGGCTACGGTAGCCAGCTTTGCTTACTGGTGTTCTTCTTTGCATGCAAGGGTAGCTTCTTTGTTGTTGGCACATGCTTCACCACTCTGCAAGGGTAGTGGTTCGGGTATTGACTACCTTCCAACCCCACCCCACTTCTCTACTTCTTAACAGTTGCAGCTTGATTTTAGTAGTAGTTTTCTAACAAGTCTTTAGCTGAATCATGTTATGGAGGAGTCAGGCAGCAAAGTTTCTTTTGGGCTATTTCAATTCAGTTTTTAAGCTTGCTCAAATTTGTTGCATTGGCAAGAATCTCCTCTGATCATTCATTCAGTTTTAAGCTTCCTCATATTTGCTGAACTGACATGGCCACATTGATCATTAAATCATTGTCATATTTGCTGCAATGACATTGTTTCCTTGTGATCCTTTGGTCTTATCGTCCTCATATTTGCTGCTTTGGTTAGACTATGAATTTTATCATTCATCAATCACTTGTTGCAGTCTCGTATCACGTCAATTACCTGTGAAACTAGTGCTGCAGTTGGTACTGACACATGCATTCTGGGTTCCTTATATATGAAATCTCCTTACATGTTTATGTCGGGAGATGATTGATTTCAATGCCACTGCTCTGAAGTCATTTGATGATGGTGCTAGTTATCTGGAGGCATTTGTCAAGCAATACAGATTTTCAATAAGTTGTGCAGGAAGGTTATTGTTCTGACTGGGTTTCCTTGAATTCAGTCTTCCTATGCTTTTCCAAACTTGACTCTTATGCTCGATCCCAAATTGTATGTGCAAATTTGTAGAGGTAAGACAGCCCCATCTTGAATTGACTGTACAACATGAATTCACTTAATATGTGCTAAGTTTTGCAGAAATGAAACATGCTGGTCCCAACCTATACTCCCACAGGTAAAAAAGAGCTAAAACCCTTCTTTCAAATTCATAGTTGTGTTGACTGCAATTCCTACTCCCTTCTGTGCCAACTGTTCATCAACCTTCCATAGCTTACCAATATAGAACTGCATCTTAAAACATTTTCATCTGGAGATTGTGATCTTGACCTTGTTTATGATTTGTGTGTTCCCACTACATTATCATATCAAAGTTGTGCTCCTTTCAGGAATTTTGTCCAATTTGCCCACCATATCACTATTGTGTGCAATCCCCTAACATGTGTCTGTTCTCTAACAAGGACAACTGCAAACACACATTGTTGCCACCTTGGATCTGAATATTGTGTTATAACAAATCACCATTCTGTGTTCTGTGTATTGTACTAAGAAGTTGCAATCATCCTGTGTTGATTCAACATAGCAAATGGTGTAAAAGGTATTCAGCACAGCCAGAGTGGGTAAATTTACACAACCCCAGATAGTGAAGATTTTGGCAGATAACTTATCTCATCAAGATTTCTTCTTATCATCCTGAGATGGGTAATCTCCCAAGATTGTAGGCCGTATCCAAAACTGGAGGTGGAGAAAATAGGCTCCTGGTCATGAAATACTTTTATCTATTGTTAACTTCGTTTTAATAACGTTGGCAGAAGTATCAGTTCAACTAATCAATTGATTTGCTTACCAAATTCTTATGTGAACACAATTCTAATAAGGAATATGTTTAGACACACACATACCACACCTCTATGAAAGTGGTTTGAAAGCCAAATCAAGGATAATACCTTAGTCAAAATTCAGTCCAAAAATTGTTTGTTGTTGCTTGTCTAAATTCAATCAACCAAAGACAACAATCATATCGTTGCTTTTCACATATCTGATGAGACAAATCTTGTGGAAGGGATTATGCACATCCATTTAATTGGGGGTTGGGTTAGTGACATTTGTGAAGTCACATGCTAATGAAATAGACAAATAATCACAATTGTGCAAGGTCTAATAAGGGCACTTCCAATGTATTTGAAAGAAAAGAGAATCTTTAAAATTTTCTTTTAATTTGGCCAAATTGAAGCAAACTATATACAAGAATTGTCATATTCTTGACGATTCACCATGCTATCACAACACTGCCTTCTTGTAAAGTAGTAGCACCAAGGCCATGCAAAAAGGAAGGAGTCATTTGTTGCTTAAGGCTAGATGTGGAGCCCAGGTCGAAGTCTGTTAACCTCTCCTCTTTATTTATGTCCAACGCCCTTAATCCATTGACTTTCAGGGTCTCTAAAGTTTGCCCACTTTTGTGCGAGGTAAATGGCGGCCTCGAGCTTGAGAAAGTTCTGTACAAAGAAAAACTTTGGGTTTTGGGTGGCCAAGTGTGCTCATTACATATAGTAAAGGGCATGGTGACGTGAAGCTTCAATTCATCCATTTGTCTTGTCATCCATTCGTCCATCCATCTCGTCATGGTGTGTTTATTCGGACGAGGCGAAGAAAGAGTAGAATAAGATTTCAGGGACCAGCCCTTTTCAAAAGATTACTGCAGCTGCAAGCATCCTGGGATGACTCCTATAAATAATATGTAAATTTGTACAAGCTTGAGGCTTGAGCCCTAGGGTGGGGGCAATCTCAAAATAAGCTACAGCCTTGCACAGTCCAGCACATCTTGGATATCCCCCACGTGTTAACAACCTCACTCAATTTGAAGCAGGGTTTCTTTGAGGATTTTGGCATGTAGTCAAAGTGATGATCATCCAGAAAATAGTTTAGCCAAATTTGGTTACATGTTAGAATGAAAGTAGAAAAAAAAAGAAAGAACTGTTTCTATGATGTTTTGTGGCTACCTACTAGAAGAAGAAAAAAAAAAAAGAACTGTTTCTATGATGTCTTGTGGCTACCTACTAGAAGTTATTAGAAAAATTCTGATGATTTGAATTTTTTAGCTTCTTCAAAATCTGGTGAATTTTGGGCATTTTTTTCTGTGAAAATTCCTTTGCATAGGTCGAAATTTGGTGAAAATTTGCCAGTAAAAGAAATGCTGATTCAAAGCATGAAGCAAAACCTTACAGTAAGCCAAAACAAATCTAGACTCCTAGGGTGGAGGGGTGTGAGGACCTTATGCCAAGTATTTGTGGAACATGAAGCACTGATTTATGCCTACCTTAACCTTCCTAGGAGGTGCATTTCAGGGGGGTATACTTGGGGCCAGTGTGTTTTCATCCATCTGTCTAGTCATCCATCAATGGCATAGAGGAGACAATCATGTGGCAATTGATCTCATAGTGCAGCACATTTGCACAAAGCTTGGCCAGCATGATTTCCACGAAATTTATCCAAATGTTTATGAGATTTAATCCACAAAAGGACCATGTGTACAGGCATCGCGACCATTATGCCACATGTGCATGCCTGGCAATGATTTTTTGCCATAATGCACAAGAGCTCCAACAATGTTCTTAGGTCTAGTTCCTTTAGTTTCCAGACCAGCAACCATTTTTTCAAGAAGTGGCAAGCTTAGAGTGGAAAGATCATCGTACCACCAATCTGTTTGAATTCCATGAGCACGAGCACTAATGTTTATTCCATTCTATAGGACACTCCCACCAGGGCTTTGCAGCAAGCTCTGATGTTCAAGAATGGGCCAACTGACCAAGGAAGGATCAGTACATGCTTTAACACAAACAGAATGGATGAGCTTTTCTACTATTCCCAGCTCCTCCACCTATGGCATTGAGGAGGAACAGTTCTCAAGGGCTAGCACAGAATTCGGCCAACTTTGAAGAACCATTTGCTGGAGAAAAGCTTTTGTTTTCGCAATTAAGTTTCCATCTCCAAACTCATCAGTCATCTCCAAATACTCAGCCACACATCGTAGAGCCACAACATTTGTTATAATCAATTCCACCTTCATTTGGTAACAAAACTTGGTTGTAAGCTCAAAAGTTTCGGCACCTCCAGGGATGTCAACAAGCTGAATTTGACATCCAAATGACTCTTCATTATCATCCTCCTTTGACATCTCCTCCACCAGCTTTGCCAATTTGCCACTCCTTGACACCAAGGGAAACTTGTGGAGATGAAATGTCATCTATTCTACTTTGATCTTGATGTCACTCACAAGCCTTGATGCGTAAAACCAAGCTTGCCCTCTTCTTTGAAAAGCTTCAGCTTTTGATCCCAGCTTCATGGACCCCATCATCAAAGGCAGGTAGGCAAGCTCCCTCCCAATTCTCCCACTTTTGCTGCTTCTTCAACTTCACCTAGTTTTCCAAGGACTCAACTTTGGCCAAATTCTCGTAGCACCCATTTCTTTTTCCCCCCCTTGCTGTTTTTTTTTTTTTTTTGTTTTTAGACTTCCTACTTTGTGCAAATGCTTTTTAAAATGTTATTTTGAATTTTTGATTTTTTATTTTATTAACTTTTAGTTTGAGGACTTTTGGGAAGCTGAAAATTGTATGGACAATTACAGGATTTGCATTTTGAGTTTGTGGGTTAATCCAATTCCTCTGGATTTGTGGGACTCTTATTGATAAGGAGATAAGCATCCACGGGTGGGCATCATTCTTGCTTGCATGGTTGATATTTATGCATGTAGAGGAAGTAAAGGCATTGGTGACATCATTATTATAGAGGTTAGTTGTGCAGTGCCAAGTTCCAACAAGACCCGTCCATCCATCCATCCATTCGTCCATTCGTCCATCCCGTCATCCATCCATGGCATGGAGGAGACAATCATGTGGCAATTGATCTCATAGTGCAACACATCCGCACAAAGTTTAGCCAGCATGATTTCCGCAAAATCTATCCAAATGTTTATGTGATTTAATCCACCTTCCAGGTTTGTTCATACTTTGTTTACACTGAGTGTAGCAACAATGTGCAAAGACAAACAACATGTGAACCCAAACTACAAACTAACAAAGCTTTTTTGGGTAGCCTCTATGGAAAAATGGCCATTGCAAGTTGGATACTTTGTTGTTTCATCTGCACTACAATTATAGATTGCAGAGTGCTAGCTGATCTATTATGATTGGGAAGTCTTTCTGAGCCTGTCTTTGAGTGCATTTGTAGATCCAAGGAATGCATACTCCCATTCGAGATCAGGAAACTACAACACATGATTTTGTATTCTATTCCGACCGTTTCATATGCTTGGTATGTAATTCACATTAATTTTCATGCTATGTTCAAATGCATCTTATGTTAGCATTGCTTCATGTGTGTTATCAGGGCTTAGGGTTTAAGGTTTAATGATATTTTTTTTTGACCTACTAAAGATTGACAATGTTGATGGATTAGCTTGAATATATTGAAAGTTAAAAGATTTCTGATGATGACATTGCAATGATATATACTTGCAAGTGGTGGAACATGGCCTTGGTCATTTGCCCTTCACTAAAAAGCAAGTCATTACACCCACAGGTATAGTCTTTATTATTGGGATAGTTGTGATGATGGCAATGGCAAAGAAATCCCTCCATCTCTCTATGATCTTTTTTGGATTTAGGGTTTATGGGTGAGTACCTTCATAGATACAGTTTGCAAGCTTTGAAGATTACCTAACTCCTCTGCTTTGATTATGGATCCAAGCTCTGTTTATGTTGGGGTGGATTTTTGCAAGTAACTTTGTGGTGTTTCCATCATATGTAGGTAAGAAACAAAGATGATTTAAGTTAGACATGATAGAAAAAACAGAGCTAGGTCTCCTAACAATTGTAGATGGATTACATCTATGGTTAGTGTCCAAATCTAAGCTACATGGTGGTGCTAAAATGTGGAAAGGTAATATTGGGATGATGGAACATGATCATTTGTTTTGTGTTGCCTAAGTGGTGTGGGTGTCCTAAAATCTCTTGCTCTTTGGAAAATCATGTTCCACATATTAATGCTCCAACAGAATTCAATCAAGACACATTAGAATCTGCACGTGAATGTCATAATTGCTTGTAAAAAGAATGACGTGCTAGGCAACGTATAGAGTCGGCCGGGCCATATGAAACACCACGAGAATGAAGTAATTGTTTGTGTTGAGAACAACGAACTATACAACAAGCAGTAGCACGTGCACAACCTTCTTTTAACAATGACGCATTACAATTGTTTGGAAATGAAGATGCGTCAGCCCTGACACGATGGGATTGTGGATAAATGGACACAATTTGTGGATTCTATAACGCAAAAATGTGGATTAAAGAATGATTGGCAAAATTGAACAATAGTAACCCATAGTTTTCTCTGTGTTGCAAGAATGGCAAAGTTCTGTTGTCGAGTTTTTTTGTAACATTGAAAGAGGTAGAAGTTTTTTTAACCAGTAAACAGAAAAGTGCTGTCAAATTTCGGGATGAGATTCGCATGTACAATTTAGTGTTGGCATTCACTTCGTTCGGTGCCAAAGTTGATGAGTCAATAACAAGAGGCACTTGATTGTATTCATTTCGCATTCAGGGTGAGTTTTATCACAAAATCGAATCCCTGTGTCTTGTCGAAGGACATCATCCATAGTTTGCATAGTTATAGATTCATGATACAGAGAGCGAATGTCAAAACTGTCATGCCATTATGCCATCGCTTGATGCAACGACCTTGGATCGATTGTTGACCATGATGTACAATATCAATCCCTATGTCGAAGTGTTCAAAATGGTAAGGGATATGATGGTAGTAGAAGGTGCCCCCATGGATCTAAAATTATGTCTCATAGCCTCTTGAACAAAGGATGCCCACTAATATAATGTGCCAACAGCTAATGAAGTCGCTACATTAATGGTAGGAGATGGTTTTGAGGCTGTAGACAAGCGTGATGTTGTCATTGCTCAGCAAGCTGGCCCATTTCAGCGCATTTCCGAGCTACATGTGGGATACATGGCTCTACATTATCCGTTGCTATTTCCTTACGGTGAGGATGGATGGCATCTGAATATTCCACTCAATGGTGTTGTTGTGCAAGATGCTAATGCAGATTTGGATGAAGACCATGTGGAAAAACTTGAGCATCATAGAAAACATCGTAATGTGACAATGGCCAAATTTTATGGTTATTAACTTCAACATCGAGACACTAATGGCATTGTGTTACTTTCGGGTGGCCGATTGAGGCAACAATACATTGTGGATGCTTATGCGGTTATCAAACAAAATTGTTTGAGGTATCTACGCCTGAATCAAAAAAAGCTTTATGTAGATCTTTATCAAGGCCTTTAGGACGCCATCGCTGCAGGTGATAGTAACGTTGCTACCATTCGACAGAGGATCATTCTGCCATCTTTTTTCACAGGAGGTCCACATCACATGGTTCAAAATTATCAAGATGCCATGGCAATCTACAGATGGGCTCGTTGCCTGGATGCATTTATTACATTCATTTGCAATCCCCAATGGCAACGATTTTGCAAATCAATTTTATTTCATGTTCTAGCTTATGATTAGCATTCATTGACCACAAATGTAAATAATGCAGAAAATAGGTTCAATGATGATCAGTGCAACGCATACGAAACTATTTTGAATGCCATGACAAACAAAGAGGGCAAATTGTTCTTTATGTATGGCAGTGGTGGAATGTCGTAACCCCACTTTGGGGCTAAGTGTAAGAATGCAACTCACACTCCCAAAAGTGGGAAAATGGAGTCCTTTGGGACTCCCAAAAATTTAGAAGACGATTTGAGGGGTCAAATCTCCTTGCCTTGGTGCGTTCTTTATATCAATGAAAAGGTCTTGAAGCGTAGATAACCAAAATGGCCTCGCATGGGCCATTTGGACATCTGTAGCTCAAGTTATGGGCAAAAGAAGGGCCGGGAGTCAAATTATCAGTTTGATTCCCGACCACTAAAAGCCAGGAATCGACCTCTTCCCAACATCTCCTGAAGGAATGCGACACGACATTAGAAAGCTCTTGACGAGAGATACAACTTTGGTTCAAACCTCGTCCCGATCCGAATTTGGGGCGAGGAGCTATGACTGTCCAAAGTCTCGGGACTCCAACCCGGGGCAGTTTCGAGACTCCAACTTGGGAGTCCCGGGAAAAAGAGCCATTTGGATGTAGCCTCGGCGAAGAGCTGCAGAGTATACTATATGGGGGAAGGTGGTGGC
>Ga0116227_10014185_pt1 | contig 12228 bp, 19 predicted proteins | sample S1TSphgellanicum_FD_89693 | JGI IMG/M metagenome (GOLD analysis project Ga0116227, IMG submission 89693) | Host-associated microbial communities from peat moss isolated from Minnesota, USA - S1T2_Fb - Sphagnum magellanicum MG | ecosystem: Host-associated > Plants > Peat moss > Unclassified... | reverse complement strand
TCTCATTTGAAGGGCCGGTTCAGATACCAGAGGTAATCCTGCGAACCAAATTATGCGTCGATGTCCCATGCCCGGCAGGCCGCGAGCGACTTTCGCCTTATCCTTTTTTTGTCAGCTGTTTACGAATTTCCAGCAATTCCTGGCGGCGCTCGTCGGTGGTTTTTGGATAGCTCATATCGAGACCCTCGAGTGTATCGAGTACGATTTGAGATACGATAAGCCGAGCGTTCTGTTTATCGTCGGCTGGAACGACATACCAGGACGATTCTTTGGTGCTTGTCGCCGCAAGGCATTCTTCATAGGCTTCCATGTAGTCTTTCCAGAATTTTCGCTCGGCGATGTCGGCTAGGCTGAATTTCCAATTCTTCTCCGGTGCATCTATGCGCGCGAGAAATCGCTTGCGCTGCTCTTCCTGCGAAAGGTGGAGAAAAAACTTCACAATGCGCGTTCCATTGATGTGGAGGTGTTTTTCCAGATTCCGGATCGAACGATACCTGTCGTGCCAGACCCGCTTTTCGCTGCGCGGTTCATAGACAAGCCCCTCGCTTTTAAGAAGCTCAGGATGCACGCGAATAATGAGCACCTCTTCATAATAAGAGCGGTTGAAAATGCCGATCTTCCCGCGCGATGGTAATTCGCGTGTCGTACGCCAGAGAAAATCATGCTCCAATTCTGTCGCGCTTGGATGTTTGAAACTGAACACCTGACAGCCCTGCGGATTGACACCGGACATCACATGCTTGATGGCACCATCCTTTCCAGCCGCATCCATGGCCTGAAAAATCAAAAGAATTGCTTGGCGATTGGAGGCATAAAGGAGCTCTTGCTGCACACTCAGCCGCTCAACGTGATCGCTTAAAAGTTTCTTATATTGATCTTTCGACTTATATACAGGATCAACCCTGGTGGGCCACTTGTCGAGATCGACTTTGTCTCCCTCGCGGACACAAAAATCCTTCGAGCTTATTTTCATATTCGCCCTTTCTAGAGCGCTTTCCGCTTGAGCGGAATCACCCAAGCGATAAGAATTCGCTCTCGATTCACCAAACGAGAGCATGTTCTAATCACAAAACAGCGTACGTTTTCGCGGAACATGCTCTAAGACGCCTGCTAAGCGATCCTGGCACTATGGGTGCGATTGAGATTTGATAGGCCCGCGTCCCGATTTGGCTTTATGCTCTTTGCTGGGTGCTTTCTCTAATTCCCAGATGGTTGGCATGCTTGGCCGCTTGTTTCGATCATTCTGGCAGGATAGATCGCTTACCGGTGCCGTTTGGTTTAATGGCATTAAGAAGCGCAGCGCTCGCGTCCGTTTGCTTGAGCGCCTCTCGCTCTGCTCCGAGTTGCAGCCAATGCAACAATAAGAATAACCATTTGATGCCTTTATTTTATCTCGAACGATTTTTCGTTTCATAGCTATAAATTCTTTGCATGTTGGTTTTCTCACCTTCCGGGCGAAAGGAAGAGTTCCGCATGCCTTGGGTCATGGCATGAATCACAACATCATTTTGTCTGCGATTTTGCGGTTTCAATTCGATTATGAAGTTTCTTGCAAGCTAATGATTTGATGTCTGACACCGTTTTCAAAAATGGCGGCGGGGCTGCCACGTTAAGGCTCTCTTTCACCACTGCCGTTTCACCCGCCAGGATTGACTCTCAAAGAAGATCATCGATAGCTTGTCATGTGTCGAGGGGGCTTTCATGAATAAGTATCATCTCAGGGTTTTGCTTCTGGCTTTTGTATCGACCGGCTGGACGCAAGCGCCGTCCCCAAAGGCCTATCAAGCGCTTGACCAGACAGGTTGCCAAACCAAGCAAGAGACAGCTGCTAAGGCCGGCGGCTCGGCTTCCGGGGAGACAGCGGTCCCGCAAGGAAAACCGGAATATAATCTTTTTAAAAATCTATGGGCTGGCGCACAGCAAGCCGCGGCTCCCGCGCCCGAAACCTCCGCCAGTCCGGGAACACCGCCTCCGTCTCAAGCTCCAAGAGGGGAATATGACCTTATTAAAAATTTGATCTCCGGCGCACGAGAGGGAATGGCATCGCGCGAAACGCCGCCCGAGGCCGATAAGGGCTGTAACTGAGGCAGCCAGAACGAAGGGGCATTGCAAACAGCGCGATCAGCAGAGAGTTCGGAGATCGCGTCCATTCGTTAAAGTCGCGGCTACAGCATGTTCCGCTAAAGTGTATGCGGTTTTGCCATGAGAACATGCGCTCATATATTGAATCGAGAGCGAATTCTCGATCTCTTGGATGAGTCCACCCAAGTGGAAAGCGCTCTAACGTTTTTCTGTTTCACAGAGCGCGGATTGCCTCGCGCATCTTGTCACATGTGTGCAAATTTGCACATCTAAGATGATCAAAAATGGGCATGCTTTATTTTCATATAGCGATTGATTTTTGAACTATGACATTTGGAGACGCCGATGCCGACAACCTTGCCCGGATCCGCAGCGGTCTATTTACCCGGCGGTGATCATAAGCCCGCGGTGTCATCCGTGATCTTCTTTGCACCTGTTTTATTTGCTCTGCTTTTGCCCATTCTGCTTTTCTTGATCTCCGCTGCGATTGTTGGCCATGGACAGATTTCTTGGGAATCCATGATCATTGTATTACAGGTCGGAAATGCCGGGCTTTGCCTCGATACTGGCCCTTGCCTCGATATGACGGCGATGTGATAATCAAAAGATGTTAGCAGCCCAATGCGGTGTCGCGCGGACAATTCTCGGCCTCAGCGTCGAGCAGCTCGCAGAGAAAGCCGGCGTCGCCCCGGACATGATTGTGCGGATCGAGGCCGGTGCGCTTTTGGACGATATCACTCTCGCCAAGTTGCAGAGCGCTTTCGAAGCCGAAGGCATCGAGTTTACCTTCGGCGACCGTCCAGGCGTGAAGGTCAGGACCCTCGACGGAATCATTGAGGTGTCCGCTGGCAGGCCGGCGAGGCCCGCGCCGAATTAGAGCATGTTCCGCAAAAGTGTACGCGGTTTTGTGACGAGAACATGCTCTAACTTTTTGAATAGAGAGCGAATTCTTATCGCTTGGGTGATTCCACCCAAGCGGAAAGCGCTCTAAGTTCGGGTGAGATGGGGCGCCGGGCAGAGCGAGAATCCGGGGCCTTGGCACAAAATGCGCTTATGAGGTTTGAATAGGCGCTCTCATGCCGGACGAACCCGTCGCCGCCTCTTCCGGATCTCAAAATGCCCGTTATCAACCACCACGCCCGCCTCTATGACGCGAACATCCCGTGCGTCTATTTTTATGTCACCACGGGAGAGCTGCGGACCGTGCAACTGCAGCTCGATCAACTTTGTCCTGGTCTATGGAGCGCTAAACCTGTGAAAGAAGATGGCGTGGCGGAAGGCAGCGCGAAGCGTTACGGATTTTGGGTCGATCCGCAAGTTGATGCGGATCTCGTCGCCGATTGCCTGAGTTCGGCCGGCGCGACGGCTGAGCCCAGATAGCGCCATTGCTCTAAAAATTGAGATTCATCCCCGGCGAAAAGCCGCCATTGCTGTTGGAGTTCATGCCAGGTTTGAATGTCTCGTTTTTATCGCCGGATTTCGGGGACTTATCGTACTCGGAAGGCAGATCGACAGGCCTTTTTGCCATGCCTGAGAAATCCATCGGGATGGTTCTCGATGGAGGCGTTTTATCGAGTTCAGATAGGTCTGGCGTTTTGGCGTCTGGCTTTTTCGCGTGAACGGCCTTTGGCTTTGGCGCGGCATGAACAGACATCTTGCTTTTTTGTTGCGGCGCTTCGGTCGAAACGCTGCTTTGAGCCCAAGCTGAGCCAAAGGCGATGCTGTTAACAAACGCCGCACCAACACTGACCAAAACAGCGATGCCTTGCCTGTTCATCATTTTCATCCGTTGAAGCCCGTTTTCGACGACAGCGCTGTTTAGGGCCCAGATTATGGCTTAAGTTCAGACGCTGTCCTCACCATCCGCCGCGATCAACAGCGCCACGGAGCGAGCGCAAGCGGGTTTCCATCTTGTCACGGATACATTCATTAATGGCGGGCCCAGGATGAGCGCTATGGTGAGAGGCCCAGTCGCAGCCGCTGCGCTGTTTTAAAAACGCGAGCTGGCTTTGCCCCAGACGATGCCGCTGATCCGTGGAAAAGGCCGCCACGCCACGGTCGTAAAGCGCCGCGATCTCGCGATCCATCGCGAGGAATTCCGGCGTTGCGCAGATTGTCCGCTCGACGGTCGTCGCAGCCTTTTTACAGTTGATGGGCGGCGTCGCGGCCCGCGCGTTGGACGCGGCCTGACTCAGCACGATTGTCACGAGAAGGGTGAGGAACGGGTTTCTTCTCATGCACAGAACCTCATGATCACATAACGTTATGATGCGTGACGCTGATTCCAATACCGCTTTGTGAGGCGCTTTACTCTTCTTCTGCCTCCGCGCATTTCGGGCATTCTTCGGCAACGCCGCCCAAAACACTGCCAATCGCCGCCAGCAGCTTTTCCTTCGGCGCTTCGATCTCCCCCGATTGCACCATGGCGTTAGCGGCCGCGTAAGCCTTGCTCACAGCTTCCGGATCGCCATTATCCACATAGATGCCAGGGTGCGATTCACATTCCTCGATCGCCTCGTTGTCGATCAGGATTTGAAGGGCTTTGGTTTCCAGTTCGTCCAAGGTCAGCTCCTCTTTTTGTTCTGCATATCGGAGCGCTCAGGCTTTGGCGAGCCAATCGTTGCGAGGCAAAAGGTCCTGTACAAAGAGAGATACAGACAAGAGAATGCGAGGCGGGTAAAATCTGCGCATAATGGAGCATTGGCCGTGAAGATCAGATTTGCCATCATCATCGCCGCCTTCTGCGCGTTTCCGCCGATGGGCGCAGGCGCACAAGGGATCGTCCAAGGTGCGCAAGGCGGGTCAGCGGATGGCGCCGCGGCGGCCGGCCCAGTTGGTGCCGTCGTCGGCGGCGCGGTCGGCGCGGTAACAGGCGGCGTCGGCGGCTTGCTCGGCATCGACCTGCGGTCGCGCTTTCACGAATACGTCCGGGGCGAACACCACAGCTCCTATCTTTTTCTTGAACCGCTCAAGCCTGGCGCGCTGCTGCCGCCCGCCGGCGTGACTTATTATCCTGTCCCGCCGGAATTCGGCGTCAGTCCGGAATACCGCTACGCGATTGTCAATGATGAAGCTGTCATCGTCGATCCGCGCACAAACCGGATCGTTGAAATCATCGATTGATGGATTCGCGCCGAGGCGGCTTATAGCGCTTTCCGCTTGGGCGGAATCACCCAAGCGATAAGAATTCGCTTTTAATTAAATATGTTAGAGCATGTTCTCATCGCAAAACCGCACACACACTTGCGGGACATGCTCTAATTTCCGCCGAGGGTCAGCGAAGCTAAGGCGCTTTGAACACCCGATGAACTTTGCGCAGCCGTGGATGCGCTCACCGAGATGTTGGGGTTGGCCAGGCCATAATTGCCATCTTGTTGTTTTACTAAGCCTAGGTTCAGCGCGGCGCTTTCGTCGCTCAAGACTGAGGCAGCTGTATATTCGCCATCGGTCATCTGGACCAATTGGGCAGCAGTTGTGAGAGAGGACGCAAGACTCAATGAAGCAGATGAGATTGTGGTCATGGGGTATCTCCCGGTAACCAATGACCAATAATCCGGAGATAGTTAATGATTTCTTTACTTCACGTAAATGTGAAGACTCGTGGCGGCAAGCCGAATCAGATGCAAAGGAAGGACTTTGATAGCTTGAGCCTTATTACTTCTGGCCCGGTGAAGAGAGTTGACTGATGGGACCGATCTCGCACTCAATCGTGACGATCGTATAGCCGCAGCAATCACCCGCGTGGCTTTCTTTGCTGTCGTCGGGGTTGACGCTTAGGAGATGGCCTTTTGCCGTGGTGCATATAGCATTCCCCGCCAAGCGCTCCACATCGCCTTTGAGGCCGCGTCTGATTTTATAAAAATCAGAGTAGACGCTCTCGCAGTGGGATGCGTTTTCGCCGATGCAAAGCCTCAAGCGTTGCATCTCTGCGTGAGCGCTTGACTGGCCGAAAGTCAATGTGACGGCGAGAAGGAGAAAGCTGAGTTTGAGAGGCATAGCTGCTTTCACAGGATGACGAAATGCAAGCGTTAGCACATGCTGCCAATGGCGCAAAAAGACCATTCCGCAGCTGGATCTCGAGCGCTATCTCTCGCGTCCGCGTCAGTCCGGCCTGACGAAAGCCACGACCGAGCGCAGCGGGTAATTGCTCATGGCAACCCGGTGATGCTGATTTCCGCCAAGGCCATAGAAGCCGCGGCCGCCATAGCCGGCAAAGATCGTGACATGGCTGCGCATCACTACGACATCGCCTGGACTTGGCGAAGACACGCGCGGCCCAACGCTCAGCATGCTTCTAACCATGCCCGAGCCGCTCGCGCGGTGACCCGTCCGGGCCAAAACCATATTGGCGAAATCGGCGCACCAAGCCCGATGCGAGCCCGTGACATTGCCATGGCCGAGCCAGCGTCTTGCTTCCGTGAGTACCGCGCTCGAATATGAATGCGATGCAATAGACGTCTCTTCATTGCCAGCGGAACCTATGACAGGCGCCGCGTTGCGGTGCACCTGGTCATGGCCCTGGTAGCGGCGGCTTTCCGCGGGCGATGCTTGCGGTTGAGCTTGAAGCTGAGGCTCGCCCCAAAGGAAAGCATCGGGAGAGGCTTCCTGCTGCTGGCTGGCTAGAGCGGGATGAGGAAACGTGGATGCGGGTTTTCTGCCAGCATCCCGCTCATTGAATCGATCACGTTTCATGATTCTGGACTGTCTCAATTCAGAATCATCGTGATCTACAGCCGCCGCTCTGACATGAGCATGAATCGCGTCGCGGCGCGCCAGATGGCGTTCCCGGTAAGAGTGCCTTTTCTGTGCCATTGGGCTTGGTTGCGGCTGGGCCGGAAAGAACGAAAAAAGCGGTGTTTCTTGATTCCTGTGGGAGATGGCAGCTGCGCCGGGATGGGCATGCGCATTGGAAGTCCCCGCCACGATCAAGGCAAGCAACGCACCCGCCGTGAAAAAGACCTTCTTGAACTTGGCATTCAGCCGCGAACAGTCCGCTATGCGCGGACGCAAGTTTATAACGCTCATACGCTTACACACTCATTTACTAGGGGAATTTGAGCAGTACTCAAGCTGCCAATGAAGACGTACAAGGCACGTCAGTGATCACGAGCGATAAGACAATCGCTACTAGTGATTTATACGTATTACTGGCATTACCGGTAAATGGAAAGGCCGCGAGCTTGATATTATTGTCGCAGGCCTCAATCGAGCTAAACTCAGTATCAAATATAGAGCTTCACAGTTAGCCACATTGCCGCGAATTTATCCTTAGAAGCGCAAGATACACTGCCACTGAAGATCTCATAGAATTACACTACTTGTTTGGGTTTCCATCCATGTCTTTACTCGTCCTCTTCATCTCTTCGCGAATAGAAGGGAATGGCCTCAACGTGGGGGATTGATCGTTCGCAAGCATCCCCTTTGACAGCATGGTTTCTTTGAAAATAACCCCTGCCAGCGCATACACGATGTGTTGCTTTGCGAAGCTGCTTGAAACCTTCGAACAGACAGCTAATTCCATCGAGGAGACGCTCCCTCGATCAAGATCGATCCATTCATGTTCGTGTCACATTGGCCGCGTTGGCACAGTCTCGCCATCATCTTCGCGGCGCTGACCGCCGTTCCCGCTCGATGCGCGGTGCTGCCAGAGAAGCAGGCAGCCAGCATGCGCGATCTGCGGACGCATTTCGCGGCTTGCTTCCAGCCGCCTCCTGAGGCGGACACTTCGCAGATCACCTTCTATTTCGCACTCAAAAGCGACGGAGAAGTTTTTGGTCAGCCGCGTGTCACTTGGCCGGATTCCAATGTCAGCACCGGGGACCGGAAGCGGCTCATATCCGCGTCCCTCAGCGCTTTCGAACAATGTCTGCCGCTTCGCCTCAGCCTGGGTTTCGCGAGTACCATTCCCGGGAAGGTCTATTTCCTTCAGTTCACGATTGGCGCAGCGGGGGCGAAAGATATGACCGTCATGCTGCGCCCGTACGGCAGCAGCGGATATCCGCTGGCCGATGCCCCCCGCCGCCGGTAAGGCACCATCGCTGGAAAGTCAGGGAGCTGTGCGATGTCAGATTGGCGCAAGCGAGCGGGTTCAATGCGATAAGCGGGCGCTTGCTCTTATGCTCTCAGCCTATGGAGAAGGCGGCAAGCTGTTAGAAGTCAGGCGATATTGATGTCAGATCGCATAAATTCAAATCCCGCGGGCAAAGGTGTTTCCCTGAGGCCGCGAGAGAAACACGACGCCGCCGCGCTTCTTGCTATGTTCAACCAGCCTCTATGCAGAGAAGCCATGGTTCTGGACCCCTTCAATTCGGCCGAGGAGGTTCAGGTGTGGTTCGACAGCCATCCTCCGGGCTGCTTCGATCTGGTTGCTGCGAAAGACGATAGAGCGATTGGCTTCGCCGGACTTTACCCTTGCCCCGGTTCGCAGAGCCATTCCGGGTGGATGTGTCTCTTCGTCCATGATGATTTTCACGGCTGCGGAATCGGCTCGCTGATGCTGAGAGCTTTGCTGACGGCGGCTGACCTCTTGGCCGGGTTGAGCCGCGTCCAGCTGATCGTTCATTGTGACAATGAGCGGGCGATTTCTCTCTACCGCAAATTCGATTTTGTGATCGAAGGCCGGCATGAATGTTTCGCGCGGCGTGGCGGCGAATTCGTCGCCGCTCTCACGATGGCGCGGCTAACGGCAAGGGTGCCGGCCGAGCCTCTGAATCTTGAGCAGATCGAAGCGAATTTGAGTGGTTTTTTAGCTCTGCGACAATCGTTTTATACTGTCCCTCGATAGTTAGCCGGCTCGTATTGCATCCATCCAGGCGCGCTCTCACCCCTGGTAGAGTAAGGGTACAGGCCCCCGCCTTGCCGGAGCCAGGCAGGGGCCTAAATCTTTACGTACTCAAACAGATTGTTTTTGATACGAGAAGTCGCCGCGCGCGGTGCCGCCGCGCACATCCTTGATCCGGCAGCCTTAAGCTTTGGATGGTCCAGACCGCCGCTTGCATATTGCAATGGCATGCGGCCCATTGCATAAGTTTAGTGTGATGCGGGTGTAGCTCAATGGCAGAGCAGCAGCCTTCCAAGCTGAATACGAGGGTTCGATTCCCTTCACCCGCTCCAGTTTTGACATTACTCCCCTGACATCGTTAGCATTTCACCAGATCACCTCGGTGATTCGGCTCCATTGGGCCGAATTCCGGTAATAATCCTGGTAACAATGTCAGCGTGGAGGTGCGTCATGGGCCGTCAAAGCAGCACGGGTTTGCCGTTTCTTGTCGAGCGGCCGGATACCCATAAATTTTCCTATCATCGCGTCCTGCCCAAGGACCTCGCGCCGCTCATCACCGGCCCCGTGCATCTTGCTTGGACCTCGAAAGTCGTCACCCTCGAAGGCCGCGCCGCGATCAAAATCTCTTTTTCGACCGGTGACAGGAAGACCGCGGAGTCGCGCTGGCTGAATTTGCATCATCAAGTGGAAGCGCTCATCCAGGCCGCGCAAGCGAAGATCCGCGCGCAGCAAGATGCCGAATTCGCACGGCGTGTCACGGCGCTGCAGCCATCGGAGATTCGCCAGATGGCGGCACAGGTCCATCACGACCTCCTTGCCGAGGACGACCGGATGTTTAGCGATCCAAACTTCAAATCGCCGCTCGCCGGCGTGATTTCGAGCCTGCTTCTCGATAAAGACAGGGCCCGCGCGGAAGAGGCAGGCTACGATCCGCGCTTTCTTGCGCAAGACATGATGCGCAAGAAAGCGCAGAATGATTTAAAGCGCCGCAATCTCTCTTCCTATTTCCAGTCGATTGAGGAAGGCGAGGCCGATGTCAGTCCGGCACTCATTGCCAAACTCGGCACGTTGACGGTCGGTCAAAATAACCAAGATGTCCTGAACGAAGATGAGGTCGGCGCTCTCAATCAAAAGCCTGCGCAAACAACCTTGATCCCGAGCGCCGTTGACGCGCTTCTTGGCGCCAACGGCATCTCGTTGCCACCGGACCACCAGGACAAAAGCGCTTTGGCTCTCGCGATGCTGCGCGCGGAAATGAACGCGCATAAGATCATCGAGGCTCGCCGCTCCGGCGACCCAACCGAGACGCCTGAACGTCCCGCGCCCGTAAGACCAGCTCAAGAAAAAGAGACGGGCAAAACGATCAGCCAGATGCGCGAGCGGTGGATCGAGTTGATCAAGCCCGCCAAGAAAACCCGAGATGACAACAAAAAATATCTCGACTATTTCATCGATCTGAATGGCGATATCCGAGTCAAACAAATCACCAAGAAAGTGATCCGCGACTTTCGCGACGAGCTTGCGAAACGGCCGCGCAATATGCCGAGAAAAATCGCCCAACTGCCTCTTCAGGATCAAATCGCATGGGGGCTAAAACATCCAGATAGGCCTTTGCTGTCGCGGCGGACGGTCAATGCAAAGGGCATTGGGAGCTTGTCCGTGCTGCTGCAGATCGCCGTCGATGAAGACCACATTGAGAGCAATCCTTGTGCGCGCCAATTTTTCAAGCTTCGCAAAGGCGACACCCTCGAAATATTGCCTTACTCGGTCACCGATTTGAACAAGATCTTTTCCTCACCGGTTTATAAGGACGGAGCGCGCTGGGTGGCCGGCGCCGGCGAGGCGGCGTTTTGGTTTGCACCCGTCGGTTTGTTCGCCGGTGCACGGGAGGAAGAAATCGGTCAATTGCTCGTCGCCGATATAAAGGTTGAAGAGGGGATTACCTACTTCGACTTTATAGAATTTGATGATGAGGCTGATACAGAAGGTATCGAGGGTGAAGACAAACATATCAAGACCGAGGCCGGACGACGCAAGGTCCCTGTTCATCCTGTCTTGATCGAGCTTGGTTTCTTGCGCTACGTCGCGCAAATGAAAGCGCGCGGGTTCAAATATTTATTTCCGGGCCTCAAAGCCTATCGCGGCCGGCGCACGCAAAATTGGAGCAAATGGTGGTCACGATATGCAGACGAATATGTGACGAAGAGCCCGCATAAAGTCTTTCACTCGCTCCGCCACGCATTTCTGGACCGGATGCGCAACGTCTTCGGCAATGATGAGACAGCACGGCCGCTGGCTGGCCACGCAAAACATATGTATGGTCAGACGATTTCTCTTACGAAGCGCGACGAGATCATTCGCTCACTCAAGTATCCAGGTCTTGATCTCAGCATCGTCCGCGCGGCTGCGGCGCGCTTGTGGCCCTAAGCCAATCAAATTCAGATGGCACCGTAAGGACGGTGGCTATTCGGCTTAGTATAGTCCACGTCTGACTCTGGTACTTGCTCCACGAGCGGATTCTTGATGAGCAGTTCTCTCGCCACTTGATCGAGCAGCGCTGACATAAATTTTTCGTCGTTGGCGCGGACAAGCAATGTCGCTGCGCGCGTCAATGCATCGTCGGTGTGCAAGCCGGCAGCTGTTAGACTCATCGCATGGCTGTAGGCGACAGCCTGGAATTCAGCGAGGCTCTGAAACAGCACATTACTGGTTTGCTGCGTGGCATTTCGATTTTGCTTTTGCATGACTATCATTCCGTCATTTTTCAATGTGTGAATATATAAATGGCAAACGCCAATAAGCCTGCCGCGGTGGCACCGACGAACATTCGGAGCAGCCATTTGTCGATGATGACCCTACCGTCTAAGCGCGCTAGAATTTCTGTTTCAAAATTCTTTAGGCGATCGTCGACATGACCATTTAACGTCTTGGCGATCGTATTGGTCATTTTGTCCATCTTGCGAACCAATACAATTTGTTCTTCGAGAAACCACTCCTCAACTACCACTAATGCGAGCATTGCATCGTTGGATGAGAGATGCAGGACCGACCTGATCCTCTCCATGCGCCTCACCTGCACTTCGGTTGGGTCGGCTCCGGTGATCCTGAGATAAAGATCTCCCATTGACATTAGGCGCCCCGCTTCCGGGAAGTGAATTCGGTATCCCCATAACCTGCTTGGTCAAAGGCGCGCGTAACCTCACGCCACCAACGTTCCAACTCTAAACGATCGCCAAGGGACAAGATGGGACCTGTCTTGGCAACGGTAAGCCGCTTGTTCGCTTTCGCAACCATAACCCGTGGCGCGAGAGCGGGAAAGTCCATGACTTGTCCACCCGCTTTCAAAGTCATTTTTCTGATATTCG
>Ga0116227_10014184_pt1 | contig 12229 bp, 9 predicted proteins | sample S1TSphgellanicum_FD_89693 | JGI IMG/M metagenome (GOLD analysis project Ga0116227, IMG submission 89693) | Host-associated microbial communities from peat moss isolated from Minnesota, USA - S1T2_Fb - Sphagnum magellanicum MG | ecosystem: Host-associated > Plants > Peat moss > Unclassified... | reverse complement strand
TTGTGGAGTGTTAAAATTTTATTTTTCCTTGAGGGAGGGGCAAAAAAAATTGGCTAATTGAAAAAAAAAAAAAAAAAAAACTTGTCATCTATTTAATAGGAGAGGTGAACAGGAGAAGTTGTGGATTTTTGAAGACGCTTACTAAGCAAATTAAAGATCTTTCCTTTTTGTTTGTCTAAGTCGAAAGTACTTGTTCTGAAAATGGTGCACTAGAGTGCAGAGTTGTATTTTTCAGTGTTAAGGTTTTCACCAAGTTGCTGCACATCATAACAGTTTAGCATTTGGTATGGCCCAAAAAAAAAAAAAAAATCCAGAATTCCTTGGAAGATGGCATCAGCAACCGACAATTTTTTTATTTTGTTTTAAGTTATAACCTCCAATTTCAGGTTTTTGAAAATGTTCAAAGTCAAAGAACCCCAGTTCTGGGTTTATTTTGAATTTTCACAAGGAAATAACCACTAGTTCCAGGTTTTTGAAAATTTTCAAGTTTCCTGAGATCAGCAAAGAACCAACAGCTCAAGGTAGGTAGTTTGACCGATTCTTTGGCTAATTCAATTGTATGGATCATTTGAAAATTACTAGTGAAGGGTCCATAAATTCAATCCTAATTGGGAAACTCCAAATAGTAGCAGCGAGTTAAATGAGGCATTGGGCTCAACACAATTATAATACACAATCATGTTCCCCAAGTAAAAAAGTCTTTAGTTGTCCCTGGGAGCAATCATCTTCCTAGAAAATAAATGTGTTTAAAGTTTTGTGTGATCATAATTTTTTAATTTTAATTTTAATTTAAATGTTTTTAATTATAAAGTTGTAGCTTTCCTAAAGACTTTTTCAATGGGAAAATTGTTTTTTTTTTAGGGGAACACGAGATGACTTTGATTGCAAAAAACCGAATATGAAATGATTTTGATAGCAAAAAGATTCAAAACATATGTGTTCTTGTTCCTTGGGGCATTTAAGTTTTTCTTAGGGAAGTTGTCCTTTTTCTTGGGGAACAACTATGTCCCTATGGATGAGAATGAGAAGCTTAAATTGTTTTAGGAAGTAACTTGAACCTCTTTTTTTTTAGAGAATACGGAGGTCTTGAAAAAAAAGAATTTAAATTGCTTTAGAAACAACCATGTTCTTTAGAGAACAAATGTGTTTGAAATTTTGTGTAATCATAACTTTTTCATAAGAATTTTGATTGAAATGCTTTCAATTACAAAGTTGTAACTTTATTAAAAACCTTTTCAATGATAAATCACAAACTCATATAAAACGAACATGAGATGGATTTGATTATAAAAATATTTAGAACATATATTTCCCTAGGGCACTTGGGTTTTCCCTAAGGAAAGTTCATTTCTCTTTGGGGAAGGTGTCCTTCTCCCCAAGGAACTTGGGCCCTTATTGGGAGAAAATTCATTGCCCCCAAGGGAAATTACTTTCAGGGGAACTTTTTTTATTCCTTGTGTAAATTGTTTTTCAAGGTTTTTCATTTGTTCCTTAGGGAAATTTTTCGTTCCCTAAAAACTTCATTTTTGCTCCCTTGGAACTTACATTGTTCATTAAGGCAATTTGCTTGGGACTAACACTTAGTTTTTTTTCCTCAAAAAAGCTATTTCCTAAAGGCAACTAACTTAAAATTTATTTAAATGTTCAATATATTTTTTCATCCATTTTGTTTGTTAGCAAAAACAATTAGGAAAAATATTAAACTTTGGACCTTTGCATTGAAGGGAGGGTTTTAATCACTTCATCACATTTTTTTCTTTGAAACTATTGTGTAAAAAATACATTTACAACATTAATCATTGTGTGATAACAATTTTTAAAAAATCCAATTTTTTTTTCATGTTGGGCATTGTGTTGCAAATGCATCGAACAAAATGCCACATTTAACTTGTTGTTACTATTTTGTGTTTGCTACCTTTACCCACTTGTTCTTTCTTTGAAAAAGAGAGAATTGTACTACACTGGATGGCACCTCTCAAGTCCGTGCCAATATATTCTACAAAATACTAGTGTAATGGTGTGGTATCTATCAATGATTTAATCCATGCCTTCGAGAAAATAACTCTATAGTTGCAAACTATTGACTACAAAACAAAGGACCTCCCCCATATTAGCAACAAGAAGCAGCTTCTTCCTACAAGACTTCATGAGATTATTTCTCAACAGAATGAACATTCCTGCACATTCATTCCTCCATGACATGAATGATTGATTCTTGTTCAATCTTATGTTTGCACTACTTTAAAAAATAATCACAGGTGCCAAAATTTCCCAAATATATGTATGAGAAATGGAAGAAATAAGTTATTATACATAGTAAATCATGCCCACTTGCAACAAGCTTTCATGAGGGATGTTCAAAGCAACAGTGCTCTCACGACAAGTCTGTCGCAGGAATGTATATGCATGATTAATTGCAAGCTTCTTCAAGTAGTGTGCATCCCTTCTTGCTTTCACAACAGTGTCACCAATAAGGTAAGTCACTCCTGCATCTTTAGCCCTCATCAAGGATCTGAGCTCATTGTGTATATCTTGTTCACAAGTAGTAATGGGGCTTGTTTGAAAATGTGCACCTTGATGCTCAGTCGCTGCACTAATCTCTTGGGAGAAACCTTCAGACATACTTGGGGGTTGTATTGAAGAATCAGCATATGCTGAATTATTCTCCAAACCATCACCCTGCAACATTGAGTTCCCCATGACTGGGGCCATCTCCAGAGCTGGCAGAGATGAGACACTTCCCTCTTCTGGTGTCCAACTGGCAGCCAAGGAATCAGCACCAAAAGAATTTTGCAGTGCTTCAAATTCATTGAATCTTATCAAACTTTGGAACAGCAGGTACTCAAAATCATCATCCTTCTTATGCAAGTCTCTATAGCCATACCTTGCAGCGCATCTATACATGGAGTAAGCCTTGGTACCAATACGGCGAGTAAGGAAACGCTCTTCCTGTGGAACTGTGCTGACAGGCAAGTATTTGATACAAACAAAGACAACAGTGGAGTGAATTGCTGGAAGGTGGGTAATGAAGTGTGAGAAGAGGGGTGTAACCCCATGGGCGAGATCTGTGTATACAAGTCCAATGCCAGGCACACGTACCAAGCCAAGGCTTGGACCCAGTCCCAACAACCATCCCACAGATACCTTGTTCTGAATTTCATACTCATAGCGTTTAAGAGTCCCATAGTTCCACACATACATGATGCTGCCAAAGGCAGCTGCTATCACAAGTGGAACCCATCCCCCTTGCTTCACCTTGAATAGAACTGATGAGACATAGACAGATTCAAGTGATCCAAACAGCAGCAGAAATACCAAGCCCACAATGAGAGGCTTGTGCCACACCATGAGCATTACAAGTGTCATGAGATATGTTGTCACCAGCATCACTGCAACCACTGCAATTCCTGTACAAAGAGCAACAAATCGTTTAGCTATCTGAATGTAATGTAAAAAAAGCATACTGACTAACTATGTTTACAAAATTTTGATGTGTATACAGAATGCTCTACATATACATTTTTGCCAGTAGCAAAAATAAAATCAGAATGATCAAACAAACAAAGATGAGACAAAATACCATAAGCATTGCCAATTTGTCTGGTGTCTCTGAACCCCGCAGTGATGACAAGGCAGAGAATCATAAGAAGCCAGTTGATTTCAGGAATGTAAATCTGGCCCTGGAATTGATCTGAAGTGTGCACGATCTTTACACGCGGGAAACAGCCCAGCGCAACGGACTGTTTCACAATTGAGAATGTGGCAGAAATTATCGCCTGACTTGCAATAATGGCCGCTAAAGTTGCCAGGACAAACATGGGCCAGTAAAGTTTAACTGAACAAAGCAAGTCCACTAACTGTCATCAAGACTTGGACAGCTTAAGGATCACTGAAAAGTTATCAAGAGATCAAATGCCTATCATATGTCTCACCCTACACATAGAAAAATATTTAATACGCTTTACAGCTTCAAACAACCAGCACCATCTCTGCATTGGATTTGACAGGGATGAGAGATGAAGGTTATATGCGATTCCCTACAGTTTTGCTACTCACAGCCTCTAGAACAGGAAAACCTGACACATTATGAAATGCCATCTTTGCTCAGTCAAACCCAATACCCATCTTCTACAATATGACTGCACACCATGAGGCTCTTGTTCTATATCTCCCAAGCTCCCTCACAAGCCCTGGCACATGGGAGAAGCTAACTCCATGTAGATTTCTTTGTGAGACAGCCTGTGATAGTACCATCCTGATCCTACCTGAACTTGTCAAAAGGTGACATATCATGGAATGGAACCTAGCAGTAGGCTTATGACCTTGGCAATGATGCATGCATTGACAGAGAACAATCCAGAGAGATAGAGATAAGATCACTTGCCTGGAAGCGATTTGTAGAATGGGTTGTCTGAATGTTCAGGATAATTTAGAAGAAATGCAGCCTGACCAAGATAAGCTAGCAAGAGTGAGGGATAAACAACTGTTGAGAAGGCAATCTGCAACAACAAGAGGAGCACCATCAGCTTCACCAAGAATAACACCCTGTCACTTTCATACTAACCCATCAGGGGGATCACCAGAGTCCAAGGAAAATTTACAGCTTGGCTGCATTCTTTACCTGAATAGATCTGTAAGTGAAATGGCCCAAATCAGCAAACAACGCTTCAGTCCCTGCAGTACATTTGAGCAACAGAGAATAAAACACCACTCAATTCAATGGCTCCATTGCCATGTCACTGAGATCTTCCTGCCATTAGAAAGCAGCAACAAGATGTCTGAATTGCATATCAAACATCAAGCCACACCATTCCAGGTGAAAAAATGGAACATTAGAGGATGCCCTAAAATGTCATTTACAAAGGATATAAGTGCCTGAATGTTTGAATGATGAGATGTTGCTTGCCTGTTATGCAAAGCACAACACCTCCAAGATGTTCCCATCCTGCCCTTTTGTTTCTCTTGAAAAAGTAAACAATCTGAAGAGGAGAAAAAGCTTGAAATATGCCTTTGTCATTCCGGGTGATGTTGTAGATTCCAATAAGTGCAATACAAACAAACCACAGCAGAAAAACTGGAGCAAAAAAAAACCCCACCCTTGCTGTACCAAAACGCTGCATGCTGAACAAACTGACTATGATCACCAAAGATACAATTGTCACCACATCTGCCAAAAAAGAGAACTGAGGCAATTCAGTCAACAGTCCCATCCAGCTCACATATATTCCACAGCACAAGAGCCAAACAGTTTGCACAGAAATTCCAGACATAATCAGCTTGGTAAGCAGTGCTTACTATCATTCAAAGAACTTGATGCCTCTTTGATTCCACTTACTGCTGATAGAACTGCATAAAACATCACCACACTTCTGAGGTAACTACAAGTCACCCACTGCAACAATCATCAAATGGAAGAAGAATATGCAAAGAAATACCACTGTAGTGAATGACAAGGATGAATATAAATATAAGATTTGAAAGTCTATTGGAACACCTGAAATCGCAGGGGTTAATATGCCATCACCAATCACCATGGAAGTGCCAACAAGAACTAGCCCCAAGAGAAGTCTTTGCAGAACATGGCTACCCTCCAGTTTCTTCTGCAGGTAAGTCTTTGGGTGCTGACGGTCCACAACAAATGTGGATAGTTCCTCATCTGTCGGATGCCGATTTGGTAATGAACTTATATTGCAATGTCGACAGAGCAATGAGTACAATGCAAATGTTCCCCCTACGACACACAATATGCTTGTGTGAAATCTTTTATCCTACTTATAATTTTAGACACAGACATCCAAGTGTGCAAAAACTACAAACTTATGAAGAAGGAATTTCACACGATTTCCATTACCAAATCATTGGATGCAAAGGTTGTGATGATGACAAGTTGTTATGTGATTAGGCTGATTTGCAACATGTGAGAACTACTCATATAAAGTCCAAATCCTACCATGCACAAAGTCCCTTCCCCATGAGGACAGGGATTGAACATGAAGAAGGTGAGAACAAGTTCGAATCACCTCCATAATGCAAAGAAGCCACACAAAAGACCAAATTTATCAATCACCAGAAATGGAAGCTTGGATGATGAGTTGAATATAATACCTTCACCATTGTCATTGGCCTTCAAAACAATAAACATGTACTTGATGAGAGGAATGAAGGTGACGGTGTAGATGATAAGAGAGAGCGCTCCAATCACATCCTGCTTGTTTGTGATGCCTTGAGGAAATGTGCTTCGGAACACGTACAGTGGAGATGCGCCCAAGTCTCCATACACTATCCCCAAACTCTGGAAAGCTAGATGCAAGATCACTGCTGCTGGCAATACCTGCACAAGATCCAGTTTTAATTGGTTTCAAATCATGCGCAACCAGTCGATAGCCAAGACAATCCATCGTCAATTCCATGTGATTTTCGCGTAAGAGGAGCTCACCTTCTGGTTACGCATACTGCTCACGCGCTCGGCTTCCAAGCCGAGCGGCTGGTCCAGAGTTCGGTCCAGGTTCCGCATCTTCCCTTGGCCGCGACCTTGGCCGCCCCGGTCTTCAAAGTCGCCATTAGATCCAGCCATTGCTCACGGTCCTCGGAGCTTGCCGGATTGCTTATTCTCCGTGTTTCCTTTGCGGAATAACAGTGGTATGTTTGCTTGCGGTTCGTAATATCCCGATCTTTGTTCTGGAGACATAGAGAGGGGGAATGTTTGCTGTTTACTCTGCCGATCTTTTGCTCTGACGACTACAAGGTGCGAGGTTCATCAGATTTGCATTTCGTTTCTTCCTTCTACCTTTCCTTTTTTCTCTGGAGATGATGATAAAACAAAGCCGAAAAAAGGGACAAGAAAACAGTGAGAGAGATTATTATGCTGAACCGTTTTGGTGTGTGTCCTCGACTGACTGACCTTGTTCTTTTTGGGTCTTCTTCCGTTGTGCAGGTTCATCAGATTTGCTATTCGTTTCTTCGTTCCACAGTTCTTTTTCTCTGGAGATGATAAACAAAACCGGAAACAGCGACAAAAGAACAATAAGATAGATATGCCAAACTGTGGTCTATCCTCGACTGACCTTCTCCTTTTTCGGATCTTCCTGGTGTGCAAGGTTCATCAGGTTTGGTTATCGTTTCTTCGTTCGACAGTTCTTTTCCCTCTGGAGATGACAAACAAAACCGGAAACGGCGACAAGAAAACAGTTAAAGAGATTATGCTAAACCGTGGTATGTCCTCGACTGACAAGAAAACAGTGAGAGAGATTATTATGCTGAGCCGTGTTGGTGTGCGTCCTCGACAGACTTCAGACTGACCGACCACCTTCTTTTTCTGATCTTCTTCTTTGTGCGTCGGCATGACAGGGAGGTATTGGTGGGGATCGAGATGATGAGCATCATGCGCGTTACACGAAACTGGAGATCAAATTTTTGTCACTTTCGTATTCTCACCTGCAACAAGAACACTTCTTTCTAGCTATTGAAAAAAAAAAAGCCAGTGCAAGAGGTACAAAGGATTTTTTCTTTTCTTTTAAACGGCCCAAAGTCCCCCCACTATAAGGAATTTTTTTTCCAAATCATCACTTTAGACAATAGGTAGAGCAGGTTGCCAAATAGGGCACAATTCCTAAACTTTTCTACTTACCTCTCTAACCTTAGCCAAATCTGGTTAAGTCCTCTTGTGGATGATCACCAACACACCTACTTCACAAATTTGAAAAAACAAACAGTGATTTGAGGCCTGTGAACCAAGGTGGAGCCCAAGTGAGTGGGCTGATATCCTCTGTGAAGTCCCATGGAAATCCCTCACTGTTCATAAAGAATTTTGTATAGGAGAAGTGTTTATCTTTAGACCCTTCTGTGATTTGGGGCCCCTGTCACAGGGCTAGTTGGAGTGCAAGATGCCGAAACTAGACCCTTACCCCACATAAAGTACCTTCAAAAGAAAACTTTTTTGGTCTATCTCTTTTTTAATATATCTACCGCTCCATAAATGCGAAAGAAAGAGGGATAGATATAGAAGGGAAAAAAAAAGGTACCTTCCAAATTATGGTTCTTTGATCCCACTGGTGTGAAGCAGAAGGCCCAACTCCAAATTCTGCTCTAAAACGATCCTCTGAAAACACTGAATTTTCTTTCACTGTTCTTAATAAAAATTAAAAGGGTGTCTAACCCTCTGTGCCAGACTGGGGAGTGCAATATACACTTGCTTTCTGCTCACACTAATAGTTCTCTCTAGCAGCTTTATGGGAGTAAGCCCACTTCAAATGCAAAGGATTGTCTTCCAAACTTCTATATGTATGCGGAGTCTTTTTGTTGGACTTTAATTTTGTTAAAGTGAGTTTCAGTCATATTTCCACCTTCTCATTTTCATAATTTTTGTCTTGTTAGTTGCATGTGATTTTGTTAGTAATTCAATTCCATTTCTATGAATAACTAACATCTAATCAATTAGGTTTGGGATAAATGTGTAGGGTAGCACCCAAGGAGGAGGGTGTTCCCAAAATAAGTGCCTACTTGAGGGGGAGCCAAGGGAGCGCTTAAATTGGGAACACCTTGCTCCAAGAGTGTTACTGGATGTAAAGCATTGACCCAAAAAAATTTGTTTCTGTGATACCCAGCAAGTATCCATTGAGTATTACAGAAAAGAAATGAGAAGTGTTTTGAAAGCTAAATAGCTTGTCTTTGACAGAGGAAAGATTCCACTGAAAAAGGTGGCCTGCAAATGTACTCAAACTTTTGTGCAATCTCTTTATTAAGTACAAAAGGGCCCCAAATTGAATTCTTCCTTTCTCAACAGCGGCCTGCCCTAAGCAGCTTGGCGGTCTCGCCAGCATCTAGGAAGCAAGAAGGGACCCTTGTTGAGCCATTCTTCTCTAAAAAGAACCATAGGGATTTTTTTTTCCTTCTCTTTTTACTTAAGAATAATCTTACAAGTTGGAAGAGACTAATGCAAGAATGTTGGGGATAGGGTTTTTGTTTTGCAATTTTTTGAGGTAACATCAATTGACAAGAATCCCTAAGAAGATCTAGCATTCATTGATAACACGTTTTTAAATATATATTCAAACTGTAGAACAATGACAAAATACTCCACAGAACTAAAGTTCTTAAAACAGTGACAAAATATTCAGGAAAACTTTTTCTTTCGAATTATTGAAGATTTTTTTAACAACAAAGAATTTGCAACAGCATATTCTTGTCTTCTTCTTTGGTCAAGATGAGTACATTCCCCCCCCAAAAAAAGACCTGGTTGGAACTTAGGGGATCTTCCAAATTTCTAAGAAATCAATAATGAATTGCAAAGGAGGAGCAGCCTTGTGATACAGCCAAAAAATAAACTTCATTTATTTGGGTTTTTTTTCTTGCACCTAAAGTTCTCAGCCATGTATATACCTTACTCTGACAATGATGGGCTACATTTAAGAATCCTTGGGCGTTACCTCTTTTACAAGCATAAGGGACTTTACTCTTTACTCTTTCCCAGTTCAACATGCCCCCCCTCCCTTTGAAATATTTTGAGTGAGGTCCACAAAAAAATTTACATGACGCTTTAGTGACGTTCTCATATATACCCATAGTGACGTAGTTTTCTTTCAGTTTTTCATTTTGAGAATTATTTAATGTCGAAGCATAGTGGCAAAGTACGAAGCACAGTGGCAAGTACGATATGTAATATAAATGCAGCTCAAAACCAGGGAAGTAAAGTACTTTTCTAACTCCATATTTTTTACGTTTACAATCCCCTAAATTTTAATGTTCATTGTTGGCTGTATTTAACCTTTTAAAATATGCATATTTGAAATATTAATATATTGAACCTTTGACAGATTTACTTTAAAAATCTTTGATAATTCTAACAGAATTTCAAGGGTTAACAACTTAATATTATGAGAAGGAAGTCTAAATGCGGTTCATATTATTATCTCCCTTTGTACAAGGTTAAATTCAAGAATGGCATTGCATGTTTTGGTGACCGACTTTCACTATTCAGTCATTTTGTGGACAAATTTTTGGAAAAACGTGGGTTTTCACTAAAAGAAAAAATATTTAGTTGCCACTTTTGCAAAATAAAAAACTGAAACAAAAAGCCACTGGTCCGGTGATTTCTTTTTATAACTGTCAGCTTACAATTAATTACAACCATTTAGAAAATCAGAATTTAATATCTCACCTCTCATCAGATTTTAGACCTGCCCAGATTAATTATATTGGATATTTACAGCCTTTTGCTGATGCATATAATTCAGGATTTCAGGATTTCAGGATTTAGATTCAGTTCACGTTTCTATCCAAGTTGAAATTTCGAAAAAAATTCTTCGTAAATTTGTAAATATTTTTCCTTTTTTGGAGTTGAATTTTTTTTTAAATCAGTTTGTGCTTTTCTATCAATTTTGTGGGCTCAAATTGACTTGAGTTCGACTTGTACGTCACTAGCAATTAGGTACCCCAAGACAGAGCCAAGGGTCAGACTCCACATTGACCAACATCAAAATGAATAATTAATTAATTTTTAAAACTCGTTTTTGTAAATTTGAAAATTTCTTTTCCATGATGCTCTATGATATTGTCATAATGAGGAGTGAAATTATTCAGATTTTTAACCTGCAATAATTATGATGGTTTCCAACACCTGAGCTTCATATTTTCACAAAAAAATTGTTTCACTATCTCAAGGATTATTTAATGATGAAATTGACCCTAAAACAGTAAAGTAAATAGGTAGGTACAACATTAATTTATATCATTTCTAGGAATAAATATTTTTATAATGGTGAAATTTTCAAAAGAAGTAAAACATATCAAAGAAACAAAATTTTGCCAAGGAAATTAGAGAATCGTGTGAAACATTCTATTTTCAGATTGCTATTTTCAGATTGAAATCTTCAAATTTGAATTATTCACCTATTCAGGACACGTGTTGAAGCTGCTCTGGTACAATGTTAAACATATTTTTGTTAGCAAAGATGTGAACTCCCCCCACCAGGCCACAGTGAACCAGCACCCCCACCAGTGCACCATCCACTGGATGCCCGTTATTACTCAGTTGTGGATGAACCTCAATTTAGTTAATATTTTGTTTCACCTTGGCAACCAATTTTGTAGGAAGTAGGTCTCACATATATGTAAATAGGTAAGAAAATAGGTAATTACCAGAGAAGTAGATGGTTTGTACATAGGTATGGGCGGTTTTTACTACCTACCTACGAACAACCTGCTCGTGGGTTGTTAATAAATAGGTAGTTAAGAAAAAAGCAACTGAGCTAACCACCATGGTTATCCAGGGAACTGAAAGCCCAACAGAGAACTGTTTCCTGACAACTTACCATCCATCCTTCACGGTGCGCTGGTGGGTGCTAGTTCACTGTGGCCCCCACCGAACTAACTGTCCCGTCCTACGGGCCTACCCAGCTACCACCGCTGTCCTCATAAAACGTCAGGAAGGTACGAAGTGGACCGCCTCCCCTACTCTAATAAGCTTGTGCGCTATTTCTTTTTTGATAAAGCGCACGCCCGTTCAAACGTACATTAGAAGGTACACTCCTAGGACTGCTTTTCTAGTACTTTCCGGAGCTTTTTGACACAACTGGTTTCTGAGAATTTGCCTACCGAAATTGATGGTTCCCCCCCACCCCACCCCACCCCACCCCATCCCCCCAAAGCAAACTTTATTGACTCTCCCCTTTGGAGTAGGTAGAGATATTGGAATTTGGGATGCATACAAAAATGGGCCCAAGTTTTGGTGTCCATGTGAAGTCCACCACAGAAACATTTCCAGCATAATTCAAGCAATTACTTGGGCCCTCACCAGGCTAACCACCGTATCTTTCCAATTTAGTATGTTGAATATTCGTCATCCTTATTGATATGTTTTGAAGGGCAGAGCCATTACGGGACGAGCCCCTTCTCAATAAAGAACCCAATCCAGAAAGGAAGTGGAAGTAAAAAAGGAGAGCACATAATTCAAGTTGAATTGATACAAGTCAAGTGCTGAAGACTGGGGTTTGATAATGGATATCATAAGTGATCTTTCTTTCTTTCTTTCATTTAATGATCAATTGCCTGTAAGTTGATAGTAAGTATGGCAGGTGAGTTTGGGAGGGGGGAAATTGAGACATGATTAAACCTATTGAAGTATTGAAGAACAATAGGATCAGAGGAGAGATTGCGCAATTACAAGCACATAAGACACACAAGTATGTGAACAATGCTTGGAGTGAGATATCCAACTCCCCTCCAGCCTTGC
>Ga0116227_10014183_pt1 | contig 12230 bp, 3 predicted proteins | sample S1TSphgellanicum_FD_89693 | JGI IMG/M metagenome (GOLD analysis project Ga0116227, IMG submission 89693) | Host-associated microbial communities from peat moss isolated from Minnesota, USA - S1T2_Fb - Sphagnum magellanicum MG | ecosystem: Host-associated > Plants > Peat moss > Unclassified... | reverse complement strand
GGGGATAAAAGTGTGGAAGGTTATTGGGTGAGATGGAGGTGAAAGGGGGTGAGAAAGAAAGGAGCTGGGGGGGGGGGGGGGGGGGGGGGGGGGTGGGTAGGAAATTCATATCTCCCACATATGGTGTCCGAATTGGACATCATTTGCTTTATAGGGTTTTTGGAGAGGTGATTATGGATATTTCATTCCGTTTGGAAACAAAAAGTTTTTGGAGGGTTTCTATGGAATGTGGAAGGTGTTGTGCATGAAATCAATTTTCATTAGATTTTTTGGCAACTTGGCACCTATGTTAGGAAGTTTGAATACTTATACCCCATGGTGGTGTAATGTTGTGCCATCAACACACATGGAATCATCAATTTTTGAATTTTTTTGTTGTAATTTTAAAGTGGGAATTACAAAAGTGAGAATTCGTATTGTATGAATAGTTCATTCCCATGTTGTGTTGTTTAAGGTTGCATCTATGATTCATTGTTGTTATTGGAATATTGTTTATAAACCATCATGGGGTAGGAAATGTGGGAAATGTGTGGCTTATTCAACAATGCAATGCAGTGTACGAGTCATGAATTGATCATTCCCCACACTTGTGCATACTTCAATGCAAGATCCTTGGGGTGAAAGGTTACATGGCTTCCTTTACTTAAGTAATTAGTCTCAAGGGTTATAACTAGTTTAGTTAGTGACAAAGAAAGGACAAGGCTATTGTCCAATTGATTGAAAACATGTTAAAAAGGAGTCACATAATACAAAGATGTTGTGTTTAGGCAAGAATGACTCATGTGGTTTTTTTTATGATTCACATGGCAAACAATTGGTGGATTGGTGAGATCAATTGAACAAATGAAGGTTGGATTGGTGAAAATTTGAATTTCTCGAAGATTTTGTAAGAGAATTCAAGCAAATTGATAGGTTTCCCAATTGCACCAAAGCACACATGTGACTTACTTCACATGCAATGGTTTTTTTTTCCTAATTGGTCATGGAAACCTTCTTTGAACCTAAAACACTTAATTCATGTACAATAAACTTGTTAGGCTTGGAGTTGTGAAGAAAATTTTGACATCACAAATTTGCTAAGTAGTTTGCCAATTAGAAGCCACCTAAAACTTGAAGGAATGAGGTTTAAATGTAGGAGTTGCATGAAGAAGAGCTTAAAGAAATTGTTTAAGCTCTCAATTATGTAGAGGTTGTTGTTTTTAAATCTTCCTTGTTGCAGTTTATTTAAAGTTCTAAAATTGCAAAGTTGTGCAAAGTTAAAAATTGCTCAACATTTGTAAGTACCTCTGAATATAATAACATTTGAGCTTTGAATCTACTATGTTGTTTTTTCAAGTTTAAATGGTAAACAAGTTTGTGCATGTGTACAAGTTTCAAGTTGACAATGTTTCAATTTGAGAAGAAATTTTTCAATCAATGGAATTGGAGAGTTAGGGCTATTCCAATTGTCTTTTCCATTGCAATTTCCAACATGTGTTATGTTCTTGAAGAGTTTGAAATGAAAGTAAGTTAGCATCTTAGCTTTGAACACATTGAAGGTTGTATACACATGATGGACTTTGGATTAAATTATTGGAATTATTTAAAATTATAAAGGTGTAATTGTTGTGTTCCTAAATTTTGATGTTTGCGGGTTCAAAATGTGAAAGCCTAGTGGCTATGATTACAAACACATTAGCAATGTTGTGTGGGTGGCATTGAGTAGATTGTGATATGTAAACAAAGAGTTAACATGGGGAGGCACCAATATAATACATGAACGTGAAAAGGTTTTTATTCCTTGCAAAGTTCAAAAAGATCTCAACTTGAAGGTGTTAATCACAAACATGAAATACAAGTAAATCATGTTAAAACTTGTGCACATTTAACACATCTAGAAATTAGGGGTTGTTGTCATGCTTGTGCACAATTCATTTCAACATATAGTATTGGTTCAATAAATTATCCCATATTTAATGAATTGAAAGTGCAAAAAATGTGCCCACTACAAGAAATTTGCAAATTAACAACCGATTTTTAGTTTTAAATGACATATGTGACTTGTTACAATGTTTAATCATCTCGGACAAGTCACATACAATCCATGACACCTAGTTGAAAAGATAATTGCATCAATAATATGCAACTAACATCAACTTTCACTAGTAGAAATTGGCCAAAATGTAACCATTATATTTGCGACTATATGCAATTATTAGTTATTTGTAACTACATTTGGACATTTTTGCAACTATTTCTTGTATTGGTCATATTTGCGGCTATAGTGCAACTAGTTTACAACTATTTTGGTGTTCATCCTTCCATGTGAACAACATTTAGTTTAATTTTCATCCAAGAAGAACAATTTATGTCCCATTAGTTGCAAATGTGACCAATTTAATTGTAACCTTATGAGTATACAAAGGTGTATTTTGTGAATTCTAAGGAATATAGTTCGGTGTATTAAAATTTATAAATGTACATTTTGAATTTATATGAACAACCATATTAGATGTGTATTCAAGTATTATTATTAGTATAAATGGCCTTGATATTATAATTACATTAAATAGTGTATATTTTGAATATATTAAAATTTTATGTAAGATATTTGCTAAATATATTATGCCCATATCAAAATTTTATCCAAACCATCGTATTATATTTCTTAAAATTATTACAAATGACATTTATTATTATTATTATTATTATAATATATTAATTACATGTAATAAAATTTATTATATAATTATTAATTTTTTATACATGATTATTTTGAAATTAATTACTTATTAAAAATTAATTTTTATTTATTAAAAAATGAAAAATTAATTAAAATAAATCATAATAGCCCTAACAAGTGACATAATGATATATAACATATAATAAAAATAATAATAAAATAGCTAACCTATGTTAGTTACAAATTACATTATTATTACTATTATTTTATTGTTATAAGTAATCGATTATGAAGTCTTATTAGATTAATATAATAATTACTAGGAAATGTTAATATATAGTTTTAAGTTTTTATATTTCCAATTTATAATTCATATTAATTAATTAGTAATGATTCATATATATATATATATATATATATTCAGTTTTATTATTTTAAATAATTATTGTATTAGTTAGAATGGAAATTTAATAAATTATTATACAAATGTAGAAATTATTTTCGAAGGAAAATATATATTTATTACAAATATAAAATATTTATTGTAATAGTTCATAAATAGCTTTAATGAGTGAAGTAATAATATGAATAATAAAAATAAAATAGTTAACCTAGGATAGATTTTACTTATATATATATAAACTAATACTGAATATTACAGTTATTATATTAATTTATTTGGTTACAAAATAATAATTTATGATTTATTAATGATTACCTAATTATTTCAATATTAGCCAATTATTAGTTAATTAAATTGGCTGACAAATTATTATGGTTAATATATATATTTAAAGTTGAATATTATTATTGTTTATCAATCTAATAAATTAAATAATATTTATTAATAAATAATAATATATTTAATCTAGTAATCATAAGATATTAAAAATTATTACTATAAATAATTAGTTAGTTTCTATTTTAATTTTAATTTAATTAATTAACAAGTTTTTAAAAAACATTATATATTTTATTCATTAAATAATTAATAATTTTATTAGTTAATTAATTAATTAATTAGCTAGTTAGTTATCATTTACGTACTTAATTATATACTTTTCAAGATGAGAATGAAAGCAAAAACATATTGGATAAAATTTTTAGTTACAAGTCATTTGTGATTAAACATTTTTAGTTGCAAATGACTTACAATTAAAAGTTTTATCCCATATGTTTTGGCTTTCATTCTCATCTTGAAAAGTATATAAACAAGGTGTTTTGTTTCACATTTCATATTTAAAAAGATGGGCATATGGGATGAGTCAATAAAAATGATTTAACTCAAAATAAAATATAAATATTCATGTACTTACACCTAACTACCTACTTCCTTAACTTACCTACCTATTTTTTAACTTGCCTATTTACCTAAATAGGTATTTGGCTTAGGTAGGTAAATAGGTTCTATCTAAATAGATGTTTAGCCTAGATGGGTAGGTAGGTATTTAGTTGAACCTATATACCTAAATATTGATTTATATTTAATTTGGAAAAATTCAATTAGTATGCCACATGGTAAATTTCTATTACACCATGTGTCACAATCTAAAACATCCCAACATAAAAATTAAACATCTTAGATTATTTCAAAATAATAAAAAAATATTTTAATTATTAAAAGTTGGGACACATGGCAACACATAATTTGTTCACATTATTCACCAAAAAAGTCGCATCTTAGTTGTAAGTGACAATATGTATATGACCAGTCAAAGGATGAAAGCATATTTCATTGATTTTTTCTTTCATCCAAAATTTGTTGTTGTTTGTGATTAATGTTAATGTGATTTCTCCAATGCAACTATTGAAATTTTAGGTACAAATGTCTTTTGTAACAAAAATTAGTCGCATGGACCAGTTGCAAAATGACCATTTTCTACTAGTGTTTTCATGCATTTGACATAACATGGTTATTCACAATTGGTTTTTATGAAAAAAATGTGTAGTTTCATACATATGCTTATGTGGTATGACCATTCGCAACTACATTTGCTATTAAAATGTATAGTCACATATGATAAAAAGTTAGGATGTATACATGTGACAAAAATTTGTCCATTGGACTTGGATAAAGATTGTCCACTAAATGATGTACATGTGGTAATAAATAATAATCTAAATTCTTATAACAACAAATAGTATAATCATGACAACTAATTAGAGGCTAGGTTAAGTTGGGGTGGGGTAGGTTAGGTTAGAATAGGTAACCTAACATAATGTAGGTAGGTAGGTAGGTATTTAGACTTAGTATAGGTACATGGGGTAGATAGGTTTAAGTAAGTAGGTAGAATCCTACATTTATTTAGTATAAGCTTTATTAATTGGTTCATTGCATATGGTCCATGCATTTTGAATTTTCAAAGTGTAAACCATTAAAAGTTCATTCTTTCACCTAATGATATATTTTACAAAATTGAACTTGTCAACAAATGAAATGGGATAAATCCTAATGAAAGGGAAACCACAACATTATGTAACTTTAAGATAGACAAACCAATCACCATACACTTAAGAATTCAAAAGAGGTTGAATGTTTAAAAAATATTCATTGGCTTTTGACAATCAAAGAACATTTACATCCTTCCACTTAGCACTTTCAATGGCACATAAAACACTCAATTTGGTAAAAGAATGAGTTGTTTTGTCTAAGGGGGTTAATGTTTTATGGTAGGCCTCTTAAATCAATTTTAGATTTTGAGGTTAACTTTTTTGGTCATTGTTCCTTTGCTTTTGGAGTACAAAGAGGTTTTGTGAATTTCTAATTGGCACACCCATAGGTTTTTATATCAATCAAAATTGACTAAAAATGAAACAGATATGGGGTTTGAAACTAAAGAGGGTCTAAAGTTTTTTTTTCAAAACTTTTGAATAAAAATATCATAGTTCTCTTCCTTCTTTTCTTGTGTTTTCTTCCTTGCTCCTTGCATTTGGTGATTATAGATTATTTGTAGTCCTTTTCCAATTTGTGCTTCCAATGACATAAAATTATTCAATTTGGTTACAAGATGAGGAAGATATTAGAACTGTTGTGTGTAAGCTTGTGTTCGGTGTTGGGTGGTTTTATAATATTACATCCTTTGTCATGTGAATAAAAACATTGTCATATATTCACACAATAGAATATTTACTATTTAACCTATTTACTACCTACTACCTAACCTCTTGAATAAATTAATTACACATCATATCTAGAGTTAAGTAATCATTAATATAAAATCATTATCACATATCAATACAAAACAATTTTTACTACTTAGCCCACATACATACTACCTACTACCTAGTCTACCTAATTAATTTATAACTCCGATTACCTAGGCCTTGATTTAATTAGTTATTTAAACATACTTAACATAATTAATTAATTCAAAAAAATTGACATATCCACACCATAAAATGTCTTTTACTTAGCCTACATATTATATATTTACTACCTACAACCTCACTTATCTAATTAATTAAATTATACAAAAACACTTTCACATATGAACACAATAAAATGCATACTACATGTTATATAGTCCATTTAAATACTACTTACTATTTATCATATTTACTAACTATTACCTATAACTTATTACTTAATTTACCTAATTAATTACTTACCCTAGAACTTAGCCTATTTATTAAATTAATTATATGGCCAAATGCACTGGACTAGTGCATTTTATTTTGTGTGGAGTAGTATGATATCCTAAACGACCATCATTAAAACCAATTTTTTTTCCTGATTTTATATCTATAGCCCCTAATTAAATTAAAATTTAAAAATGTTAATGGCATATTTTTGGGACATTTTCAAGAGTTAGAATTTGACTGAAATTTAAGAAAAAATGTTAGATTTGTTATACATGGTTAAAGTAGGTAGCCAAAAATATGAAAAAAATTATTAAAAAAATTTACTTTCATTTTGACTTTTAACCAAATTTGGTTAAATCTTTTTGTGAATCAATGGCATTCAATTCTAACACACAATTAACAACTTGAAATGAAATGCAATTTCAAGTAATGTGTAAAAACCATATCTAATTTAAATGACAATTACAATGAATTGTTTAGATTCATTCAAAATAATTTTAAAAAAATCAAATTAGCAATCCAACAATCCTATTTAATGTTTAAGAAAAAAAAGTGTTCACACCTAGACAAAATCCTATTATGTTAAAAAATGAGAATTATAATGGTTCATTTTTACCATTTTGATTGGTCCCATGAAATTTTCACAAATCTACAAAACCCTGTTACACATCTAACATGTAGTTCATTTAAAAACATTAAGGAAAAAAATTAGACCATTAAATCTTGCAATTTCATTTGCCAACTCATATTTTTTTTCACATTTAGTACATATATTTGTAATTCAAGTTGAATAAAATGCCATGTGGTGTCTAGTGGCCCATCAACCACACCATGAGTCACAAAAACATCTACATTCTTATTTATTTTTGCCCAAACACAAAAAATGGATGATATAAATGCACTTTTCATCTTCATTTTCATCCAAATTGATATTAGTCATAAGTTGTAGTTACATGTGCAACTTTAAATCACTTTCTAGTCAAATATGTGATTACAATTCATTTTTATCATGTGCCACGAAAGATGATCACATTGATAGTTGTAAAAATGGTTGATTTAGATGTAAGTTGCAAATGAATGGGTTGATATGCACAAGATTCTTTCTAGTGGTCATGAACCACAAGTAGTTTAGTAGTGGGTTCATTGAATGATAATGTAGATATGTGCCTTGTACAAAAATGTGTGTAGAATATTCAAGTTTATATGCAAGTTCATCTAACTCTAGAACTTGGAAAAATAATTAGTGGACTATTTAGTTGATTTTTGTGTGCATTCTTGGAAGGGTTCAAATTTGTAATTAGAAATGAAGAGGACCACTAGGTTCATCAAGAGAAGATCAAACTCATCATGCTAAAAGATTAGGTACTATTGCTACAATCTTTTTTTGTTAAGGCCAAGTCATGTGATGCTTGTATTCTTATTAGCTTATCTTGGAACAGTAAATGGAAGTCAATTACGCAAAATAATCTTCAAGAATTTTTATTTTTTCTTTCCTTTTTTGTTGGGACTAAGTAACTTTTGAAAAGTAATTATAAGTATTGAAGGGGTTTACAAAAGTAATAACTAATGTTTATTGGGGAAACATGAAATATTGACGAACAAGACCTATTACTTGTGGGTGCAAATTCAATCTTGATTCCTTAATTTGAACTTTTGGTTTTAATATATCCTTAACAAAGCACTAAATGTTTGTTTAATGGAGTTGTGTGCATTTGTTATTTTTTTTAGAAAAATTCACCATTCTATGAAAATAGGAGGTGCTTGGTGCACATTTGCGTGTCGCTTAAGGAAGAACTAGTTTGATCACTAGGCCATCAAAGAAGGGGGTGCTTAAAGAAAACACTCTAGGTGTTTCCACAGAATAGTAATTATTTTCTTACATCCCTTGCCTTAGATGCCTTGTTTAGTAATGATTTTCATTTCTTTCTAAATGCATTGTCTTTTATTTTTTTCAATTAAAAGGAGAGGTTGTTGAAAGTATGCAAGTAAGGAGGTTAATGTTTACTATGATAAATGAAATATTATTTATATGACTCCTTCCTTGATGTTGTCTCTTTATGCACACATGAGAGTCCTTTTGGCATCAATTTGGTCTTGTGAATGTGAACTTGTTTTGAAGATGCAAACCATGGGGAAGGAAAAAATGGAAAGGAAACTAAAGAAAAGGGATATTGATAATGAATATCCCAAGTGGTCTTGGGTTGATTATAGGTTCTAGGATGCCAAGTTGTTTGAGGAAGTGAAGAAGTTGCCAACTAAAGGATTGGATCCCAAAGGATAAATTATTGATGCTTATGTGCCAATTTTTAAAATTGCCCATATTTTTAACAATGTTTAGAAGTTTAGAACTATAAATCCATTATTGTCAGAGGAACATAAAAATAATTGGAAAGATTTTATTGGAAAATATATGGCATTAGCTAACCATATAACAAATAATGAGTTATATTTGTGGTTAATGAGGGGTTGGACAACAAACAGCAAGGGCATAAAATCAATTATTAATACACCATATGTTTGGGCAATGTGATATGCTCAGGTTTTAGGGTTTGATCTTTTATCAAAAGTTTGAAACAAAACAACATTAAATTCATTTGATAAAAAAATAACAATAAATTGCATGCACTAAAAGAAAATGTGTATTATGCAACCATCGAATTTGTGACTACATGTGACTAGTTGTCATTTGCAACTATGTTTTGTCATTTTTACAACTTGTCACCTTCCTCTTCAATCTATTGTTATTATTGTGACTATGGTGCAACTAATTTGTGATTATTAATTTTTCATCTTTTCATGTTGATTAACATTTTGGGCTTTTCATCCAAGAAGGTGTAATCATGAATCAATGACTCAATTTGTTTACTTTGTTTCAAAGGATTATATGTTTTTGGCCAAAAAATACTTTTTTGTAAAAAGGAAACTTTTAACAAAACATTTTTAAAATTATTATTTTTACTTATTATAAATTCCCCAATATATCATGTCTTTTTTGTTAATCATTTTTGAATAAATATGATTTTTTAAAAGTGTAAGATTTTGCACTAGATTTTTGTGTTTTGTCTTGAAAAATGATCACAATTTCAAATCATGCTCAAACATGTTAACTATTTTGAAGTTTATTCTAATGTATCATAAGTTGCAATTTTGTTTTAGACACCGTTTACATTGTATCACATTTACATGTCATAAAAGACTCATGAACATCGAATAGATTCAAATTTTCAATTTTTTTGAAAAAACATCAAATTGTATAATCCTTATATTGTGTGTCTAATAGTCCTTTATTATTACAAAAAAAATTCAACATCAATGAGTTTGCATATTATGAAAATCAAGGGCCCCTTTGTGAAAATAATGTTGTTTGATAAAACATTTGGTCAACTTTAAAGTTCCTTTGCTCCAATTAGAACTCAAAATCAAAAGATCCAATGGTTTAATTTAGAATTCTTAACATTCATATTCATCATAAAACACAACTTGTCATGATTAACATGCCATTAAAGGAGCACCATATAGGCATATATTAAAGTAAATAAAATTGAATATGATTTGACATGGTTTTTGGCTCGTTGTTTTATGTGTTTACCTATAAGAGGATTTTATATCAAATTAATTGCAAAGTAGTCACAACTTTGTTACCTTTATGTGTGTACTTATATTTTGATGTACACTATGATGTTTTGGAATATATTAGGGTATATTTATAGTGTATGTTAAAGGCATGTTAAGTATACATTTTTCATATATTATGGGTGGGCTATGTAGGCTAGGAAAATAATTAAGTAAATAGGTAAATGAATAGGTAGGCATGCATGTATGTAAGTAGGTATTTAAACTAGGCTAATTATTCAATAAACATTTTAGGTACATAAGAAAGCAAGATTATTGATTATTAATTATATGCTATAATTTAACATGTAATAGCTATTATTAATAAAATTTAATTAATTATTTTAATAATAATTATAATTTATTATTATTACTATTAATGAATTTTAATTTCACCAAGGTTTAAATAGAATTGACTTTTTCCATATTTTAAATTTGTGAATGTTTAACCAATTTATTTTAACCAAGTTTTAATTTAGCCAATGTTTAGTCAAGTTTTGTTTAGGCTTTTATTTAATTTCTTTGAGGCAATATTTAACCAAGGATTTGCCAAATTTTGGTTAAGATTTAGTTAATGTCTTGCCAATGTTTCGCTAAGGTTTTGCTAAATGATATCCAAAATTTAATTTAAGAAAGGTTTTGCCAAGGTTTTGCCAAATAATAACCAAATTTTAGTTTAACCAATGTTTAGCCAAGGTTTATCCAAGGTATATTCAAGGTTTAATCAAGTGGGAAGGCAATTCCCTCCTACAAGTTGGGATAATCCTTTTCTTGATTAAAACATTGTGAAGGCCTTATATGGTATGTTCACAAAGAGTTAAACCATTTGGGGGTTTTATGAACTTATAACTTGGTCAAGGCGTAATATTAGTGGAGAGGGCTGTAACTATAGATTCAACAATTTTTTTGTTAATGTGTGGTGTGTAATGTGCGATTGTCAAATAATAATGACACCTCATTTATAACCATTTCTCATCATCAGGTTTAATTATTGCTTAAGTTTGGATTTTCTAAGCCCATTAAGTTTGATAATTGGAAATAATTTTAGTATGTTTAATTTTTTTTATATGATCAAATATTTGAAATGGCTAAAGTTAGTGCCATCATCAAATGGTAGTAGTGAGGAAATTGCTTATACATTTTTAGATAGAGTGTTTAATAGGTTGATGTTCCAACCAATGTATTCATTGACCAAGGTATGAAATTCCATGGGGAGTTTCAAAAGATATGTCCAAAATCACTTATTTATCATCGTACAACTTCACAAGACCATCCTAAGCATATGGATTAGTTGAATAGATGAAATGAGGTTTGCAAAAGTATGGTGAAAAAGAGCCATATTAGAAACTAGGATCTATAACCACCATGGTTAGCCATGGGGTATAAACTTAGTTGAATATTTTTCTTACATTATAGTCATCGTATTTTCTATTGTTTGGTCATGAGCTCAAGTTACCAACTTCAATCTGACAAAATGTAATGGCAATAATCAATTTGGATAATTCAAATGTCTTGTTTCAAACATGTGAAGATTTCTATTTTGGTGTGTAATACCAATGGCTATGGAAAATTTGATAAATTTTCAAGGTGAATGCATAGTTGAATGCCTCTTTTTTTGGTAAATAAACACTACATACAAGTCCATATCAAGTTTTTAAAGAATGATCACATGGACATGGTTGTTAATTTCTAAGATTTCAAAATTGTAATATGTGACTATCAAATGTTCAACCACCTATGAAACCTTCTACACTTAGGTCGAAGCTTATATATCTAAAGTTGATGATCTCATTTGTTAGGGTGGATGCCATTGGAAATCTTTAAAAAAAAACCTCATAGAAAGTGCAAGCACTCAATCATGAGCCACACCCACACCCTTAAGCCATTAGATTTTTTTCAAGATTATTTTTTTCATTAAAAAAAAATCTTCTTTAAAACATTTAAATTTTTATTCAAATGATTGTGTTAAAATTTTTATTAAAAACTTGCCAAAAATAGCTAGGTAGTCATGAGTCCTTTTACATTGTAAAAATAATGGTTACAATTGTTTAAAAAACCTTTTTGGTTATTTTCATTGATTAGACCGATTTTCAAAATTTCAAGATATGTATATTGATAGATTGAAAATAAAATTGTATAAAACAAATTCCATTTTTGTTTTTTCTCTAAAATGTTAAATACACAAAATTAAACAATGGTTTCAATTGCTTTGGTACGTATTTACAAAATTGCACTGTAAAATCCATATGAATGAAGGCCAAATTGAAGGTTTTAAAAACATGTTCATCAAGCACAAAAAAAATTGGAAAAAAAAAAAAACCCATTTGAAAAGGAGTTTTGGAAACATAGTCCAATTTTGACCCTTTAAACTTTT
>Ga0116227_10014182_pt1 | contig 12230 bp, 8 predicted proteins | sample S1TSphgellanicum_FD_89693 | JGI IMG/M metagenome (GOLD analysis project Ga0116227, IMG submission 89693) | Host-associated microbial communities from peat moss isolated from Minnesota, USA - S1T2_Fb - Sphagnum magellanicum MG | ecosystem: Host-associated > Plants > Peat moss > Unclassified... | reverse complement strand
GCGCGTCGGCGAGGATGAGCCGGCCTTCGGCGTCGGTGTTGATCACTTCGATCGTCTTGCCGTTCATTGCGTGCAGGATGTCGCCCGGCTTCATCGCGCGCGGACCGGGCAGGTTCTCGCTCGAGGGCACGACGCCGATCACATTGACGTTCGGTTTGAGCTGCGCGATCGCGCCCATTGCGGCGATCACACCCGCGCCGCCGCACATGTCGTATTTCATCTCGTGCATGTTCTCGGCCGGCTTGATCGAGATGCCGCCGGAATCGAACGTCAGCCCCTTGCCCACGAGCGCGAGCTTTTCGCTCGAACCGGGCGCGCCCGTGTATTCGAGCACGATCATGCGCGCGCTCTCGTCGCTGCCACGCGAAACGCCGAGAATGGAGCCCATGCCCTTGGCCTTCATCTCGTCTTCGTCGAGCGCGTGGAACGTCAGACCGAATTTCGAAGCGATTTCCGAGGCGCGTTCGGCAAGGATGGTCGGCGTCATGTCGTTTGCCGGCGTCAGCGCGAGGATGCGCGCGAAGTTGACGGCTTCACCGATCACGCGGCCGCGTTCGGCCCCCGCTTCGAGTTCGGCGCGATCGAATTCGCTCGTTCCGGCAGTCGATAGAATCGCGATCGCATCGAGGGCGATCGGCTTATCGGGTTCGGTCCGGTAGGTCGTCGAATCGAGCGTTCCGCCGAGCGCGCCTTCCACGATGAACCCAGCCGCCTCGGCCGCGTGCGGCGCCGCTTCGAGCGGTAACGCAAAGGCAAGCTTCGTCACGCCGCGCTTACCGAGATAGCGAACTGCGGCCCCGGCGTACTTCGCGAGGAGCGACGGCGTGAATTTCGCCCGGTCGCCGAGCCCGACGACGAGCACGCGTTTGGGCTCGCTTGCGGCGCGGAGCAAGACGATCTCGCCCGCGCCGCCCTTGATCTCACTCGCCGCAAATACGTCCGCGACGGCTCCGCCGAGCGCTTCGTCCGCGGCTTGCGCGGCGCCGTCGAGGCGGCCGTCCGCGAAGACGGGGACCACGAGCGCTCCGGAGCCGATCGCTCCGGGCGTGCCCGGCGTAACGGTGATTTGCATGACGAACCTTTCGATGGGTGGAACGCTTCCACGCGATGGCGACGAGGGAATGAACGATTCGGGCAAAGTTTTGCGGGCGGAAGAAGCGCCCCTGCGCGAAGATGCGTACGCGCGTGCGGGCGTCGACATCGCCGCCGGCAACGCAGCCGTCGCACGTTATCGCGACGTCACATCGACCTGGCGGCATCCGAATCAGCTCGGCGCTATCGGCGGTTTCAGCGGCCTCTTCAAACTGCCGGGAGACGATAAGCGCCTGCTGGTCGGTTCGACTGACGGAGTCGGCACAAAGATCCTCATCGCGGCGGCGCTCGAGCGTTACGACACCGTCGGGGCCGACCTCGTCAACCACTGCGTCAACGACATCCTCGTCGTCAACGCCACGCCACTTTTTTTTCTCGATTATCTCGCCGTCGGTAAGCTCGACCCCGAGGTTGCGGCGCTCGTGGTCGCGGGCGTCCAGGCGGCGTGCCGCGCGAACGATTGCGCGCTGCTCGGCGGCGAGACGGCCGAAATGCCGGGTCTCTATGCGCCCGGTCACTTCGACCTCGCGGGGACGATCGTCGGCATCGTCGCGTCGGAGGGCGTGCCGGATCCGGCGCGGGTGGCGCCCGGCGATGCGATCGTCGGCTTGCCTGCGGCCGGCCTGCACACCAACGGGTATTCCCTCGCGCGCAGCCTGATCGGGCAAGAAGAATGGAATGCGCCGTTCCCCGCCGGCGGCGCGGGCGTCACCTTCGCCGACGCCCTGCTCGACGAACACCCGTCGTACGCTCGCGCTGTCCGGGCGATTCAACTGGTCGCCGACGTCAAGGTGATGGCGCACGTGACCGGCGGCGGACTGCTCGAGAACGTTCCGCGAACGTTGCCGGAGCGCTGCAAGGCCGTGTTCGAGCAGTCGCGCTGGAGCGTGCCGCCGCTGATGGTCGAACTCGTGCGGCGCGGAGCCCTCGATCACGCGGAGCGCTATCGCACGCTCAACATGGGCGTCGGCTTCACGCTGATCGTCCCGCTTGCCGACGCCGAACGGGCCGTGGACGCTTGGCCCGGCGCCGCGGTCGTCGGCTGGATTGAGGAGCGGCGCGCGGGGGAACCGGCAGTCGTCGTGCACGCCGCGCGCGCTTGAGCGCCAACGTAACCACGTCGTTCGTCAATCTCATCGTCGATCTCGACGATCCGCGCTTCGGTCAGCAGGCGGTGCACCACGCCCTCGAAGCCCTGGCGGCGCGCGGCATCACGCCGCTGCGCGAGCACGTCACGCCCGAGCGCATCCTCGGCTGGATCGATGCCGAATTCGGCGGGACCTGGTCGAGCGAGGCCGCCGCCGGCGGAATCTGGATCGCCTCGGGCGCCGCCGGACCGGTCGGCTTCGCCGCCTACGACCCGCGCGGTTTGCGTTTCGGCTGGCTGCGCGCTTGGGCCGATCGCGAGTCGGTCGGCGTTTTCGGCCCGCTCGGCGTCGTGCCGACGTCGCGCGGAGCGGGCCTCGGCACCGTGCTCACCCACGCCGCACTGTTCTCGCTCCGCGAACGCGGCTATCGGCAAGCGCTCGTTCCCGTCGTCAAAGCGGAACTCGTTCCGTTTTACGAGCGGGCCGCCGGCGCCCGCGTGGTCGAAAGCGTTCGCCTCGAGCCGGCAGAGCGCGCTCGCACGGTCGTACTCGCTTCCGGAAACGGGAGCAATTTCGGAGCCGTTGCCGCCGACGCCGCTGCCGGAACGACGCCGCTTCAGATCGTCGGGCTCGTCGTCAACCGCGCCGGGGCGTACGCGCGCGAACGTGCTCGCGAGTTTGGGATCCCGGCCGAGGTGGTCGCTTGGGAGCGCGCGGCGCAGACGCGCGAGGCGTACGACGCTCGCGTCATCGAAGCGGTCGTCGCCTACGAACCCGATCTCGTGCTCTTACTCGGTTGGATGCACGTCTTACCCGGCGCGTTCGTCGCGCGATTTCCCGAGCTGCTCAACATCCACCCGGCCTTCTTGCCGCTCGACCCGAACGCCGAGTCGGTCACGATGCCGGATTTCACGGAACTGCCGGCGTTTCGCGGGCCGCGGGCCTTCGACGAAGCGTTGGCAGCCGGAAGTCGCTGGGCGGGCGCGACCATGCACCGGGTCGGACTCGCCGTCGACCGCGGCATCGTCGTCGCGCGCGAACCGTTCGCCCTCGATTCGAAGCGAAGCCGGCCCGAACTCGACGCACAACTGCACGCGGTCGAACGCCGCGTGGTGCGAACGGCGCTGCGCCGCTGGAGCTGGGAACGGTGCTAAGGAAATCCCAGAAATCATCCCGAAATCGTGCGCTCATGAAGACACTTCGGGCGTTCGGCTTGGCCGCCGTCGCCGTCGGCCTCTTCGGCGCCAACGCTCCGACGCTGCGGCCCTATGAAGTGCTCGTCTACGGAACCGTTCGCAAGATCGATGTTCGGCATCGTCTGATCGTCGTCGCGTATGCCCCGCTCGATACGGCCCCGGGCGGGGTGCGCGCGGTCCGCGTGGCTCCCTCGGAAACGCTGCGCTACCTCGAGAAGGGCGATCCGATCGAAGCGATCGCCGACACCCGCCGGACGCTTTGGGTCGTTCACGACGTCCATCGCCTCCAATAAAGCTTCCACAGCTTCCACAGCCCGCCCGCGGGAATATGTGGAGAGGCGGACCGTTAGGCCGGCGCCGGCACCGGCCGAACGAACGGCAAATTCGGGTCCGCGGCAAGCGTTCGGACATCGGCGAGCACGCTTGCGCCCTGACGGTCGGCCGCCGCCGCGATCATTGCGGCGTTGTCGGTGCAGAAACGTAGCTCGGGAACGAGCACGGGAATGCCGGTGCTTTCGCCCCAGGTTCGGAATGCGGCCTGGAGCGCCGAGTTCGCCGCCACGCCGCCCGAGAGAATCGCGGCGCGATATGGCGCGCGTTGCGCGGCCCGGTCGAGCCGGTCGATGAGCACGTCGACGACGGCGGCCTGAAACGACGCGGCGATATCCGCCCGGCTCGCCGTTCGCCCGGCCTCGGTTTCGAGAAAGTACTTCACCGCCGTTTTGATGCCGGAGAACGACATGTCGAGGCTCTCGCCGGCGGCCCGGTGTCTCGGGAACGCGTAGGCCCGTGGGTCCCCGTCGCGCGCCAGCCGGTCGACCGCCGGGCCGCCGGGGAACGGCAACCCGAGGAGCCGGGCCGTTTTATCGAACGCCTCGCCCGCGGCGTCGTCGCGCGTGCGGGCGACGACGTGCATCCGCACCGGGGAATCGACGTGCACGAGCTGCGAATGGCCGCCCGAGACCAGCAGCGCGAGAAACGGGTACTCGGGCTCAGCCGCCCCTTCGAGAAATGCCGCGAAGATGTGACCGTGCAGGTGGTTGACCGCATAGAGCGGTTTGCCGGCCGCATACGCGAGCGCTTTGGCGGTCGCGACGCCGATGACGAGGCTGCCGACGAGCCCGGGGCCCGCCGTCACCGCGATTCCATCGAGCATCGCGAGCGTTACCCGAGCGCGTTCGAGCGCGTCTTGGACGGCGGCGCTTAGGAGGTCGAGGTGGCGGCGGCTCGCGATCTCGGGAACGATACCGCCGAATTTGGCGTGAAAGACGTCTTGATTGGTCGAGACGTTCGCGAGCACGGCGCGCCCGTCGCGAACGACGGCGGTTGCCGTATCGTCGCACGACGTTTCGATGCCAAGGAGAAGCATCCGGCTTCCGTTCGAGATCCCGTTAGCGAATGCTTGCGACCAGTTGTGGTTCGCCATGTGCCGCGCGGGCGTCGGGCCGCTTTTCGGGCTCGCTGCGCGCCAGTTCCACGCGCGTGCTCGGAAGCGCGTTCGGATAGCGGTCGCGGATGAACGCGATCGTGCGTTCGCGCACGAGGCAGCGCAGATCGAAGAGTTCGGACGAATTGCGCGCGCTCACGAGAATGCGAATCTCGACGGTCGCTTCCTTCGCGTCCGTGAGCGCGACGTTGACGACGTTCTGGTCCCAAAGCTTCGTCTGCGCGAGGATGCGCGGCACTTCTTCGCGCAGCGCATCGACCGGCACGCCGTAATCGAGATAGAGGAAAACGCTGCCGATCAACTCGGCCCGGCTGTACGTCCAGTTCTGGAACGGATGATCGATGAAATAGGTGAGCGGCAGGACCATCCGCCGCAAGTCCCAGAGGCGAACGACCACGTACGTCGCCGTGATCTTTTCGATCCGGCCGTATTCGGTCTCGACGATCACGACGTCGTCGATACGGATCGGCTGGGTCAGGGCGATTTGCACGCCCGCGACGAGATTCTCAAGGATCGGCCGGGCGGCAAGGCCGCCCGCGAGTCCGAGCAGTCCGGCCGAAGCCAGCAGCGTCGCACCCAGTGCCCGGATCGGCGGAATCGTCATGAGCGCCGCCGAGATTGCAACCAGCACGACGAGCGTGATCGCGGTCCGGCTGAGGATGTCGAGCCGCGTTTCCACTTGACGCGCGCGCAGGTTGTCTTCGTCGTCGAGGCGGTAGCGGCGCTTGGCCACGTCCGCGGTGAACCCGACGAGCGCCACGATGAGCCACGCGAGCGCCGCGATGATGCAGAGTCCCAGGATCTGTTCGATCGGTTCCTTCGACCACGCGGGCAAACCGACCGCGGGCACGCCCGCTTCGATCGCGACGAGGGGAAAAATGAAGCGGCTCGGCCCGCGCATCCGGTGGACGACGGCGGCGAAGATGCCGTCCTCGTGTTTGGCCGCAACCCGCGATAGAATCAACAACGCAAATTTCCGGACCGCAAAAGCGATAGCGGCGAAGAGAACGAGCGTACCGAGTGCGATGATGCCGTCCCGCGCTTGGGGCGCAAGCAACGTTGATAAGGTGCTCATCCATCTGCCCTACCGCGATGCCCCTCCGTTGTAACGAATAAATATTTCTTCCGGCCGCGCCGGGGACGGTGAGGGATTTGGCTCAGCGCGGCGCAGCCTCGTATTCGTGTAAGAGCGGCCTTATGAAGCGCGGCTCGACGCTGCCCATCGCAAGGAGGGCGGCGTTAAATTTTGACGCGTCGAAAGCGAGGCCAAGCCGAGCCTGCTCGGCGGCACGGGCGCGCCGAATGGCCTCGAACCCGACGAAATAGGACGTGAGTTGGACGTGCGAAAGCTGCAGGCGATGCCATTTGGTCTGCGCTTCGGAGCGCTCTTGAAAGGCCTCGCGTTCGAGCAGGTCGTCGCACTGGCTTTCATCGAGGTTGCCGGTATGGAACGCGGCATCCACGATGGTGTTTGCTTCTTCGCGCAAGCGCCACTTGAGCTGGAACAATTTGAGCCGCGGGTCGTTGCCGCCGTAGCCGGCGTCTACCATCGCGCCTTCCATGTACACGGCCCATCCTTCGACGAACGAGCCGTTGGCAAATGCGCGCCGCACGATCGACGGCACGTTTGCGTTGTAGCGGAATTGCACGTAGTGCCCGGGCACGGCTTCGTGCACCGAGAGGATGCGCATCTCATAGTCGTTGTAATCGCGCAGGTAGGACGAGATCCGCGCGGCGCTCCACGTCTTCGGTATTTCGTCGATATAGTAATAGGAACCGGCGAGCGGGGTAAAGGGACCGGCCGGATCGAGGCTTGCGCCGGCGAAACCGGCCATGAACGCGGGCGTCGGCAGCACGCGTAACGTCGAAGGGCGCGGTAAGACGACGACGGGATGCGCCAGCAAGAACGCCTCGGACGCCTCGACGTCGCGGCGGGCGGTGGCAAAGATTCCATCGCGGCCCCGATGATCGTTTGCGAGCCGGTCGAGCACGCGCCGGACCACGATATCGGTGGCATTCGGAAGCACCTCGTCGTTGCGGCGACCCGGAAAAAAGCGCCGATCGTACGGTAGCGCGAGGGCAAGCATCGCCGCCCGGTTTTGCGCGAATTGCGCACGGGCGGCGGCGACGAGTTCGCCGCGCGTCTGCGTGGTGCCGTCGGCGAGCAGTAACTCGCGATCGTAGACGGCCGCGCCGACGCGCGGGTTCGCATCGGAACGCGGGAGCAGTTCCGTCTTCAAGAAGACGGAGAACGCTCGGATGTTCGCGAGCGCCCGCGGCAGAGCTTTCGCAAGTGCGGCCCGCGCCTCCGGATCGAGCGCCGCAGCTTGCGCGGGTAAGCCCGCATACAGTTCGGCGTTGCCGGCATTTTCATCGATCGCTTGCAGTGTGGCGACGCGGGTCGGGCGGGTCAGGTTCGCCTCGGCCGCGGCCACGACGGCCGGAAGAAGTGCCAAGCGCGCCGTTACGTTCGCCATCCGCTCGCCCAGTGGTGCGTACGCGCGGGCGGTCAGCGAATAGACGGCGTTGCCGATGATGCCGGTATAGACCGTCGGATCGGTCCGCAGCGGCGCGACGGTCGCATCTTCAAAGAGTTCGAGATCGATCGTATCGAGCAGTTCGTGAAGGTCCGCGGTATCGTCGGCCGAGAGCTTTGTCGCTGCAAGCGCAGCCAAACGCCGGCGCCACGAGCGCAACCACGCGCGGCGGCGGCTTTGACCCGCGCTCGAATAGTCGTCGAGTTCCCGGTCGTACGCGTGGATGCCGATCGAATCGGCGAAGAGCGGGTCGCGCTTTTCGGATTCGCCGGTGAATTGCCGGGCGAGTCGCGTAAAACCGGTCGCGCTCGCAGGTGGCCGCGCCGGTTCGGTTGCGGCCGAGACCGGCGTCGCGGCAATGAAATCGCCGGCCGGGACGCGAGGGAAGACCGAGGTAGCGACGGCCACGAATGCGACGGTGAACGCCGCGACGGCAACGGCGAAAAGCATGGCCCGGCGAAGCCCGCGAGATCTTTGCACGCCGAGCTACACTTTGCGGGCGACGCGGTCGTGCAGTTCGGCGGCGAATGCCTCGACCGAAAGCGACGGACGCTTCTCGTCGTTGCCGCGTTCGTTCGGCGCGACGGTCTTCGCTTCGACCTCACTGCGTCCGGTCACGAGGATGTACGGCACCTTTTGCGTCTTCCAATGGCGGATCTTGTAGCCGAGTTTTTCGTTTGAGACGTCGACTTCGGCGCGAAAGCCCTCGGCGCGCAGCCGGTCGCGAACGCCGGTCGCATAGTCCAGTTGATGTTCGGAAATCGGGGCGACCACGACTTGAATCGGCGCGAGCCAGGCCGGAAAGGCGCCGCCGTAGTGCTCGATGAGGACGCCGAAGAATCGCTCGAGCGAGCCCGCGAGCGCGCGATGAATCATCACGGGCGCGTGATCGACGCCGTCCGAGCCGCGATACCCGAGACCGAAGCGCTGCGGCAGGATGAAGTCGACCTGAACCGTCCCGAGCTGCCAGGTGCGGCCGATCGCATCGTGCACGTTGATGTCGAGCTTCGGGCCGTAGAACGCGCCGCCGCCTTCGTCGATGCCGTAGGGGAGCCCGCGCGAGGCGAGCGCTTTGCGGATGGCTTCTTCGGCGACCTCGTCGGTCGAAACGCGATCCTTTTCCTCCCGTCGCGAGAGCACGTACTCCACGCGCTCGAAACCGAACGCCGTAATCAAGCGAATCGCTTCGTCCGCCGTCTGCTCGAATTCGTGCTGCAATTGGTCCGGCGTGCAGAAGAGGTGCGCGTCGTCCTGCGTGAACCCGCGCACGCGCGTGAGCCCGTGCAGCGTGCCGCTTCGCTCGAAGCGATAGACCGTGCCGAATTCGGCGTAACGAATCGGCAGATCGCGATAGGACCGCGGTTCGCTGCGAAAGATCAGGATGTGACCCGGACAGTTCATCGGTTTGAGCCGGAAACGCTGCCCTTCCACTTCGAGCGGGCCGAACATACCGTGCGCGTAGTTCTCGAGATGCCCCGAAATCTCGTACAATTTTTCGCTCGCGATATGCGGCGTGACCACTTGCTGATAGCCGCGCTCGGCTAACCCTTCACGAATAAAGTTTTGCACGATTTCGCGCACGGTCGTGCCCTTGGGATGCCAAAACGCGAGGCCGCCGCCGGCATCCTCCTCGATGGAGAAGAGGCCGAGCTCCTGGCCGAGTTTGCGATGATCGCGCTTCTGTGCTTCCTCGAGCTGCAACAAGTAGGCGTCGAGCTCGCCTTGCGTGTGCCAGGCGGTTCCGTAGATGCGTTGCAGCATCGGGTTGTGCTCGTCGCCGCGCCAATACGCGCCGGCTACGCTCATCAGTTTGACCGCGCCGATAAGCCCGGTCGAACGCGCATGACCGCCCCGGCAGAGATCGGTGAATTCGCCAATCGTATAGAGCGTGACCGGTTCGCCTTCGGGAATGTTCTCGGCGAGCTCGACCTTGTAGGGATTGGCGCTGAAGCGTTCGATCGCGCCTTCCCGGGTCGTTCGCTCGCCCGTCATTTCGTAATCGGCCGCGACGATCTCGTGCATCCGCGCCTCCAGGCGCGCGAGATCCTCGGGCGTGAACGGCTGGGCCCGGTCGAAGTCGTAATAGAACCCGTTTTCGATCGCCGGACCGATCGTCGGCTTCGCCTCGGGAAAGAGATCTTGAACGGCATAGGCGAGCACGTGGGCCGCGGTGTGCCGCAACTCATCGAGCGGCGGAGCATCCAGGCGGGGCGAGACGGGACTCATGCCGGCTTGCTTTTGGCGAGCCCTCGGGGGGCGCCTGTGAACCGGTCTTGCGGCGAGACGGGCGGGGTCGCCGGCGTTTGCCTGGGGCCGAGGCCGCCATTCGCTGCGGCTATCTCGCGGGGCAGGATGCGCCCGCGAGAATCACGTTCCGGTTCGCGGCTGAATCCGTAGGCACAAACGCCTTGGTGCTGCCGTCGCTCGCCTTCACGCAATTGGACGCGAGCAGAAAAGCCAGGATCGAGGCATACTGAGCCTTCGAGAGCGACCCCGGAGCCGTCAGCGGCATCTGCTTCGTTACGATCGTGAGGAGCGATGACACGTTGAGGTGCGACTTCCCGAACGCCGAACCGGCGAGGGCCGGTGCGGAGACACCTTGCAGTTGCGCGCCGTGGCAGAGCGTGCACGACATCGCGTATTGCTTCTTTCCGGCGCTCACTTGCGCGGGCGTGTAATCGACACTTCCCGCCTGGACGGTTCCGGCGTTGGCGAGCGTGGCCGCGGCGCTTTGACCCGCTGCCGAATGGACGATCGGAGCGCTCGCGCCGACCCGGAAGGCCATCACGTAACTGCCGGTGCTTGCGGGAAGGTTCGGCGTGGTTTGGTTCCCGGCTTCCCCGCCGACCACCGCGAGGTATTCTGCGCCGTCAACCCGATACGCGGCGAGCGGCGCGACGATGGCGCTGCCGGTCGCATGATGCCAGAGCAGCTTCCCGGTTTTCGTATCGAGCGCGTAGAGATTTCCCGCAAGGTCGCTCGTGAACATCAGGCCGGTAGACGTTATCGCCGCACCACCCTGCGCCGGAAACGGGAGTTGACGGCTCCAGACGATTCGGCCGCTGGAAATGTCGACGGCGTTCACGAGTCCGGTTCCGTTGCGGCGCTTCACCGGCGGGCCGCCGCGATAATTCTGACCTTGCCGCCACGGGGGTTGCACCGCGTAACTCTTAAAGAGCCCGCATTCCTGTGTCGTCGGTACGATGTAATAGTTGGTCGCGGGATCGTAGGCGCCGCCGAGCCATTCCACGCCGCCGCCATGATTGGGACAGGCTTCATTGCCGCTCGTACTCGGCGGCGTATCGTTACCGAGTTGGCGGTTGACCGCAAGGCGGTGCACGAGGGCGCCCGTCGCCCGGTCGAGCACGGCGAAGTCCCCCGCTTTGTCGCCGATGGCCAGGAGTTTAGTCGCGCGGCCGTTCAGCTTTCCCGTGAAGAGCGCAGGCGGCATGGCCGGATCGTCGTCGTGCGTATCGTTTTGCAGCAGCGCGTACGACCACTTCACCTTCGGCTTGGCGTTCGAAATGTCGAGCGCGACCACGGAATCTGCGTAGAGATTCTTGCCCTTGCGGTTTGCGTCCGAGAAGTCGGGACCGGGGTTTCCGGGAGCGACGAATACCGTATCGGTTTGCGGGTCGACGGAGAGACCGCCCCAGAGCGCGGCGCCCCCGTGCTTCCACGAATCACCCGGCCACGTGTTGTGGCCCGGCTGACCGACGGCCGGGATCGTCTGCCATTGCCACAACTTGGTTCCGTCGGCGATCTTGAAGGCTTGGACGCTGCCGTTCCCCCCGAAATCGCCGCCCGCGACGCCGATTAAGATCGCGTCTTTATAGGGGTACGCCGGCATCGAATACCAGTTATTCGCTTGATTCGAGCAGCCCACGACGCTCCAACTCTGCTTGCCCGTCTTCGCATCGAGCGCACGTATGCGGCAATCTTGAGTGCCGATGAAGATCCGGCCGCCGGCAATGCCGACGCCGCGATTTGCGGCAAAGTCCAAAATCGTTGCGGGCGTGTAGGGCGAATCCCACACGAGCGCACCGGTCTTGGCGTCGAGCGCGACGACGTGGTCGTGCGGCGTCGAGAGATACATGATGCCGTGCCAAACGATCGGCGCCGCCTCTTGTTCGCCGTCATCGGCCAGCGCGGTCCTCCATGCGGGCGCGAGGCTCGCGACGTTTGCACGCGTGAGCGTCGACTCGAAAAAGCGATTGTTGCCGTAATCGTGCCCCGGCAAGATCCAGTCTTGCGTTTGGTTTGCGGCCGCCAGGAGCGTTTGGGAAGTGGGCTCCGCCGCGGTGTTATCCGCCATCGCCGATTTGGCGGCCGGCGGCGCAACTGCCGTCCCTTCTTGGCCGCACCCGCTCGCCAGCACGAGCGATCCCGTAAGAATAGCTCTCCAGAATCGTGCGCTCGAAGGCGCGCCGTGATTTGCCATGAAGCGCTACTCCCTAAAGCTGCGGTTTACGGACGTGCGACTCGGCGGCGCCCACTTGCGCTATACGACGTTTCAGGCAAATACTTTGCGGCGCGGCGGCTCTTCCGATCGCGCAGAAACAAATAAAAGAAGCCCGCCGCGGCGAGCTTTGAATGGTGGGCACGCGAGGTTTCGAACCTCGGACCTCTACAGTGTCAATGTAGCGCTCTCCCCCTGAGCTACGCGCCCCGGAACCGTCACCGTTTCCGGCCTCGTGGGCTGTTCTCGGCGGGCGAAATGCGACCTGCCTGCGGACCGGCGCCGGATCGCGCCAACTTAGCGGCAGCACCGCCGCCTCTCGCCCGCTGCTTTGCCGTGATTCCCGGGCGTTCAGTCCGCCCCGGGCCCGGCGTTTTCAAACGCGTCGATCTTCGAGCGCCAGTCGTCGGG
>Ga0116227_10014181_pt1 | contig 12232 bp, 6 predicted proteins | sample S1TSphgellanicum_FD_89693 | JGI IMG/M metagenome (GOLD analysis project Ga0116227, IMG submission 89693) | Host-associated microbial communities from peat moss isolated from Minnesota, USA - S1T2_Fb - Sphagnum magellanicum MG | ecosystem: Host-associated > Plants > Peat moss > Unclassified... | reverse complement strand
TTGTGCGTTTCCTTGTTTTTGCTCCCAAGGGAATTTCCTTCCCCGGGGAGTTTTTTTCTTTTTTTCCCCCCACCCAAAAAATTTTCCCTTCCAAATATTTTTTAGGTTTTTTTTTTTTTTTTTTTTTGTTTTTTTCTCTAGTACTCCACCCCTTTCCTTGCTCTTCATTTCTTAACCCATTTCCGCTCTCGGCTACTAATTATTATTCCACCCATTCCTTCATAACTGATTTTTATGCATTGTTCATGTTCGCAACTACGGAATCTCTCTCGGTGGGTGTCGGTCGTGAAGGGGTAGTAGATAGATACATCTCTTTGTCTAGCTAGAGTTCGTTTGGTGGGTTACAAGAGGAGTAGATACATCTCGTCGTCTAACTAGAGTTCATTTGGTGGGTTACAAGAGGAATTTAAAATCATGCTTTTGCATCACAACTAACCCTAAATGGCCAACCCAAGTCAACACCCATCATCGGTCGGTCGGTCGGTCGATGAAAGAAACGCCTCGAATGCTTTACCATTATATTTGTCAAAAATGAGCTTCTAAAAATCTAGGGTTTTTTTTTAAAAAAATTATGACATTATTTTATTTTTCAAAATTTTCCCAAATTTTAGCAAAATTAGCAGAAATTTTACTACAAAGAAAAAAAGAAAGAAAGGGGGGAAAAAGAAAAAAGAAAAAAATTCCACTTTTTTTTTGGTCAAAATATACGTAGTAGTTCATAAAAAAAAAAATTTTTTAATGAAATAGCAAAACTAGTCAAATTTACTCTAGAAAAAGCACAATTTTCCAAAAATTTCCCAATAATTTTCTGTGAAGAAATGACAAAATTTGTTGGAAGAAACACTATCTTAGATCTTAAGATACATCATAAGATGTACCATGAATGTGTTTTTTCTAGTGTGGAATTCTAGAAATTTAGACTAATTTTGCTAAATTTTTGGGAAAAAATCACCAAATGTTTGATTTCACAAAATTGGAATTTTTTTTTTCCCTAAAAATCCTGGGTTGCATGTATGTAAAAAGCGAATCTAATTTTATTTTAAAATTAAATTTTCGAAGATTGGGGCATGATATATCAACTTTTTTATTTTTATTGATTGGTTCTCAAAGTGCCAATTCTCATAAATTTGAAAACATTCGGTTACCTAAGGCGATTCTTAAAAGCCACTTTGATATGCAATTACGAGGTTTTTTATTTTTATTTTTAATCACAAAAATTATTGTCAAAATGAAACAAGACAATAGGGTTTGCATGAGGGTGTAGTAGGCTCAGCATTTTTTCTTCCAACAATTGTTTTTTCATTTTTTCAACAAAAAATTTGGGAAAATTTTGGATTTTTTTTTTTTCCCCAGTGCAAATTTCACTATTTTTTTCTTTTTTCTTTTGGAAAAAGTTTCCAAATTATTCTCTTTATGCGACTTGCACAAATTCTCTTGATGCGGTTGTGTTGTTGGATTTTCAAATGGTTCAATACCGTAATACCTGGGCAAGTTCAACACTAATTCTATTATTATTTTCGAAAATGTTGAAATTTTCGAAAAATCAAAATTTTTTTTAAAGAAAAAAATCATTTTTCCAAAGGAAAATAAAGAAAATTTTTGATAAAATATCTGGGAATATATATATAATTTGTTGAAATGGAATGCTCAATTTTTTTTAATTAATTAATGATGTGTAAATTGACACATGGATCAATTATGCTGGCTGGCCACTCAACTTGTTGTTGATGGTTGTGACCGGGCTTTGGAAAACCCACACTTTTCGGTAGGATTTTGGCAAAAGAAATTATTTTCCATGTGCCATTAATGGCGGAGGGTTTATCCAAAAAGTGGTGGTGTTTGTGAGACCTTTATGAGCAACCTCCTCCGGAGGTGGTGCTCTTTTGCCTATGTCAAAATAAAACCATTAGAATTTTTTCTTTTAAAAACAAGGGGAAAAAAAAAAAAGCACCTTACTTATACACATAAGGTTCCTCCAAAAAAAACCTTATAGTAAGTAAGGTTCCTGAGAGCATCTCCAGAGGTGCTCAGTATGTGACCCTGCAAAAATATTTTTCACATCCAAGTTTAGTTATGTACTTGTTTTTCCAACCCCACTCATAAAACTGAAACTGGGCCAGCAAATAGCAAACCATTTGGACCAATTATTATGATCGGCCAATCAGAAACACTGAGTAGCAGTCAGATCATATTTATTACACTGTTTTTTGCTGCGCCTTTTACCAGCCGCCTCGAAAGGTATAAGTACGCCGAGCCAAAACTATTTTCCTGAGCCAAACCGGCATGTTTTGACTTTTCTTCATCCAATTTTACTCTGTACGATCACATACTGAGCACTGCTGGAGATGCTCTGATGATGCAATATGCAAGATGCCATCCTTTGTTGAGGAAGACATTTTACTGAGGTTAATTAAGGCACCTTCCTCCACATTCACTAGATGATAATTCTTCGGATTCTTTTTTAACAAGTTTGCAATAGTTGTTGACATGTTGGTGCAAATAACTTGAGATACAAACTCTAATGATACATCCAACCAAGTTGGCTACCGACACTCCATTGTGACAAGTTAAATCTCGCACTTTTTGAAAAATGCAATTAATTAAATTTTCGTGCATAACTTTGACAAATTTTTGACTCCCAAACAACACTTCACTAATGAATTGGTCTTCAAAAGATGCAAGCCTTGCCAATTCTTATATAGTGGGATCCCTTTTAGGGTTGCTCATCTCTTGAAGATGCCTCCTTGGAATTTTTATTTTTTTCTTTTTCTTACAAATACTTTTATAATTCATGATCCAACACCATCTCTCTCTCACATGCAACCACCAAACTTTGGTGCCGACGAGTAGGTGTCATTCAAAAAATTTAACCTAATATTCGCTTTTTTCCAATTCATTGTTCCTAGTCACATAAATGCAAGTAAAGCCTATATATACTACCTCTCTCTTTTCTTTTTTTTCTCATCATATGTGTATGATTTCATCACTCCTTCCCCAATTGGTTTCATTATGCATGTGATGAGTAGACAAGTCCACTTGAGTGTTGAAAAAGAACGTGGGTGCTGCTGGCTCACAAATTGCAACGAGCATTGGTTTGGGTATAAAACCCTAAAATCCTAAACCCTAAACCCCGATCCTTGTATTGGGTATTTTTTATTTATTTTTAAATTCACACCAATCTCGTTTCGTATTGGTTACATTTTAAAAACTTTCATACTAGCCAGTTGGTCATAATAGCGGGTTCAAGCTTGACTTTTGGCTTGTATGAGATAGTAATTTTATATATATATATATATATATATATATATATATATATACCCGTTGGTATTGAAACTAGTATTAAATTTATACAAGGTTAATATTATATCATGTCCATACATATTTTTGTAACCTATGCAAAAACTTGTTTATTTTCAAATTGTGAAACTTGATACCTTATATTTTCAAGGATATTTTTTCAAAAAAATTTAAAAATTATTTGATTTGAACAAGACTTGGTGCCCAAACCTTGTCCCAAAGATCGACTCAGATGAGCCAATTGACACCAACCTTCTACTACGTAGTTCTTCTCCCGGCAATATATAGTTAGATTTGTTCTCTAGGACAAGAACAAGTTTTAGCTTCGGATTGATGACTTTTTGGAACCTAAAGCATCTTCGTAGTAGTAGTAGTGTACATGATTTACATGCTTTGGTACTTGTGGTCAATTCCACAATGATTTTTCACTAGATGTGCCTTTCAAAGGCATTATGAAATTCTCCAAAAGTGACATTCGTAATGGGTCCCTTGTCCCTTCTTTGGAATGATTTTTCATGGCATTTCAAAAGTAGAGATGAGAGAGAAGGTTTCAAACAAACCGTATATTTACCTACCCACCTACCTAAAGGTTCAAAACAAAGCTTTATATTTACCTACCCACCTACCTAATGGTTCAAAACAAACCTTTATATTTACCTACCTACCTAAGTGAAATTTGGGAGACAAATAAATTATATTTGGGTTGTGAGATATGCACATGTGGTTCGGAATCCATTGGGCCAATGTAGATTCAAACCAACCAATACATGAATTCAAGCACAATTAGGCACAACCCAAGTTGTGCATACTCAACACAAGTCAATAGACTAAATAAATCTTTGAAAAAGCTGGATGTGGCAAAGCAAGATTTCTAAGGTTTTTTACCTACGAACATTGAGCATGGAGCAATGGCTACCCTAATTGCAAAACAATTTCCACCACACTTTCAAAGAATATAGGCTAACTTGTAGTAGAAAATATCAATATATTAAATTACACTTGTGCCATACCCCATAAGTTGCTGCTGGATGATGATTTGGGAATAAAGGTTCAGCCCTTTTTATTATTTAAATTTTAAATGAAAAATCTTAATTTATTCATGAGGCTTATTTTCACACTTTTTAGGTGCTCCTCTTATCTTGCTACCACTTGGGGGTGATGGATTTTTTGGAATTTAAAAAAAAAAAAACACCAAAAGTCTTGAAAAGACAAAATTGACCATGTAAAGATAGGCCTTGGGGGGGATAAATCTAGTTGTACATTTTGTGTATAACTAAAATATGTGGTAAAAGTTGTTCTCCCAATGAGGCACCAAGTCACACAAAAGGGAAGATATTAGGGTTAACGGTTGCATCACACTTCTTACAATACTTATTAGCAATACTCGTATGCCATCAAAATAGTATCAAAGGTGTGACAAAATTGGCAAAACACTAAATAGGAGCAATGAATTGAACATGGCACCATAGGCTTCACATAGTTATTTGACAATGCCCAATGGAAAAAAAATTTTGAATTTGTTTTTATTGTAGTTGAACTATGATTAATTTTTTAATTATTATTTTTGCTATATACAAAGGTCCAAGGTTCAATCCTTTTTATTTATTTATTTTTTTCACAAATGAAATGAATGAAAAAAGAAAAAATCTTGGATTATTTCTTCAAACTAATTTATCCAAAGAATAACTTTCCTTGAGAGAAAGAGATTAAATTTTCAAGAGTCAAATTGTCAATGTGACTTTCGATTTTTATTTTTATCATTTAACTCCTAATTCACAATTTCAAATGGAAAATGCAAGCTCATTCTCAATAACTTATGCTTTGAAAACTTCCTAATGATATAAAAAAAAAATTGGGTGTGGGTGGAGATGCTCTTTGCACAAGATGTTTTGAACAAAGAATAATAAAGTTTACGCCAATTCAGGAAAATAAAGTGATTATGAACCAATATTTGTGCATAGGATGTTGTGCTTACAAAAGGCATTATATTGTCTAATTATTGCTCTTAATTGATTGGATAAAAAGATTGGCTCCATGTGGTTTGTTATTAGTAATCTCTCACCTTTTACAACTCTTGTTTTCATGTTTATAGGTGAAGCTTGAGAAATCGTAAGTAAGAAGATTATGTTGTATTGAGATCATTTCAATCTCAATACAACATAATGAGAGTGAAAAGACATTCAATTCCCAATTCATTTGCAAACTTTGCAATATCCATCCTTCTTCTTTGTTACAACTTCTACAACGAAAGGAATCTATTTATTATTATTAAATATATTTTCAAAAATATAATGATACCTCCTTATATCATGAGGTTTTTCAAATTCCTCTCACATTTTCAAACCAATAAACCTGAAAAAGTGAATTGAATAAAGTGATAGTCCATTTAAATCTTATCACTTGGGTCAATCATTCTGGTTGGTCGATAAAAAATAATCATTTCTTTTTCCTAACCTTATTCCAGGGCATTGTTAACATGTGCATTTCTTTATCAACCCAAAGCAATTTTAACACTATTTGATTATAATATTTCATCCAAAAATATACATTAGAAAGACCATTTTACCGCTAGAGCTAGGCATGCTTTTATAAACGTACACACGGAGATACATATAATTTTGTATTCAAGTGTGGAAAAGCAACTCTTCCATACTTGGTAATTTGGAACATTATTTCTCACATCTAAGATCGCATATTTATTATTTCCCAAGCTATGCCCACAAACATGAAACTGAAAAAAAGTCATAATCGACTAATAACAAACCACTTGAACCAATCAATATACTTGACCAATCAAAATATCTAGCCAATCAAGAGGAGGTGTCAAACTTTGCAAGTGGCTTTTGCCAACCTGATGTAGGTACTATTGTACCTAGAAAGCCCAAAAAAAAAAATGTTGAGCCAAAACCATTTTAGTAAGCCTTTTGTCAACCAAGTGTTTTGTTTTTTGTTTTTTGGGGTTCTTTTGCTGATCTTCATCCAAAACATGTTATGCAATGTGCCCATGAAGATGCTGTAAAACTCTTGTGGGTGGAACCAAACCCATGCTAGAAGCTCAAGAGTCTTTCTGAGCTTCATTGCATGCATCTTCATCACAGCAGAGGAGAGAATGAAAGCTTCATCCTCGCCTGACTGACTCAGTGATTTAGACCAAAAGGTTTCTGGAAGCTCTCTCTTTCTTGGCAGATTTCTTGGCAGAAACTCAAAACACACACACACACACACACAAAGAAAAAAACACAAAGTGGTGGTGAAAAATGTATCAAATTAAGAAGTATACAAATCCGCCGAGCTTGATGCCACACGGCCGAGCTCAGCATCACACATCGCTGCATCAGCAGCTTGAGCGGCCCAGTAGTCTTTATGCTGGCAATCTAATATCATCAGCTTCAGATGCATCAGGAATGAATTCTTCTTCTTCTGCTGCTGATCCCAAGCCACGATTGCGTTGGACTCCGCAACTTCATGAGCGTTTTGTAGATGCCGTCACACAGCTTGGAGGCGCTGATAGTAAGCCTACTTCCTTCTCAAACCCTTTCTCTAAATTCTCATCACATTCTCATCTCCCTCTCTCTCTCCCACATACTCTCTCTCTCTCTCTCTCTAAAAAAAACATTGGGTGTGCAGAAGCAACACCCAAATCTGTGATGCGAGTTATGGGTATTAAGGGCCTCACACTATACCACTTGAAAAGCCATCTCCAGGTGAGAGATTCTTCTTCTCAATTTTTTTTTCCTCTTTTTTTTGGGGGGGGGGTTTGTTGGATCCAGTGTAAATTTTGCATAATTTTATTTTTTTTCCATCCCTGCTTTGCTTGCTGAATTTTTGAATCCTCTGAGATCCTGGTTTTTGTTGTGGAGATGGAGATCATGCTTGGTGTATGAACACTCACGTCCTGAACATTTCTCTCTTTGAAACTTCATTGGGTCTTTTCTTTTTTCTCTTTCTTTTGCTTTTTTTTTTGTGATTATTGGAATTTTCCAGAAATTTTTTGTTTGCATCAACCAGTGTAGTTCAATTTCATTCTTATCATGCATGGTCTGTTTTTCTTGCTCCCTGTTTGAATTACTTTTGTAAAATTGAAAGCAGAAAAATGAAAGACTTCTCCGGGTGTAAGAAGACAAACTTGGTTTTCTAACTGAAACAAAATGGTCATCTGGGCTCGAGTGGTTTTGTAGAAGTTCAGACTTGGGAAGAAACTTCACAGCGATTTGACAAATGTGCATGACACCAATAAGGATGGACTATCTCATGGTATGCTTCAGAAAAAATCACATTCAAGCAAACATCTGAACTTAATTATTTAGTCACAACTGTTTACATTTTTTTACTTGCAGTTGTAAAAACAAACATTGCTGCTAAATCTTGTAATCTTCGAGGCACATATTTGTTGCTGAAGATTATGCTCTAAAAGTTTGAAATGATTTGTTGGGTTTTTTTTGGGTATACTTATTGTTGGTATGGAGAAGATTTTCAAGAGTTGCTGATTGTTGGTCTTACGTCTTACTGGGTGCCTGAAAGGGAGACCTGTGGTTATTTTGGGCCTGTTTTTGCAGGCTCTTCAGATATGCAAGTAACAAACACCAATTCTGCATCTGATAGTGTGAACCCACATCAACTGAATAACCCACAAGAGTATGTGGACATTGGGTTGTTCTCTTGGTGCAAATTTTTTTTTGCTTGTGTTTCTTGTTGTAGGATTGAGTAAATGATTCTTCTATGGTGAGAATTTTTTTGCAGTGGCATCCAAATCACCGAAAGTATTCTCTTGCAAATGGAAGTACAGCATCACCTACAACAACAACTTGAGGTACATCTTCATTCCTCAATTGGAATTGTGAGCTCAATCATTTGTACAGTTTTGAAGCTCAAAAAAATTCTTCACATGCACCACATATAGAATCATCCTCAAATCAGTTTTGCTGTTTTGTATCATGAGATTTGTATGTGTTGAACACTACAAAATTCAACATTTGTGTTTCATGCTTTTGTGATTCTTCTTGGCCGAGTAGACAATCTGTCTTGTGTCTCTTTCTCTCTGTCTCTGTCTCTCTCATTCTTCTTGACCAATGTATATGCATACAACTGGAGTTTTTATGGAAAATGGGTTTGGACTTGGAATGCAGGTTCAAAGAAGTCTGCAATTGCGGATCGAGGCACAAGGCAAGTATTTACAATCCATTTTGGAGAAAGCAAAGGAAACTCTTGCAGGACATACATCCTCATCTCCAGGGCTGGAAGCTGCACGTGCAAAACTTGCAGAGCTAGCATCCAAAGTCACCAATGACCCAGTACTCATGGGTCATGGTTCTTTCTCCTTGATGAGCTTGCCGCCTGGAATGATCAACAATCCTGAGTTTTTGCAACATGCTGTAGATCCACGAGGAGGAGGAGGAGGAGGAGGAGGAGGTGCATTATCACTTCCACACTTGCGGCAACAGCAACAGCAGCTAATTCCACGCCAACAATCAAGGGTGTCAGATTCATCATCACAGAAAAGCTACCTGACAAGTCTAACAGCTAACAAGCCAGAGGACAGTGGGGGTGCTTCAGTAGGTGGCGAGCACCAGACAGCTACGGGTAAGATCAAAAGAGCTTACCTGCATTCCTATACTTATTCAGAGATGGGTGATGATCATGGTGAAAGGGGGCAGCAAAGCAGGCGGCTTTGCGACATGAGTGCTAACTTCCTGCCCCTGCAGGGATCCAGCAATGCTAGAGCTGAGGACAGGCTTGCTAAGGCTGCAGCTGCTCTCAAGGGCATTACCAAATTGAAGGGTGCAGGTGGTGCTCGACCCCCCTCCTCACATTGGACTACAGTAGCTTCACAAGACAGTCTCTCATTCAATGCTGCTGGGATGGTGGGGACAGAAGGAGGTGGCAACAAACCCTCTTCTCAGGCTGGAGGTATAAGTAAGAGCATGCAGCAGGGGCGATCCAACAAGGCCGGCAGCAGCTCCTCCTATGCCAATTACATGATGCAGCAGGGATCCTTAGCAGGCACAGGAGGGGCTTTGTCTTCTTCTGCTTTTGCACTTGAGCCACCCACATCCAGGAGAGCCACTGCACTACAATCAATGCAAGCAGAGGAAAGCTTGAATGGTGCTGGTGATGGATCTCCCCATACTTTTTCCTCTGCCACTTCATCACTACAGCCTGGGAAGAATATGTATCATCATGGTGAAATGGGAGCAGCATCACCCAGCCATATAAGATTATCTGCTGCAACCCCAACACTTGCAACACCACCGTATGTTAAGGTAGAAGGATCTCTTGATCTAAACCCTGGAAATGGGATCAGAATGCTTAGAGGAAGTGAGCTTGACCTCAATTCTTATGGCTGGGAACGATAAACCTTCTTCAAAACTGATTCACTAAAACCATTATTGTATTAAAACTGCATTTGAATGAAGCAAACTGCCTACAAATCCTTGTCAACTTGTTTTTCCAAAACAATATGCTATGTACTATGTGGAATGCTGTGATGACCCATGACATTAGAACACCCATATCTCACAATTACATACAACACATAACCAATCATTCATTTAAAGCATATGTTAAACTAAACTTAAATCCAGCGGAATTGAAGGTCCCCATTTTATCATGTGGTTGCATATGATGTTTTTTCTTTTTGAACATGTAAATCTTTGCAATGTGCACCAAAACATAATCATCTTCTTTGTCGCTTTTGTGTATCTTTACATCATTGCTCTTTGGTTTGAGTTGTCTTCAAATCCCATAGCTAATTGATTCTATAAATGGGATTTCTAGTTTTCTAGCAAAGGGACATGTAGTCTTGGAACACTTTTCAAATTCAAGAGTCAAGAATTGTTTGGCAAAGGTCCAAACACCAAGTCTTAAGCTTTGTTCATTTACGATTGCACATTAGAGAGGACCTTAAGGACCTACTATCACAAACTTGCCCTCTCCATGTATTTATGGATTTACAACACTTTAAAAATGCGTTCAAAGTTAAGTGCTATTTAAATATTGTTACATAATATTGTCATTGCATTATAACACAATGTTTGATCATCGCAACGTGTTACAATGCAATCACAATAGTGTATCAATGATTGTATTAATGTTTAGTTAGCATTTAACCTTGAACACATTGTTAAAATGTTGTAAAAACATTAAACCTTATAAAAAGCAAGTTTGTGATTAGTAGCTAACCTAAAGGATTGACCATCAACAAGCCTAACCTTCCCACGCATAGAGAGAGGAACATCAAGGTATGAATAGGAGAGAAGAAGGAAAAAGTCTAAAAAATCTAAAACCTTCCAAATTGATCTAAGAAAGTAAGTACACACATTACACAAGATGAAAGAGTCCATAAGGACAAGCTAAAGTTCAATTCTCCAAAAATGTTGTTAGGGTCATGGCCAACCCTAAAATGAGGCTAATGCCACCTAATGAAATGGGGAGAAAGGCACGTTGACACGTTAAACTCACCTAGGAAAATATAAAGACTTTGGGCTTGAAAGGATGTTCAAATGTTTTGGAAAACACATGTTGAACAAGAACAGGACATGTAAGAATTCTTTTATGTAATAAAAATTGTTTTATGCTTAATTTTCATGTGAATTAATGGGCTTTAATGTTATTGGCCCCAATATATTACACCTCTTGAAAGATCACCCATTTGAATACTATTTCGATCAAATTGAAATTAATTTTGAAGTTCTCATTTTGAAAAAAAATTACAATTAAAAAATCATTTAAAATTTAATAGTTTTTGCTCCAATAGTCCAAAAATTGTGAAACAATAAACATGCACACCACAATTCATCGAAAGCTTTTTGATGGCACCAAAAGTAGAGTATGGGGCCTTATGGTTTGTTAGATTGAAGGCCTAATTGCATCCTAATCGAACTCACATCCGTACATGCTCAGGTTCATAACTTCATTAATCCTATTGATGTTTTGTTAATCATCACCACCAATCTTTTCCATCACATTACAAATTTGACTTGGATTGGCACATCCCGCAATTATTGGCCTACCATGTTGTGTACAAATTCATCCCATTGATCTTATAAGGTGCTCATCTTTTATATTGTTTACATGGCAATGAACACATCAAAACACATGGTTCTATTTGTGATGTCTTTGTATCCATTGTAATGGAAGTTGTTTTTCATGTGGTTTAGGAACAATTGCATGTTCTTCCTTCTTCCACATTTTAGACATATGGATGCAATGTGAACATTGTCTTTTCTAAAGATGGAATTTGGCTCCTTGCAAACATTGTCAATGTGGAGTCCACCATCGTAAGTCTATTGATCCACACATCTTCTACACATAGTTTTTCAACATCAAAAGAAGCCCAATTCAAAAAAAAGGAGTTATCAAAATCCCCATCTTGGAAATCATTTTTTCCCATAAGGATATAAATCTTTGATTGTTTACACAAACAAACCAATGACTTTTTTCAACATTATGTTAACAATGTGTGAGGAATGAACGACTTTGATCGACCCCTTATAGTCAATCTTAACCATTTATCTTAAACAAAAGGTTTTAATTATGCTCTAAAAATTGCAAGCTTCCACAATCCTCAATTGACAAGCAATCATGAAGTTGGCTACCTATCGACTACCACCACTCACAAACCCTTCATCCATTATCACCTCATACATCTTATTTGTTGTAGGTAGGTGAAGAATGAAAAATGGTTTCTACCTTTCTCGTCAAACACAACAATTTGTCATAATTTATTAATGTTGGATAATGAATCACGGTATGCTCGGTGGTGCACTGTCATGCCCATATGCACGGCCTCATGCATGATGGCCGGTTACGGGCATGCCCGTCATATCTTTTACGGTTATTGTATGGTTGTAAGGTTATGAACGTTCTTAAGTGACTATGCGCTATTAGGTTTAGGGTTTCAGCTTTTGGTGGCTGTATAAAAGGGCCAAGCCCTTCC
>Ga0116227_10014179_pt1 | contig 12234 bp, 11 predicted proteins | sample S1TSphgellanicum_FD_89693 | JGI IMG/M metagenome (GOLD analysis project Ga0116227, IMG submission 89693) | Host-associated microbial communities from peat moss isolated from Minnesota, USA - S1T2_Fb - Sphagnum magellanicum MG | ecosystem: Host-associated > Plants > Peat moss > Unclassified... | reverse complement strand
TCGGCCTCACTTCATAGGCGGCTTCGATGAGAGTCAAGGCAGCGGTGGCGCTCACCGCCCTCGCGCTCGGCGGTGCGACGGCGATCGCGCAAAACGTCCAGTACCACATCTACACTCTCGCGGTCGGCGATTCGCAGCAATCCATCGTGAACGGCATCGTGTTCGATGGCAAGTACATCTGGGCTGCCATACGAAATCCCGATGGCGGCGTGCTCGAGAAACTGACTACTTCCGGGTCGGTGGTGTCGACGACCGGCGTCGGCCCCATCCCGGACTCGATGGTCTATGACGGCGCCAAACTATGGGTGACCAATTACTCCTCGGGCACAGTCTCGGTGGTTTCTTCAGGCGGCCAGCTTCTCGACACGATAGCGATTCCCGGCTCGCCCTCGACCCCCGAGGGCATCGCATTCGACGGCCAATACGTCTGGGTCGCCAATGATTCCAGCGCCAACAGCGTGACCAAGATCGATGCGACCCACGCGACCGTCGCGGCGACCTATGCCGTCGGCATTGCCCCGGATGCCCTGGCTTTCGACGGCAGGTATATCTGGGTGGCGAACAGCTACAATAATCAGGTTTGGATTCTCAACCGCGAGACCGGCAGGAAGGTCAACGGGTATTCAACCGGCGTCTTTCCGACCGACATCGTGTACGACGGCACGAACATGTGGGTTGCAAACGGCTTCAGCGCGAGTTCCGGGTTGGGGAGCGTGACCAAGATACGGGCGATCGACGGCGCGTCCGAAGGAACGTTTACCATACCCGGCAAGCAGCTGCGCGGCCTTGCGTACGACGGCAAGTCCATCTGGGTCTGCAACTCGTATTCGAATACAGTCTCGCGCTTGCGTGCGTCGAACGTCGTTCTGATGGGCACATTTGCGACGGGAGCGAGTCCCCGGGCGGTCGCATTCGATGGCAGCAAGCTCTGGATCGCCGACTCGGGACAAAACACGTTGACGATCATCGTGCCGCCGGAATACGCCGACGCCGGCGATCAGCAGATCGCTGCCGCGGCGGGGGCTCCGATCGTGGTAACTCAAAGCGCGCCGACTCCCAGCGCCGGCCTGGTGGGCGTGTTTCACCTGCTGCTGAGTGACGAATAGCGCTGGGCGCTGCCGGCAAGCGCGAGTCCCGCGTAAAATCCTGCCCGGTGATACAGTGATCGCTGGTCCGGGCCGGGGGCGGCGAGTGAAAGCAGCCATAAAAAGCGCGCTCAAACAATTCGTCAATGGGTCCGTGGGACTCATGGGCGGAACGTCTGCGGGCCGATATTTGTTCGAGCGAGTCCTCGGCAACGCCATGGGGCGGACCCGCACCGTTGTCCATGCGGGAACCAGGCTCGAGTTCGCCGTTCCCAACAGCCTGAACAGATACCGCGTAGACACGTTTGCGACGAAGGAGCCCGAGACTCTCGAGTGGATAGATCGCATCGGGGAAAAATCGGTCCTATGGGATGTGGGCGCCAATGTCGGACTCTATTCCTGCTACGCGGCCAAGGCGCGTGGCTGTCGAGTGTTCGCGTTCGAGCCGTCCGTATTCAATCTGGAAATCCTGGCGCGCAACATCTTTTTGAATCAGCTGACCGACCAGGTCACCATAGTTCCGCTGCCGCTTTCCGACCGGCTGGCGTTCAGTACGCTCAAAATGACGTCGACGGACTGGGGAGGGGCCCTCTCCACATTTGGCGAATCTTACGGCCACGACGGCGAGGCGATACGCAAGGTATTCGAGATACCGACCATCGGTCTTTCCATGGTCGATGCCGTCTCGCTTTTGGACATTCCGAGGCCCGGTTATATTAAAATGGACGTCGATGGCATAGAGCATCTCATTCTGAAGGGCGGTCTGCCCATACTGAGGGGAATTCGAGAGGCATCGATCGAGATCAACGACGATTTCACGACGCAAGCCATCGAGGCGAAGAGGTGGCTGGAGGAAGCGGGACTCTCTTTCAAGGAGAAACGCCATGCGGAGTATTTTGATCTGCGGGCGGGCCCCGAGAGATCCACTTTCAATCAGATCTGGGTGAACATGAACTCGCAACTCCCGGCGGTCGACTCTAAAGGCCCATGAGCGACCTGAGGGTGGGCATCGCCGGGTTCGGCGTCGTCGGCAAGCGCCGCAAGAACTGCATCGCCAGCCATCCGCGGCTGCGGGTGGTCGCCGTGTGCGACCAGACGTTCGCGGATGAGGGCGTGCTCTCGGACGGCGTGCGGTATTACCGCGACTACCGGCGTTTATTGACCCAGAGTTTGGACGTCCTGTTCGTCTGTTTGACCAATGACATGGCGGCGGAAGTGACGATTGCCGGGCTCGAAGCGGACCTCCATGTGTTTTGCGAGAAGCCGCCAGGCCGAAGCGTCGAAGACATCCTCAAAGTCATTGCCTGCGAGCGTCGGCATCCGCACCTCAAGCTCATGTACGGCTTCAATCATCGCTACCATGAATCCGTACGGGATGCTCTCAGGATTCTGCGCTCCGTTGAACTGGGACGTGTCATCAACATGCGCGGGATGTACGGGAAGGCTAAATTAGTGACCTTCAACCAGCCGGACTGGCGCACCAAGCGCGACATTGCCGGGGGCGGAGTGTTGCTCGATCAAGGCATCCACATGGTCGATCTGATGCGCTTGTTCGGAGGCGAGTTCGACGAGGTCCAGAGCTTCATCTCCAACGGCCACTGGGGCTATGACGTCGAGGACAATGCCTACGCGATCATGCGCACAGCGAGCGGCGTGGTCGGGATGCTCAATTCCTCGGCCACCCAGTGGCGGCACCGCTTCCACCTGGACATCAACTTGGAGCGGGGCAGCCTGATTCTCGGGGGGATTCTGTCGGGGACGAAGAGCTACGGCGCCGAGACTTTGACGGTAGTGCGGGCGGATCCGGACAACGACCAGGGCGATCCCTGGGAACAGGTGACACGCTATAATAGAGATCTTTCGTGGGACGGCGAGATATCGGCTTTTGCGCACAGCATCTTGAACGATTTGCTCGTGCAGAGCGGGACTTCGGAGGACGCACTGCGTACCATGCAGCTGGTTTTCAAAATTTACTATGCGGATTCCAATTGGCGCAAAACCTATGACATCCCCGATCCCGATCATTACGAATAATATCGACAAATTCTTTACGCCCGAACCTGCGATGTTTGCGGCAGCGTACCTCAAGTACGTTCAATCCATCTTGGGAAGTCTGGATACTGCGGAAATCAGCCGCTTCATCGAAACTTTGCTGGCGTCGCGGGAACGCGGCGCCACCATTTTTTTTATCGGCAATGGCGGTAGCGCAGCAACTGCAAGCCATTTTGCCAACGATCTTGCGGTCGGTACCAATGAGTATTCCAAACCATTCCGCGCCATTAGCCTGACTGACAGTGTCCCGTCAATTACCGCGATCGGCAACGATTTTGGCTACGAAGAGATATTCGTCAGGCAACTGCGTGTTTTAGGGAAGAAGGGCGACTTGCTAATTGCGATTTCCGCATCGGGCAATTCCCCCAATCTGCTCAGGGCCTTTGACTATGCGCGCGTCGCGGGAATCAAGACGGTAGCAATTACCGCTTTCGACGGCGGTGTGATGAGAACGCAAGCTGATGAGGGCATCCACGTGCGTACGGAACTCAAAGAATACGGCCCGGCGGAAGACGTACATATGGTACTCGATCATCTTGTTGCCGCTTACCTGATGCGATTCGTCCGGCTCCAAGAGCAGCGATGACGCTGCGATTTTCAGGCAAGCGAGCTTTCGTCACCGGTGCGTCCAGGGGAATTGGCCGGGCAATCGCGCAGGCGCTACGTGCCGAGGGGGCGTGGGTAATCGGTACGCGAACCGGTTGTAACGGCGATGAAACTTGTCAGCAATGGGTGCAGGCGGATTTTTCGGATATCTCGCAGATACACACCTGTGCCGCCCGCGTGCGTGAAAGCCAGCCCGATGTATTGATCAATAATGCGGGCATCAACAAGGTGGCACCATTCGTAGATGTCGGCGCAGAGGATTTTCTGAAAATTCACCAGGTCAATGTTTTTGCGCCATTCCTGCTATGTCAGGCAGCAATTCCCGCGATGAAAGCGCAGGGCTGGGGTCGGATCGTCAACGTCTCGTCAATTTTGGGCAAGATTGGCAAGGAGCACCGGGCAGCCTATTCTGCCAGTAAGTTTGCAATAGATGGGATGACGATTGCGTTGGCCGCAGAGCATTCTTCGGACGGCATCCTCGCCAACAGCGTTGCGCCCGGTTTTGTCGACACCGAGTTGACCCGCCGCATCCTCGGCGAGGCAGGCACGTCCGCAGTCACTGCAAAGATTCCGTTGGGCCGTCTTGGCCGGGCAGAAGAAATTGCGCGCCTGGTACTTTGGCTTGCGAGCGATGAGAACACCTATCTCGCAGGCCAGAACGTTGCCATCGACGGGGCATTTTCCCGTGTCTGACGAGATTTTGATACAATCCCACAGCGGTCCTTATTCTGTGTCGTTCGACGAGGCCCTTCCGTCAAATGTCGGCGAATCCTGGGGCGGCGGCAGCGATACGCATTTTCTGGTCGACGCCAACGTCGCTCGACTGTATGCCTCCAAGCTCGCGTCGGTTCTCGATCATCGCAATACGATCGTGATCGATGCTACCGAAGAGAACAAATCTCTAGAAAAGACCGTTCCGATATTCGAGCGCCTGGTTCACGACAATATGCGGCGCGATCACACGCTTGTCGCCATCGGCGGCGGCATCGTTCAAGATATCACGTGTTTCATAGCGAGCACTTTGTTGCGGGGAGTAGCTTGGCGCTTTGTACCGACTACGCTACTGGCACAGGCGGATTCCTGTATTGGCTCGAAAAGCTCGATCAACCTGGGGAACGCCAAGAACATCCTGGGAACATTCAATCCCCCAAAACGTGTGCTAATTCATGCTGAGTTTCTCGACTCTCTCGATCAAACGGATATTCGATCGGGCGTGGGCGAAATTATCAAAGTACATGCAATCGAAGGCGCTGCGGCATTTGACCGATTGGCTGCGGAATTCGGTCGTCTCTTTGATGACCGGGCGGTGCTTCTCAGGTACATCAGATCGGCTTTGAGTATCAAACAACCGTTTATCGAGGAGGATGAATACGATAAAGGCATTCGCAACATATTCAACTTCGGACACAGTTTCGGCCATGCGATCGAATCGGCGACAAATTACCGCGTGCCCCATGGCATTGCCGTGACCATGGGCATGCAAATGGCGACCTTCATCGCTGTCAGACGAGGGCTGCTGCCGCTGGCGCACTACGAACGCATGCGGCCGATTCTGCGGAAGAATTATGGAGACTTCGCTGAAACGTCGATTCCGATCGATTCACTGTTTGCGGCGCTGATGAAGGATAAGAAAAACACGAGCGCCGCGCTCCGGTTGATTTTTCCCGTGGGTGACGCTGCAGCCATCCAGCCGGTACTCGTTTCTCCGGATGGAATTTTTCGCGAGCAATGCATGGAGGCTCTCGCCGAGATCGGGGTATGAACGCAATCACCAGAGTGGCAGTGTGCTCCCGCTCTTTTTCCGCGAATCCCATTCTTCGCGCCGAATTGCTGCGACACTACAAGTACGTTACCTTCAATGACGCGGGTGCCAGATTGAGCGGTGACGAACTGGTCGATTTTTTGCGGGGCCACGAGAAAGCGATCACGGCTCTCGAGGTCATGGACGAATCCATACTGGCGCGCCTCCCGGAACTTCGGGTGATTGCGAAATACGGCGTCGGCTTGGACACGATCGACTTGACGGCCATGCGCGCTCACGGAAAGCGTTTGGGCTGGACCGGCGGTGTGAATCGAAGGTCCGTATCCGAATTGGTAATCTCATTCGCGATTGCCATGCTGCGGCAAGTGCCTGCGGCCAACCGCGAAGTTTTGTCGGGAACGTGGCGGCAAACCGTCGGGGGCAATTTGTCCGGTAGAACGGTGGGAATAGTGGGCTGCGGACATATCGGCAAGGATCTCGTGGGCCTGCTGAGGGCGTTTGGCTGTCCAATACTCGCGAATGACATAGTGGCGTTTACGGATTTCTATGCCGCTCATGGGGTCGAGGCCGTTGGTTTGGAAACTCTATTGCGGCGGTCCGACGTCGTGACTCTGCATTTGCCTTTAAACGACAGTACGAGAGGACTGCTGAACGCCAATCGACTTGCAATGCTCAAGCACACGGCTGTGCTTATAAATACCGCGCGAGGCGGTTTGGTGGACGAATCCGCATTGAAGCAGATGTTGCGCGAGAAGCGGTTGGCGGCGGCGGCCTTTGATGTCTTCGCCATGGAGCCGCCCAAGGACCAAGAGTTATTGGCCCTCCCCAGTTTCCTCGCCACACCGCACATTGGCGGGAGCGCGCACGAGGCGATAATTGCGATGGGGCGTGCCGCTATTGAGGGTTTGGATATCAACGAGATACCAAACGTTTCGTAAACTCTGTTTGAAAATTAAAACGGATGCCGGCACATGAACATTCGGCCCAGACGCGCCCTCTTGAATCCGGCACTGCAAAGGCCCAGTGCTTTGAATTCAGTTCCGAGGAGCGAAGACCAATTATGGCTGGATAAGAATGAGAATCTCGACCCGCAATTGAATGCCTTATCGCGGGACGTGCTTTCATCGATATCGCCTTTGGCATTATCGACTTATCCCGAAGCTGGAGCACTATATTCCAAGCTCGCCGATTGGGTGCAAGTGGGTCCCGAGGCCCTGCTATTGACCCCGGGCAGTGATGGGGCGATCCGGCTCGCGTTCGAGGCTTTTGTCGAGCCGGGAGACCACGTAATACATACGACCCCGACATTCGCGATGTATCCGGTTTACGGCCAAATGTTCGGAGCGGAAGTTCACGAAATCATATATGAGCGAACGGACGCCGGTCCCCGTTTGAAGGTGCCTGCACTGATCGAGAGCTTGCGGCGGTACAAACCAAAGCTGGTGTGCCTGCCGAATCCCGATAGTCCTACCGGTACGATTCTGGATCCGCATGTGCTTCGCGAGATCCTTGCCGAATGCGAAGCTGCTGGGTCCGTTCTGCTGATCGATGAAGCTTATCATCCGTTCTATGCGTGGTCCGCCGTTTCGTGGACGGTAGATTCCCAACATCTGATTGTGGCCAGGACCTTCGCCAAAGCCTGGGGTGCGGCTGGCCTGCGCATCGGCTATGCCGTAGCGCATCCGTGCACGATCGGACTGCTGCACAAAATGCGCCCGATGTACGAAGTGAGCACGCTCGCCGTTGAGTTCATGTCGAGAATGTTGGACAAGTCTGTCGACATGGTGCAAGCCGTGGCCAGAATCGACGCCGGGAAGAAATTTTTTGTTGAAAAGATGCGATCACTGGGATTCGTCGTTCTGCCGACTGAGGGCAACTTCGTGCATGTTGCGTTTGCCGAGTCTGGTCCGGCGGTCCACGCAGAATTGGCCGATAAAGTACTCTATCGGGCCGCCTTCGCTCATCCATGCCTCGCGGGATACAGCAGATTCACCGTTGCGCCGCGCGGAATCATGGCGCAAGTAGCCGATCTCATCTCGCGAGCTGTGGAGAAATGCGGAACATGAACAAGCGGATGGTAAACGTTGCAATAATCGGCTGCGGACGGGTATCGGGACACCATTGTCGATCGATTGCACAAACCGAAGGTGCCGAGCTGGTGGCCGTTTGCGATCTGATTCCCGAGAAGGCAAACCTCTATGGCGATGAATTCGGTGTCAAGGCCTACGACAACTATCATCGAATGCTGATCGAGAATCCCGAAATCGACGCCGTAGCGATCGTTACGCCGTCCGGTATGCACTACGAGCACGCGCTTGGGATCATCACGCGCTACAAAAAGAACATCATTGTCGAAAAGCCGACGTTCATGAAGCCGTCGCAAGTGACAGAAATCTATGCCAAAGCCGCCGCCACAGGTGTGCAGATCTTTGCGGTGTTTCAGAATCGCTATAATCTAGCGGTGCAGCGCGTAATGCGGGGCCTCGCTCTGGGCGAATTGGGCCGATTGCGATCCGCAGCCGTCAGAGTCCGTTGGTGCAGGCCGCAACGATATTATGATTTGGCCCCGTGGCGTGGAACATTTTCGATGGACGGAGGTTGTTTGACCAACCAAGGTGTCCACCATATAGATCTGTTGAGACTTCTCGGAGGCGAGGTCGCTCGAGTCTGCGCGGTGCACAAGACTCTCGGTGCCGAGATTGAGGTGGAAGACACGGTAGCGGCGACAGTTGCGTTCGCAAACGGAGCAATCGGTTCTCTCGAGGTCACCACAGCTGCGCGACCGATCGACTATGAAGCAAGTCTTTCCCTTGTTTGCGAGCACGGCCTGGCGCAAATAGGCGGAATTGCGGTTAACGAACTTCAGGTGTACACGCCCGAGCCGGGTGCCTGTGCGGCGAATTGCGAGGATTTCTCCGGTAACGTCTATGGTCATGGGCATGTAAAAATATACGAACAGATTGTCGCAGCATTCTCGAGGCAACAGGAGTTTCCCGTCGCCTACCGGGACACGTTGGCGACGATTCAGCTGCTAAATTCTTTTTACGTGGCGGACGAGACGGGGAAATGGGTCGACGTTGCCAACGCCGGAGACAGCACGCGGCTCGGCAGAACCGACGATGAGCTGGCGAGTCTTTACCGAACCGCCGCGCCAAACGGCAATTGAGCGGCACTGGGCCGCCTGTTGCGGGTCGACGCGTTCCTCCAATCCATCTAGAGTTCAATATGAGAGTATTCGGCATCATTCCCGTGCGCATGGCGGCTTCGCGATTTCCCGGAAAACCGCTGTATTCGATCCACGGCAGGCCAATGGCGGAGCACGTATATCTGCGCGCGAACATGTACACGGGGTGGACCGATTTGGTAATGGCCACCTGCGATGACGAAATTGTTGAGTTTGCGAGGCAAAAATCCATTCCCGTCGTCATGACGGGATCGCACCACACCCGCGCATTGGATCGAGTGGCTGAGGCGGCCGAGCGACTGGGAAAACCCGTCGGCGACGATGACATCGTCGTCTGTGTGCAAGGCGATGAACCAATGATGCGGCCGGACATGATAGACGCGGTGATTTTGCCGTTGCTGGCGAACCCGTCGACTCCGTGCACCGTGCTGGCAATGCATATAACCGAAGAATCCATTTGGCTGAATCCGGATACCGTGAAGATAATTCATAACGACGCCGGCGAGGTTTTGTACACGTCCCGGTCCCCCATTCCATATTGCAAGGGCAAATTCTCGGGTGCGCTCATGGCGCGACGCATATACGGAATTTTCGCTTTTCGCTGGCGCTACCTCAAGGCATTCACGGAACATGAGGAGACGCGTCTCGAGCAGCTGGAGGCATGCGACAGCAACCGGATCTTGGATATGCCCTTCAGTCAGTTTATTGCGCCCTATCCCTATGTCGAATCTTTTTCCGTGGATAGCCTTGGTGACATTGCGCTGGTGGAAAAGCACATGCTTTCCGACCGATACTGGGCTCAATACAAATAGTACATCGACGCGATGAACCAAAATACCGCTTACGCGACTGATCAGATAGCTCGCTACTTCGCGAGGAATCGCGTCAGATGGGCGCAATTCTACGAATCCGAGCGCATCATCATCAGTCGGCTGGGAATCGATCATAAAGACTCGATTCTCGATATCGGATGTGGTTGCGGCGGTTTGGGTTTGGCGCTTCGCGAGCAATTTGGAGTCCAAAAATACACAGGCGTGGAGATCAATCGACAAGCCGCTGAAGCAGCGCGGGCAATGAATCCCAGCGCTCGTATTCTGTGCGGGGATGTTCTCGATCTGCGCAGCGGCGAACTGCACCTGCAACGCTTCGATGTCGTGTTTTCGCTCAGTTGCGTGGATTGGAACGTGCAGTTTTCGGAGATGCTGGGCGCCGCCTGGGACTTCGTTCGGCCAGGCGGTTGCTTTGTCGGGACTTTTCGCCTGACCGACGAAGAAGGTTGCAGTGACAGGCAACGTTCCTATCAGTACATAAACTTTGCGGGAATTCGGGAAGGGGAGATCGCCTCTTACGTCGTTCTCAACGCTGGGTATCTTCTCCAAACGCTGAACCGCTTTTCCCCAGCCGCGATCGATGCTTTTGGCTACTGGGGGGCGCCATCCGCGACGGCCGTAACCCCCTACGCACGGCTTTGTTTCTGCGCCTTCGCTATCCGCAAGAGAGACGGCGATAGCGGCGATCCCCGGCTCACGCTGGACCTTCCTCCGGAAATACGCGAAGTCATTGAACAGTCCGGGCAATGACCGCTTCGACTGTCCTGTGGGATTTGCGGCTGCCCGAGAGTATTCGAAGCCGCATGGAAACTTAGTGGCGGAGAGCGCTGCGCTATTGATCTGGGATGGAGACGGCGAGCCGCCGCACACACCCGACTCGATTTTGTGCTGGCGAAGCTACGCGAACGAGGGCGGGATCCGCTCGATTCCGCATTACCTCGAGTCTCATGCGGAACGATTGAGGAGCAAATACCTGGCGTTCATCCACGAGCTCGGTGAGCGCCGATTCGCCGGAAGGCGCATCCTCGAACATCTGGAGGTCGTCGACGGTCTCAGCTTCTGGTGGATGAGTCAGCTGGCGGAAAAGAGCCCGTTCAAGTCACGCCGAATATACGACTGTCTGCGGCTCCTGGCCTTGGAAGAGATGCTTCTCGAGTCAGGCGTCTCCGCGGTGACGCTTGCAAGTGACGATGAGCCGCTGGTGCGCGCGGTCAGGCGGCTATGCGAGAACCTCGGAGTCGGGTTCCGGCTGGAGAGGATGCGAAAGCCACAGCGCCGCTCGGCCCTGCGCCGGCTTTACGATGCGCTGCCGTCTCCGATGAAGGGATTGATCAGTCTCAGGCACTACGTCGCTCGGTGGCCTCTTCGGCGCACCAGGAATCCACCGTGGTTCAGCGGCAAAAAGTCGGTGTTCTTCTGTTCCTATTTCATCCACCTCGAGCCCGATCTGTGCGCGCGTGGCCGGTTCCTTTCCAGGCAATGGGGAAGCCTGCCGGCAGTGCTTCACGAGCGCGGAGTCGCAGCCAACTGGCTGCAACTCTTCATGTTGAGCGCGGCCGTGCCCGATGTGGCGACCGGGCTCGACTGGTTGCGTCGATTCAACGGCGATGCCGCCAATCAGGGATGTCACTCATTTCTCGACGGCTATCTCTCTTTGGGCACCGCGTCGCGGGCGCTCAAGACCTGGCTGCGGCTGAATACCGTGAGCTGGAAGCTGCGAAACGTGGGATCCGTCTTCAATGTGGCGCACTCGGCCGTCTGGCTCTGGCCGCTGTTACGGGAGGACTGGCACGCTTCTTTGACAGGATCCGCGGCTGTAGCCAACTGTCTTGCGATGGAGCTGTTCGATTCCGCACTCGCCCAGATGCCGCATCAGCAGATCGGCTTTTACCTTTACGAGAATCAGGCATGGGAAAAGGCGCTGCTGCGCGCCTGGCGCAAGCACGGACATGGCAAACTGATTGGCGTGCAGCACGCGACGGCGCCTTTCTGGCATCTATACTACTTCGACGACCCCCGCGGTCGGGATTTGAATCGAGGATGCGCCCTCCCGTCTCCGGACTTCTTTGCCGTCAACGGCCAGGCCGCCCGCAACGCGTTCGTGGGCGCCGGCTACCCGGTGGACAAGCTGGTCGACACCGAGGCACTTCGATACCTGAATCTCTTGCCGCTGGTCCTGAAGCGTGCCGACGGTCCGCAAGCGCCCCGCGCATCGCCGGGCGACGCGGCGCCGGGCGTTAGACGGACCACGCGGGTGCTCATACTGGGCGATATGATTGCGGAATCGACGCATAATTTTCTGCTTCTCGTCTCCAACGCCATGAAACTTCTGCCCGACGAGTACCAGCTCACGTTCAAACCGCATCCGGGCCACGCGGTCAATCTGAGCCAGTACCCGCAGTTGACCGCTCTGGAGACGACGGAGCCGCTGCACAAGATTCTGGATCGCTACGACGTGGCGATTGCCGCGAACAGCACCTCGGCCTCGCTCGATGCTTTCCTGGCAGGCTTGCAGGTGATTGTGGATCTCAGCGGTAACGATTTGAATTTGAGCGCTCTGAGAGGGCAGTCCGGCGTCAGATTCGTCAGCACGCCGCAGGAGCTGGCAAATGCGCTGACGGCATTTCGCGGCAGCCCCGTGCCGGCAAACGATCGCGACAAATTCTTCTTCCTCGATCCCGCTTTTTCGCGCTGGCAGGCGCTCTTGAGGGACCT
>Ga0116227_10014178_pt1 | contig 12236 bp, 8 predicted proteins | sample S1TSphgellanicum_FD_89693 | JGI IMG/M metagenome (GOLD analysis project Ga0116227, IMG submission 89693) | Host-associated microbial communities from peat moss isolated from Minnesota, USA - S1T2_Fb - Sphagnum magellanicum MG | ecosystem: Host-associated > Plants > Peat moss > Unclassified... | reverse complement strand
GGGTCAAAACTCCATGGCTTGTTGCGCTCTTTATGTCAATGGAAAGGTCTTGAAGTGTAGATGTCCAAAATGGGCTTGCATTGCTCATTTGGACATCTGAAACACAAGTTATGGCCAAAAGAAGATCCTTCTCTTTTTCCAACTTTTAATAATTAGCATCTTTCTATTCCAAAGTTGCCTACAAATAATCTTTTTCTACTATGATGTTTTCCAAATCCTTGTTGTGCTTCTCAATGTTGTTAATATTTTATTTGGTTATTTGTAGTTCTACCAATACTTCATTATTTTCATGTTTTTTTGACAATAGCAGAATGGCATACATCCTTTTTTGGTTCTATTTTAGTTGTTCCCTTGATCATGTTCTTCTAACATTTTTCCCATCTTATCAATTCCCTGACAAATTGAAAATACATAATTGTAACCCAATTGACAGATTCCCCATGATTTGCTTTAGAATTCGTCATGGTAGATTTATTGTTAAAATGTTGCACGTTATCTTTTTTATAGATAATTGGCAAAATTGCTGCAATTCTATTAACATACTTTGACCTCATTTTTTTTACAACCCACCCTTCATCAGTGTCATAAGTATTTGGGACTCTATCAACTATGTCTACTAATGTTATTCTAGCATCTAACATCTCTGCTTGATTTGCCTTTGTTTTTCTTATATGACAAATTAAAAAAAACCTTTGCCAATAGATGTCAATCTATATTCTTTGCTCTTCTCCCATCATAACTTTGATTTTGTTATGCCTAGAATCCAATTTCTAATTGTTCAAAAATTCAACCAAAATGTTGTGACGAGGAATCTTCCATTCAACCTCAAACAAACCTACCAATCCAACTTTGTTCACCCATGTTCTTTCCTCCTCTCCAAAGCTTGTCCAAAGCAAAATATTCTTCAAATTATTATTATAACTCTATTTTGTAGAAGTAAAAATGTACCTAACCTCATCATCCTAGTGAGTCTACACCTTCTTCCTTCGTAGATTTGCGACCATTGCTTATTGATTTGTTCTTTAATTGTGCTTCTTATTTAGAATGTGGACTTTTTCTAGAATCTGCTCTTGGGTTGGCTCCTCTTGTTGTGATGGTGCTTCTTGATGTTGCTACAAGTTGTCCTTCTGTTTTTCCTCTTTAGAACTAGAAATGGAAATTAAACTAACTTGCTCACTTGTCCTTGTCTATTTTTTGGGCTTCCTAAAACTATATTTCCTCAAAATTTCATGTCATTTTTTCTAATTGCTTCAAAAGTTTTTTCAAACTTAGACAACAAATGAGATCTCTAAAACGAAAAAGAATAATAAATAGGAGAAGGACATGGCGGACCTCTTTTTGGAAACCTAGATTACAAAGGGAAAATCACTATGAGAAAAAGGGTGTTTTGCAACTAGCCTTACAACTCAATTTTTGAGTTGCATCGGACATTTGCAACTCACAATTAATTGTATTTTACACTATGAGTGTTATTGGACAAGTTGCAAAAGTTGCAAGAGTTATAACTCATTATATATACAATGCAACTCATTACAATTTAATTACAACTTTGTGGCAACAACTCATTTTCAACTACTATGCAATTCCCCTATGACTATAATCATAATGTCATGTTGACATCATTTTTCATCCATCCATCAACATTTAACACATGGCACTATGAAAAAAAATTTGTGATTTTTTTGAAATATTGACATCCATTGTCCATTATGATTATTCGTTTTAGATGGTCTTGGATTATGACACGTGGCATAATCAAAAGTTGCCACATGGCATATTAATTGAATTTTGAAAACAAATATATATGTATTTAGGTAGGTCAATACATAGCCATAGGTAGGTAAATTGATATGTGGAACATGGAGAAGTAGGTCTTGGAACTTTGTTCACACTATGAATTCCTCTACTCCAATCCCTTGGAACTCCTTTAATAATGCTTCCATTTTGCTGATGAAGTATGGGTTCACTATACCTTACTTTGATAGCCTGATAGTACATTGTCTCCTACTATTGGTTCTACTTTTGGTATATAAAATAATAGTTTCTTGTTTAGTTACAAGTACCAATTCAACTCCTCTAGATTGTCTGATACCTTAAGTTGTAGCTTTTTGTTCAACCACATAATGAATCGGAGGTTCAAAATTTTGAACTTTTTGTTCAAACTCTTCATTCTCATGGTCCTTTCGATAATAAGGAGGTGAAACTGATCTTTTAGTACTATTTTTTAATTTTTTTTGACATGTTGAATCTTTGTTCTTCTTCATGAATCAAAGCATCAAAGTTACATGTTGCTACATTAGACTTGTTGATTCCAGCGCAACTTTTTGTTGAAGTTCAAATTCAACCTATGAGTCTGCATTCTCAATCTAATGTTCTTCTCTTATGGAATTTCACTGCAGAGTGTTGGTGCACCTTTGTGCTTCATCAATTTGCACTTCACGAGGAATTATTGATGTTGCCTGAGGTGTTCTATGGCTTGCAAGTTTTTCTTCTATCCATGGATGTTTATGTTATGACTAAAAAACTTTTCTAGGTGTTACAAATTGTTGATCTATCTGATCTGCACTCAAATTATTATTGATGGTAATGCCATTTTCCATTCATTCATGTACTATAACTTGATTTAATTGTCTCCTTAAACTTTTAGTTATAATTATATTTTCCAAATTTCCACATTCTAATTCAAATCTGAACAAACTTTTACATTAAAACAAAATCCTCACAATTAACTACTATATTTAAATCTATTTCCTAAACAAAAACTTATGATCAAGATTTGAAAAAATGCAAAAAATGAAACTGACGTTCACTATCAATTTTTAGAAACAAGAATTCCAACAACAAAACATAAACAACATCCTAATTTCAATATAAATTCAGGCCCTAGGATGGTTGCCAAATGGTAAATACATAATTCTTATTCTATATTATGATCTAAATTTGGACTAAAACATATCATAAAACTAATACTAATAAAATTTTCTCATTCATATATACTCATATCTAGTTTCAAAATTTAAATCCAGTCATGAAGATATGAGAAAAATATCAAAATAACAAATCTAGCTATGGAATTGAAGCTTTTCCAAAAAACAAAGTGCTCTTGTTTCATACTCCATCAAAACTCAATGTTCTACAATGAATCATTCTCTTCCCAAAAGGTAATCATAAAAAAAACAATCCTATGATTTATTCAAATTCAAATGGTGACAAAAACTTTGTAATCTAGCTAGTATTTCCTAGAATAGTAACTAGGTACGTAAAAATATATTAACTAACTATTATAGTGAGTAATTATTCCTTTAACAAATATAGACTTCAATACTAATCTATTTAATTTTAAAGTTGGTTAAATATTGTCCATTGCAAAACAATTACTTGACAACTTGGTACTCTCTAAAAAATATTTGAGTGACAAAGTTGAGTTCAAATTTCTATGAACTTTAAATGTAAGGTTATTAATTTAAAACTACCATCATTTGGTAAATCTTCCTCCAATTTTGATGGAGGAGCATTATGATCAAAATTAACATCACCAACACCATGATTAAGCCCAACACCACCAACACCATGATCAAGATTGGCACTGTCCTCAAGACTAACACCACAATTTCATGAAATTAAATGAAATAGTTGCAAACCATCAAACTAAATTGGAGAGTTCCTCTTCACTATTAATGCCACTTTCCAAATCATGACTTTGTTCATCATCCAATAAATCATTAATTTGTATTTTTACAATGACTTTTGCCTTCCTTTTTGGGGTAGGTTTTTCTTTTTTTCTAGCTTGGATATCTAAGGGTTTTGTGATGTGTCAAATGCCTTCATTAGTGAAAAAACCCAAAGGTTAAACAAGGGAATGACCAATGGCATACTATGCCATCCAATTCTGGTTTCAACACAAATGGAACATGATGTCAGGCCTTGGACATAACATTATTAGAAAACATGTACAAACCACTCATTTTGTAATGGTACCACTATAGTGGGTTTATAATAGGCTTAGAGGTTTAGGGTAATGGTTGGTCATTGGTGGGATAAAGGAAACCATTGTATAGACAATTGAGTGGTTTGGTTTAATATTTTTTTTGTGGTTCTTTTAGGCTGCCCAAGCACCATGTGTACAATTAATGGTTATGTGCATGGTTTTGTGTGGTGGTCATTAGGGTGATTGGTCAAATCCTAATTGTTTGATCAAACATAGTTTTGATTGTCAAATGTTATATGGCATTTAAGCATTGGCCATCCAAGTTATGCCATATGGCATTTAAACATTGGCCACCCAAGTTTGTCATGTGACATTTAAACATTGGCCACCGAAGTTATGCCACATGGCATTTAAACATTGGCCACCAAAAAAACATTTGAATCTTCACTATTCATACATTTAATGATATCTTGAAAAAAAAAACTTTTTTTTTTAAAAAAATATTTATAAATAAACATAATTGGGCTTCACATTACGATAAATTGACACAGTGTCAAAATATTAATAGATTTAAATTTATTAAAATAAATTATTTAAGAGATAATTTGTTACCAAAAATTGGTAATCCATGATCACCAAATAGTGTTTGCTGAAGTGGACAATCACACTCAGAGCATCATGCATGTCCACATCCATCAGATCCCCAATGAGAGGAGTGCCTTCATATATTATCTCATTGTTGTGTGGGCTGTGCCATCACTGTCCCAAGTATGCAAGGTCCATAACAATCATTGAAAGTTTGATTATAGCAGCACTTGTGCTGTCAATAGAACAACCACCTCCCCAATCAACTAGCAAAATTGGTTAGTGTAACAAGACCAAGTGTCCAACAACCCCACATCCTTTTTAAATGGACAAAGAGCAGCAACAATCCATTGTGTTTCTAGTCTCCAACAGAAGATTATGAACTGGGATGTCAGCAACAATCTGTTGTTTTCAAGTCTCCAGTAGAAGATTATGAACTAGGATTGAAAGTCCACAGCCAAACATCCTGATCTGCATACCCAATTTTTAACAAGAAACTTTCTTTGCATTGCACACCATGTCTTGATCTGAAACAAACCTCAAATTTTGTGCTATTTAACAAAGTCAACTTGGGTACCTAGTACTTGCCTAGAAAAACTTCTTCAGGGTCCAAAAATCAAGTTCACAAGTACTGTCCAAAATTGTTTCCTGCAAAGTTTCAGAAGTCCAACCCACTTGGGTATTTTATTCCATTTCAACATTTCTGAAAATAATATAATTAGCCTTGAACTGGACCAGGTACTACAGTATCTACCCTAACAGACCCCCACAAGAACTGCAAGGCCTTCCTGCACATAACAACCAAGGAGCTCCATTGATAGGAGCATAAATCCCAAGGAGGCTTACAGCTAATTTCCCTCCTGCTACAGGATCTTACAACGATTACGAAAGATCTTATGATGATGCCCACCCACATCTAGAATGTGTTGAGGATAAAGAAGCAACAAATTGATGGGACACTATTCTTTGGCCTAAAAAGGAGTGAACATGTTGCAACTGCACTGAGTATTTCAATGTCAGTAGAACCAGTATACAGAACAAATCTAGCAAACATAACTAGTATTCAGATAGTGGATCCTTGTTTTTGGATGGGTTCTAAGGCAATCCCATTCATGAAAATCTTCTTCATCATTCATGATTAACTATATTGAGGTTGTGGTCTTTCCCAAGCACCCAGAGAAATTTTTGTCAATACCACTGTACTGGACCTGATCTATTGACAAAGCACTGCAAGGTGGTTTTCTTTTACTTGCACTGCAACTGTGACTAATTCCTTCCTTGCCGAGCTGTGTGCACCCACCACTTTTGTTTGCCTCAGAAATAAACCTGCTGGCCACTTTGACAGTTATGTGACCCTGCACATTTATGTGAACCCAATCAGCCCTTAGTAATCTACAAATGGAGTGATCTTGCTAATTTACAAACTGAAGAGTAAGTTTTGGACATATCACCACCATGAATTGTTCTTAAAATGTTAAGATCGTCATAACCTTGGTTGACTATAAGTGCGCCACAACATGTCCTTTGATCCAATTGCACCTACCTCCAAGCACCAGTCAAATGTCTAATGTCAGATCAAAAATGTTAAACTCTATCAACCAACAGTGTTGAATGAATCTGTCCAAGTAAGCTTCTGAGTTTGCCAAAGAAAAATTTTAGATCTCCATTTCAATGTCCACGTGACAACACCAGGATTCTCAAATCACCTGCTAGAGTTGGGGTGTCCAAATAGCTACCAACCAACTCTGCCATGAGCCTTTCTGCTTGATCTGTGGACTACAGAGCTTAAAGAGCAAGTTGCAGGTGGTGTGGAGCATCCAGGCTGGTTACAGGACCATGAAATTCAAGAGTCTATTTATACAGATCAAACCCAAAGCTTCACATTGCTAGGTAAAGATGTAAGTTGTATCCCTTCAGCTGTGTCAACAAATCAAGATGCACATCATGACACAGAAAACTTGCCACTTCATCAATTTGGGGATATGGTCCGTCAGCTCATAGCATTGAGGTTATAGGTTGGGATCTCCTACTCAAGACATGAAGTGCACATTCAACTTCTTGAAACTATCTACAATCCAAGGTGTGTCTTTTTCTGCAGGCAGAATTGTGGTCCTTGCATGAAATGTACTGCAACATCCCCAACACACATTCAGTTCCCCCAAGTAGTGTTGCATGTTTCAGACACCATAGCATGCAGGACAAATGTATGACTAGAAGTAAAAAGGAAAGCACTTCTGAGAGGTTACTGAGGATAAGAGACATCACCTGCTCCAGGAGGTTAACCATGAACCCCATCTGCACAATTATTGTAGCTCAACCAAGAACACAATAAAGTTCAAGAAATGAACCTAGCTGCAAAATGCTCCAGGGCCTGTGGAGTCAAAAGGCCAATTTGTGCAAAGACGCACACTTAACACAAGATTCTGTCCTTGCCTTGACATTGTTAGGGCCATGTAATCTAGATTGATGGGTCATTCTCTCAATCAAACACAAAGGGAGACAACTACCAGGATCTGCAATGAGCATAAGGACTCAAGGAAGTTTAAACAACCTTGTTGAGATCATCCACAGTCTACAAACATTAAGGATGTTTCATGGACACACTAGCAGTACTTATTTGCTTAAGAGGACTCCACATAGACGCAGGAAAAAACTGTAACATAACAATGCAAAATCAGGGAGGATTTCTAAGCTTCAAATGGAAAAAAATTGCATGTGTCACAGGTGCAGAATTTTAGAGACTGGGGGGTAGAGCAGCAACCACCATGAACACATACGGCATTCCTGCAGTCACTGCAAAGCCAACAACAACAGAGCACAAGTACATGTTCGTACAGGATCAACAGTGCACATTTCTCATTCCAATCAAAACAGTGGATATCTGCAGTTTCTTGACAATTAGACAAGTTCAACATTTTTTTACAGAATAGAATGCCAAATTTTTCCCCATCCATTCCTCAGCTGACAATGAGCATGTGGGAAAAAAGAATTCTACCCACTCAACTGATAAGAGTTTGTGTCCAAAGTCCTTGAGAAGCATGTGCATCATGACATAGTGGTTCAGTCAAGCATGAAATGTCACTCCCATTGTCTCAAATATGCGTGAAACTTAAGTCCTAAAAGAATTTATGGCTGCACCTAAAATTCAGTTCACTTCTACTCCAAAACCCTGTGCTTGCAAAGAGCTGACAAAAATTCTTCAGCAGTTACAAAGATACAGAACTGCATTATAGGAAAAGAGTGTGACCATTGACATTGCTACTGCAAAGCTCATTGAGTATGCTTTGGCTAGTTGTGGGATTGCATCTGACTTAACTTCAAAAGCCCATCACTTGAAATGTGTAATTGGATGACCCAAAAAAATTCCTAGGATTCAAATCCAAACAAATCACCAAAGCAATGTTCCTCAAAGCATTCTTGAACAATTTGAACATTGCAGCCTTAAACTGAAACTCAAAACAGGTCCTGGATTGTGGTGCACTTTCAAACCAGCTAGCTGAGTATGCATTATCACAACATCACAGCAAAGAACACTTCTATTGAAGACTCTGAGAATTCAATTATCAACAGCAAAACTGCTGTATCTTCTAACACGTACCTCTTTCTCCCATAACAATGTCTCTTGATATCCAGTCGATCTCAGCTGTAACAACCACTAGTACCCTTCCTGGAGTGCTTCAGCCACCTTTGGTGACTGCCAAGCTGTGCAGTGGCACAAGAGGTCATGTCTGCTCATCTGCATTGCCTGGCAGGGCCAAACAAGTGTCAGCAATAATTATTGCACTCAGACCTTGAACCATAATCTAGATTGCAAGATAGCAATATTACTTGCACAGGAGTGCTAGCACAGTGGTAGCACTACAGTGAGAAGCCACTAAGAATGGCCACTACATACCTGCAGGACTGCCTAGGGTATAGGGTTTAGGATTCAGGCTTTAGGCTGATGTGAGGGCCTTATGATCCACACCATTAGAAACCTGCATTGTCATATTTCTAAAATGGTTAAGAATTTGGACTTTCAATCTCTGTCACAAGCAGCAAAGCACTTTCTGACAAAAAGTCTCCATCTAGGCTCATCAACAAACAGGAGAAGAACTTAAGCTAGGAGGAGTCAAAATTCAGTATCTAAACATCCATTGCCAGGAGAATATTACTGTGCTTTCAAACAGCAGAAAACCTCTACAAGATGTCTTTCAACTTACTGCTAAAATCTGAACTTTCCTCAGATTGTTCACATCCACAACAGCAACTTCAGCCTGTGTACAAGAGGTTTAGAGTTTAGGCAGGGTTTAAGGTGCACTCAACCAGATGCATGAGTTCAAGCTAAGCGAATATACAAATAAATGGATGGGCAAAGCATGCATGCATGCACGACCAAGGCCTCCCTAGCCTCACTTGTGCAAACTGAACTACTGTCACTAAAGTATTCCATACTGCAGACATCTCACCCAAATGGATGCTGCTAAAGACAACAAAAGCACAGCATAAACCTGCTGTTTTAGCCTTGAGTATATTGACAGTTTCTTGCACTCACACCTGGAAGAGGACATGTTCACTGTTTTAGTAACGGTAAAGAGGGGCAAGCCAATTCAAAGACATGTATCATGAAGATACACCTCATGAAAGCGTGTCAGAGTCTCTCCATAATTACAGGGCCAAGAGTGATGTACTGATCGTAGGGCGGCAGGGTGCCTGTGACAGTATCAATCAACCTCAATTGGCTGTCACCACTAACCACCTTCAACAATTATCTTGGTTCCTCAGCCAGGCAAGTCATATCTTCAATCAGTGATGCTGGACTATCCTCTGGAAAACACATCACAAACCAGCATTCAAACTAATCAAAACTTGTAAACTAATCATGTGTAAGATCTTTCCAGTAAGGAAGTCCATTGGTATCAGAAAGAAAAGATGTCATCCCAAACATGCAGAGACTTCCCCTACTAGAGATGATCCACAAATTAGTAACCCCTAAACCCTAAACCCTTGACTGTAAGGGTAGTACTAGCCTAGTAAGCGAGCCAAACTGTACTTCAAAACTTTGCAGTATACCAACTCACAAATTGAGTTCAAAGCCCCAACTTGTGCCCCTACAAGCCTGTAGAACATGCTCTTAATAATAATACCCACCAATCTGCCAACCAATTGGTATACAAACAAGGAGAAGCAGAGTCTTGTGAACAAGGATCCCCAGCAAATGATCAAAATAAATCTGAAATAATCTAATGTGTCTATGCAGTAGCAGCCTCTGCAATCACATCTTCATATCCTAAGTTAGAGAGACAATTTAAAGATATCATAAGTAATCAGAGCTTTCTCTATACTTATCATTCAAGTCAGAAAGAGAACAAAGAATGTCTGGCAGGAGGTCCAGAGCTGACCAAGAAATGGCTCCTTATGAGACTCGTCTATAATTAAGGATCCGTCATCTCAGTATAGGAGAAGGGCCTGAGTACAGGCCCTTCCCTGATTTGAGATCTGTGCCCAAGGCTGGTAGGCCGAGGGAACAGGTCAAAAATCACGGAAGAGCCTGTACTGAGGTCCTTTTCCTAGGTAAAGCAGAGCTGGGATTTTTCACTTTTTAGAAATAGTGACAGGCTAGCTGGTACCTTCCGCTGGTCAGAAGATCCCAATACAGCCTGGCTAGTACCTTCTGCCGCAGAAGATCCCGCTTGCTGAAAACAGGTTTCTTCAGGCAGGTAAGGGAGCTGAAAATGCAATGGAAAAATCCAGGCAGTGCTTTACGGAGACAGAACGGTCCCAAAACTGTTATTGCTATTGAACAAATTAGGGCATCATAAGGGCCACTTTAGATGAGGGTCCGATGTCCCAGGTCCAATGAAATAGAGCAATCCTATTGGATGAGAACCATCAACTGGACCCACGGCCTTTATTTGAGGGGCCAAGACCAAAAAGTGACAAATCCAGGCTAAACCTACATGGCACCATTCTTGGATGGAAAATCAATTTGTTCGAACCCAAAAGAAAAAAGAAAAAAAAAAGACTAAAAAGGAGATCTCATGATTTGAAGAACCAAGATGCAAACTAGGGTCCAAGGCAGGGTCCAACTCAAGGATTCAATTTGCTTCAAATGAGTCCAAGTTGGTCCTAGGAATTTGGACCCTAGACCCCATCTAAAGTGGGCTAAGTTTACCCAGCCTTTTTTTTTGCTAGCTATATAGAGCCAAAACGCTATATTAAAAAATTAAAGTGCTAACAATATCACTTTTGATCATCAAAACCTTTCTATTTGGACTTTACAACATTGGGTTAATAGCACTAAAATGTGATTTGATTCAATCACTCACAAAATGTTCATATCAACTAGTTGCTTTGATCAACTTTGATCAATTTTGCACTCAATCTAAATATTTGATGCCGATCCAATCATTTCAATTTTGATCAAATGAAACCTTTTAATGAAAAATGTTAAAATCTAATGTTCTAATTTCTTATGGTTTAAAATGATTTGCTTCTTGGGCCTTTACAAGTCTAATAGCCACAAATGTTTTGTTGTGATTATGTGAGGACTTTCCACTTTCAAGTTGTCTAATGTGGCAATCTATTGGAATGTTGTTATTGCAAGTCAACTTGGGCCTCCTCGTAGAAATGCATTTACTCCTTAGACTTGTTGTCATGCTTCCATTGATGGAAGCAATTGGTGCATGATTAAAGTTTGCTCAAAGATGAGATGTCTTTATCTATGACCATTACAAATGTGGAGGTCTACCAAGGCCAACTTTATAAACTATATTCTGACAACAACACTTCATTCATTGGTGATGGATTCTGGTCGTTGAATGGTTTGATGGTATGCAACCATTAATAGATCCACTTGAAGTGGGTCATAGGTTACAATTTTGATGTTATTGAACATCTTGCTTTTGTGTTGAATGGTGAAAAGATATGGGCTCATTTGGGTGTCATTTGATCAAAGACAAGAGTGATGCTTCTAGTGACACAAACGACATTTGTTCATGTACTACCATTCTTTTTGGGAGGGATTTGGATGTTCAACAAGGATTGTTCAAGCTAACAATGAAGTCTAATGCAATTCAAGCAATGGTAGAGGTATCACAATTAATTATTGACAAGGTGAACCCCCAGATTGTTAATCCCCTTACCCATTTGTGGAAGGTCATTAATGCTTATCAACTTATGTCAATAGAAGAAATCTTGTCCATTCCAACCATATGGTTACGACAATAGATGTAACTAATGTCCAAATCAACTTCTTTTACAACTACAATTGGGTTAGTCCTATGTGTCATTTTTAGTTGTAAATGTGTGTAGTCATATACGCAACTATTGTACTCACATATGCGACTATAGTGTTGATATAATCGAATGAAGTTGGAAATGCGACTATAAATGTGACTATTACATGTTTGGATGGAAAATTAAAATGAAAGTGCACATTTTCATCCAATATTGTGAATGGATCCTTTTGATGGATGAAAACCTAGTTGTTTTTATAACTTATCATAGTTGTTTTGGCAATTAAGGCCAATGATTTTTCCATTTACAATATTTTGATGATTGAAACATATGTGGCATTTTTGGAATTACAATATTTGTTTGATAATCAACTTGTGTCTAACTAACGCGCTCCCAAGTCACGGGGTGAAACCCACTTGAGGGTTTCACAAAGTCAAGTTGCGGAAAGTTGAACTTGGTAGCACGCTCCCGGCTTCCAACTCTAGAAAGGGGTAGAGGGTCGAGT
>Ga0116227_10014177_pt1 | contig 12237 bp, 6 predicted proteins | sample S1TSphgellanicum_FD_89693 | JGI IMG/M metagenome (GOLD analysis project Ga0116227, IMG submission 89693) | Host-associated microbial communities from peat moss isolated from Minnesota, USA - S1T2_Fb - Sphagnum magellanicum MG | ecosystem: Host-associated > Plants > Peat moss > Unclassified... | reverse complement strand
TCGATCGCGCGCAGATAGTAAGGCAGCGCTGCGGCATCACCTTTTTCATGCTCCGCCTTTCTGCCCCGGCTATACGCCTCGAGCGCGTCGAGCGAAGAGGTGGTCGCCTGTTGGAGGGGCACGTCGAACTTGTGTACCGTTGCCAGCGACTCACCCAGCTCAGAGCGCAGCTTGGATGCCGCCCGGCCCAGCGCATCCACGACCTTGTCCTTAGACGCCGCCGTTTCCTGCTCATCTGCCAGCTCGCCTCCGGTCTGGCAATTGACTGCCTTCAATTCCAGCACATATTTGGCGCCCAAACTCGCGATGGCCCCGGCAATGTAGGCCTTGCTGCCCGCTCGCTCGCAAAGTTCGCGAGCCGCTTCCGGGGTGAGCTTGGTGCCCGCCGGTTGGTTCATCAACTTCAAAGTCTTTGCGACTTGGTCCTCGGACAGCATCTTCAAGAACGGCGATTGCCGCAAGGAGATGTTGAGCGCCGTCTTTAGCGAGTTGTCGAATATCGTGTCTCCGGTGCCGTTGGCAAAGTCCGCGAGAACGATGGGTTCCCCTTCGGTCAGACTCCGGTCTCGATGCGAGCGATAGTAGAGACCTCCCGCCGCGAGCAACGCGACCAGCAGGATCGGAATCGCAATTCTCCAAGTCCTTGCAACCGGGGCTGCACGGTTTTCCGGCGAGGAGACCGTGGCCGACATTGGGCCCGGTCGCCCTCCCGTCTCGCTGTCGCGCACCAGCCGTTGCAGATCGGATCGCAGGTCGGCCGCGCTCTGATAGCGCAAGTTGCGGTCTTTCTCCAGCGCTTTGTCGATGATCCGTTCGAACTCGAGCGGCAGGCGCGGATTCAGCCGCAGGGCGGGAACCGGTGCGCGATTCAAGATCGCCTCGAAGACGATCGCAATACTCTCGCCGCGGAACGGCAACTGTCCTGTCGCCATCTCGTAGAGGACGATGCCAAACGAAAACAAGTCGCTGCGGGCATCCAGCTCCTGTCCCCGCGCCTGTTCCGGCGACATATAGGCCACCGTGCCCAAGGTGGAACCGGCCCTGGTCAAGTGCAGATCCCCTCGCGTGCCGCGGCGGTCGCTTGCCGGCGCATTGGGACTGAAAGAGCGGGTGCTGGGTACGACCTTCGCGAGCCCGAAATCCAGAACCTTGGCGTGCCCGCGCGCCGTCACGAAGATATTGGCCGGTTTGATGTCACGGTGCACGATACCGATGCTGTGAGTGGCATCCAGCGCATCGGCAATTTCGCTGGCCAATGCCAGCAGCACATCGGTTTCGAGTGCTCGGCCCGCAATCCGGTGCTTGAGCGTCACGCCGTCGAGGAACTCCATGGCGATGAACGCCTTGCCGGGCTCGTGGTCGATTTCGTAGATGGTGCAGATATTCGGATGATTGAGGCGCGACGCGGTCTGAGCTTCGCGTTCGAAACGGGCCAACGCTTGGTCATCCCCGGCAATCTCGTCGGGCAGGAACTTCAAGGCCACAGGGCGCTGCAGCTTCATATCGAGCGCTCTATAGACCACGCCCATGCCTCCGCCGCCCAGCTTCTCGAAGATCCGATAGTGAGAAACCGTGCTGCCAATCAGGTTCGCTTCGCTCCGATCGACCACCCGCTCCTTGGCCACCAGTTCACCGATGGCCTTCAAGGCCGGGGACTCGATGAAATGCAGGGATGCTTTTTCGTGAGCGAGGAGCGACTCCACTTCGCGTCGCAGGACTTCGTCGTCCTGGCAGGCGTCTTTCAGGAATTCGGCTCGGCGAGTTTCGTCGAACTCCAAGGCGCGGTGATATAAATCTTCGACTCTATGCCAGAGTTCAGTTTCCACATCAATGCCCCGCGCTCATCTCCCGCAGGAGCCAAACCTTGGCCAGTCTCCAGTCGCGCTGCACGGTTTCCGGCGAGACTTTCAAGACCTCGGCCGTCTCGTCGATGCTCAATCCGCCAAAGAACCTCAGTTCCACGACCTTGCTCTTTCTCTCATCGATGCTAGCCAGCGCTTGCAGGGCATCGTCCAGGGCAACCAGGCTGTCATCGGGTTCATCGCACACGGACGGCGCGTCGTCGAGCGGCAGGTGAAAAACTGCGCCGCCTCTTTTCTGATATCCACGGGAGCGCGCAAAATCGATCAGGATGCGCCGCATCAGCTGCGCCGAGACGGCAAAAAAATGTGCCCGATCCTGCCAACGGACTTGCCCGCAGTCCACCAGCCGTAAGTAGACCTCATTGACCAGAGCAGTGGTTTGCAGGCCATGGCCGGGTCGTTCCCCCGCCATGTAGCGTCGCGCTACCTGACGCAATTGCTCGTACGCCAACGGAGTTAGCTTTCCCAGGGCGCTCTCGTCTCCACCCGTCCAGGCCTTCAGGAGCTGGGTGAATTCATGGGTTGAAGGTACATCCATCATTTTGCCGTTTGATTACGGTTTTGGCCCTCACTTCGCGCCTTATCAAACAGAGGAGCAATCAAGAGCGCCCCTCACCTTCACATTCCCGGGCAAAGCCGCAGAGCGGCAAGGAGGACTCATGAGCAAACTGAGGTTTCGTGGCGACACCCCGTTTCCCAATTCTACCGGGAAGCAGAACTCGTGGGAAACCGTCCTGCGCAGGATCCTGGCTCTCGTGACTCTACTACTCATCGGTTCGCATACCGTTTGGAGCGCGACGCCCAAGTGGACGATCGACAAGGTTGTCGATAACACGACCAAATGCTCAGACGCCACGAACGGTTATTTCAACCCCTCCACCGAAGCTCCGGCCATCAACGGCGAATGGGTCGTCTTCCTGGACCTTGGAGACAACGGTTGCGGCGTCGACGGGAACCAGTCCATCTGGTCCTATAATCTCGTGACCAAAAAGCTCACCAAGCTCGTCGACACCGACACCGAGGTCCCCGTTCCCAAGGGCGTAGGTAAATTTACTGCGTTTTCATACAATTACGGAAGCTCGATCAATCTTCAGGTCAACGATGGGACCGTACTCTTCTACGGCCTGGATAACGGCCACAATGATTCCCATACCAACTGTGTTGGTGGCCTGTACACGATCCCCGTGACCGGGGGAACGATCCACCGAGTGGTGGATTACTCGATGACCCTTCCCGGCTACGGCGGATACTTTTGCCAACTGCAGACCCCAAACGGCCTCAGCTTCGACCGGGGCATGTCCATCAGCGCAGGGAAGATCGTGTTCTCTGCGCAAGCCGATCCTGGCGCCAATAGTGGTGTCTGGTGGGCGCCGGCGAACGTCGACGCCACGGAGGCAGACATTCATCTGGTGGCGGATGGCAGCACGGTCTATCAATCCCCTTTCCCCGCGGGCTGCAGGCCGGACATCAGTTGCTGGACGATCGATCAGTGGGGGGGTGGCTTCATCGGCGGATCGACGATTGCATTTACAGGAGGCGGGTGGGAGCCCTCCGGGCTTTTCCTCAACTCGATCAAGGATCCCATTCTGCTATCAAACTATGTTTTGCCGGGTGACAAGCCTCACGAGTCGTACTATCCCGATGGGTCTTCGGTCTATTCTGGTCCGGTCGCGGATGGGAACAACATCTTCTTCTTGGGAGAGGATCTTGACTTCAAGGCCTGCGCCAACGGTCGTCGCGGGATCGGCGCTTTCGCCGGCGTATTTGAGACGACCCTCGAGGGGGGCACGGCAAAGAGCATCATGAACACCTGCGACAAGCAGCCCAATGGTGATGAGCTCAATGCGCAAAATTCCTTCAACTACGTGGTCGCAAACGAGGGCACCGCCATTTTTCAGGTCGCGGACGCCCGTACCGGGGACTACGTGCTGGATGCATCCGTGAACGGCGTCGTGTCGCAGTTGATCGCCCCAGGCGATCCCTTGCCGAGCGACGCCTCCTGCGATGGCGCCTATCACGCGACCGGCTGCGCCACCTTTATTGATCCCCCTGGGACTGGCGGCATGAGCGGAGGCCGCGTCGTATTTGGCGCCGAAGGGGGACCGGGAGGATGGGGTGATGACGGGATTTGGGTCGCGAGTCTCCCCTGCGCTGACAGCGTGACCAGGGACGTTTCGATCACCCTGGGAAAGCTCGAGTACAGTTCATCGACCGAGACCTGGTCGCAGAGGGCTACGGTCGAGAATATCGGCAAAGAGACGCTCGATGGGCCGCTCTCGCTGGTATTGAAAGACCTCACCAGCGACGCCAGGCTCACCAATCCCAATGGCACGACGGTCTGCCTTGCGCCGCGGGGCAGCTCCTTTATCGACTTGAGCCTGCCTTCCAACGAGCTGTCGGTTGGAAAGAGCGTTGAAGTGACGCTCGAATTCAGCGCTCCCAGAACCGCCGATATCAAGTTTATCAGCGAGGTTGCTGGAGCAGGGGCACGATAGAATGCGGCGGGGAGAAGGCCAGTCGTCGCTCGACACGGAGTGCCTTCTCCCCAGTGCGCCGAAGCAAGGCACGGCTCGCGGCGATCAAGGCAGCATGCTGAGCGCCAGTATCTTCACATCGCCTTGCACCGATATCGAGACTGGTGACTTCGTCGGATCAAGTGCGAAGGAATAGCCGTAGAGATTCCAGGTACCAGCCTGCTTCGTGCCGTCGGGGCGATAGCGGTACGGCAGTGTTAGCGCGACGCCTTCGCCCGCATAGTGCTGATTTGATCCCCAGTCGCTGAAACTCTGCACGAACGTTTGCGTCGAACCGTCGTCGTACGTTACGACGACCGACTGGTCGGGTTGCGGACCGTTGAAGCCCGTCGCGAGAATAAAGGCGTTCGACCAGGAGCCATATGGCAGGTACACGGTTCCCGCGATGGTGGAGAACCCGTTGCCTGCGATCTGGGGTATTTGGAATTGGATGCTCGACCAGTTAATAGTGCTTCCGAGCAGTTGCGCGGGATAATCGTAGCTATGACCGTCAAGGCCCGGGTTCGCGGACGGGCCGCCACTGCTCAAGCCGTAGGAGTTCAACTGGTCTGCGAGCTGCACGGGACCCGCGCCTGAAAGTGATGAATCGAGGGTCGCAGACATGATCGCCACATTGCGATTTTGGGGCAGCGTCACCTGCAGAACTTGCCGCGTCGGGTCCAGCGGGAAGCTGTATTCATACACGTGCCATGCGCCGGCCTCCGTCGTCCCGGTCGGCGTTACGCGATACGCGAGAGTGGTCGCGATCGATTCGCCCGGAAATTGTTTTGGAAAGCCCCAGTCACTGAAGCTTTGCGTGAAGACCTTTTCGCTTTGGTCGGTATAGGTGACGACGATCTGTTGGTTGAGCTGGCTGCCATTGACCGCGAGCGCCAGAATCTGCAATGCGGAAGCAGTTTGTTGGACGGTCGGCTGCAGCGTTGCTCCCCATACCGCATTGGCGCTGTTGGCGCTCAGCAATGGGAATGGAGTACCTGACGCCGTCAGGGTCGCCCCCAGCAGGGCCTCCGGCAAGGCATAACCATGTTCATCCAGGCCGCCGTTCGACGCCGGCTGGCCTGCGTTCGCGATGGCATCGATGTTCGCGACGGAGTCAAGAGGAAGGGGAACGTAGGCTGGCGACACGTTCACTGTGGTTGTGCCCGTGTCGTTTCCGTCTTCCCAATTGACCCCTGCCGGATAGCTTCCGAACGCAGTGATGGTATCCAAGCCTGAACCGACGTTGCCGATGTCCGCTCCGGTAAACCCTACGATGCCACCATCATTGAAGTTGAAGGCGAACATCCCAGTGTTGGTGTTGCCGATGACATCCCCGCCGACCTGGGAGAAAGAGACGTCCGACATGCTCGCCATACCCGCCGTGCTACCGTTCAGCGTATAAGAGAAACTCGACGGATACGCCACAGCGCCGCCTGGGGCGGTGCCCTCCAGCACGTTGTCGATTTCGAAGCTGAAAACGCTGACTCCGCCCGGCGCCGTATAAGCCGTTGTCGGTGTGCTCGAATTCCAAGTGACGGTGCCGCTGATCACGACCTTCTCGGCAGAGGCCCCCTGCACCAGGCCGAAGGCCGTCAGCGCCACTACACCAAAGGCCGCCAAATATTTGGAATACCGCATAGTATCCTTCCGAAAATCGGCGACGAAGACTCCAATGTGTGCGAGGCTTGACAAGAGCAGCATCTCCTTGAATCGTAGCTGCTGACTGCGTCGGACGTCTGTGTGCTTCCGCACCGTGGTGGGCGTCCGAAATCCTCTGGGACATTTGTTTCGTTCGTTGAGCCGCACCTTATAGATTTAACTTGATGATTTCCTGATAAGAATTAGCAACGGTTTGCGCCTCCACTACTCACGGGAGCACATTGCGCCACCGAAGGAGAGACAGATCATGAAACTCGTAAAGATTGCGAATTTGGGGCCGACATTTCTGTTTACCACGTTCATGTTGCCATTTAGCCCTTCGTCGATGGCTGCGGTTGCCACGGTACCATCGCGCGTCGTCGCGCCGGTCAACGCCAACGACACCGTGACACTTCGCGGTAATACCTACCAATCCGCGACACCCGCCGCCGATCAAGGGCCTGTCTCCGGTGATCAGGAAATCGGACCCATGTTCATCGTTCTGCAGCGTAGCCCCTCGCAGGAAAGCGCGCTAGCGGCGTTCAATGCGCGTCAACTCGATGTCGCTTCGCCCGATTACCATCATTGGTTGCAGCCGGAAGAATTCGGGACGCTGTATGGCCCGAATGATGCTGATATCTCGGTTGTCACAGCTTGGCTCAATGCGGCAGGCCTACAGATCCATCACGTCAGTGAGGGCCGCATCGCCATCGAATTTTATGGCACCGTGGCGCAAGTACAATACGCCTTTGGTGTCGAGATGCATCGCTATTTCGTGAACGGGGCGTCCGCGATCGCGAACGACCGCGATCCGCAGATACCGCGAGCCTTGAGTCCAATCATTGCGGGTATCAGTGGACTGAATACGTTCCCGGTGAATGCAGCAATGCCAAACGCTACGCGAACAGCTGCATCGACTCAGGTTGACGCGTTGGTTTCGCCGCCTTCGCGGCAGACCGCTGCGGTAAGTGTGTCGCCGGATTTGTCGGTTAATCATGACGGCTTGTCGTGGGCCTTCGTGACGCCCTACGATTTCGCCACCATCTATAATTCGTTGCCGCTGTGGAAGGCCGGCAAGCCCATCCGGGGGAGCGGCGTGACCATCGCCATCGTGGGCGACAATGACGTCAAAGCGGACGACATAACGACCTTCCAATCGACCTTTGGATTACCAGTACACGCCCCCAGCGTGCGACTGGTGGGCAGCAATCCTGCCGGAAGTTCCAAAAAGAGTACCGTGGCGCTTGAAATGGCGGGCGCGGCGGCTCCCGGCGCGAATCTCCTACTCGTGGTACCTGCGGGCGGTTTGGCGCTCCCGAGCATTTTATCTGCGGTCGAGTACACGGTGGATAAGAACCTGGCGCCCATCGTGGTCTTCCCTTACGAGGAATGCGAAAGGTCGTTGGGCTCCTCGAGCAATACGCACATCAATTCGTTATGGCAATTGGGTCATACGCTCGGCATGAGCATCGTGGTGGCCACGGGCGACTTGGGCTCCGCCGCCTGCAACCTTTCCGGGGGTATCGACCCGACGGCCGAACTCGACGTGAATGGGTTTGCCTCGAGTCCTTTCGTGACGGCCGTCGGAGGCACGGACTTCGCCTGGCAGTGGGGCACGACTAAATTTTCGACCTACTGGAAGGCGCCGAGTACGCCCATCCAGTATGAGTCGGCCAAAGGATACATTCCTGAGGTGCCCTGGAATGTCACATGCACCAATGAACTGCTGCTAAAAAACCAAGGTTACCTATTAATATATGACCACGATATAATCCCAACCAGTGAAGATCTGTGCGGCCTGCTTTACTACAACAACTATTTGAAGCCTTTTGTGCATTCGAGCGGCACTGGCGGTGGCTCCAGCAACTGTACCGCGCTGAACTCCAGCGGCAATTGCCAAAAGGGTTCGTTCTACGCCAAGCCTGAATGGCAGAAAGGCACTGGTGTGCCGGTCGATGGAAAAAGGGATGTGCCTGACGTATCGCTCTTTGCGTCCGGCGGTTGGCCCGATGTTCAAGAAGACGGGTTTGAGGCCTCCCCGCCCACGCCGTTCATCCCGAGTACCGAGATTCTCATATGCTACTCTGGAGGAAGACCCTCCCACGCCTGCACTTACGACACGTATGCCGAGGTTGCCTACCAAACCGTTGGGGGAACAGGCGCGGCCGCCGCCTATTGGGGGGGCATTTTGGCTCTCGTTGTTCAAAAGGAAGGCGGCAAGCGTCAGGGGCTTGTGAATCCCACGCTGTACGCTCTATTCAACGAAGAAAATCTGACCAAGTGCAATTCGAGTGTGGTCGCCCCTGATAACGCGTGTGTTTTCTATGACGTGTCTGCTCCCATAACCAATGGGATGGCCTACTTGGAGGCCGATGGTACGCACGGAATTTTGGATGGGTACACGGCGGGCGTCGGCTACGATCAAACGACGGGACTCGGTTCCGTCAACATCACGAATTTGGTCAACAAATGGCCGTCGAAGTGAAGTTCTCTGCGGAGGGTGCGCCCAGCAATGGGCGTCCCTACGCGATTCATGACGGAATGTCGCGCCACCGGTGCCTCTTCAGTCGATTGTAGAACCACCGTCGAGCACAAGATTGCTGCCAACTGCGAACGACGACCGTTCGGAAAGCAACCAAAGCACTGCCTCGGCAACTTCTTCCGGCTGGCCCAGCCGTCCTATCGGGTGCAAATTGACGGCCACGTCGTGCACGCCCGGTTGACTCAAGAGCTCTTCGGTCATCTTGGTATAGATGAACGCCGGACATACGGAATTTATCCGAACACCCCGTGCAGCATATTCGAGGCCTGCCGTCTTGGTGATACCGACTACTGCGTGTTTGCTGGCGACGTAAGCGCTAAAGCCGGCCCAGCCAATAATGCCGGCCGCCGACGCAATGTTGACAATCGCGCCGCGAGCCTGCGGAACCATCACGGACAACTCCGCCTTCATACAATTGACGACGCCCATGATGTTTACGTCCAGTACGCGACGATACACATCTTCGGGATAATCAAGAAGGTTAGATGCCGCGCCCAACACTCCAGCGCTATTCACAGCGCCGTGGATGGTCGCATGCCGCCGGACGGCCTCGTCGACCGCCGCCATGACTTCGGTCGAATTCGTCACATCCCCTGCGTGGCAGCTCACGTTCAGCCCCGGCGCACGGATCGATTCCGCCACCGCCTCGAGACTATCGGCTCTGACATCGAACAGCGCAAGATTTGCGCCCGCGCGGGCCAGGCAAAGAGCGACAGCGCGGCCTATGCCTGAACCGGCACCTGCCACGAAAATAGCCTGGCCAGCAAGACCTCTCTCACCAGACAAATCCGGCTGGAACATGGACAACTCCCAAAACTCTTATAGTATAGAGATCAAAATCAGACCCGCGCAGTAGTGCCGCCGTCTACCACCAGGACAGCGCCAGTGCAGTAGGACGCCATGTCTGAGGCAAGGAACAAACAACAGTTGGCGATTTCCTCGGGCGTTCCGGGGCGAGCGAGCGGGGCCAGTGACGATGCAACTTGCGCGTCATCGAATACGTGTACAACGCTGGCGATCATCGGCGTATCGACATACCCAGGGGCTACGCAATTGGCACGAATCCCGTACTTTGCGTAGGCAACAGCAAGCGATCGAGTAAAGTTGATCATACCGGCCTTGGCTGCGGTATAGGCATGTGCGTCTGCGTTCCCGCCCAGGCCAAAAATGCTGCCGACATTGACGATCGACCCGCTTTTCTGAGCCTGCATCACCGGCAGAACCGCTCTGTTGATGTAAAAACAAGCGTCGAGGTTGACGCGTATGACTTCACGCCAGTTCTCATCGCTGGTGTTGATCGCGTCGTTCATGCTGCCCGGCAAGGTTTCAGATAGCGAGTAACCGACGCCGGCGGCATGCACCAATATGTCGATGCGACCGAACCGATTGACCGCTGCATCGACCGCGGCGGCAGCAGTGGCGGAATTGCCGAGATCACCGGCCACTATCAGTCCGGTGCCGCCTACGGCTTCCACGTCCGCCAGCGACTTTTCGAGTTTCGATTGGCTCCGACTGACCCCCACGACGCGCGCTCCTTCACGCGCCAGTAACTGAAAGCAGGCCCGCCCGATTCCTGACCCGGCCCCCGTCACGAGTGCGACCTTTCCATTCACCATTGCCATGTGCTACCCCTGCTTTTTTTGTATGCAGTTCTATCGAGTGCCTTCCGCTCGTTGCGAGCCCGGCGTCAGAGACCGGAATGTTAGCATCACGCGCGGATGTGTCACCCAGGTAATTTGGTCACGCGTCGCGATGAGTTCTCGAATGCGAGTAAGCTCATGATCGATAAGGGTGGTTTTGTGAAAAGGCCAAAGACACCGAGCGCCTGTGGGCGTGACGGCGCGTTATCAGCGCATCGGCGCGCCGCCGGTTGGCCTAAGTGTGCCCGCGTACAGACCGAGGCTCACATGAGGCGCAGAATTTGGAGAAGATGATCAGCGGTAGCTATGTCAGTGGCGCTAAGAAAAAATCGCACGAGCTGGAGTTGGTCGACTGCTCACCGTTACCAACTCCTGACGCTGAGCGCGTGGCACCTTACGAATTTCACTTCCCAGATCATTCCTGCACACAGCCAAACATCCGACGGTGCTGGCGAATCCCGCGCCATCACGTGTGTCCGTATTTTCCCGTCGAACCCCGCGTTAAGCGTTTCCGGGTGGCGATCTATTTGATTACTGGAGTAACTACAAATGAACGCAAGAGTTGAAGAAAAGTGCCCGTTCGGTCATATGGCAGGCGGGGGAACTTCGAACCAGGACTGGTGGCCGAACCGACTGCGCATCGACCTTCTGCATCGGCATTCTGCGAAATCCGATCCCATGGACAAGGATTTCAATTACGCCAAGGAATTCAAGAGTCTCGATTACCAGGCCTTGAAGCAGGACCTACTCAAGGTGATGACCGACTCCAAGCCGTGGTGGCCCGCGGATTTCGGTCACTACGGACCCTTGTTCATTCGCATGGCGTGGCACAGTGCCGGAACCTACCGCGTCAGCGACGGCCGCGGCGGTGGCGGCCGAGGCCAGCAGCGCTTTGCCCCCTTGAACAGCTGGCCCGACAACGCCAGTTTGGACAAGGCGCGACGGCTCATATGGCCCGTGAAACAGAAGTACGGCGACAAGATCTCCTGGGCCGATCTACTGATCCTCACCGGCAACGTGGCGCTGGAATCCATGGGCTTCAAGACCTTCGGCTTCGGCGGCGGCCGCGCCGATGTGTGGGAGCCCGATGAAGACGTCTACTGGGGTCAGGAAAAGACCTGGCTGGGCGACGAGCGTTATTCGGGAGAGCGCGAGCTCGCGCATCCGCTCGGCGCGGTGCAAATGGGCCTCATTTACGTCAACCCAGAAGGCCCGAACGGCAAGCCGGATCCGAAGGCTTCCGCCCGGGACATCCGCGAGACCTTCAAGCGCATGGCAATGAACGATGAGGAAACGGTTGCGCTGATCGCCGGCGGCCATACCTTCGGCAAGACGCATGGCGCAGGCGATGCCGCGCACGTGGGAGCGCATCCCGAGGCCGCCGACCTCGAGGCGCAGGGCCTCGGCTGGAGCAGCAAGTACGGCAGCGGCATCGCCGGCGACGCCATCACCAGCGGCCTGGAAGTGACCTGGACCACGACACCCACGAAATGGAGTAACGACTATTTCAAGCATCTGTTCGGCTATGAGTGGGAATTGTGCAAGAGCCCGGCCGGCGCGCATCAGTGGCGGCCAAAGAACGGCGCCGGCGCCGGCACCGTGCCCGCTGCGCACGATGGCGACAAACGCATTGCACCCAGTATGCTGACTACCGACCTCGCGCTGCGCGTCGATCCGGCCTACGAGAAGATCTCGCGGCGCTTCCTGGAGCATCCGGATCAGTTCGCCGATGCGTTCGCTCGCGCTTGGTTCAAGCTCACCCATCGCGACATGGGTCCACGGGTGCGCTACCTGGGTCCCGAAGTTCCGAAGGAGGAACTGATCTGGCAGGATCCCGTTCCGGCTGTCGATCATGCGCTGATCGACGACAAGGACATTGCGGCACTCAAGGCGAAGATCCTCGCGTCGGGCCTGAGCGTCGCGCAGCTGGTATCGACCGCATGGGCTTCGGCGTCCACGTTCCGCGGCTCGGACAAACGCGGCGGCGCGAACGGCGCGCGGATCAGACTTGCGCCTCAGAAAGACTGGCCGGTCAATGAGCC
>Ga0116227_10014176_pt1 | contig 12237 bp, 5 predicted proteins | sample S1TSphgellanicum_FD_89693 | JGI IMG/M metagenome (GOLD analysis project Ga0116227, IMG submission 89693) | Host-associated microbial communities from peat moss isolated from Minnesota, USA - S1T2_Fb - Sphagnum magellanicum MG | ecosystem: Host-associated > Plants > Peat moss > Unclassified... | reverse complement strand
TAAAGAAGGCAAAAAATGAAAAAAATTTGAAAATCAATATATTGGAATAACTTGAAATTTTTTTGAATAAAAATATCTTAAAAGAAGTTTTTCCCCCCCCCCCCCCCCCCCCAATTTTGTGATTAGCCAAATTGGCAATCATTCAAAAGATAATTAACCAAATTTGGCTATATAAATTAAATATATTTAAGTAAAAATACATAAGGATCTCCTTGGAATTCATGGGGAGTAGTTTTGATAGTTGACCTAAAAGAGACAAAAAGGTCTTATGAATTTGGATCCTAATGGGTTGTTGAAAAGGAGAGATTAGTTTTTTGGACTTGAGCAAAAGTATAGGGGGTGGACACACAACCCTAGCCTACACTATTATGGTGGGGGGTGCAAAACCCTAAACCCTAAAAAAAGCTGCCATTGATCTTTTGGACCCCACTAGTGTAGAAAAGTTGCCATTTTGTTTTGTACCCCTTTGAATTCAAGGTCAAAGGAACAAGACATGTTAGTTGATGGCCTAATCACCTATATAGGTATCTCATTGCCCTCCTTTTGGGTGCACCCAAGAGGAGGAGGCCTTGGGTTAACCAATTGTATCCCAAAATCTTGTGTTCAAGCAATCTTCTATACCATTGAAAATTATTGTTCCCTTAGTAGTAGTGTTCTCAAGGTAATCTATCTATGAAGCAAGGTAGTTTCTTTTCTTTTGTTTGTCACTTTGACTTCTCCCAAACCATGGCCCTTCATGTTGTGCTCTTGGTATCTTTGGAAAGCTCTCTCAATCAATGAATAGGCGTGCATGGCACTTCATGTCACGCTCTTGATATCTTTGGAAAGCTCTCTCAATGAATAGGGGTGCATGGCACTTCATGTCACGTTCTTGATATCTTTGAAACTGAAAATTGTGTATTGCAATTTGGAAGTGTTCTTGGTGTTGTTGGAAAGCCCTTGGTGAGTTAAATTTAATAGAGTTTATTTCACAATTTTCAGAGCTAAGGTGTGGAAGATTTTGATTTTTTAGTGAATTCTGTTGTTGGAAATTCAAACAAATTGCAAAAATTGAGTTTGGAAAGAAAATTCAATTGAGCCCTCAATGTGTTCACACTTGGACCAACGATACAAGTTACACTTATCTATCTATGAAGGAAGGTCATTTGTTTGTTTGTTGTTAAAATCTCCCAAACCATGCCTCCTCTTCTTGTTCTCTTGGTATGGTTGGAAAGCCCCCAATTAGCGAGAGGGTGCACTAAGTTGGTCTCATAATGTTTTGACATATGGTGAAGAAGTTATTGAATATTGATAAAAAAATTCACGAAAAAATCATTTAAATCAAAATTTAAAAAATATAAGAGAATTTGGGCATGCTCTTGATATTGTTGTAAAGCCCTCAATGAGTAAAATTCAATGAAAGTGATTTGAAACTTTTTTAAAAAAAAAATCTAAGGTGCAAGAGATATTGAATTTTGAGAATTTTTTTTTGTCATTGAAAATTCAATTAAATTACCAAAAAATGATTTTGAAAGGAAAAATTAGTCAAGTAACAAGTTCACACTTGAGCCAACAACATAGGCTACATTAGTGTTAGTTTAATTAACAATATATTTATTCATAATAAAACATACAATCGTAACACCAATTGGGTACACTAACTAAAGTCACAAGCTTCTTTGGAGACAATCTCATCTTTTAAGGAAATGATAGGACTAAAGATCCCATTTACCATCATTTTTCGCCCTTTCTCCAATAAAATTCTAGAGAAAGGGGTAAAGGGTACAACAATCATGCACAGGCGCATGCGGATATCTCCACCCCTTTTTAAAAAAATTACTAGTGGGTTGTGTTGTTAGTTGGCTTTCCACAATAATTTAAAATAAATAATAAATTATTTTTAAAAAATTAAAATTAAGATAAATTATTTAAAAAAATTATTATTTAAAAAAAAAACCACTTTGTGAAAAAAATCTAAAAGAGTTCAACCAGGGACAAAGGCCATTTGCTTGCATATGTGTTATGGGGTAAGGTATTCGATTATTCTTCGGTTTTCAAATGCACATTAGTGGGATGGAATCCGACAATCCAAGAGCATAATACAATTGTATTTACTATTCCGGCATCTTCTTGGCAATTTTTTTTTAATTATTATTTTTTTCATTTCGGAAGTAGAAGTAAAAGTAAAAAAGAATTCTTGAAATTCCGGCACTTTCAAAAGACCCGGCCATGTTGACAAGTGAATTGTACTATTGAGAGAATTTTAATAAGTTAATGTTATTGAGAGGATTTTCATAAATTATATTATCGAGAAAATTTTAATAAATGATATACTAGACATGTAGCCATAATCCAAAAAGTTATATTATGCTCTATTCACATGTAGCCAAATTTGGCTAAATCCTCTTCTAGATGATTACCAATCCACCTACCTTATAAATTTATTGATGCCCCCACATTCTTGACCACAAACTAATTCTTTGACTATTTGACCATAACTTTAACTTATGACAAATAATGTCATTGAATATATATAAACAAATGTATATTAATTGAAATATCACACAATATTATACTATTTTCTAACTACATAATGTTAATCAATGTCATATGTTTAATCACATAACTCAATAAATTAATTTATATCATTACGCATTTCTTTTTTCATAATTATGTTTAATTTTCTTTATTCTTCACAATTAAATTAAATTTGGTTGTATAGCATTTAAATTTTTTAACAGAATTAATATAAAAATTCATGTGATTACTTAGTTTTTTGTTACATTCTTAGTTTCAAATTTTTATTTCCTAGAAAATAACGTATGTCTTTAATTAAAAATGGAACTATGTAATTCTGTAATATGTTAAAATATCCTTTAGTTTTATGTTTAATTTCATAATTGATCAAACCATGTCAATGTGACACATCCTCAATGAGCTTTAAAAAATAAATATATAAAAAAAAATTAAAAAAATGTGAATGCCTTTGGAATTTCCATTAGTTTTTGTGCACTTTTAATTGTTGAACATTCATTGTTTTATTTTATATATGTGAGTTGAATGAGGTCAATATGATAAACCTTCAAACGACCTTTGTTTGCGGTCCCAATGATGACTAAAGGTTCATGACCTTAGTTAAGTAGTTACAATAATGACTAGGGGAGGCTAAGTATATACAACTAAATGGCACACATGATGCTTACATATAATTAAAATTGAAACATCATCACAAAATGATGTTGGGTTTTGGCATATCATTGAGAACATCCCATCTTGGAAGCTTTGCAAATCAATCTTTATAGATATGATACACCTTTTCTAGCTTGCTTAGTGGGAAATAACAATGGTAATGTTGTTGATAGGTTTTCATTTGTTCAAAGATTGTTGAAGGACGAAAGGGTTAGCTTGTATTTCACCATGAATGGTGCTTTCTATCAAAGCTATTAATTTTCTTGCATGTGGAATCTAGCTTTTAAGTTTTGTGCAAACCATACATGAACCCCAAGATGAAAAGTAACAATATTTTTGTCAAAATGCAATAAAAAGCACAAAAAGTTGTGGAGAGGACATTTGGTGTTTTCCAATCCCAATGGGTAATAATTTAAAATCCGTGTTGGATGTGGGATATGTCCAAAACCTTTTACATCATCCTTGCTTGTGTTATAATGCACAATATGGTGATTGAAAGTAACAGACCGACCAGCTTTTGAACATGAATTGAGAGTACAAATGTGTAGAGGATGGACTTTCAATTCATACATGGGAGTTGACCAAAGAGTCAAAAATTAGAACCTTCACCATTCGCTTCCAAGCGATTTGATTCAACATTTGTGGACATGTAAAGGTTCAAATCTTCACTACCATGTAAATCATTTTCATTGTGTACCTCTAAGTTTCAATTCTAAAATTGCTATGGATTGCATTGGATTTCGAAATTTGTTCAAAGAAAATTACACACTAGGTTTCTCAAGGTTCCAAATTGCCTATGTCATAATTGTGGGTAGGACTTGCTTGAGAATTTTGTAACAAGTACTTTAATGTTTGGGGGTTTTTTTTTTTGTTGCGTCTTTCATCTCTATTGCTTGCAATGTTTGTGCATAAAATGGGGAGTTGAGGCAAATTGTCATGCATTACAAAACGGGGGAGGATCCAATTGTGACTAAAGTGTAGTATAGTAGGTGACACTAGTGCTCCCAAATTGTTGCATTACATTACCCATTGTTGTCTTGTTTGCTACATGTGGTGTCAAAATTTTAACATTTATAAATATCATTAGGGCTAACCAATCAAAACTAGTCATTTTTTATTGACCTTCTTAAACATAATTATATCATTTGCACACTTGTAAATAAAAAATTCACTACTCAAATGTTAAAAGGTTGTACTATATTTAAAATATTGTGCATATATTATGTTATATTAGTACGAAACTAATGACATATATACATGTCATAATATATTAGTATCAAACTAATGACATGTATATTATGTCATAGTAGTATCAAAATATTTGAGAAATTGAAAAGTAAGGTGCATTAAAACATTCCCAATACAAGGAAATTTCATCTTAATAAAATATCTTTTTTCCATCATTTTTTTCCAATTCACACCTTTTCATATTCGAATCTTCAAACTTTCACATGGGTTTTTTTATTCAGTCACATGTCTAAGAATATATATAACATGGTTTACCAATATCTATGACTAGAAGTGTAAAAAAAATAAAAAACTTATAGTTTGATAATTATTATAATTATAAAAATTATAGCTAGTGTAACATGTGAACTTTTCAAAATGTCATAAGTGAGTCACCTAACCATGCTTTTACCTTTAATTGCAAAATACAATATATATCACACATATTTTACCTTAAATAATCAATTAACAAATGATTAAAAAATCTCCACATAGACCCAAAAGTCCATAAAACACAAAAAGAGGAAAAAATGAAATAAAATGGGTCATGAAAGTTCTCCAATCGATAACCTCCAAAGGCAATGACATTTCAATTCAACATAAAACACTAGCATAGAAACTCTATTGTATTTAGAGGTTAGATTATTAAGCATACTTATTCATCTTCAAAAGGGGTGGGCATTTCATTTTAAAAAATGCATCACATTTTTTTTTCATTTTTTATTACAATAAGGGGTGAGCATTTCATTTTTTAAAAATGCCTCAGATTTTTTTTCATTTTTTCCTACAATACTTTGCTGAGTATCATGAGAGAAAATGATAAAATAAAATAAAATAATGTCGCCCATAATACCCTCAAAGTGAGGCATTACCAAAATAAGCAACCTTTCAACTTTGCTTTGAGCATGTGCTTCATTTGAGAGTGTCCCACTCCTTAGATGTTACTTATTCAAAGAATCCTATATGTCGCTTCACTAGAGAAAGAATTCTTATTCTTATTCTAATCTCCCCCAATACATATGTTAGACATCTCGAGATAAAAATAATGTGCCTTATCTTATGATCCTTTGACAAGGCCATATGCACTTTAGTAGTTGGTTAAATCCCCAAAAATACCATATTAAAACTCTAAAAGTGGATTATAAAACCCTTCTAATTCTTCAAAACCTCTTAATCCTTACTTAACTTTTGCAAGGTGTTTTGGAATCAAAGAGAGATTGGTGTTTTGTAAAGAAGATTGAAATGGTTTTCATGATGGTAACCAATGATTGTTTTCAAAAAGAAATTCATTTTTTGGACAAAAAACCTCAGAATTTTTTAAATTTGTAAAGGTGTTTTCCTAATGTAAAATTGACTAATCTTGCTAATTTTTTTGGAAAAACTCCCAAAAGTTTTGATATCACAATTAAAGAAAAAAAAAAACCCCTTGATGGTATCATTTACATACTCAAAGGGAAGTTGGGGGTTTGTGATAGTTGCTGAACATTGTTGCACTTAGATAAATAAATAAATAAATAAATAAATAAATATAGATGCATTTAGATGCTATTACAAATTTGTTAGTTGAACATTCTTTGGCCTAAAGCTACAATGGGTCCTACAATTGAGGGTTTTCACTTATGTCACTATGTTTTGGAATGAGGGTGTGGGGTCCATAGTTTAGGGCATTTACCAAACTATGAAGATGGAGGGTGGAAGTGGTAATGGATAGATGAAAAGGGTATTGATGAGAAGACACCAAAGAAGCACTTGAAATAAAGACTCCCTTTAATGCCTCTTTTATGGCTGCCAGAGAGAGAGAGACACCATGGAAGGATGTGTAGCTTTTCAGTTTGGTCCCACATTTTAAGGAATGTTCACCAACCTTGTGAATTGTGAGTTTATTTTTTGGGAACTTTATATGGAACATTTCCTATTTTGCCTATTGCTGGTTCTAACTTTGAACTTGCCATAATGGAAGGGTCATTCATCCATGAGTAAGGGTCATTCATCCATGAGTAAGGGGTCATTCATCCATGAGTAAGGAGTCATTCATCATCCATGAGTAAGGGTCATTCATCCATGAGTAAGGGGTCATTCATCATCCATGAGTGGAGCCATATGTTTGGTTAACAAGAGCTTTTGAGAGTTCAGTTCATTATGTGCATTTTCTAGGTGATGTCTGAAATTTTGTGTAGGGTAAATTTTGCCTCAGGGTGGGGGCATTACCAAAATAAGGGGCCTTAGGACAAGGCCATAGTCAAAAAATTTGTGTAGGTTAAAGACCCCGGGTGTGGGGGGGGGCACATTTCCAAAATATGGGGCCTAAGACGAGGTGGTAACCAACTCAAGTTTCACATTTTGGGAATGTTCATGACCATGGGCTTTACCCATTGGAAAGTATGAAGCAAAATTTATCATGAACTTAAACATATGTTTTTCACCAGTTTTAGGAGGGGAGTGTGTTCTTCCGCCTACTCCTTAAGAGCATGAGGGAGAGAGTATACCTAAAATTGTAGTGTAAATTCCTTCCTACTCTTAACAAGTGAGCAAGATCCCTCCTCTTTTATTCATGGATATAAGGTGCCCTCCGGATACACTTGGAAATTTCACTAAGGGCTCTTCCTAGTTCATGGACATAAGGTGCTCTCGAAATACACTTGGAAATGTCTCAAAGTGCTGTTCTTAGTATTTTTTAAAATTTTGATTTTGGGAAAGCAAACAATGAATTCCACAAACATGAAAGGTGTTTGTTTCAGTCTCAGTGCTTTTGGAGCTTGCATTAGGTTTGTCTTGATCAGAGCAGAAAGCAAGAGGATCCAGAGCTAGCAGCAAAGGAAATTGGGTTTTGTTGCCCTTGCCTTGGTAGGCAAGGATATTGTGTTTAGATTCATTATAGAGTATAGTAGCTTAAGGGATTTTTATAGGCCCCTAGGTAATAATAATAATAGGTCTATTTTTTTTATATGACAATTTTTGAAAGATGATATTTTGGCTCGTGTTGAAACTTGAGATTAGTTATAATAGAGTTATAATGTTTTGAAGGATTTTGGTTTCTTTTTAGAAGATTTGTTGAGGATTACATTTTTGCATGGTGAAATATTTGAGTTTCCATAATTCTTCTTCTATTGCCTTAAAGATACTTTTAAATGTAAATGGCGAAAGGCCACAGTGTGACACACCCCTTGTGAAATCACAAGGATGGCAGTAGTTGGAGTGACCACATTGAGACCCTGGGCTTCATCTATCCTTCATGCAGAAATGCAAACTAATTCTCCTTCCTTTGAAAACTTTTGCAGAAATCAAGAGTGTTCAAATAGAGTTTTACACACTCTACCATACCAGCCTAATGAAGTGCTCCAGGCCAAGTTCATGAGAGCAAAGCATATTCGAAAAACAGAAGGAATTTTTATATTTTTTCCCCCCCCCCCCCAAAATTTCTTTATAGTAAAGGTCATCTCATGTTTCAGAAAATTTGCAGAAATTGAAGACGTGAGCTGAGTGCTGATTCAACATAATTACATGTCATTCATTAATGTCGCGCCTCTTGAATGAAATTCAGTTCAAGAGATTGTGATCAGTTTTGGTTGAGTGTAGTTCCAGAAATTGGAACCTGTTTTGGTTTGAGTGAGACTCTACAGTCCAAGAAGCATGAAGCTTCCTAAAGATCACTGTAATAAGGTTCGATAGTGTATCAAACAACCTGCAAGCTTTTTGTGATTGCTGGTGTGGCAGCAAAAATTGAAAATACTTGAATTGGAACACCAATTCTCTATGAGAGTTATTCTTCCGTAGTGGCTGTTCAATTATTAAGTCCATAAAATATAGTGCCCACAATGGAGTCATCTAGAAAATTTAAATAAGATTAGAAACTGTAAAGCTCGAAATGTGAATTAGGTGGTGCAATTGAAGCTATGGATACTTCGCTCCATCCTGAGTATGGATTCCTGAAGCACCCAAGCTGTTGAGATTATGACAAAATATTTCTTCATCATAATCGGTCTTCATATCTTAAGAAAACAAGGCAACAAGTAGAAGAATACTGAGAAGTTCCACATCCCTGATCCTCTTTCTTAGCAAAGAGTGGTGCTTCTGAAGTGCGTAGGCTTTGCACTCCACAAGAGTCTGGAGTCATGAACTCTTTCAATGCATGTGTATTTCATAGAGAAACAGTCCTCTGAACCTCCATAGAGATGCCATGCTCCAAAATATAAATCCCTTTTGTCTAGCTCACAGAGGTTGGCCAGACTTTGCCACCCTTCACAATATCCATTGCTTTGTCTAGCTCACAGAGGTTGGCCAAACACTGTCACCCTTCACAATATCAATTGCTTTGTCTTAGCTGATGGAGGTGGGCCAGACTATGCCCCCCTTACCAGCTATTCAAACAAAGTGCTTCTCTTGAAGGGATTGCTGAAATCAATGGTGACTCTGCTGGCACTTTCAATTGAATTCCATTGAGATACTTCTTCAACATGTGGGTTGTTACCCAATTTCTCTTTGGAGTTGTATGTTTCAGTAGTGGCCTTTAGACTGAACACTCTCCAAGGATCCTGAGACACCTGGAATCATGATTGGATTTGGAGAATTATGCATGGACATCATTGTGGTATTTAACCCTCCATCAGTTGCATTGGCTGCAATTATAAGCATATCTCCACAATTAACAACGCAACAGAGATTGGACTTCAAGAAAAGCTCAGCACATCATTCTACAGATTCACAATTAAGAAACAAAGGAGAATTCATTAGACATCCAACTTGAACATAAGTCAATGGTAGACATGCACAAGTTTGATACAAAAGAATTGTCGCACAACTATTTGCTGCAATTTTGTTTACAATGTGGTATCTATCTTCAACTATAATCACAAAATCCTCAAAAGCCTCTCCACTGTGTTCTGAAAGGGCTGAATTGCTAGATGATAGAGTTCCCAACATTGTCGAACTTCCCCACAATTTATCCGATGCTAAATGTGGAAACATACAATTGTAAAAGTTTTGTAGTGTCAACTATACATATAAGATCTTTGGAATCAAAATCCTCCTTCTCACGTATTCCAATCATGGGAAGCAAATTACAAGCCAACCTAGAGTTGTAATATACCTGTGTGTGGTCCAAGACAGTAAGTGCAACAATGCATGTAACACAAAGGTGCCAGTTGATGAACACAATTAGGTATTTTGTTACAAAGAATGGCATCAATTTGGTGGCATCTGATGAATGGTTTTGCAAGTGTCATGATATCAATTTTACACTGAAAGCCTTGTGGGCCCAAAGGTTTGGGTTTTTCCCTTAGTCCACTCTGCCTTAAGCTAAATTAGCAAATTCAAAGTTGACTGAAATAATGGGAGAGGGGAGGTAACGGAATAATTTTATCTGGAATAGTACATGATCTACTTCCCATCATATTGAAATCTAACTGCATATGTGACTCAATAGTTTACAACCTCCAACATCTTAATTTCCAAACTGTTGAAAGTTTGGTTAAAAAGCTTGACAAGAAATTCATGTAGTTGGAAAGCTTGTCTAACAACTGCATCCACCAAGAAGCCATTGGGGAAATGAGAGGAGGATTTGCATTGAACAAACTGCATATCTAACTGCATGAAGATAGGATAGAAGAGACAGAAGGATGTGAGAGATTTTAGTCAAGGGTGCAAGATTTTTACTTAAGGCTTCTTCAATTGGCAAATCAGAAATGTCGTCATCCCCTTTCTGAAACATTCCAACACAACAAGAAGCAAAACACATTGTGAGCATCCTGGTGACTGCAAAACCTTAACTAAACCCCCTCTCTGACACATTGCAATCCTAAAACATGCAAAACACTATTATTGAGCATCCTGCTCTGGACTCTTTTGGAATTCTTTTTTCGGCATGGAATGTTGAGCTGTCCTTGTTACTATTGTATCCGTAAACCTATAGAGACCAAGTCTTCTCAAAAGTGGTTGTATTTCCGAGATATGGGATGGATGGCTTGGATCATGGTGGGACTGACTATTTTTTTTACAACATGCATATTTTAGCACTTTCAAAGACAACTTCCAAAGCCATCTTTTTCAAAAAACAGGGTTCTTCTTTTCTTCATTGTGGGGAAGAGTGACATATAAAATGTTGGATGAGGAAGAGTAAAGCTCGGTATGGACAAGTTGCCAATAGGCAAGCAAATACAAACATATACCACAGAAGTGTCCAATTTGAAGACCCATTAGACTTGTGGTGTCCCAAGCCTTTTAAGCAAAAATACAAAACCAAAAAAAAATTATTGCTACAAATAGGAAAAGGAAGGAATTATTGTTTCTTTTTTCTCTTCATTTCTTGGGTGCTTTCTTTTTATTTATAATGATGATGATGTTGATGAAAAAACCCTGCCAAAAAACAAAAAAGTCATTGAAGACAATTCAAAGGTTCTGTTGTGGATGAACTTATTGTTCATTTAGACTAAACTACTCAAATTAAAAATCAGAAGCTTCTTTGCTGAAGTTCCCATTCTTATTCGTACCATTTAGAGCACTGAATGCAGACGCATAATGTAAGAACTGAAGTCTCAAGAGTTCTTGTTTTGGTGCAAAGAATCAATCAGGTTCTCATAACATCATATGTAGGAACCAAAATCACAAGAGTTCTTGTTTTGGTGCAAGGAATCCATCAGGTTCTCCTAACATCATGTAAGAACCAAAATCACAAGAGTTCTTGTTTTGGTGCAAGGAATCAATCAGGTTCTCATAACATCATATGTAGGAACCAAAATCACAAGAGTTCTTGTTTTGGTGCAAGGAATCCATCAGGTTCTCATAACATCATCTAAGAACCACAATCACGAGCATCATTTCTCTCTCTCAGGTCTTTCTTTTTTGGTCACTGCTGCTGCCTTCTCTTTGCCAGTATCAGAAGAAGAAGAAGCTTCTTTTGGTTTTTAGGAAGGTCTTGGTGCTTGCGAAAATTTGGAGAAATTATTACTGTTTTCTTTAAAGATAGTCATGGTTTAAAGTTTTCATCTAAATTAGGTTGTTGTGAAATGTCGTCACCGAGTTTTAATCTCAACTTTGTCTTGTGAATTCCTGCATCTTTTCTAAAGGGTTTATCATGAGCGGTTGGTTACGAAGAAGAAGATGGGTGAGTAGGGACCTTGTAAACGAAGTGAATGGAGTCTAAGAGAGACAGAGAGCGAGGCGCATTTGAAATAAAGTTCCAAGTGTTTTTGTGAGGAAAGAAGATCATCCCGTCGTCAGTATCCCTATCAGCACCCCTTCAGCAACTACCTAGCTGTGCCGCTGGAAGAATGCCAGAAGTGATTGAGCCAAGAGTTCTTGTGGGATTGCATTTGGGTACCACTTACTCCTCCTTTGACTACTCGGACGAACTCTCCCGCTCCTCCATCTTCACACGCTATGACTGGCCGGATGAAGAGTTGATGCGTATCGCAGCCCCCACGGCCATCTACTACAAACCAGAGGTTGGCAAAGCTAATGGTGATCTTTGCTTCAGTAGTTGGGGATACAAGGCCTGGGCGGAATTTGAGAAGGATCTGGCAGAAATGCGGAACCTGCGGGACCAAGCTGCAACTAATGTGAATGTTCTGTCCTCACGCGACATGCCTGTAGTGGGATTCTATGTTACGCCGTTGAGGCACCATCTTTCGAGCAGCGATGTGGGGCCTTCGTCTGCAGCAGATCGTCCCCCGGGCCTGACTCTGAACCGCGTCATCTCCGACTACTTGCGAGCGATGGGGAACTTCATCCTGCGACATCTCCAGCTCCATGTCAAGTCGGACTTGTCGATGCAGGATGTGGAGTGGTGTGTGACAGTTCCTTCGATCTGGAGTCAGAATCCACGGCAGCAGATGAAATCATGCATGG
>Ga0116227_10014175_pt1 | contig 12242 bp, 13 predicted proteins | sample S1TSphgellanicum_FD_89693 | JGI IMG/M metagenome (GOLD analysis project Ga0116227, IMG submission 89693) | Host-associated microbial communities from peat moss isolated from Minnesota, USA - S1T2_Fb - Sphagnum magellanicum MG | ecosystem: Host-associated > Plants > Peat moss > Unclassified... | reverse complement strand
CCCGGATTTCTCACAAAGATTTAAACGACTTACCCAAAATGTTTATGTCACTTAGACTTGAGATAAAATACCCCCTCAACGGACTGTCATGATTGACACTGCGTCTAAAACGCTCAAACTATAAGCGGGATTTAGGTTTTGGTAATAGCGTAGTGATCGCTTGTGAGAAATGCGGGTATAGGTCTTATTGACAATACTGAGATTCATTGAGATGCCCCTGATCGCTTATAATAGGGTGTCAGCAACCCCACTCGCTGATTTCTTGAAGCAAGGTTTCCAAAAGTATCGCGAGGTTAGATGACAACAACCCTGCTAAACAATCGCTATCAAGTTATCCAGGTACTAAGTGCTGGTGGGTTTGGTGAAACCTTCTTGGCAGAAGATACCTATATGCCTTCTCGCCGTCGCTGTGTGATTAAGCAACTTAAACCGATCACAAATGACCCGCAAACCTACAAAATAATTCAACAACGGTTTGAACGGGAAGCAGCAACCTTGGAATATCTGGGCGAAGCTAGCGACCAAATTCCCAAACTTTACGCCTACTTTTCTGAGAACGGACAGTTTTACCTCGTCCAAGAATGGATTCACGGTCCAACTCTCACACAGATAATCAAAGCCAAAGGTTCACTCAGCGAAACTGCTGTGAGAGAAATTTTATTGAGCCTGTTGTCGGTCTTAGATTATGTCCATAGTAAAGGTATCATCCACCGGGATATTAAGCCTGATAATATCCTTCTGCGCCACCCCCCTGCCTCCAACACCTTCCCTAATCAAGGAGGGGTTGTGGGGAGTCAGCCAATTTTGATTGATTTTGGTGCAGTGAAAGAAACTATACGTTCAGTAGTGAATACTCCTGGATACCTCACGAAATCGCTCGTGATTGGTACGCCAGGGTATATGTCAAGTGAGCAAGCTGTGGGACGACCGATTTACGCTAGTGACATCTACAGTCTAGGCTTGACAGCAATTTATCTGTTGACTGGCAAACACCCACACGAACTACAAACCGATCTTCAAACTGGGGAGATACTCTGGCAGCATCAGGCCTCTGGAGTGTCCCCGAATTTGGTCATAATACTCAATCAGGCAATTAAACCCCATGCTAGCGATCGCTACACTACTGCTAGCAAAATGCTATATGCCTTGCAGTCTGCTGGTTCTACTATGCCTCCCACATCCATGGCTACAACTCAACCCACAGTAGCCCTGTCTCCCGTCATTGGTCAGTCGCAAGGGCAACATCAGCAATTATCTTCTCATTCAAACACTCCTATTATCCCTGCGTCTTCCACTTCAGGAAACTGGCAAAAGCCGATTTGGATTGTTAGTAGTTTAGTTGTGGGGGCCTTGATTGGCGCAGTCGCGATCGCCAGTATGAATCGTCAGCCAGTATCGGAAGCGCCCATTGACGCATCGCCCACACCCACGTCACCCCCTGCAGAATCTAACACGACAAACTCAGTCCCTTCACTAGAGTCCCCGACTCCGACTTTTACACCTACTAAAAAGCCCCGTGCCTCGCGACGTTTACGAACCAGAATTGTACCTACCTTGATACCACAGGAGAAAGGAACGCCGACACCTTTCCCAACTCCTGTTGTATCAGATCCACAGCTAGAAAACGAGCCAGTAAATTCAGCAACTCCCACATCCCCAGCAGAATCAACCCCACTACCAGAACAAGATCACAAGACGTTTCCAGCAGAATCAACCCCACCACCAGAGCAAGATCACGAGACGCTTCCAGCAGAATCAACCCCACCACCAGAACAAGATCATAAGACGCTTACGGCTCCAACACTAGAGACATCACCAACACCACATAACGAGAACACACCCCCTAGTAACCCCTCAGCTAGCACTACCAGCAAACAAGATGTTCCAGGATTTCCTACAGGTACAACAAGAAGTACTGTCGAAAAAGCCATCGGCAAGCCAACCAAAGATTTAAGAGGTGTTTGGGGTAATACTCGAGCTGTGAGCTATAAATTGGTGCCAAATCAGATCGACCTTGGCTACTTATTTGATCGTCATTCTGGAGAACTGCGTCAAACTGAGGTAGCTTTTGCCCAATCTGTAGATCCTCGCGTAATGCAGACAACCTTGGAGAGAATGTTAGGTGGTGAAGCTGCTGAACAAATTAAGCAAGGACTGCAACGAGTGCAACAGCGTCAGTTAGATAATTTCCGTTTTACTCAAGGCTCATTAAAGGGTCAAATCGTGCGTCAGGATTGTGATTTTATTTACATTAGCATATGGAATAAGGACTTACATGATTTTGTAAGTCCTTCTGAAGACAGGAAGTGTTGAAAAAAAGGCAGGGGGGCAGGGGGGATTCCATCCCATCTGAACGAAAACCACGCTTGTGAAGTGGGGGACTCAGACCCATGTTGCGCTCCACACCAGGAGCCAAGGGTCATTCCACTCTGCCCCCTGCCCATCCCTATGGGATGGGATTTTAACTATTTCACAGATGCTTTTGCGCCAGCCGCTTCGAGCTGCTTCTTGGCATCTTCAGCTGCATCCTTGGCAATAGCTTCCTTAACTGGCTTTGGCGCAGCTTCCACCAAGTCTTTCGCTTCCTTAAGACCCAAACCGGTCAACTCCCGCACCACTTTAAGGATGGCAATCTTCTTATCAGCTGGGACTTCTTCCAAAACTACGTTAAACTCAGTTTGCTCTTCTACTGGTTCAGGTGCAACAGGTACGCCGCCACCAGGAATAAGACCAGGCATCATCATCATGCCACCACCTGCGGAAGCGGAAGCATCAACTCCAAAAGCCTCTTCAATTTGCTTGACTAATTCAGACGCTTCCAGCAAGCTCAGAACTTTCAACTGTTCCAAAATTTCGTCAGTTTTTGCAGACATGGATATACTCCTAAATTTGTTGTTTGTTGTTTGTTGTTTGTTGTTTGTTGTACTTTTTGACAATCAACAAAAACTTATGCGGCTTGAGAGTCTTCCGGCTCGGATACTTGAGAGTCTTCCTTCTCGGATACGGCTTTGATAGCGCGTACCAAGGACCCAGGTACTTCTTTGATGCCCACAGCCAGTTTCGTTGGCACAGCATTGAGTCCCACAGCCAGTTTGGTAGGAACCGCTTTGAGTGCTCCAGCCAGGCGGGCCATGAGTTCTTCTTTTGAAGGCAGCTCAGTCAATGCCTTGACATCGTCTTCAGTTAAAGCCTGTCCGTCGAATACAGCACCGCGAAGTTCAGTTTTCTTGGTAACTTTTTGGAATTCCTGGTAAGTCTTAATTGCGGCCTTCATATCTTCCTGAACAAGCAGGAAAACAGAGGAACCTTTAAGGAACTCCGTCATTGGCTGCCACCTGGTATCGCCGTCAACGGCAATTTGCATCAGCGTATTCTTCGCTTTTTTGCAAACGGTACCAGTTGGACGCATTCGCCGCCGCAAATCGCTAATTTCAGCAACAGACAATCCTTGATAGTCAATGACAAGCGCCAGTTGAGACTGACTCAAAATTTCTTTGAGTTCAGCAACAATCTCTTTCTTTTCTTCTAGCGTTTTACTCATCTTGTTTCACCTCCTTTTTTGTTAGTTGTTAGTTGTTAGTTGTTGGTTGTTCTCCAAGCTACCAACCACTAACAACAAAAACAATAAACCCCGGCTAAGATAGCCAGGGTTTACCAGTAATACTCCCAATGCCGCAATAACTTAACCACTGCTGGTGGAAATTTAGGCAATTTGGGCGCAAACCTAGGCAGGATATTAAGCCAATGGCACCTGCTGTCTCCGGCTGTTGCTTATTTAATTCGGGGAGTGGGGAATTTCACCACTCCCTACTCCCCATTAAGCTGCTTCATTCTGTTTCAAATCGCGTAAGGCGTTGATATCAACCCTAATCGATGGTCCCATTGTGGCAGAAACGTACACTGTGCGCCAGTAACGACCTTTTGCTCCAGAAGGACGGTTACGGTCAATCGTTTCTTGCAAAGCCTTCAAATTTACTAGTAAATCTTCTGGCGAGAATAATGCCTTACCAAACATAACATGGACAATGCCAGTACGATCTGCTCGGAATTCTAATTTACCAGCTTTGAATTCTGCGATCGCACCTGCGAGGTCAAATGTCACTGTTCCACCCTTTGGTGATGGCATCAAACCACGGGGACCTAACAACTTACCAAGCTTAGCCACCAGTGGCATCACATCTGGTGTGGCGATCAGCTTATCAAAGTCCATCCTGCCTTTTTGAATTTCATCGATCAGCTCTTCTGATCCAGCTATATCAGCACCAGCATTTGTTGCTTCTGTGACCTTTTCACCTCGGGCAATAACTGCTACCCGAATTGTTTGTCCTGTACCTTTGGGCAGCACTACCGTTGTTCGCAACTGCTGGTCAGTGTACTTCGGGTCTATTCCCAATCGGATATGGGCTTCAGCCGCTTCCTGAAACTTTGCTGTTGCTGTCTCTTTCAAAAGGGCTAATGCCTCTATAGGCTGATAGTCCTTGTCTTCAACTTTTGCTTGCAGCGCCTGCATTCGGCGCGATGTTTTTCTCACCATTTTTCTCTCCTGGGGTTAATTACGAAGCCTTGCCTCTCCCCCTACTAGGTTTGCGAGTTAGGAGTTAGTCTTTAATTGTAACGCCCATGTTTCTGGCAGTGCCCTCGATAATTTTCATTGCCGCATCGATATCGTTGGCATTGAGATCAGGCATTTTAGTTTGGGCAATTTCCTGCAATTGCGCTCTTGTTAGAGTTCCAACCTTCTTTTTGTTCGGTTCGTTAGAGCCTTTGTCAATTTTTGCTGCTTTGCTAATTAGCACAGATGCCGGTGGAGTCTTGAGAACAAACGTAAAACTCCGGTCTTCATAGACTGAAATTTCTACGGGAATCACCATGCCAGCTTGATCTGCTGTTTTAGCGTTATACTCCTTGCAGAACATCATGATATTGACGCCATGCTGACCTAAAGCTGGTCCCACTGGCGGTGCTGGGTTAGCTTTCCCTGCATTGAGGGCCAGTTTAATGACCGCCGTAACTTTCTTCGCCATTAGTATTCTTAGCTCTGTTTTTCAACCTGATTAAATTCCAATTCTACTGGTGTATCTCGTCCAAAAATCGAAAGCAATGCTTTTAGCTTACTCCGTTCAGGACTGACTTCAATCACCTCACCTTCAAAGTCTTTAAATGGACCAGAAAGCACGATGATCTTATCACCTGCAGCCATGTCAATTTTGAGAATTGGCTCTTGCTCGCTGGTCTGTTTGAAGATTCTCTCTACTTCTGTACTAGAAAGCGGTACGGGTTTGACATGACCTCGACCTCTTCCAGTACCACGCCTTTGTTCGGCTCCCACAAAATTGATCACATGGGACGTGTTTCGTACCACCTGCCATGTATCGTCATCCAGCATCATCCGAACTAGCACATAGCCAGGGAATACTTTCTCTTCTGTGTGCTGGCGGCTACCATCCTTACGGATTTTCACTGCTGGCGTATGTGGAATTTCCACTTGGATGATTTTATCAGCTACATCAAATGTTTGGATGCGCTGCTCCAAGTTTGTTTTAACACGCTTTTCACAGCCAGAGGCTACTTGGACTGCATACCAGCGAGCCTCTTGCGAAGCATTCGCCCCTGTTTCTGCGTTTTCCTCCAACTGTAGCGCAAAATTGCGTTCTTCGTCTGTTGCAGAAGTCATTAAAACACCCTATCTGCTGCCCAAATAAAGAATTTATCAACTAAAAATATTAGAAATGCGGAGAGTGTCACCATTAACAAAACAGCTGCTGACTCACTCACCAACTGTTTTCGACTAGGCCAAACAACTTTGTCGAACTCTTCTCTAATTCCCTGATAAAAGTTCGCAATACTGAACCCATTGGCGCCTTCTGCTGGCATTTCTGCTTCGTTTTTTTTGGCCACGGTCGCTTACCTCCCCCGGTTATTTATACAGTTATTACATGCTCATTTCTCTGTTTGGTTGTGACAGTCAAGGCTCAAACGCACTCGCTTGAAGCAACAAGGTGCGAACATAAAAAAATAGCCCAAAATCTTCAGTACTCTCTAGCATTATAGCAGATTTTGTACTTATTTCGGGCTGGATTTTTTTGCTGATAGCGCGCCCTGGAGGACTTGAACCCCCGACATCAGGTTTTGGAGACCTGCGTTCTACCAACTGAACTAAGAGCGCACAAACTGCGTCTGATTCAGCGACTGCGTTGAACTTTTTCAAGTGTAACGCAATTTTCTGATTTTTGTCTATTGTACTAGATTTTAGTTAAGGAATAGACACTCCCAGCTTTTTTAGAGGCGGAAATCCTCAGAACCTTCCGTTGATAGTCACCGAATTGGTTTTCCCGACACACCGTTCGCCCCGAAGGAAAGAAGTGATTAAGATTTTAATCACATTCAATCTCAAGGGTTTTCTGCATCTTGCTTATAAAGCGCGATCAAAGCGTTGCTTGATTCGAGTAGCCTTACCAACCCGACCACGCAAGTAGTAAAGTTTAGCACGCCTTACTTTACCACGACGTAACACTTTGATATTGTCAATTCGAGGAGAATGCAAGAGAAACACCCGCTCGACGCCAACGCCTTGAAATACACGTCTGACTGTAATAGTTTCATTGATACCGCCATTGCGCCTAGAAATGACTACTCCTTCATAGGGTTGTACGCGGTATTTGTCGCCTTCTTTAATTTTGACTCCGACTCTCACTGTGTCGCCCACATATATATCGGGCAGATTTGATTTTAGGTGTTCCGCTTCAATGGAGCGGATGATCTCTTGAGCGTTCATAGTTTACAAAAAACTCACAATCAATTATAATAACTCAAAAATTACTTTTATAGTCTAAAACATTTTAAACTAATCATTGATTCGGGACGACGGCATTGGCTTGAGAAGCATGTAGCATTAAAACTTAGCCACAAGTTTTTGATTTATGAAATTTAGCGTCGTCATCACGACTTACAACCGCGTAACGTTGCTACGACGATCCCTTAACTCTGCCCTGAACCAGACGCTTGCCTGTGAGGTAGTTATTGCTGATGATTGCTCATCTGATGGCACGCAAGATTATGTAACAGACTTAATGACGTCGTTTCACGCAGTCGGAGAATGTCGCCTTGTTTACCATCGCAATGAGATGAACCTTGGTCATGCCGCAACGGTAAATGCTGGAGTTTCTAAAGCCAGCGGAGACTGGATTAAGTTTTTGGATGATGATGACTACTTAGCTTTGAATTGTCTGGAGGAGATGGCAAAGGCGATCTCACTGCGAAAAGAAGCTGTTATCTGCTCTAGCGTTGCGGCTCAGGTGGACGATCAAGAAGTTGAACTTAGTCGCACACCTCAAGTCGGTCCGGGTTCGGCTTTTTACATTCCGCAAGCAGATATTCACTACGGTATGCTACTAGAGCTTCTTCCTTTAGGCACTCCTGTTCAGGTAGCTTGCCGCCGCGACGCTTTCTTAAAAACTGGTGGTTGGGACTCTAAGTTTGATGCCAACTGCGATGATATAGATTCTTGGATTCGGATTGCCCAGTTTGGCGATGCCATTTTCCTGAATCAATGCCTTGTCTACCGCACTATCTGGCTCGGTGCATATAATCAAAAGTTTTCTTTACAAAAACGGTTGGATACGAATCTCCTGATCAAGGAAAAGATTTACGCCTTAATTGATCATGAGCATTACTCGAACATTCCAGCCCTTGAGGATATTAAGAATTACCTGAAACTGCATTGGATTTTGGTAGCCCTCAAGCAAAGACAAATTGAGAGTTTTCTGAATATGGCAGATTCGGCTGTGCTGTCTTTGAATGCTTGGCGGCTTTTACTGAATGCTGTTCTATCACGCCGATTTAATCGCCACAATTTCAATATTCGGAAATTTGTGTTAATTAATTAAGTCTTAAATTTCCTGATTAGACTTTACAAAAAGACAGTTATATTAGCTACTTATTTATGTTTTTAGGGCTGCTAGAGTAGCACACAAGAAATGTAATGACTCCTTACATCTGTCCACAGATGGATTTTTGTGATGCATTACAAAAAATATGACTTATGTCACAGGTAGATTTGGGAATAAAGTGTGATGGACATTTTGATAGGGCTTTATACAATAGTGAAATAGCCCTTATAACCAGAATACTACAAAGTCGAGAATGTGACAGAAATTCTCTGTGTTTCTAAATGCCAAAATCCAGACGGTACATCTACAACCATCTTGATTTTTGACCCTTCATCTTGAAATAAGATTATGCGGATAATTCATATCTTGAACCATATTCAAGAAATTGGTAACGGGATTGTAAATGTAGCTGTTGATAACGCTTGTCTACAAGCAAAAACGGGTCATGAGGTAGCGGTAGTTTCTGGTGGTGGCGAATACGAGGCAATGCTCGAGCTTTCCGGTGTTAAGCATTACCAACTCGATCAGACAAGAAAGCCGATAAGTATGATTAAAGCGGCTGTGCGTTATCGGGCGATTGTGAAAGAGTTTCAGCCGGATATCGTTCATGCCCATATGATGACAGGAGTGGTACTAGCAAGCTTTTTAAGAGCTGGTCATAAGTATGCTTTAGTGTCTACAGTACATAACGAATTTCAACGTTCAAGCGTGCTTATGGGTTTAGCTGAACGGGTAATTGCCGTTAGTAAGGCTGTGCAAAAGTCTATGGTGCTGCGTGGTATCCCAGAAAACAAGTTGCGGGTCGTGTGCAACGGGACTTTGGACAGTCCCCGTACCCGTAAACTTCAGGAGTATCAACCTTTACCTCTACAGCAGCCTGCGATCGCTACCGTAGCTGGGATGTATAAACGTAAGGGGATTGCTGAGTTAATCAATGCCTTTGAACAAATCTCCAATTTATTTCCCCAAGCTCATCTTTATATAGTAGGAAATGGTCCTGAGCGTTTGCTGTTTGAAGCACAAGCAAAAGCAACTTCAGTCGCTGATCGCATTCATTTTGAAGGCTTCCAGCCTGAACCACAACGTTACCTACTCTCTTGTGACATATTTGTGCTTGCTTCCCACCATGACCCTTGTCCACTCGTACTTTCAGAAGCGCGGGAAGCAGGTTGCGCTATTATTGCCACTCAGGTAGACGGTATTCCTGAAGCATTGGACGATGGGCAAGCTGGTCTTTTAGTACAAGCAAAAGATACTCATGCCTTAGCGAAGGCATTGGTGCAATTGCTGGGAAATTCAGATATGTTGCAAGAGTGGAAACAAAGGGCACATCGCAACTTAGAATGGCTCAATGTTGCCCGCGTTAATCAGGAAACACTGGCAGTGTATGATGAGTTAGCCAATTCTCACACAAATAATATTGATTGGGCTGCACGGAAACAGAACCCAGTGTGGAAAAGCACAGAGCAATCATCAGTTTCTTGAGCGATGGTATTAAAACTTAATAAAGTTTTTACTGGTAACATTCCCAATCAGAAAATTGCGGTGCTTTAATGGGAATAGCTTCGAGATGACAGATTGAAAGATATCAATCTGCTGACTTTTAGCGGTTAATTAACCAACGCAGCTTGCGATCACGCACCACTTCTTAGGAGCAAGCACTCAATGGCAGAAGACCTTGATCCAAGCTTAGAGGTAGACGTTTTAGCCGCCGCTCTCCGGATGGATCACCAAGAATCAGGCGACCTATTGGAATTTTTGGCAAAAAAGCTAGAGCAGTCTTTACCCCAAAACACAACTGTTACCCGCAGTGGCTGGTTTCTCGCCAAAGACCATCCTGTTCAGGAAATAACGGTGCGCTTTGACAATTATCACTATCAAATCGTCCGAGAGCGACACAATTCACTGACCGCCAAAGTGATGAAACTGGTACGGGGAGTTGTGCTGAAAACAACTGAAATTCCAGTTGAGCAGTGGACTGAGGAGATTGCCCAACAGCTAGCCCAGTTAGCGAGTCAAAGCGCTCAAACTCGCAGTGCTTTGAATAAGTTTGTTATTGGTGGAGGCTGAACCGATGCCTTGGTGGGGAGAATCAGAGAACCAAAAGCAGCAGCGGGAAGCCCAAGAGGCAACCCAGAGAGCTTTAGAACAAGGACGAATTCCCGAAAATGCTCGGCATCGCCTAGAGATGCAAAAAAAAACCAATCCCCGGTTTTTTACCAGCGACCTGACCTGTAACGAGTATCTGCTGACCCGTGAAGCAGGTTACGAGCCCATTGGCTTGGTCATGGGAACTGCTTTTTACAAAGTCAGCTTTTGGGGTTACTTCAGGAACTACCAAAGTTTTACAGGAGAACTCTCCGCCCTGAGTCAAGCTCAGTTGGCTGCACGCGAGATGGCGATCGCTCGCCTTCAGCAAGAAGCAGCTATCCTAGGCGCTCATGGCGTCATTGGTGTACGCCTCAAAATGGGTGGTTATGACTGGAGTTCTCGAACGATTGAGTTTACAGCAGTGGGAACTGCCATTCGGATTCGCGATCGCCAAAGCGCTTCTCAACCCTTCACCAGCGACCTCAGCGGACAAGAGTTCTGGCAGTTGCATCAAGCAGGCTACTATCCTAGAGGATTGGTCTTTGGTATTTGCTCTTACTATATCCACACCGATTGGAATACCCAAAATATGACAAGGGGTGGATTTTTTGGCAGGGGCAGTGGTCAGAATCAGGAGGTAACTCAATACACTCAAGGCTTTCAGCTAGCCCGTCACCTAGCAATGAGTCGCTTAAAAGAAGATATCTACAAGCATCAGGCTGAGGGTGCGGTAGGAATGCACATTGATATGGGTGTAGAAGATATTGAGTACGAAACAAACAAAACTACCTATCATGATTTGCTAGCTCACTTTGTGGCAGTGGGAACCTCGATAGTACATGAGCCCCAGCCAGTTGAAACCTCAAGGAAACCACCGTTGCTGTACTACGACCTCTCAACGGGTCAGTCCACTTCAATTCTTTAATCCACACATCCACACATCCAAAATCCAAAATCGCCATGACCTCCAACCAACCCCTGCCTGCTGACCTACCTGTTCATGCCCGTGAGCGTTTACAGGCAATGCGCGGCAAAGATGAGCAGCATCGCCTGTTTACTAGTGACCTATCGGTCAACGAGTTCTTACTGGTCAAGGAGGCGGGCTTTGACCCTGTGGGAATGGTGGTCGGTTGTTCTATGTATCACATTGGCTATCAGTGGGCTGGGGTTAACCAAAATACGGAAATGACGGTGCTATCCCAGGCAATGTACCACGCTCGCGAACTAGCAATGAGCAGGATGGAAGAGGAAGCAAATGCTCTAGATGCCGATGGAATTGTGGGAGTGCGTCTTACTGCCAAGCATATGGAGTGGGAGCCGAATCTCGCTGAGTTTGTGGCGATTGGTACGGCGGTGCGTGCTCGTAACCGAGAGATTTCCTATCGCACATTGGATCACAAGCCGTTCACGAGTGACCTATCTGGCCAGGATTTCTGGACGCTGCTGCGGGCTGGCTACCGACCAGTTGGCATGGTGATGGGTAACTGTGTTTACCACGTGGCTTACCAGGGAATGGGTCAGTGGTTCAAAAATATCGGCAAGAACGTGGAAATGACAAATTTTACTCAGGCACTTTACGATGCCCGTGAATTAGCAATGGAACGGATGCAGACTGAGGCATCTCACCTCAAGGCAGAGGGGATTGTGGGTGTACAACTCCATGAGGGTAGATACTCTTGGAGTTCTCATGTCATTGAATTTTTCACAGTAGGTACTGCGGTCATCCCAATTCGGGCTGACCACCACATTCCTGCGCCTCAGATCATGCTGTCGGTCAATGACTGAGCGAAGAGGCAGGGAGCAGGGAGCAGGGAGCAGGGAGCAGGGAGCAGGGGGCAGGGAAATCCCCGTCATTAAAAGATGCTGTTGGCAAATTGATGAGGGGTCACACCCCTCTAACTTCTCGTTCCCATGCTGAGCATGGGAATGAGCTCCCAAGAGGCAGAGCCTCAACGTCTGCATTCCTAGCCTCAGGCTAGGAACGAGTTAATGAGGGGTCAGACCCATCAGGGATTGACCCATAGCATCATGAATTTAGGGGCTTGTACCTTTTTTATTTCCCCCTGCTCCCCTGCTCCCCCGCTCCCCCGCTCCTTATTCCCTGCTCACTCTTAATCCTGAATTCTTGTTCGGGAACCTTTCTCGTTTTCACACTGAGCATTTGACACTCCCATGCCTAAAGGCGATAGCTCACGGAGTGCGAGTACTCGAGCGTCTGGGATTCTTTAAGAGGTTCTGCCGTATCTCCTAAATATCCAACTG
>Ga0116227_10014174_pt1 | contig 12242 bp, 10 predicted proteins | sample S1TSphgellanicum_FD_89693 | JGI IMG/M metagenome (GOLD analysis project Ga0116227, IMG submission 89693) | Host-associated microbial communities from peat moss isolated from Minnesota, USA - S1T2_Fb - Sphagnum magellanicum MG | ecosystem: Host-associated > Plants > Peat moss > Unclassified... | reverse complement strand
GATTACTTTTAAGTTATTGTGTTTAGGATAAAATAATTTATAATAACATAAAGTAGAATGACCTTGAATAATTTAAAGTATAACTTGAAATAACATATATTAATTTAAAATAAAATAACCTAAAGTATAACCTAATACTAGTTGAATAATTTAATTTAAAATAATTTAAAAGCTTATAATAAAATAGTTAAAATAATTTAGGGTAAAATAAGTTATAATAACATAAAATATAAGTTAAAATAACTAAAATAACTTAAAATAATATAGGGTATATCATAAACTAACATAGATAGAATTTTTTTTAAACATAGAACTAAACCTATTTGTTATAGTAAATTGTAATAGTGAATTATGTTAACTAATAATGAAACATGATGTCTACATAGTGATATTATAGTGAAATAACTTTCACTAGATGAAATCAATAAAATGCAATGAAGTTATTTCACTTTTAAAGTCCCATAGTGATTTAAGCTAATAAATTACACCCCACTTTGGTAATAGTGTTAACTTCAACTCAAATAGGCATATGTTTTGTGGTGTACTTGGGGTTAATGCTAGGGCTTGTAATCTTTAAGATGAGTTACTAAACCTTAGGAAGATAACAAATATTGTCAACATGTTAACATTTAAAACTCCCCATGACATTCAAATCTTCAATGGTTTAACCTAATTTTACCATTGGTTTATCAAAAAAATTGTTTTCATTATAACACCCATTACAAAGCTCATGTGTAAGGAGTAGCCATTTAATTGCAATGCAGATTATGAGGCAACATGGTAGTTGATTAAGTATTGGCATGTGGAAACCCCTATCTTAATTGCCCCCCATTGGGAGCTAGAATTTCATGTTCACATTGATGCATATAACTTAACAATTGGGGCAATGTTAGTTTAGAACCTTACTAGCAAGTGTAACTAATTGATATCTTGTGCATCAAGGCTACTCAACTAGGCCAAGAAAAACTCCACCACCATGGAAAAATAATCTTTGGCCATGGTTTATGCCTTACACAAATTCAAGAATTTCTTAATGGGCAATAAATTTTTCTTTTCATGGATCACATGGCCTTGGTTTATTTTGTTGATAAACCCAAAGTTTTAACCATATTACACGTTGGTTACTACTCTTTCTTTAATATAACTTTACCATAATGTCCAAACTAGGTAAGACATGTGCAATAACAAATGGCCTTTCATGATGACCTTACCTAGCTAAGCCTATTGGAGTTCATAATCAAACTTCATGTGTGTTTTTTGTAATACAACCCAACTAAATGTAGGAGGTGTATAGCTACTTGACTATTGGAACCTTTCTTGCATGGTACAAGAAAAAATTGGCATTAACTTAAACATTAAAGTTCATTGTAGTACATGTTCAACTATACCTAGTTGGGTAGGATCACGTTTTGTGGTGTTGTTTAACCACAACAAAGATCCCTACTATCCTTCATGAATTGCATACTAAAGTTTTTGGTGGTCATTTTTCAAGAGACATTGTCATTAAACAAATATTGGATGCCAAGTATTGGTGGCCTACTATATTTTGAAATACTTGATCATACCATCAAAGCTATGACCATTGTTAGAAAATTAGGAACCTCACATACACCAATATGGCAAAGTTGGTGACTTCTTTGCTAATCAAGCATGTTAAGGCCACTCAATGAAACCTTGGAAATAGGAGCAAAAAATGAACATTTTAGTTCTACAACATTAAGTGACAAATAGTCACAAAAAGTTTATGAAATTGGTAGTTAAATAGATTGTAGGTTTCTGTCATGCAAAAACTTCAAACTTGCAAAAAAAATACACAATTTCAATAAGGAAATACAAAAGCATCCAAGAGGGTGTTTGCATGTTACAATGTACACACTTTGTTTGAAAATTGAAACTACATATAGTATCAAAAATAGCAACATGTAAGATTTCATTCATTTTGAATTACTCTAAATATCACATATGAATGATTTGGTCTTCAAAATTTTTAAAAGTCACAAGAATCATGAATATGAAATTGAATTTTAATTGTGCATTTGTGCAAATGTACACCAATAATTTAATAAAGGTTTTTTAAAAGCCTTTATTTGACAACAAAATTTCATTTTTTAAAAAATTCAAAACTTCATATTATTTTTTCAAATGATTAAGAAAACATTTACCCCAAGTAAATCTTCAATGGAAGAACATTTTTCAACCTAAAAAAATCATAATCATCAACATTATCATACCATAATGTACTAATGAACATTTTAAAATCATTTGATCTAAATTCCATGACCTGAAGAAGAATTGAAAATTTTGATGGGGAATTTTTTTTTTGATGGGTTCTTCTTTGTATGCATAAAATTTCATGGAAAAATTATCATTAAATGTAGTACTTCTTAAGCCTTTTGTTGGAATAACAAAGATGTTTTAATGCTTTGCAAATGAAAATATATTTTGTTGGACTAATATATCATTGATACGTGTATTGATTTCACAACATAATGCAAAGTTTGGGACATAAACCACCATCATTACAAAAATTTAGTGAAAATTATTTTCCAAATTTCCATCATGATCCATGAAACTTGGAAAGGTATTGAAAATTGTCAAATTGTGATAGTTTTTTATGTAGGTTGTAACATGCAAACCCCCAAGAAGAAATCCATAATGTTTTAAAAGAGTTATTTTGCTTTAGAGCATAATCAAAAAATCATTACAAAAAATACTACATTCCCTTTCCTAGGTTACCCCATGGGAACCTCCTTTGAAGTGGTGAAAAAATGGTGGATAACCCAAAAAATTAGGGGAATCCCCAAAAAATATCTTAAACTACAATATAACTAAGACATCATCGTCTTACCTTCCTAATTAAAGTCTAAGTAATTTTCAATTTAAAAAATAACCCTCTAGTTGTTTCAATAATCCATTTCAGTAAAAAGGTTTTGGTAAATAATTTTGGTAACATTTTTCAACAAAGAGATTTCAATACTCAGATTTCAATAAGAAAATTACACTACAAGTTCCTATTGAAGACTCTTGCTATTAATAAAACCTTTCATGAAATGGGGCTTAAACTTTATTAGGCCCATTAAATTAGTAGGTAGGTCTACTAATAACAAGTGCATTTTAATTGCCACTAACTACATCACCAAATGGGTCAAAGCCAAAGCTTGACGAATTGGCACAACTATGATAACATCTAGGTTTATTTATGAATAAATTCTCACTAGGTTTGGATGCCCACTTACCATAATCTTAAACCAAGGTGTTCACTTCATCAACAATGCCATTGCTTACCTTATTGAACATTTCTTATTGTGACACACAAGCTCAACCATGCACTACCACCATGGTAATGGTTAGGTAGAATCCACAAACAAGGTCATCAACACATTGTTGACCAAATTGGTCAATGATCAATAACATAACAACTAGTATGAACATCTCCACATTATCTTATTCTCTTATCATATTGCTTACAAATTAGTTATCATTCCAATTGGTGCATAGCTTCCTATTTATACCAAGTATATTCTACCTACCACTATAGTAGAGTAGGATTATGAACCCAAAAGGATATAGATTGCATGAATGGCTAAATTATAGCTACTAAATGAATAGAAGCTTCAAGCCTTTGATGATATTGGCATGCACCAATGGACTTGTGATGCCTAGACACATACTTACCATAAGGAGAAATCCTTTTTGATTGGTGACTACATATTGTGGCCATAAAGAACATATTTGATATAAATATATATTCAATGCACTTGGAAATCCCATTTGGTTCTTTGAAAACGATAGTGCATTTTTCATACACATCAATATTGGGATTATTGTCCCCAACATAAATTTTGTCATGCAAAGCATATTCCTCAAAGGTTGAAAACACCTCCTTCCAAAAGGTGAGATGTTGTGAAGCTCTATAATCAATAAACCAAGTATTTTTATAAATTGCCAAGATAGACAAATAGTCATAAATAGAATTCAATCTTGCCTCCTATAGCCTCATGTGAAGAACCTTTGAACTTGTTCTTGCAAGTGCTTCTTGTGACATTTTTTGGCAAAATGACCTTTATTGCCATTGTAATAAACTCCTTTCTTTGGCTTTTCATTATTAAACTTCCTAGAAACATTTTAATAATTAACGCTTATTATTTTATGCCATGATTAAATACTTTTCACTCAAACCACAACTTTTTTTACAAATTTTTTCTACATACTAATCCATAGGCAAGTTGTCAATATGGGTACTAGATGAAACAACCAAGGAACATGGAAAGAAAGTGGCATAATCCTTAAAAGTGTAAATGCCAAGTCTTCATTAGAATTTTGATGTTTAATGTTTGTCAATTGATCAACAATCATGTGAAATTTGTCAATGTGAGCTTGCATTAAAGTCCCTTTCTACATCTTAATATTGTACAATTTTTTATTTAACTATAATCTATTGCAAACATGTTGCCTCTCAAATGTTGCATAAAGGTTATACCAAGAGTTTTTTACATTCTTTACACATGTTACATGATGCAATAGAAAATCAACAACATTTAAAATAGTGTCCCACAAGCCAACTTGTCTTTTTTCATGAACAAGTGTTGTTAATCATGAGTGCATATTCCAAGAATTATTTTTTCAAACTCAATCTTTGATGGCAATAGCTTTTTTGAAGTGATTTCCCACAAAACTTTCTCATGCTAAAGAAACTCCATCTTATCTTCCAAGTATGAAAATTATTGTCATTAAACTTTTCATTGTTTCAAACATTAGAATTAGATGCCATGATTGTGATTAGAAAAACCTAGAAAACATACATGTTATAGAAGAATCATTATTTTAGAAAAGAATAATATAAACTCACATGTTATAGTTGTTCATGACATAGTTAGACTTGCATATAGTTGAACTCCAAAGCTTTTTTATGAACAACTATGACATGCAAGCATAATTTTTCTGCTTTCAAAAGCAACCAAGCTTTAATACCATGTTGGAACTCAACAACAAATCAATGAAAGAATAAAAATGAGTAAAACACATATGTACACTAAAATCTCCACTCATTTAAGTGTCTCCTCTTAAGGTTAAGATTTATCTCCATCAATCAGCACTTGAGACCTTGATATGCCATTTTCACTTTAAATTGCTTTGTATGCAACATTGGATATGGAAAGGAGTTGTGCCATTGTAGCATATTGTTGCTTTTCCTTTTTTTCAAATGCAAAATCAACTATGGAATCGAGCTATGAATTTGACATTAGATATAGACGGGAGTTGTCCCATTGTTGTGTGACATATCAATGCATTGGAGTGCTAGTGATCAAGCTCATAGGCAGTTATGTATCATGCAAGCAACAACAAAGTGAAAAAAGTGAGTACTTCTCTTGTCTGTTTCTCTTGAATGTTTCTCTGGTACAAGGATAATTTATTTTTGTTGTAGTGGTGGCCTTTCATCCTTCCATTTCAGAAAGAGTCAAGGGCTTGTGCCTTCCATCACCTATTTCCTCTCATTTCAACCTCACATTCCATAAAGAGATTTGTGTGCTCACAAATTTTCTGATACGCCTTTCAAACTTTGTTGTCAGTCTAATTTATTTATGAACTTGAGGTCTAGATAGAGAATCAAGTGCTTGTTTTTTCTCAACATTTTTTTGGAAATTTCAAATTTAGTCATATTTGCCTTTTATCCAGACCATAGATCTAGAAATAGAATCAGGTTATTACATCTTCACAGGTCCTCCTATGTCTTCCAAATTTCATTTTCAGTTTGATTTGCCTCAACCCTTCAAAGTTGAAATTCCACAAAGAGAACCAAGTTCTTGGCTCCAATAAAGTCTCTCAAATTTTAATTTTCAGTCCACTTTGTTATTTGCCCTGGACTTGAACCTTACTCATGGGAGCTAACAAAGTGATTGCTTTTTAATAACTCCTCCAGACTTGGACACTCTCTCAGCACAATAATAAACAGTCAAACCATAAGTTTCTGACATCATGTTACATAGCTGGGACTAACCAACACAAAACGTGCACTATGCACAGTTCATTGGTACCCTGTTCTCCCAACATAGGATCACCCAACTTATTGCAAAGAGCAATCAGTTAGTGGATGCAATCTCGAAGGGGCAAATGTGACTTTGTTCTTGTTGTTAGCCTGACTCCAAAGAGGCAATTCAAAGCAAGGATTTGTTTGTTTCTGAAGTTCAAGAAGTAAAAAATGTAATAGTTTTGGTGCATCAAGTATCAGGACATATCGGCTTCCATGATCATCATCTACCGAAATGCTGGAAGTACAACAGCTCTTTTCACAAGATACATTGAAACTTCCAACATTGCTACTAATTATCCAAACATATTTAGTATTTTAACAAATACATCATTATCCATAAACTACAAAAGAGTGTGTTACTTGCCTCCTTCATAATTGATCAACCTTCCAGCATGGACCTAACTAATGGATGTTGCTGCTGAAACAGAGCCATCATACTAGACAGCACAACTTGAGATTTGAAGGTCAAAATGTCCATTCAATAGGCACTCTGAAGCACTACAGAGCATATTTCACAAATATCTTCCAAGGTTCTGAAACTTTCATGAAGATATACGCTCCAACCCTAATAAAATACAGGAAAATGATGCAGAAATAGCATATGAATGTCTGGTTGAAATCCCATGCAGTTCATCACAAAAGAAAAAGAAAGAGAGGAGATACGGCCAAGAGTCAACAACCTACACAGATACAAAAACAGATGCATGTCGCCAGATACCTTGTAGCATTCGCAACCAGCATGCCCCTGCCAGTGCTCCAAAGAAGAATGACTGAATACTACTTTGCTTCATTGCATTGCCTTTGCTACAACTTGGATACTTTTGTTTGGCTCCCCAGACATTAGCACGAGCATCTGCCATTGCTGCTGACATGTGCTTGCCACCACCGTCTGAGCATTTAGAGGGGATGGTAGGGGAAGTCACAAAAGTGTTAGAACTGGTCACATTAATGGAGCCAATGATTAACTTTCCTGCCTCAGCTGGAGATGATTTCTTCAATGTTGTTGTGGCAAGCCTCATCAGCTGACTTCCTAGTGGTCTTGACACCATTGAGCAGTCAAGTTGTGAAGATTCTTCACAGGGGGTTTCCGTAGTAGAACAATTATAGCCTTCAGACTTCAGATTGAGTGTTGCATGGCCTTCCTCATTGTCAAAGCCAAGAGGTGTTTCAGGAGGATTGAAGTTTGAACTAGCAGCACCAAAAGATTCAGTACCACCAAAGGTCATCCTGTCTGCACTATCATTGAAGAAAACTGCTCCACACTTGGGATTCATAGCTGAGATATCTGCACAAATCATTACTCTTGTCAATCCATGCTAGAATAATGGATCAGACATGATCCATAGTCAGATCCACAAGCGAGGAAATTCCCATGTTACCATACATCATACCTGCATGATCCAAAGTAGATGAGAGCCTGGAATCCACGCTTCCATTCCAGACTCCTCCATCCCCTGCTGAAGCCTGTGTGTCCATGGCAGGGCATGAACCTGAACCTATGCAGTCTTCCAAATTGGGCAGTCTGTCCTTAAAAGCAACCTGTAAAGTAACATTATTCTCAGTCACCTTGCAAAGAAAAAGGCATGACAATTCACGCAGAGAAACACACCCCCAACTAAGGAGGATAGCAACTCGCGCTCATCAATGTCAGGCACATGCAAGAGTGATGAAGCCATCGCCTGCGAACAAAGAAAACAATCCCAACAAGTACCTCTCCCCACTGGGAGCTGCAGCAAATCACCATCTCCCAAGGAAATGTAGCAGAGCATCCACTTCTGCTGCTCTGGTTATGTGGCATTCATGTTTGTCACCATCACCCACATGGCGCTCTTAGCTTTTCGGACATGGCCAATGTGGCATCATCTGCATATAAGTGATCTATGTACCATCTCTACATTCATACCCACTTCTTCTGCTACATTCATACCCACTTCTTCTGCTATTCGCATCTTATTCAGCTACCTGGTGTGAGTCTGAATCTCAAAAGTCACACCACATCTTTATATACTGTAACACAACCCCGGTCTGCTTGCTTGCATCAAAGTTATTTATAGCAAATTCCAAGTTACTGGGTCATTGGTTATGTGTCAAAATTTTATGACCCACCAGTGCAAGCAAAGAGAGAGATACAGCAAAGAGGCTGCATCAAACCCCTGGTCTTCAGATACAACCAGGTTCATCCTTCCCAATTGCTTCTAGATCATCTCTTGAAACCCTCTCTTCTGACATCACATGGACTACTTGCGGGACATTTTAGTTCATCCCGACCAACAATCTCAGGCCTAACAAGCCCAATGTTTCACCATTTCCATGAAGACCTTGTAGTGAATCTCACCTCTAATTCAGACTGAAGTGGATGCCTAACAGACCCTCTGAATTCATGTCCAAGGCCTTGCTCTTGAAGTTCCCCTGTTGTGGAGTGTCCTGCAGTGGTTACACAGCCATACCCCTGATTGTTGATTGCTTGGGGAAGGGGTTGACAACCAGACTTCTCAGCCAGTTGCTTGTTCTTTGCTTCTCCACTCTCTTTAATAGGATGCCTCTGCAACCGCACTCTCCGAACAGCTGTCCCCTGCTCATTCAACTGCCGAACCATGGGCTTATGTGATTGTGGCTGCAACCAAATATGCCTGTCAACCCCAATTTCCATTTTTTGTTCTTCCTGTTGCATGGGGATTTCTTGGAGATCCTTCAACTCCAAGAAATCCCCATGGAATGTTCCTCCATACGAAATACCATCAACATCACCATACATGTGATCAATCAGATGATCTTGCCAGTTGTGTTGCTCTGCCTGACTAGACTCTGCACTCTGCAGCATCTCCTCCAGGATCTCCCCTTCTTGCAGAAAGTGTCCATACTGTAAAGTCTCCATATTATGAGGAATTGGAGGGAAATTTTCCCATCCTTGAGGAAGGTCTGCATGGGTCAAAATTTCTTCAGATTCCTTCTCAGATAAGGTCTCCTGTAAGATGCTGCTCTGCAGAAACAACATAAGTGCATCCCATTAGAACCATCAAAACCCTCACAAGGAACTCAAGAAATAGGATATCTATTATAAATGACTGAATAACAAAACTCATTGCAAGACCCCTCCATGAACTGAAATAAGACCCAAAAAAGGCACCTACTTGGCCACCACAGGTGTCATTAATGTACTCAAGCACGTTGCTATTGGAATCAGCACCAACACCTAATCTCTGTGAAATCATGCTACCAACCCCCACCTCCTCCACACTTATATCAGGTTCCTGCTTCACTTGCCCTCCCTCCACCAGTGGAACATGTTCATTATCCGCAATATCATCATCCCCCTCCTCAGGTGGGGGTGGTGACTTGTAGTCATCCTCAGAGAAGGTAGCACCATATTGCTCGCCATTTTTTGGACCCGGTCCACTCTTCATGAAGACTCGACACAGCACAAATGCATCCTGCTCAGCACAATATTAAAATCAGAACAAGGACTTTTACACAGTACTTTCTATTAGAACCACAGAAATTTCAATTTGCCTCCAATCAATTTGCATGCATCAGCAAGCCACTGAGGGAAATCACAGGAGCAAAAATGTCATGCCTGGGCAGTTGCTCGGCCTTTTTCACCATCTTCCTCTTGTAGGCGATACTCATGCATCACCCAATCTGTCCTACTGCCATGCGGTGCTCGACCTTTGTAAAAGACAAGTGTTTTCTTCATTCCAATAGTGCGAGACCCAGTGCACACAGCCCTGTCTTTTCCTGTGGCCTTCCAGTAACCCTCTTCAGTTGCTCTATTAGTCCGTGATCCATTGGGGTACTTCTTATCCCGGGCACTGAAGAAATACCACTCCCGGTCATTGCTACTCAAGGATGACTTATCTGCATCAGAACCGCAAACAAGCAACAGCCGACATCAGTGTCATATTACCCACAGCAGGGAGGAAGCACCCGATGTCTAATGGCACGCTGAGCTCAGGGCTTCCTTTTTAGCAGACATCCTAAGGATACAGTTTCCCGTCCTCAGGCTATTAATGACCTCGAAAACTCCTCAAACATGATATGCGTACAAGACCCGTGACAGAAAAAAGTTCAAAGCGAATGACGCTCAGAAGTATGCCAAGACCTACCGGGCAAATCCCACGGCTCGCACTTGTAGAGATCAACTTCAGCAACAACATCAAATTCAATGCGCTTCCCACAAACTTTCCGCTTCAGGTAAAAAGCCACCAATTCCTGGTCTGTGGGGTGAAACCTGAACCCGGGTGGCAGTCGTCTCGCCATCGAAAGAAAAACACGCTCTCGAAACGGTGTAAAACCCTCTGTGTCTGAAAAAACCCTGCAAACTCCAAACTGCTCCCACACAGCGCTCTCCACCCTGACCTCAGCAAAAGACAAAGAAAAAAACACAGAACAACCCAAGAGGAAACGGTCAAGCCGCACATGAGCCAGAAGGCCAGGATTCAAGTTTCGGCGGAATCGTCACTTAAAAAATCCCCCGTCCACCGATCCCCCTCTGCCGCCCGGTATGACAAGCATTCGGTTACGATTGAGCTGCAGCCACCGTCTCGTCTTTCTCGATTCTCCTTGAATCTTTTTCTCTTCCTGGTAAAACTTAATCTATCCTACTCCTGAACTCCTCGCACAATCATCACATCATCATTTCAAACCCCTAAAAAGCGACATCAACCTTGGCCGATTCGTTCACAGACTACCCAACGGAACTCCCAAGCTCCTCAACAACAACCCAACAACCCGAAATGCTGCTTTCCAAGAATATCAGGATCCATCATAGAACAACTATTTCTTTTTGGTATTTTGTTCTGCTTCTTTTGAATAAACTCACAGCTGGGCTTCTTCTTCTTCCTCCACCAAACCCTACACAAAACACCCAATACTCTCTAGCCACACAGCTCCTCATCTAACTGCACACAATTCACACAAAAGGATTGCAGCGAAGAACAATAACACTAACTGAAATCCAAACGAAGGAAACTCGCTTCTATACAAAGATACAACGAGAAATCGTCTGCTGCGTTAGGAGCAGCTTGTTATACACGCTCCTTGCCGACACGCAGACCAGCAGGCAGTCAAGTGGGTCGGAAAACCCGTACCTCTGATTAAGAGGTCGGTATTACCCGTACCTGTGGTGAGCCAGGTAATTATCCACCGACACCACTATTGCGGTCGTTAATGGACGGAAAAGCTCGACAATCCGCAACCGAGTTATGCCCACGTCGATGAAGAAGCATCCGTAAGGAAGGGGTTTATGAATGGATCATCCATCCATCTAGGCTAATCTCGCATGCTGTTCCTCAATAACGATGATACCAGTTCTTCATCTGTAATGAATTTGCACTCAAGCTTCAGGCGTGGACTTTATTTTTAATTTTCCTGAAAAGAGAAAAATATCGATCGGAATATATTCCAAGTTTATTGGTGTAAATGTTAGTTTCTATGGCAATTGGAATTTAATGTTTGGGCTCTGAAGCTTTGAGATGGGAGGGTGAGGAGATATAGATCTACATTTTGGATAGCTGACTAAATGCTTGTGCTTCTTGTAAGCTTCAATTGTGAAGAAATTTTGACACCATTCTTTGGGAATTTAGTGTCTTACGAAGAGTGTTTTTATTTTGGCTAATTTTTCAGCACTTGGTGACCAAAAACAAAATCCAGTTCAACTTGTACATAGGATTTTTGTTAAAGAAATGTGCCCAAAATGGGCACATTTCAAAGGATTGTTTTCTAGAAGGCCATATGTAGACAATAGGTTTCAGGAGGTCATCAGAATATAGCAGGATTCTTTTTAAAAAATAACTTTTCTTCTCTGAAATGTAGCCAAATTTGGCTAATTCCTCTTGTGGATGGTCAGCAGTATGGCTATCTCACAAAATTTGAAGAAGAAAAACCCTGCTTCAAAAATAGGGTTATACGTGTTGTAGTTTCCACTGAAATTCAGATGGTAAGTTTAGATTGAGTGCATGTCAATGGTCTAGGTACCTGCACATGTGTTGGCTTGATTGCTCACCTTGCCCTAAATTTTTCAATAGGATTGTTTGAACTTTTCAACCATGACTTCTTCTCCTGCTTTCTTCTAATGCGTCAGCTAACTAGCCGGCCCTTGCTGCTCAGGCGTTGAAAAAGTATTTATCTACCCCTTCCCCTCCCCCCCCCCCCCTTCCCCTCCTCCATTTTTAAAAAAAAAAAAAAAAATTAACACAAAACACATATAAAAAAT
>Ga0116227_10014171_pt1 | contig 12244 bp, 4 predicted proteins | sample S1TSphgellanicum_FD_89693 | JGI IMG/M metagenome (GOLD analysis project Ga0116227, IMG submission 89693) | Host-associated microbial communities from peat moss isolated from Minnesota, USA - S1T2_Fb - Sphagnum magellanicum MG | ecosystem: Host-associated > Plants > Peat moss > Unclassified... | reverse complement strand
CAAGGAGCCTTGGAGGACCTTAACAAGGCTAATGTTCTTGAACCAAACAATGCATTCACTTTGTGAAGACGTGGAGATGTCAAACAAATGTTGGAAGATTATCAAGGAGCCTTGGAGGACCTTGACAAGGCCGATGTTCTTGAACCAAACAATGCATTCACTTTAATAATTCATGCCTACACAAATTGGAGTTTGAAGAACTATCAAATCGCACTAGAAACTATGGAAAAGGTTCATGTTCTTGAACCAAATAATCATTTGATATTACAAACTCAAAATTGGTTGAAATGGATGTTGACTGAATACCAACCTATGATAGAATCCTTGCAATGCAATTCAAATATTCAAGTTTTCGCATATGATGAATTGAGGAAGGATTATATGGAAAAGTGTATGAAAGTCGTTGGAAAGGCATAAAGGTTGCGATTAAAGTTTTAAATTAGAATGGTTTCCATAATGAAGGCGCAAAAAAATCTTTCAGATCAGAAGTGTGCATTTTGGGGTTAACTCAACATATCAATTTGGTTCAACTTTTGGGCTATTGTATTCAAGGGTTAGACCACATGTTGGTGTATGAATACATGTCAAATAAATCTTTTGATAAATGGCTCAAACGTGACAAGCTTTTGAATTGGAACAAACGAATGTCCATAATTATAGGAGTTGCTCAAGGATTGGCGTACTTACATCACAAATGTAATCCAACCATTATTCATCTTGACATCAAACCAAGGAACATCCTTTTGGATAAGGATTGCACCCCAAAATTGGCTGATTTTGGGTTGGCCAAAATTCTAAGAGGCATCAATGAAAATGTGGTATGTGCCTTCCCATTTTTTCTCTTTGATTAATTATGTGCATACACATTATATCTACACAAATATTGATTCAAGTTTTGAAATTTTTATGATTGAAAATAAATTAAAATTTCTTATTGGTATTGCATTACTTTTACTGTGAATTTTATGAATTTCAAGATGTATATTCAGTGCTGCAAAACCCATTGAAATGATTGATTATATGTTGTTTGGAAATTAAAATTCAGAATATTGCACTAGCTTCAACTTCCACACCAGGAACAATCGGATATATGGCACCAGAGATTTTACCACAATCAAAACAAAGGCATGTGTCACCAAAGTGTGATGTGTATAGCTTTGGAGTATTATTGATTGAACTTATGAAAGGATCACAATTCACTTTGGACAAGGTTAAAATTCGCAAATTTATACAATGGGCACAAAAGATTCATGTGAAAGAAGATGGATTTCAACAAATTTTCAATGTTATAATCAAAAATTCAATTGTGGGGTTTGATAACAATGAAGCCAAATTAATTTTGCAAATTTCTATTAAATGCATCCAGGTAATCTTCATGCCAAATCTTTTATGTTTATCATTCAATCTAGGTTAAAGTGAATTTCAAAAACCTAAAATCATGGGTTAATGGAATGCTAAAAACAATTTGAAATTAATAAAATTGGATTACTCGATGAACATGTAAAACTTCCTAAAAAGGCTTACACATGTAAATGGTACATTCAAAAAAAAAAATTCACTTGGAATTCTTTTGGACCAATTTCATGTTTGATATATATAGTCAACAAATATCATATTTTCAATGTCAATAAATGATGTTGTTGAATAAAATATAGGTTGCTTTCAACGTTTGTTTTTGAAAGATATGTTCAAATTTTGTCATTGAATATTGAAACATGAATATGTGGTCCCATTTATTGGAACATGTTTTGTCATAGTTTTGCAATGTATAACAATTAATAATTAAACATTAACTTTCATGACATTTGTTTCTTGTAGGAAGACCCAAAGAAAAGACCAAGACTGCCAAATTTTTTGCAAATGTTGGAAGAATTGAATGGAAAGAAGGGCATAGAGTTTACGAAATCAATCCAAGATCATTTTGACATATTATTAAAAAGATTTGGATCCAATTTTAAGAGGACATGATTTGTATATTTATTATATGATTAAGTTATATTTGTATACCATATATCATCATCAACTATTTACTATGAAATCCCTACAAAATCCATACAAAATCTTGTTGAAGTCCATACAAAATGTTGTTATCAAGGGGTAAAAGTCCATGAGTTCACTTTACAAATCCATAAACTTTTTAGTTTTGTAAATTATGCATAAAAGATACCTACATCATTATTAATGTTTTTTTTTGTCAATTTTGTGGTGTTGCTCAAGTGGCAATAGTCCATGAATATATTAGTCAATTTTGGTGATGGGTACAATTATGTTCAAAGTATCCCAAGAACCATAGGACCAAATAGTTCAAGACTCCCTAGCCACATGGCACAAAACATATTATTTGAAATCCTATTGGTCAAGTTTTGAAATTGAAAATGCTCATTTCCCCTACCTTTTAATGTTTGATGTTTTCTATTGTGTGTACTATTCTTGTTGCTTCTCACTTAGATGTAGTTTGTGCATTTGATTGTTCACATGCAAGGTTAAAGCATTTGTTGTTGTACTTCCTTCAACAAATAGTGCCTTGAGCATGTGTCGAACTTTTTGTTCAAATTTCCCACCACTAAAACATAGAATTTGTGTGCCTACTTGCTCTTGCTTTGAATTGTCATTGTTCATATTGGATTTGGATAACCCATGGTTCTTTTTCAATGCCCATTTCAAAAGCTTTAAAGCTTGTTAGATTTGTTTGTGCATTATTGAATTTAAGGTCTGTTTTGGGATTTGTTGAGAGCTTTTGGATACTTACAATGAATGTAATCTAGTTTGTAGCACATTATTAAAGGCCTTGTGAATGATAATGATAATGTTAAAAAGCTTAATAACAAGGATGTGGCAATTGAAGAAATTAATGGGTTTTGGATATCAAAGATAATAAACAATATGCTAAAACATGGCATTATTTCACATTTTATCGTGTCTCTAATAATGTAGGTCACAAATTACTACGTAGATATGTAGTGAAATCAAATGGGTGGCTTATGCCACTAGTAATGATTATGGTCATAATAATTCATGCCATTAATCATGTGACTTTTATTACTACAATTGGAAAATATAATTTAATATTAGGTATTTATTGATTTATGACATGTAAACATGTATTAAAGACATACTAAAACCAGGTTGATAATCTAACTACCTATTTATGAACATAACTTATCAACCTAACCTATTTTAAAACTTTAAACAACTTAGGTTAGCTTCCAAAACTAGGCTAATTAAAATAAGTAGTTTAAGCCTAGGTAGCTTAAAAGTTTAAGTAGGTAGGTACACATATGTAAATAAATATGGTTAAGTAAGTAGGTAAGTAAGATCCTTTTTTATTGGCTCATCACAAGTAATATTTGCATTTTGAATCTAATTAGTGCATGTATTATGTGTAGACCAATATTCTCTCATCTATTTATATAGTTTACAAAATTGAGCTTATTGACAAAGGATATGGAATAAATTTAATGAAAGGGTAACATTACAACATTATCCCACATTATCATTTGTCCCATACAAAGGTAGCCAACTTAAACCAATTTTTTTTTCATACTTTGTCCAAATGAAAAAAAATTAAAAAAATTCCAAGATGTACACATCTATAACTTTTATTAAAAATATGTCAATTTATTTGATAAAAACTGCATTTGAATAATCATTATTTCATACATTTGAACAACAATGATGTCTTGAAAAAAAAAAAATCACAAAATGATTTGTAAATAAACATATTTAAAATCAAGATGGATTTTTTAAAGAAATTTTTAAAATGTAAAATTAAATATTATATTTCCTTACCTTTTAAACATATAATGAGTCAATAAATGGTGTATATTTTTAATATTTAATTTAATATTTAATTTAAACTCAAAATATAATAAGTAATTTATCTAAAAATAATATTATGTAAAAAAATTTAATTTTTATGTAAATTTCATAATTACTAATTTGTACATAATTTTGATATCATAATTTTTATTAAATATTACTATGAATAATAAATTTCCATCTTATTTTTGAAAGGTTTTTTCAATCCACTAAATGTGATTTAATATAAATTATAACATTTCCAAGTTGTATGACCAAATATTTTGATAAAGTAATAAATATAAATGTTTAATTAATTAATAATGTTGGATCAAACCCTATAATTTTGGCTACCCATTATATGGAAACTTGCAAAACAATGTCATTTTGGGGCATGTGGATTTCTTTTGAAATCATGTGGATATAATTAATAGGACTATATATCAATATTTAATGTCAAAAAGTTGAATGAAAATATTCATCAAAAGTTGAGCAAAAGTCCCAACTTGAGTGTTTTTGGTGAATATCCACAATGTGGTTCCAATAAATTTGGAAAAAGTTCAAATTTTTCATTTCTATGTGTAAATTAAGGATTAAAAATCCTCAACATATGGGAAATTTTGCCAAAGTTTCAAAACCACAATATTGAAAAAGAAAAAGAAAAACTTTAAACAAGAGCATAATAGTTAGCTTTGTGTAAATTTTATGTTGGAGAAGTTTATGTAATATTTTTAAATATATGTTATTTTGTACCATTAAATCCAAGCTAGGTTCAATTTTGTGAACTTAATTTCACACTAATATTTACATAAGAATTATGTAACACAGCAAATAGGTTGTTGCCCTTGTGTAACTCAAATTGCCTGCACTTCACATGGATCCTACAAAATGTCTCATTTAAAACTAAAGGGAGTTAGATAGTTGTTTATATCGGCCTTGGTAATTTAAAATGGCCTTGAATATAAATACATAATGTAGTTTCCATCTACAACCCAAACCCACACACATATTATCTAGGTACTATCCAAAACATCACAAACTTTGAGCAAATTCAACACCACAATGGTACAAGACCATCAAAGTATAAAAATGCACTCCCATAACACAAATATTCTAATATTCATTTATCAAAAAACTTCACACCTTGTAGTAGAATGAAAAGGACCCAATTTTCCATCAAATGTGTGAAGTTGCAACCTAGAAAAAAATGCAATCCACCAAATTTACACAACCAAATAAATTATTCATCATCTTCATCATCTTATAAGTAATTTGCTACAATAGTTTTGATATATTATAAGGCACTAAGGAAAAGTTTATAAACCCTTGCACCACCTTTCTACCTATGAATATGTAGAATCATAACAAATTTTGAACCTATAACAAGATGAACATAGATAAAGGTTGAGCTTTTGTCTTTCAATAACACATAATAATGTTCATTTTTTCTTGATTATTGGTAGTACAACCTCATATTTCATCCCTATCCAGTTCAACAAAAAATCCAGAATCATCTAGGCTTTTATCCTCTTGAACATTTCCATGCATTTAACACATTGAAATAGAAAAAAGTCCACACATTTAAGATTGTTTAGTTTTGCAAGCACAAGAAATTTAGAAGCTAGATGGGCCAAATTGTTCCAAATCATCATACCTACATTATTACAAAATGTGGGTGTAGTTCATTGGTGCACACTCAATGGACCAATGAACCTGTTGGATCCCCACCAAGCCTCATTTAGTGGGATTAATGAAATCACTTAATGAACATGGACACATTTTATAGTAATATTAGGTTTGCAAGTCATAATTAATATTGAAAACTTAACAAGGTTCCAATGTCACTAGCTTAAATTTACAAACACCATGTTAATTATCAATATAACTATGGCAAAAGCAATAAATGTCTTTTACTTCCAATACAACATTCATTAGTACAAAATGGGGTGTAATTCATTAACTTAAAACATTATAGGACCTTAAAAATGAAATAAGTCCATCCCACTTTAATCATTTCACCTTGATAAAGTTATATCATTATAGGATCACTATGTAATGATCATCATATTTCATATCAGTACTTAACATAATACATTATAGTAAATAAGTTTTCTTTGATGTTATTTAAAATACCCTAAATTAATACATATTATTTTGCCCTAGGTTATTTTAAATTATTTTATCTTACCTTATTCTTGATTTTTATTGTTATTTCACATCAAACTATTATACCCGAGAAGGTATTATTGGTTATTTTAAGCTATTCCAACCTAGGTTATTATAAATTAATATAATGTAAATTTTTTATTATTTCAAATTATTTTACCTTACATTACATTTATATGGATGTGTCCTTATTTCATTAGGAGTTTTAATGATCATTTAAATGAAATCACCACCAATTCATTATATTAAAAATCTAGTGAATTCACCACATCTTTTAATGATTGACAACGAGTTGGTACACATAAGCAAATTCACTGAAAATTAATCATATTAAAAAATTATCACATGGCATTGATTGTATAATTAAATTAATTTTATAATTAATTTCATATTTAGCTAATATTATTTCGAATTGTTAATTTTATATTATCATTTTACATACATACAATGTTGATTTTACAATCAACAAACACCATTGACCACATGGGAAGTTTTATCAAGGTTTCAACCTTGAACTTTAAGGTAATACCCATTACCATTGCTATCCAACCCCTTGTTTGATATGAAACAAGTGATGATTGGATTTATTATGTTGTTTATTCTAAATGTTTTGTCACAAACCAATTTTAATTATTATTATATTTTTCATACTATGTCTAGAAGGAAAAAAATTAACTTCATTATAGGAGATTATTTCCAGATGTACATGTCTTTTGTATTTTAAAGAAAAAACTATTTAATTTGATTAAAAAATGCATTTGAATATTGTAATTTAATACATTTCAACAATGAAAATTTGAAGATTTATTCTTTCTTTAACCATTATTATATTTCTCATATTTTTCCAAATGAAAGTTTTAATTTAATTTTAGAAGATTTTTGCAAGTTATACATATCTTTAATATTTAAAAGAAAAACAACTGTTTAGTTTGACTGAAAATACAATTGAAACTTACAACTTAAAACATTTCAACAATGTTGTTTTGAAAAAAAAAATTCTTTCACCATTATTATCTTTCTCATACTTTGTTTAAATGGGAAAAAAAAAATTCATTATATATTTTTTTCCTTAATAATTTCACACATATAAAATTTTAATAAGATAATAATCAATAATTTGACTGAAAATGCATTTGAATTTTGTTATATAATACATTTCCAAAATATGTTTTGAGGGGGGATTTTTTTTCAAATAACACAATTTGTGAATAAATATTTTTTAAATTTATTTTTTGTTATAAAATATTTTTATGATAATAAAAAATATTATATCTCCCTTCCTTTTAAATATTTATTTATTGAATATAATATTTATTTCAAAAATATTACATTAATTATAATTAATTCATCTTTTTATGGTTTTTATAACATTTTTTCAAGTTGTATGACTGAAGGTTCTGATAAATAAATAAACATAAAATTTTAATAAATTCATAAATAAACATATATTAATCTATTTTTACAATAATTTGAATAACACAAAAATGAACCCTGTAATGAATTATTTTGATTTAGGGGTAAATTATTTTATCATGCAATTTTAACATTATGTAAAATATTAACATTATATATGTAAACTTCTTATTTATTGATTTGTACACATATAATATTTTTGGCATTATAACTTGTATTAAATTTGATTTTAAATATCATTTTCATCTAATTTATTGGAAAGGTCTTTTCATTCATGAAAATAAATTTAATGCAAGCTATTACATGTTTTAAAAGTTGTATGAGTACCAAATATTTTAATAAATTAATAAATACTTACATTCAATATTTTTAAATTAATATCTATTTGTACTAATTTATAAATAATCTGAATAACAAAAAAAAAAAACCTTAATGAAATTAGGCATAAAGTGATTTCACCAGGGGTGAAATTGAATTAGGCTAAAACATTGGCTAATGAACCCATTTTGATTTCAAGGCCTCATAATAAAATAACTTTATGAACTAAATAACAAGTTTTTTAGTGGTGTTATATTTTGGACTTTTATACCCTAGGCTAATCTAGGTTATAATAGCCTATGGTGATGACATAGCCCTAAAATAACCTAAGGTATAATTGCTTAAAATAATATAGGGTGGAATAACTTAAAATAGGTTATAATAACATAAAGTAAAATAACTTAGCATAACCCATGGTGTAATAATCTTAAATAACTTTAAATAGCCTAGGGTAGAATAGTCTAAAATAACCAAAAAAATTTTAAGATGGCATTATTTGGAATAGCCAAAAATAACCTAAGGTACAATAGCTTAGAATAGTTGGAAATAACCTATAATATAATAACTTAAAATAATGTAGGGTGAAATAACCATAAATAACTTTGAATAAAGTTAGCTTAAAATAACTTAGGTTGAAATAACATAAAATAGTGGGAAAACATTTTAAATTTAAATAATCTAAAATAGATTAAAAAAATCTTAAGGTACATGGCAAGTTCATTGGGTGGGCAAAGGAAATGGGTGCACTGTAAACACATATATTGCATTTTGCAACATGTTATGTTTTGTGAGTAGACAAAAAAAATCATTTGTTGTTTGACGTGGAGTTGGAATGAAGTTCAATGCTTTACAAGTTGTGAAAAGCAAATCGATTTTTGTCTTGTCTAAAGAATGAAGCAAATCCTTGAATGACAAATTTTAATTACTTTGTACAAATGGACATTACAATATATCTATTCACATTTTTCTTTTCTATTCTTTGGCTTTGCTCATGAATGTGAAGTGCAAGAAAGTCCATTTGATTTAAATTATTTAGTTTTGAAATATAGTAAATCCAACCCTTGATAAATCTTAAAAGCAAGTTGGTTTCTAGGGTCTATAACTCCCAACATATTCCAAAATGGACAATTGGTTGTTGTCTATGGAGATGGACAATTTATATTACATGAACACGTATCTCAATTAACTTTCCTATTAAATTTTCTTGGTCAAATACTTTGATGAATGTGCATTGCAAAATTAATGACTACAATACAAATTTCATTCATCTAATGTTTGGAAAGGTTTCAACACTTTCCATTTTTCATCCATGTTCAAAATATTGCCGCATGGCAAAATATTTGTCCACATCATCAAATATTCTATTTACATGGCAAGTTATATTATAATTTAGTAATTTATATACGTGGCAAAAAAATATATATAAAGAGTCATTGAGACTCATGATTCACTTAGACTCACAAATTAACATTGTTGTTAAAATGGTAGTCACTTTTGATTAACCATTTACTTGACATGTGGCAACATTCATATGTTGCCACATGTTAATATTTTGTTATGTGGTCAAAAGGTGGGTAGGTAGGTAGGTAGGTAAGTACAATATAAACCCATGTGTGGAGGTTCAATATAATATAAAATACCAACGTTATTTGTTATAAGATTTATCTTTTTGTTTACTATGGAGGGGTGCGACATGTTAACCATAATAGATGACATTTGTTTCACTATAACCCCACATAAAGGATGGCGATAGACATATTTTCTCTCCAATTGATGCATAAAGGAGACCTTAAAAGCACGAGGGGGGTGAAAAAACCCCTCCTTTGAAGGCTTTCAAAAGATGAACCCTAAAGTGGCAAACCTATGACCATAGGTTTACAATGTACATGTTCATTATAGATCACCAAGTATACCAAATTCATATACATGATTTGCCCAAATTTGAACCCAAGATCTCATGGAGACATCCCAATGCCTTTGCCACCAAGCTATGCAACCTTTGATAGTAAGACATGTGTAACATTTTGTTTATTTTGTTGATTATGAAACTATTAGAAAATCTCAAAATTGACAAAAAAAATTATTTCAATTTTGCTCAAATGAGGTAAATAAAAACATGATCTTGTAATTGATTCAAATATCTATTCAAAAAAACTGAAATGTTTTATAAATGTTCAAATGATTTTTTAAATGATTTTTTTGGAAAACATAAATTGTTGACAAATTCAAACATGTTAAATTACAATTTTTTAATTTCAAACTTGATTCATTATGTGAAATGTGCAATGTTAAATGTGAATAACAATGACATTGATTATCATCTCAAACCTTATAATTATAGACACAACTTTACACCATCAAATCTAGCCACCCAACTTTGGAAATCTTGTTTTGGTCATTCATATAATATTATTGATCTATTGAAAATTGCAAAAGTGTTTTTCTTGAATTCTCATTCCTCCTTGCAAGCTACATTGTATAATGTACATGTCTGTATCTCTTGAAAGATGATGAAACAATGAATTGTAGAAACATAATGCATAAGTATACCATATATACCATAATCAATTATATACCATGAATTTTTTCTATTTTGTTGGCCTACCAAAAAAAAATAGTCTTCCACACAACCCATTTGCAATGAACATCTAGCAAGTGAAACCGTTTTGGTATTTTCAATCTTCATTTTCCATCACTTTAACCTACCAACTTTATCACACATTTAATTGTTGTCATTACATTTAACTTTAACACAAAATCTAGACCGCCAACCTTTGGAGCAAATAACAAATACCAAATATGACTATTTTAAATGCCCCAAAAATGTTTGGTTATTATAATAGTTAATGTTGACTTATAATCCTAGATTATGGGTTTAATTTCAATATAGTATGGAATTGTCCCAATATTCAATGACATGCACATCAAATAGTGCATTAATGTCCAATACATGAATCTTTATTGTGTAGTCCCATTGACTAAATCCTTTCAAAATTACAGGAAAAAATTGATTTTTTTTCATTCTTTTGAGATTTTATTGATAGCAATTTCTTTTGCAAATGTGTTGAAGTGAGCTACTTTCCACCCTTGGTGGCATCTCGTTGTTGAACTTGTTACAAGATCCTTGTTCTTTCATCAACATTCATGTCTTCTCTTTGTCATCAACATTAGGTTATAAGGCCTTTGTGGAGATGGTGGTGTCATTTCATGTGCGTCATTGATGTTCTTGAAAGACCATTCTACATATGGTGGGCTTTGCACCAATGCATTTATATTTTAATTGTATACAAACACAAATGTTTCATGTGCATCATTTTTTGGGTCCAAATTATTTTCCAACCACTTCTTTCAAATTGTGTTGTTGAGTGCTTCTCTTTTCTCATTATGTAATCCCAATAGATAGTCACATTTTCTTCAAAACCAAATTATGTATTTTTGGCTAGTTGACTACATTGACAACGAATTATCTTCAAGAGGTTGTCACGAGTTGTTCAAAAAGTATGGAATAAAAATCTATATCATTGTCCCATAAATCTTATAGTCTTGCAACCCATTTCTTGTTACCTAATATCCCACTTGTATTTTCAATTCTACATCTACTCTCAACAAATTTCTTTACTGCACAAGTGAATATAAATCCACATTGACAAGAGTTTGACAAGACTATGATGCATTCCCTCTAGACATCTTTGGAAATGAGTGAAATGACTTACAATAAAATACGTAGATTATTCCATCGGAGGCTTGTAATAATTGAATTATAGTGGTGACAATTATTACAAGTTGTGCTAGTTAATTAGACTTCCACCTTTCACAACTGCTATAATTGTTATAATGTCATTCCTCATAATAACTCCAATAATTAATAGTTTGATTTAAACTCAACTCCAAAAATGTCATATTGTTCAAAAAATATCAAACTCATTACCACTTCATTTATTCCAGAACATCAAAAACGTTGTTGAATGTTGATACCATATGTGTTCAAATAATTTTATTTATTTTTTGGCCACAACATTATGATAGATTTATTGAATGTCAAAACCTAATGGTTGTTGTAGGCAACCAATGTTTGGATAATGTCACTTCTAAGAAGTTCATGTAACAATTTGATTTGTTTATGAGATTTCATCCAGTGAAAAAGAAGCATATTTTTTGAATGGTACTATATAGTGGTCATAAGTCACCTCCACTATAAGGTCCCTTAAATCCCCTAAATTACAAAATTTTATTATTAATCTAAATAATTTCCTAACAATATAATATGTGTAAAAAAAAATTGCTATTGGGAGTTGCAACGAATTTTATCATAATAACTTTTGACCATTAGATTTTATTTTTTTATTCATGTCACATTCTATTCAAAACAAGATCCTACATGTGATGGCATGTGTCAAGTTTTACAAATGAAATCTATATTTCATTTAGATTTAGTTCTTAGCTAGTTATTAAAGTATGTCTTCACAACAATTTTGTTGAAGTGTAATTGTTTAATGTTTTTTGAAAGGTTTGTGCTATAAGGATGATTTTTTTTTTTTTTTTTTTTTTT
>Ga0116227_10014169_pt1 | contig 12247 bp, 6 predicted proteins | sample S1TSphgellanicum_FD_89693 | JGI IMG/M metagenome (GOLD analysis project Ga0116227, IMG submission 89693) | Host-associated microbial communities from peat moss isolated from Minnesota, USA - S1T2_Fb - Sphagnum magellanicum MG | ecosystem: Host-associated > Plants > Peat moss > Unclassified... | reverse complement strand
GCTATGTTTTCACCAGACAAGTTTTGGGTTTGAAATGTGATAAACAATCTAAGTACCTAATGTGCGATTAAATTCATGTATTTCCAAAATACGTTACACATGGGTTTCAAATTTTGTTAAGAATTTGAATGATTGTGTGACCCAGGGTTTTTTATTTTCCCATTTTGCAAACATCAGTTATCATCACAAGAGGAATTAGCCAAATTCTAGCAATAATATATGATTTGTCGAAACTAGTTTAGGGACAACAATTTTAGGTTTCATAAGTCATTCTTTTAGATGACAAAAAATTCCAAATTGGAACATGTTTAGCCTATTCTCAAATAAAAAGATATGGAAAGTGTCTTTTTGAATATGTGTGTTTTCAAAGCCTTTTTTTCCAACACCACAGTCACAAGCAAATTTTGATTTTTTAAAAAGCCAATTTACATCCCATTTATTTTTAATTCAACTTGAATTCAATTCAATTCGTGAATTTGAACTCAATAAAATTAAATTGAATTTCAATTCAATTCAAGTTGCATGCAATTTCATTCATTATTTTTAGTTGAATAAAACTTAATTTCCAAAAAATAAATTCATTCAATTATTTTAATAATGTTAAAAAAACAAACCTAGTAAACAAACTTCGCCCTTAGTAAACATTTACACCGTATAGTGAACCATTTTCACCAATGAAAGTAAGCATAGTGAAATTACAGTGAACTTAATTTACTTTTATGGTTACACAGTGAAATAGCGTAGTGAACTACACCACACTTTCCTAATAATGTGATACAATTATTGCCAAGCTACTATCAACGCCAAAAATACTTCAATAGTGCATGACAAACCTAAGCTTGAACCCAAGTTTGAAATCAAACCTAAAATTGAACTTGAGTTTTTTTTTGGTTTTGGTTTTTGGTTTTTTTTGTTTGCAAATTCTTTGGAAGTACTTTCGATGCTGAAAATAGTTCAACAACACATGATAAACTTGAGTTCAAATTCTAGTTTTAAATTTTATATTAACTCAAGCTTCATATTTGTTTTGGTTTTTGGTTTTCTTTTTTTCCAAAAGTGCTTCAAAGCTAATCTTGGCATTAAGAGTGATTCGGCAATGCATGATGAACCCAAATTCAAGCTCGGGTTTGAAATCAGACTCAAACTTGAGCTCGATTTTTATTTTTTCAAATGCCTTAGAGCTACTCTTGGTGCCAATAGTAGCTTGATGGTGCATGATGAACCCGAGTTAAAGCTTGGGTTCGAAATTGGCCCTGAGTTTGAGCCCATTTATTTATTTATTTTGGTTTTTTTTTTGCAAGTGCTTTTGAACTACTCTTGACACCACAAGTAATTCGACATCACATGGCAAACCTAAGTTCAAGTTCAAGTCCAATTTTGGACCCAAACTTGAACTTGGGTTTTTTTTTCCCCTTTTTTTAGGTGCTTCAAAGTTATTCTTAGTGGTAAAAATATCTTGGTGGAGCATGGCTAGAACTTGGGTTAATTTATTTTTTCTAGTTGTTGGTTTTGTTTGCAACAGTTCTTTGAATAGTTACAAAACAAACACAGACATTTTGAAAGATTATATATAATGAAAAAAAACATGGTGGAAACATAAATTTCACCATTGCAAGTGTAGGTTTGAAATTATGAGAATGGCTAATAGAACTCCGAGAAACTTACATTTGTATTTAATAGTGGATAAGAGACAAATGAAATTGATAGATGCAAAATACAATGTTAAAGTGGGATATTAGGCATTGAGAAATAACATGCAGGACTATAAAGTGTATGCCACAATGATATGGATGTTTAACCCAAATTTCATGCACTTATGACAAGTTTTAGTGGACAATCTATGGCTAGCTAAATTGACAAATTGAAACTACATGACCCATTTATTACACTAAGCAAAATATCTCTTGGGGACAAGCATATGGACCAATATTCATTGGTAAAAGTCGCATGTAAGAAGTGGCCAAAAAACGAAAGTGATCTAGATGACGATGGGTACAAGTTTCTAATTTAAAAAATGATGCAAACCAAGAAACATTAGTCAAATAGAAAGAAAAAACAACGATAGAAAAGAAAAAAAGTACTTTAGTCAATGAGGAAGGGGAGCCAAAAACACCATTGCAATCGACATTAGAAAAAGGAGGAGACGTAGAAATTATGAATAAAAAATGTTGCGAGTCAAACAACCATGTCACTGTCAAGTTGTGGCATCAAGAAAAATGTGGGTCGCCATCATTTGTCCAAGATCATAGGCACACATCCAAGTGAAGAAAAATTGTAAGTACTCCATTTTTTGCAAGAATTTAAAATATCCCGCCAATAACACATGCCATTGTTAATAAAAGAAGCTAGAATCAATATATCTTGTTTCGTAGTATTGATTCACTATGTGTAGTGGATATAATTAATAAGGAACATAACGAAAAAATGAAGTTAGGAAAGATGTCAAAAGAAACCAACACTTAAGAGTTTTTATTCTGCTAAAAAACCCTTAAAAAAGTGATGTGAATAAGCATGTTAGAAATAATGAAAATAGCAAAACAACTTTGTCAAGATGTAGGCATTCAAGTGTAATCAAAGAATTGACGGAATAGTTTGTAGATAATTTCAATCTTCCTGCCTCCAAAGAGAAAAAGGCCAAAAATGCAAAGCACCGCACAAAGAAGAGATTTTGAAAAAAGGTGTATTCTTAATTGTTTTAAATGACGAGGAAACAAAGGATGCAACATCTTTTTGTGAAGAAGACAAAGATGAGATGCCAATTGTCATAGATAAGGACATCCAAGAGTTTAAAGACACACAAACGATGTATTGAATGTGTCCATATTCAAGTTTATCGAGCATTGACATATAAGAATTCTAATCCAGGGTGACAATGAATTGACACTACAATCATACAAGTTTAAGATAGGTTCATGATATATATATCTATTCCATGGTGCACTATCCATTTATAAGATAATTCATATTTCTTTATGATGTTCATGTTCACCTTGAGATGGATTATTGTTGGGGAAAATCGAAGGGATATACAAATTTGTGGATTCCTTCCACGTACATATGTTCAACTCATTTTGATTGTCATATAAATGAAATTTGTCATCTTTTTCCACCAGAACAAATTTGAAGTCATCAACAATGTAATGCGTGTGAAATTTGTGATATGTGTCCACCAAAACAATATTGAACTCATCTGCAATGTGAAAATTGTGATTTGCCTATAAAAGAATGATTATGAACTCATTTGCAAGGTCATATTTATGTTAAATTTGGGATATGTTACAAGATAATTAAAAATTTGAAGTCATTATAGATAAACCAAAAATTGAATATGAAAATTAAAATCAATTTGAAGCCATTAGTGATAAAATAGAAATTTCATATGGAATATGTGATTTGTTGCCAACATAACAATTTTGAATTCAACTGCAATGTCATATAGATTATATTTGTGACCTTTTTCTAATATAACAATTTGAATTCATCTGTAGTACTTCATATAACATATTTATGATCTAAGTTTAGCACAACAATTTTGAACTCTATTCCAGTGTCAAATATATACAAAGGTTCTGAATTCTATTGTGGGGGAATAATGTAATAAATATATTCAATAGATGCATACATGCCAAGCGCTAGTACTTGCCAATATAATGCTAAAAAATGAAACATGGTTACATAACTTAACAATGTTTATATAACATCATGGATCTATGGTAGAATTATAAAGGGATTCTGTGCGCATGCTAAAGCCATATGTCTTGAAGAATCAATAGTAGTTTTCAAATTTGCAAAGATTTTTACATTGTTATTTTGAATTTGAAGCCCCATTAATAAATTGCTTTTATTGGATTAAAATTTCATTTAGATTTACGATATGTGCATAGTTAATTTGTATTTTTTAGGATTTGTAACTATAAATAAATAATCATTTAAATGGTTTGAAATGAGATGTGAAAACATCATGTCGATCAAACAAGTTGGAAAAAATGGAACAAATAATGAAAGCTTGAAAAAAAAGCTAGAGTTTAGAGGAACCTATTATATACTTTCACCCTCAATGTAATACAAAACATAACTACTACATTTATGACACTTTGTTTGTACATCCAAAGATGGAATGGTGGACACTAGTAGAATACCCTTTTTCAACTAGCCACTTTTGACTACATGTCATTTTCAACTACATATTTTTAAATATTAAAAAAATAATTTGGGGCTCCCAAGTAAGTTGAATCGTCCTTTTTTTTGGTTGACAATTGAAAGTAAATCTCAACTAAGGGGTCTACAATTGAATTATAGTTGAAACATTGATTAGGAAAATGACATAGCCTATAGTCATGCGTCTCGAATTAGTGTGTCAACTTCTTAAGTTTTGTGTTCAACTATTTAGATGAGTCACAAAACATAAAAGTGGATGATAAATGCATGTTGGATGGATGAAATGCAATTCAAGGGACTAATGTTTTGTTGCAACTTTGATTTGACTATTTTTCAATTACCCTATACAACTACAAGTGAACCCTGCAAAAAATGCATAAATTAATCATAAATTGATACAATAATTAATCATTATTCATGAATTATAAATATTAATGAATTTTTAAATGAAATAATTGTTACTTAATTTTAAATTATTTAGCACATATATTAACAAGTCAATAACTTTATAAATAATTATTTAATATTTAATATTTGATATTTATAAATGAATGATTTATCAATAGTGTATTAACTATTAATAAATATTAAATACCTAATTATTATGAAATAAATAATTATTTTATAAAATTAGTTGGATAAAGTGAAATTTTGACTAATTATTTAGATAATTAATTATTTGACTATTCCATATTCAATCATTTTAAAATATCTTATTGATTTTGAAATTTCTCAATAATTTGATCTAACTACTTAATTGAAAGTTATGGTTAATAAGTAAGGACTATTATTAGTAAATATTTAGTTAGCCAATGAATAATAAACTAATTTTTTTCAAACTAAAATTTTTAGTTAATATTAACGATTAATTTAAAATGATTGAATATTTACTAATAAATTAATAAAATTCGTTATATCTATAATACATATTATTTTCTAAAATATAATAAATAAATAATTTTTATTATTTATTATTCAAGATATATGGTTAATAAATAATAAATACTAATTATTTAATAATTAGTTAGTCATAAAGTTAAAGATAATTAATGATTCACAAGTTAAATTATTTAGTTAATATCAATGATTAATTAAAGCTGATTTAATATCTACATATTAACTTAAAAGTTAGGAACTTGATCATTTATAGTTAATATTTAGGAATTACCAATTAATTAATAGTTTATTTGGTTAGATAATCAATTTAGAACCTAATCAATTTAGAACCTAGGCACCATGTATGCTAAATTAATTAATAGGCTATCTATTAATTATTCTCCCTAAGTTAGGATCATATTATAATATTATTAATTATTATAATTGTAAAATGTAATTAACCTAGCTTAGAACTAATTACAATAACATTTGAAAATTAAAATTATTACCTACTATTAGTTATTATAAAATAATAATAAAGTTAAATATTAACAATTATATACCTACCTATTTATTAAATATCTATAATACAAGGTAGCTAAATACTTACTTAGTAAGTAACTAGGGTTCAAGGTTAAGGTTTAGTTTAGTTAGCTACTAGGTACCTACTTATTAGTTACTATCTAGCTAGGTAGTTAGTACCTACATTTAAGTACCTACTAAATATTACCTAATAGATACTTATTTAATACATACTAAGTACCCACATAATAGGTATTTTCTAATTATTACTAATTAAATTAAGTGTCTAGGCTACCTATGTTAAATATTAAATAGGTATTCGGTGGTCTAGGCTTAAATGCCGCCGTATTTAATTTTAAGCCCAACTTAGGTGCCACATACATTACGTTAGTTAATAGGTTAGTAGCTATTAAACCCTTAAGCTACTTTTATTAGGTTTTAGATAGGTACTAGATGGTTTAAGCCTAGGTGCCACCTTGTTTAACTTTAGCCCGACCTAAGTGCCACATATCCTACATCAATTAGGTTGATTGATAAGTTAGTAAGTTAGGTTAATTCATAGTAGACTAGGCTAGATAAGTAGTTAGGTACTAGTTAAGTAAATAGGTTGCTAGGTTTTAGTAGGTCATTGTGATTAACTTGCAATTGGGTTACAACTAGTTACATTGTAAATTGGTTACAATTAGGGTAGAATTGCCCATCACTAATTGACAACATGTACCAAACACTTATTCATATCTTTTTCATCTCTTCTTCAATTTGAGTGATTTAACACTTTATGGGATCACTAAATTAAGCTCTACAATTCACCTTTGACTTGCATAGACAAAGGAGTAATGAAGAAAGATTTGGAAGAAAAATAATACAAAACACGTTTTTTCAAGATACAAAATGCATTTTTTTCTTTTAGACCCCTCCAACTTTCAAAGCTCATATCTTTCTCATTTCTTGCTCAATTTTAGCAATTTAAAGTGCTATGGGAGCGCCACCTTACGTTCTACAAATTAGTTTTGAACTATAAAAGCAACGGAGCAATGCCCTAGAGCTTTTTTGAATGTTCAGGAATAGGCTTCCAAGTGTTATAGCATTTTCTTTTTTGGACCCCCCCATTTTGGGGAGCCATAACTTTTTCGTTTTTAATCCATTTGTGAAGGTTTTTTGTGCATCAGATGCACCAAGAGGAATGCTTTGATTTCTCTTTGGACGCCATAAACAAATAAGATCATCCTTGGATTTTGTTGAGCTTTGAGTCACTAAGTGATTGTTCATTGGTCATTCTACCCTAGCTTACAACTAAAACGTTTATCCCATATTGGTTGTTTTCCATGACAAGTTTCTAAAGTATATATAGAGATGAATTAGAAGTGTTGGGAAATCACAAAAACTTATAATGTTTAATAGCCATTTGGGATGAGTTAATCACAAAAGCTTGACCTTAAAGGTTAAACTTAAAATGAAAAAAAAAAATTATTAATTGAATGGCATTTGGCCTAGGTCTAGGCTTAACTTAATTCCAAACCTAACCTAGGTTTGGGCTTAGCTTAAGTCCAAACTTAGTTTAGGTTTGGGTCTAGCTTAAGTTCAGCCCTAGCTTAGGTGATATGTAACTTATGTGGGCCACGTGCCAACAAATTACATATTAGATACTAGGGCCATGTGTCAACAAATTATTGGTTAGATTTTGGGGCCACATGTCAACAAACTATTAGCTAGACTTTTTACCTAACATAGTTGTAACATACTTGAAAACATAGTTAGAACATAATTGAAATTTAAATTCAAAATTTGATGATGTCATGATTTATTAATGGATGAAATTCATTTAGTGGGAAGTTATAGTCAAAAACAACTTTCAGTTGTAATAGTGGAATCATTCCCAACTTAAATCGTCAAAAGTGGTTATTATTGTGGTGCTAACACGTGGTCGTTGTTTTCGACTGTAATTTCATTTTTTACTCTTGTGGTCAACAATTGAAAAAAATAGATTGTAATTGAAAAAAAAATTATAGTTGAAAAGGTCATTTTCAACTATAATTGTAAGTTGGAAATGTAGTAAAAAAAAAAGGGTTCTCTACTAATGGGAATAACTTTTAAATATTTTGGCAACGAAAGACTCAGTAGTGAACTAAGGAAGAAATCCTCATGGGTGAAAAAAAGAATTGTCCTCTACCTTCGAAACAACCAATCTCCACTACTAGAATTTCTAGTTTTTTTTACTATAAATTTTGGTCAAAAAAGACCCATTTTGGGTAGGTGTCAAAAAAACCTCCTAGTCATTTTGGACAAATTGTTTTGAACCTATCCATTGTGACTAGGCTATGTATTTTTTTACTAGTCATTTCGACTAGTATTTTTGATTAATAATTTTGATTAGTATTTTTGCTTAGTCAATATAACAATCAAATGATTTTTTGATTGGTCAAACACCATTTTTACTAAGCAAATGCCATGTGGCATTTAAATAGTGGCCACCCAAGTTAAGTTACGTGGCATCTAAACAATGGTCACCTAGGTTATACCACATGGCATTTAAATATTGGCCATCATGTGACATTTAAACATGGCCATCTAGACTATGCCATTTGGCCTTTAAACATTGGCCACTAGGTTATGCCATGTGGATAAAATTTAAACAACATAGGTTAAGCCTATGATTAAATACTTACTGTCGTGATGTGTAGTGTTGTGACATACGATGTCGTAAAGGTGTAAATTCATAGTAAACTCTATTAAACAAAAAGACTAAAACTAGTCAAAGGTAAAAACTAATCAACCAAAAAAAGATGCACGCACATATATATACAACGCACAAGATGAGGTTGAGATGAAATTCTCATGTATTAAATTACAAATAAAAGAAAGAAAACATAATGTATGTAAATGGTGGCCGTGCAATAGCTGTCATAAGCACCTAGAAATCCAATTTGATTATGGAGGAAACTTTCTCAACAAAGGAATTCTAGAAAAACTAACAAGAGAAGGGAAAAACTTGGCCTTTTATACAGCCGCCAACAAGCTCAAACCCTAAACAAGCCTAAACCCTAAAACACTTAATAACGTATAGTAACCTACGAACGTACATTAACCTTAAGAGCGTACATTAACCCTAAAAGGCATGAATGGCATGCCCGTAACCGGCTGTCATGTATGAGGCCATGCATACGGGCATGATAGCTGTCATGACATGTAGTGTCGTGATTTACGATGTTGTGAGGGTGTAAATCCATAGTAAACTCTTTTTTAAAAAAAGACTAAAACTAATCAAAGGTAGAAACTAATCAACCAAAAAAAGATGCATGCACATATATATATACAATGCATAAGAGGAGGTTGAAATGAAATTTTCATGTAACCCCCCTAGACCTGAACCAAGAAAAGCGTGGCATGGTTTGAATAGAAATCAAAGTGTTGCAAAAGAACATCCTAAATAATACCAAATGCCGGCGGGAATTTGAATGAGCTCTAGCTTGAAGCAGAATAGATGGTATCCACCATTACAATTATTGCAAAGTAGCATATGATTAACATTGTTTGTCCTTTGACATATTTGACATGGATAGTAAGTGGAAGAATTTAAATCGACGTGATGATGGTAGGATTTAAGTTTGGTAGGTGGCAAGGCACACGATTTTTGGAGTGATCTTGAATTGTGTGTTCGTTAGCTCCTTGCAACTCTAACACACCTGAAGGCCTGATTGCTTTAATCCTCAAGATAGTGTGATTGAAAGAAGTGTTTAGAGTATCATTAGGTTGCCATTGGAAATACACAAAGTCAGTAACATCAAATTGTTTCACCTTAGGTTTGCAATTGCCACTTCGTGTGTGTGTGTATACTTTAAGGTGTCTCGATGTTATGCAATGGACAAGTTTTCCATGGCCATGGCCATGGGCATAACCCTCTTGAATATAGCAACCTTTTCTGCAATGACCCTAGCCCAAGTGGCTAGGGAGTCCAAGTCCACAACCTAGTCCATTTGAATAGCAATGGAAAAGGGTGGAATGGGATGTCTTCCAAAAAGTAGAAAGTAAGGAAAGAAATGGGACAAAGAGGTGTGTTTGGACATCCTATAACCCATGGCAATGTAAGGTAGGGCCAAGTCTTAATCCTCTTTGTTCTTAGTGAAGCAAATTTTTCGAAGTCCTTTCTTACATGTCTAAACCATCCTTTATGCAAGACCATTAGCTTGGGGATGATCCCTTGAAGTCCGGCGATGGTCAATGAGAACATGATCAAATAGGTCTTAGAATTCTCCTTTGAATTCTGATTTTTAATCAATAAGGCATTCAACACAAGCCCCAAACCTACTTAAGACTTGTCACTACTAGAAATTTTGTCTTTTGTAACTTGTCTTATGTAACTAAAAAATCTCACATGTAACTATTTTGGAGTTGCATGCAACATGTGCAGTTGCATGCGACATTTTTTAGTTGCATAAGACAAGTTGCAAAAGACAAAATTTCTAGTAGTGTGTTGTAAGAAAGCCTGGTTGGTGCTATGTGATGACTTGTTCGACAATGCTACAAGCTCGACCCACTTTGAAAAATGCCCAATCATAATCATGATGTAGACATGACCCTTGGAGGTTTGTGGTAACTCTTTAGCTAAATCACATGACCAACAATGGAACATGCCTTGAATAGGGAATGGCAAAAGCGTGAACTGTTGAGAGGAGAAGGAAATTCTCAGTCTATCACATTGTTCACACCTAACAATGACATCTTGGACTTGAGCATACATACCTCTCCAATGGTAATGAAGAGCGAGAAGGCTATAAGTACACTTAACTCCAAAGTGTCCAAGTTCTGAGTGTACCTTCTAAATAAGACCAAGTCGTTCATGTGGTGGAGGAACCACTCTATCGCCTTGTGGTAAGCATCGGATGGAGTGGTTGTCCTTCCATGAATAGCGTTTGGACCATTGTTGTATGCGATCCCAATGACTTGATGTAATTTGAGGAGGGTATTCCCCATGTTGAAAAAACTTCAAAATGTCCAAGTCCTCCCATATATCCACAATGGGATGCTCAACTAGATTACATTGCAGTAATGCAAGATAATTAGATGCATAAGATACATGTATTACTGGAATTTGGTTGAAGTCTTGCTTGGCTTCTAAGAAATCTTCAAAGGTAATGAGGGGTCTTCGCAACATGGTATCAGTGTTTTAATGTGTAATACTAGGTTGGTGAATAACCTTGAATTCATACTCCTAAAGTATAAGTGCCCAATGAACTAATTTACCACTAAGCTTGTCGTTGGTCATCAACCATTTGATAAGCTAGTGGTCGATATACAAAGTGAACTCGGTGCCATAAAGATAGGGCCTAAAATGTATGATGACCCATATAACAGCAAGACACTCCCCCTTGTATGAAGAGTAGTTGCTCTTAGCCTTGTTATTACTTTAGGATGTTGTGAGGAATTTTTGCACACCTTCACCATTAAGATATGCACTCACAAAAAACTTGGTTGGAAGTGGAACTACTATGTAGTTGTAGTCTAACACATAAGGTGGTTCAAGGTAAGTAATGAAATCCACTAAGGATCTAATGCCTTGTGTCCAACATCTACACATAACATCCTAATCTAACATGCATTGGATTTTTGAAAAGCTAATCTAAGGAGCCATGGTATGAAATCTCATAAGGTTTTTGTTTTAATTTTGTTTTAATTTTTTTATCAAGAGTTAAACTTGAACTAGAAACCACTTTGCTTAGATTGAAGAAAAAAACAGACAATTCAACCCCCTCTACTTCCAACAAGTGTAGCTCCCTTACAGCAACTCCGATGATGCTGAAATTTTGGGAGAACCTTCCACACCTTCCAAACTAAAATTGATTTAATTTTGACAAAAATCCAATGGTGGCTTTGGGAGGAAAAATTAATTGAACTAAGAATCCAGAGGCTTTATCATGGAAATCTTCCCATGGACTCCAGCACAACACCCTCTACTTCCAACAAGTGTAACTCCCTTACAGCAACTCCGATGATGCTGAAATTTTGGGAAAACCTTCCACACCTTCCAAACTAAAACTGATTTAATTTTGACACAAATCCAACAGTGGATTTGGGAGGAACAATTAATTGAACAAAAATTCCAAAGGCTTTGCTACAAGTACTTGTTACACACAACTTCCTTCCCTGTTTGATTTTTGCACACTCCTTTTCCATGAACACCTCTTCACACATAAGGACTAAACATTCTTCCTCACACTTCCTCCTCCTCTTTCTTTTCTTCCTTCATACACCCAATACCTTCTCCCTTGGTAAGCCTCCATGACCTTCCTTGAGCTTGTTCCCCTTGTCCAATGAAAGTTTTGCAATCCCTTGTTCCAATAAATGGCCTCCTCATCCTTCTGGAGCCAATGAGAATAGAGAATAAATTGCCATCTAACTGAGTTTAGGATGAAAATTATTGGGCCCAATGAGACACAAGGAAAATTCCATCCTCCAATCAAATAGGATGACAATCTTCATGACTAATGGGATTGGAGGATTCATCCCTTCCTTTATCTTGGATATCTTGATGAGGTCTCTTGAACTTGATCCTTATCCTTTCCGTCCGTTGACCTTCACATCCTAATTCTTCATCCTAATTACTTCAAGTAACTAACTACTAGGATAGTTTATCGGTAGTAACTAGTAACGTCCTTGAATTCTTACTTGACTAATTCAATGGTTGAATTAACAT
>Ga0116227_10014168_pt1 | contig 12248 bp, 11 predicted proteins | sample S1TSphgellanicum_FD_89693 | JGI IMG/M metagenome (GOLD analysis project Ga0116227, IMG submission 89693) | Host-associated microbial communities from peat moss isolated from Minnesota, USA - S1T2_Fb - Sphagnum magellanicum MG | ecosystem: Host-associated > Plants > Peat moss > Unclassified... | reverse complement strand
GACCACCAAACGCGTGTACTGGAAAACTGCGACGCGCGAATTTTTGTGGTTCCTGACCGGCGATACCAACATCCGCACGCTGTGTGCGCAAGGTGTCGAAATCTGGACCGACTGGCCGCTGGCGCGGTATCGGCGCGAAACGGGCGACGATATGACGCGCACGGCGTTTTCGCGCAAGATTGTCGAAGACGCCGACTTTGCCGCACAATGGGGCGATCTGGGGCCCGTCTATGGCAAGCAGTGGGTCGATTGGCCGGTTTATGAACCCGCGCGCGATGGCCTGTTCCGAAGGCGCGCCCACGGCGTAAATCAGATCGCCGACCTGGTGCACGGCTTGCGCACCAATCCGGGCGGGCGCCGGCATATTGTCGAGGGCTGGAATGTCGCCGATCTGGAGACGATGGCGCTGCCGCCTTGCCACAAAACCTATCAGTTTCATGTCGCCGATGGGCGGCTGTCGGGTGTGATGTATCAGCGCAGTTGCGATGTCGCGCTGGGCCTGCCGTTCAATCTGTGGGGCGCGGCGCTGTTTATCTCCATGGTGGCGCAGCAATGCGATCTGGAACCGGGTGAATTGGTGTGGATGGGCGGCGATACCCACCTGTATCTCAACCATGCCGACCTGGTCGAAGCACAACTGGCCCGCGAGCCGTCGGGATCGCCGCGCATGACCATAACCCGGCGGCCCAACAGCATTTTTGGCTATGCGATCGACGATTTTGCAGTGCATGATTACCACCCGCAAGGCCATCTGGCAGCGCCCGTCGCGGTGTGATCGAGGGTGATTGACCGTTGCGCGATCTTGTAATATAATTACGCCATCATAAAATAATCAGTCTCTTGCCGAGTCTCGGCTGGACAGGTCTTGGAGCGGGAACCGGCATGACCGATGGCAATCTGCCAAAGCTGACGCTGCATGTGCCAGAGCCCCGTTATCGGCCTGGCGATGTGGTCGATTACAGCGCCTTGGCGATCCCGGCAGCGGGCGCACAGCCCCGTCCGGACGAAACGTGCGCGGCCGTCGATACGCATCCGCTGTGCCTGGATATGGTGCGCGTGCTGGGCGATGATGATCGCGCGCATGGGCCATGGAACCCGGCGCTCGATACTGCAACGCTGATCCGGATGTTGCGCCTGATGGCGCTGACCCGCGCGTTCGATGCGCGGATGGTGCGGGTGCAGCGGCAGGGCAAAACCAGCTTCTATATGAAGTCGACCGGTGAAGAAGCGACATCGGTGGCGACGGCGATGGCCCTGGCGAGCGATGACATGGTGTTTCCCAGCTATCGCCAGCAAGGGCTGTTTATCGCGCGTGGCACGCCGATGGTCGAAATGGTCAACCAGATCTTTTCGAACCGCGCCGACACGCTGAAGGGTCGCCAGTTGCCGATCATGTATTCGGCGCGCGACCAGTCCATTTTTTCGATTTCGGGTAATCTGGCGACGCAATTTCCGCAGGCTGTCGGCTGGGCGATGGCCAGTGCGATCAAAGGCGACAGCCGCATCGCCAGCGCGTTTCTGGGTGAGGGGTCGAGCGCCGAGGGCGATTTCCATTCGGCGCTGACCTTTGCGGCGGTGTACAATGCGCCGGTCGTGTTCAATCTGGTCAACAACCAATGGGCGATTTCGAGCTTTTCCGGGTTTGCCGGCAGCGAGCGCACGACATTTGCCGCCCGCGCAATCGGTTATGGCATTGCGGGCTTGCGCATCGATGGCAACGATCCGCTGGCGGTGTTTGCGGCGGTGCGCTGGGCCGCGGATCGCGCGCGCGCCAATGCCGGGCCGACGCTGATCGAACATTTCACCTATCGCGCAGAAGGGCATTCGACGTCCGACGATCCCGGGCAGTACCGGTCGGCCGCCGAAGGCACCGACTGGCCGCTGGGTGATCCGATCAATCGCCTGATGCGCCACCTTATCGCGCTGGGCGTGTGGGATGCGGACAAGCATGCCGCAATGGACGCCGATGTCGATGCCGAAGTGCGCGCTGCGGTCCGCGCGGCAGAGGCCAACGGCACATTGGGGCACGGCCTGCACCATCCGTTCCGCACGATGTTTGAAGACGTGTTCGAAACGCTGCCCTGGCATCTGGTCGAACAAAGCAAACAGGCGATCCATGAACGCCAGGTCAAATGGCCTGAATGGAGCGATGATGCCGATGTCGGGGCCGAAGGAGGGCAGGCGAAGTGAGCGAAGTGGCACCAACCTCACGGCGCATGACGATGATCGAGGCGATCAATGATGCGCTCGATGTGATGATGGACCGCGATCCCGACGTGGTGATCATGGGCGAAGACGTGGGCTATTTCGGCGGGGTGTTCCGCGCAACGGCGGGCTTGCAGAAAAAATACGGCAAGACGCGGGTGTTCGACACGCCGATTTCCGAATGCGGGATCATCGGCGTGGCGGTGGGGATGGGGGCCTATGGCCTGCGCCCGGTGCCCGAAATCCAGTTTGCCGATTACATCTATCCGGGGCTGGACCAATTGGTGTCGGAAGCGGCGCGGTTGCGCTATCGTTCGGCGGGGCAATTCATCGCGCCGATGACGGTGCGCACGCCATTTGGTGGCGGAATTTTCGGCGGCCAGACCCATAGCCAGAGCCCGGAGGCGCTGTTTACGCACGTTGCCGGCCTGAAAACCGTGGTCCCGAGCACCCCGCACGATGCCAAGGGCCTGCTGATCGCCGCGATCGAAGACAACGATCCGGTGATCTTTTTCGAGCCCAAGCGTTTGTACAACGGCCCGTTCAGCGGCCACTATGACGAACCGGCAGTGCCCTGGGCGCGCCATCCCGACAGTCTGGTGCCAGAGGGGCATTACCGGGTGCCGCTGGGTCAGGCGCGGATCGTGCGCGAGGGCGAGGCGGTGACGGTGCTGGCCTATGGCACGATGGTCCATGTCGCGCGCGAAGTCGCCGAGCGCCAGGGCATCGATGCCGAAGTGATCGATTTGCGCACGCTCGTCCCGCTCGACATTGTTACTGTGGAAAAGTCTGTGAACAAAACCGGCAAATGCCTGATTGTCCACGAGGCGACCCGCACCGGCGGGTTTGGCGCGGAATTGAGCGCGCTCGTGCAGGAACGCTGTTTCCACGCGCTGGAGGCGCCGATCGAGCGTGTCACCGGGTTTGATACGCCTTATCCGCACAGCCTGGAATGGGCGTATTTCCCGGGCCCGGTGCGGATTGGCGAGGCCTTTGCCCGACTGATCGCCGCATGATGTCCGTTTCAAACTGGATGACCGAGCCATGAGCCGCTTTACGTTCCGCCTGCCCGACATCGGCGAAGGCATTGCCGAAGCTGAAATTGTCGCCTGGCATGTCCAGATCGGCGATGTCGTGTCCGAAGACGGTCGTCTGGCCGACGTGATGACCGACAAGGCGACGGTCGAAATGGAGAGCCCAGTTGCGGGGCGCGTGGTCGAACTGGCGGGCGAAGTCGGCGACCGGATCGCGATTGGTTCGGCGCTGGTGGTAATCGAAACCGATGGCGAGGTTGCAGAGGCTGCGCCGGCACCTGTGTCCGCGCCGGTTACCGAGCCGGTCAGGCCGCCCACGCCAAAGCCAACTCCTGCGCCGGCACCTGTCGCCGCGCCTCCACCGCCTGCACCGATCCCCGCCGCGCCTTCTGCACGCGTGCTGGCCAGCCCTGCGGTGCGCGCGCGCGCCTATGACCTCGGGATCGATCTGGCGCAGGTGCAGCCCGGGCCAGAGGGGCGCGTGCGGCATGGCGATCTCGATCAGTTTATCGCCTACAACGCGGGCGGATTTGCGCCGGCAGGTGCAAGGCGCGCCGATGAAACAATCAAGGTCATCGGGTTGCGGCGCCGGATTGCCGAAAACATGGCGGCATCGAAACGCAACATTCCCCATTTTTCCTATGTCGAGGAAATCGACGTGACCGAGCTTGAGCGCGTCCGTGCCGAGCTTAACACGGCGCACGGCGCGCGGGGCAAGCTGACCCTGCTGCCGTTCGTGATCACGGCGATCTGTCGTGCCGTGCCCGATTTCCCGATGATCAACGCGCGGTATGACGACGAAGCGGGCGTGGTCACACGCTATGGCGCGGTGCACATGGGGCTGGCGACGCAAACCCCGGGCGGGCTGATGGTCCCGGTGATCCGCGATGCGCAAGACCGCAATTTGTGGCAACTGGCGCGCGAAATCGGCCGTCTGGCCGATGCGGCGCGCAACGGATCGATCGCGGCCAGTGAACTGTCGGGATCCAGTTTGACGGTGACCAGCCTGGGGCCGTTGGGCGGGGTGGCGACGACGCCCGTGATCAACCGGCCCGAAGTCGCGATCATTGGCCCCAACCGGATTATCGAACGGCCGATGTTTGTGCCCGATGGCCACGGCGGCGAACGCCTGGCCAAGCGCAAGCTGATGAACCTGTCGATCAGTTGCGACCACCGCGTGGTCGATGGCTGGGACGCGGCCAGCTTCGTCCAGGCGCTGCGGCGGATGTTCGAAGCGCCGTCGCTGCTGCTGGTCTAGGGTCTAGCGCACGATCCCGCGATAGGTGATCTGCCCTGCGCCGCCCGGCACGCGCCAGCGGACGTGGGTGACGTCCCCGGGCAGGGCATGGCGCCATCCGTCGTCGTCGTGGACCATCAACGTGCTCAGCACGCCCCAGGTGCGTGCGCCATCGACGGACACTTCCCCGGACGGCATCCCCATGCCGACCTGATACGCGACCGTGCGAGGCACCGGATTGACCACGGTGAAGCCCGCTGGATCGCCGCCGGTCCAGCTGACCACGAACACCAGCCGGTCGCCCGGGTGCAGCGCATCGGCGCGTTCGAGAATACGCGCCTTGCGACCGCCCGCTGCGGGCTCAAGGCGTTCGACAAACACATCACCGGTCAGTTGCACTTGCGCGCGATTGTGTGCCTGATGTGTGCCCGGATTGGTCGCCGCAAACGCCGCGACGGGCGCGGCGCCGGCGATCATCCACAGGCTGTCTCGAATCCGCAAAGGCTTGCCCCCAAACCACAATTCATCGGCGCCGCTATGTCACAACATGGCGAATATCCCGTTAACGGCAGCGTGCGCGATCGGTGGTGCGGGGCGGCATCGCGGCGGCAGCGGGCCTGGGCGGGAAAAACTTTTATGGACCTTTGTTGACAGGCCCGATGGGGTGCCATAGAGGGCCGGCTCCCAAGCGGGAACGCGGGTGTAGCTCAGTTGGTTAGAGTGCCGGCCTGTCACGCCGGAGGTCGCGGGTTCAAGTCCCGTCACTCGCGCCATTCACCGCTTTCAGGGAACAGAACCATGGCTGCGCGGGTGTAGCTCAGTTGGTTAGAGTGCCGGCCTGTCACGCCGGAGGTCGCGGGTTCAAGTCCCGTCACTCGCGCCATGGTCCTGAGAAATCGTCAGCCCCAGCGGCCGGTTTCCATCCAGATCAGGAAACGCCGCAGCGGCAACAGCCAGATCGTGCCGAACACGATATAGGCCAGGGTCTGTACCAGCACCGGCCAGGTGCTGATCGTGCCGGCCAATTGCGCCACCACAATCGCATAGATCGCCAGCGCGAGCAGCAGCGCCAGAATGCCCACCGGTTTGCGCCAGGTGGGGCGCCGCGCGTCGATGTCGGTGTCAATCATGTGCCGCTTTCAAAAGGGCCGTACAGCCGTGTGGGCGTGATCACCGCGCGCAACCGCCGATCGTGCGGCTCGCTCGGCAACATGTCGACCAACTGGCAGTCCCAGGCCAGCCCGATCGCAATCGTGGCGGGATGCGCGGACAACCAGCGGTCATAATGCCCGCCGCCCTGACCCAGCCGGCCACCTGTTGCGGTAAACCCGACCAGCGGCACAAACAGGACATCGGGGATCAGCGCGGGTGCGGTTGCTGCAGGTTGCGGCACGCCATAAGCGCCCGGTTCGAGCAATTCGTCGAGATGGGGCGAATCCCATTGGCGAAAGATCATCGCGCTGTCGCGACCGGCAAACCAGGGCAGGGCGATCCGATGCCCCGCTTCGTGGAAATACCGCGCATAGCCCAGCGCGGGCGCTTCGCCATGTGCGGCACAATAGAGGCCGATCGTGGCGCCTGCGGGGATGATCGCAAGCAAAGCAGAAGGCGGACGCATCAGCACAAGTGCGAGAATGCGCGGATCGAGCGCGTCAACATGCGCGCGCCGGGCCGCGCGCAACGATTTGCGCAGCGCTGCTTTCGAAAAAGCCGGATCTGTCGCGGCAATGGGATTGTCGGGCGTGCTGTCGCTCACCGGCGTTGTGATCCTCTGATCGAACAATTCGGAGGGTGGTGCTGTTGTTGGGGGTGACGGGCCCACCATGGGTCGTTTGCTCGGAAAATCCTCTGACGCGCTTACGTCAGGTGGGGACCGTGTGTCCCGGACCAGGGTCCGGGCCAGGGACAGCCCCCAAGGATTGCTTATAGCCTCAGGGATGTTCATGCGGCTCGTACCGGGCAGAACCCGTCACGATGTATTTAGAGTGTCTCGCCCGAATGCTCAAGCCTTGCAGCAAGCTTTTCCACCCGATCCGCCAATTCGGCGACACGCGCCAGCACTTCTGGTGCGATTTCGGCGACAACCGACGTGTTCGTCTTAGCTGGCGACGCTTTTGCCTGGGCCGGCTCGGGTGGGGCAGGCGCAGGTTCGGATAGGCGGGGCGCGCTTTGCAAGGTTTGCAATTCGTCGGCCAGCATCAGCGCGGCAACCAGCAGCATGCGCGTTTCGGTCTGGCCCTGGCCGAGGCTCAAAGTGCGGACGCGCTGGTCGATCATCTGTGCCAGCATCCGCAGATGCGGTTCTTCGTCGCCGGCGACCGAAATGACATGGTTGCGGCCGCCGATCGACAGTGAAACATTGCGCGGTGCCGAACCGGTCATGATGGGTCCGCCTGTGTCTTCTCGGGCAAGTTGGCAAGCAGCAGATCGAGCTGTTGCAGTTCGTTGCTGACCGTGTCTTTCAATCGCCGATGCCGGGCCTTTAACGCTGCCATCTCGGCCAATTCGGTGTCGCGAACTGCGGCGGCGCGTTCCAGCCGGTCCAGGGCCCGCGCAATCCGGCCCAAATCATCTTCCAGGCTTTTGGTCGTGCTTTTGGATGTCATGGATATGTCGCTAGCACATCGTCAGGGCGGTGCAAGCGCCACGCGCCAGGACGTGTGATGCCGGCCGCAACACCGATCCGGGTGAAACCCCCGGTTGACAATGCAAACGTATTTCCGCCAATGCATAGGAATGCACAAGTTGTTCATCGGCGCGATGCGTGTCAGGTCGCCTCAACCTTGACGGTGGGGGCGCCCTGTCCCAAGAGGCGCCTGCCGAATCAGTCCCACGCGTGCCCGGCCCGCGCTCTATTAGGTTGCTTTTACCGGTATGACCCGTGACTCCACCACGCTGGCGCCTATGGCCAACGCGATCCGTGCGCTCGCCATGGACGCCGTCCAGGCCGCCAATTCCGGGCATCCCGGCATGCCGATGGGCATGGCCGATGTCGCAACGGTGCTGTGGTCGCAATTCCTGAAATTCGATCCCGACGCGCCGCGCTGGGCCGATCGCGACCGCTTTATCCTGTCGGCCGGCCATGGCTCGATGCTGTTGTATTCGGCTCTGTATCTGACGGGTTATGCGTCGCCGACGATCGCGGACATCCGCAAATTCCGTCAGTTGGACAGTGTGTGCGCCGGGCATCCGGAAAACTATCTGATCCCGGGCGTCGAATGCACGACCGGCCCGCTGGGGCAGGGTTTTGCGATGGCCGTCGGCATGGCGATGGCCGAACGCCATCTGAATGCCGAATTCGGCGACGATCTGGTGGATCACCGCACCTGGGTGATCGCGGGCGATGGCTGCCTGATGGAAGGCATCAATCACGAGGCGGTCGGCCTGGCCGGCACGCTGGGTCTTGGTCGGCTGAATGTCCTGTGGGACGACAACCGCATCACGATCGATGGCGACACCAGTCTGTCGACGATCGAAGACATTCCCGCGCGCTATCGCGCCAGTGGCTGGCATGTCACCGCATGCGACGGCTATGACCATGATGACATCGCGCGCGCGCTGGCAGAGGCCGCCGCCGATCCGCGCCCCTCGCTGATCGCGTGCCGCACGATCATCGGCAAAGGCGCCCCGCACAAACAGGGCAGCCACAATGTCCACGGCAGCCCGCTCGGCGCCGATGAAATCGCTGCGACCCGCGAAAACCTGGGCTGGACCGCTGCGCCGTTCGAAATTCCCGCCGATATTCTGGATGCATGGCGCGCCACCGGCGATCGCGGGCGCCAGGCGCATGCGGCATGGCAAGCGGCAACCGCCGCGCATCCACAGCGCGCAGCATTCGATTCGCGTATGGCGGGCGAATTGCCCGACATGGCTGGCGCAACCGCTGCCTTTGCGGAATGGTTTGCCGATCCGCGCAAGGTCGCCACACGCAAAGCATCCGAACTGGCGCTCGACGTGCTGGCACCCGCGGTGCCCGCGCTGTTCGGCGGATCCGCCGACCTGACCGGATCGAACCTGACCAAAGTGAAGGCGACGCCGTCATTCGGCCAGCAAGCCTATGGCGGGCGCCACGTCCATTACGGTATCCGCGAATTCGGCATGGCCGCCGCGATGAACGGGGCCGCGCTGCATGGCGGGTTGATCCCGTATGGCGGCACGTTCCTGGTGTTTTCGGATTATTGCCGCAACGCCATCCGCCTGTCGGCGCTGCAACATGCGCGCGTCGTCTATGTGATGACGCATGATTCGATCGGGTTGGGCGAAGACGGCCCGACGCATCAACCGGTCGAACACGTGATGAGCCTGCGCCTGATCCCGCATCTGCAGGTATTCCGACCGGCGGACGTGATCGAAACCGCCGAATGCTGGCAGCTTGCGCTCGCCAGCGCCCACGCGCCGTCGCTGCTCGCGCTTTCGCGCCAGAACCTGCCGCAGGTGCCGCGCGACACGACCGAAAACCGCAGCGCAAAGGGCGCCTATCGCCTGATCGCCGCGACCGCCGCGCGCAAGGTCGTGCTGATTGCGACCGGGTCCGAAGTCGAAATCGCGATGAAAACCGCCGCCGCGCTCGAAACGCAAGGGATCGGCGCCGATGTCGTGTCGATGCCGTGCTGGGAATTGTTTGACGCCTGCGATGCGGCATACCGCGCCGACGTCCTGCCGGCGGGCGTGCTCAAAGTATCGATTGAGGCCGGCGTGACGACGGGCTGGCAGAAATATGTCGGCGACGGTCTGACCATTGGCATCGACAGTTTCGGTGCGTCGGCACCCGCCGAAGTGCTTTACGACCATTTCGGCCTGACCGCTGAAAAGATCGTGCCGCAAATTCTTGCCCGGATCGCCTGAGCTCGCCGAGCACCAGGATTTCCGCGCACCAAGACTTCACAGAGGAACTGATCATGGCCACCAAAGTCGCAATCAATGGTTTCGGACGCATCGGCCGCAATGTCGCGCGCGCCATTCTCGAACGTCCCGATTGCGGGCTGGAACTGGTCGCGATCAACGATCTGGCCAGCGCAGAGGCCAATGCCCGGCTGTTCAAGCGTGACAGCGTGCATGGCGCCTATCCGGGCACGGTCGAAGTCGATGGTGCCGATCTGATCATCGACGGCAAGCGCATCAAGGTGACCGCCGAGCGCGATCCCGCCAAATTGCCACACGGTGTCGATGGCGTTGACATCGCGCTCGAATGCACCGGGTTCTTTGCCGATCGCGCGGGCGGGCAAAAGCATCTGGACGCGGGCGCCAAGCGCGTGCTGATTTCGGCGCCGGCCAAAGACGTCGATCTGACCGTGGTCTATGGCGTGAACCATGACAAACTGACCGCCAGCCACCTGATCGTGTCAAACGCATCGTGCACGACCAATTGCCTCGCGCCATTTGCCAAAGTGCTCAACGATGCGATCGGCATCGAACGTGGCCTGATGACCACGATCCACAGCTATACGAACGATCAGAAGATCCTCGATCAGATCCATCCCGACCCGCGCCGCGCGCGGGCTGCGGCGATGAGCATGATCCCGACGACAACCGGCGCTGCGCGTGCGGTCGGCGAAGTGCTGCCCGAACTGAAAGGCAAGCTGGATGGTTCGGCGATCCGCGTGCCAACCCCCAATGTCTCGGTCGTCGACCTGACATTCACCCCTTCGCGTGATACCACGATCGCCGAAGTCAACGCGCTGTTGAAGGCCGCCGCCGAAGGACCGATGAAGGGCGTGCTGGCTTATACCGACGAACCGCTGGTTTCGATCGATTTCAACCACGATCCGGCATCATCGACGATCGACAGCCTGGAAACCAGCGTGATCGACGGCAAATTGGTGCGCGTCTTGTCGTGGTACGACAACGAATGGGGTTTATCGAACCGCATGGTCGACACCGCCGGCGTGATGGGCAAACAGCTCTGAAAGCCCTCTCGGTTAGCGTGCAATCGTCATCCCGGGCTTGATCCGGGACCAGGTTTGCTTGTGCGCAAGAGTGCAGAAGACGCTTAACTTCGGATCAAGTCCGGGACGACGATGAGGCTAGTTCGGCCCGTTATCGCGCAGGACAAGAAAGACCCAATATGACTTTCAAGACGCTGGACGATCTGGGTGACCTGACGGGCAAAGCCGTGCTGGTGCGCGAAGATCTCAATGTGCCGATGGCCGATGGCCGGGTGACCGATGCCACCCGGCTGAGCGCCACGGTGCAAACGCTGGCAGAACTTGCCGACAAAGGCGCGCGCGTGCTGGTGCTGGCGCATTTCGGTCGGCCCAAAGGCACGCCAGGCGCCGCCAATTCGCTGATCCAGGTCGTCCCGGCGCTGCAATCGGTGCTGGGGCGTCCGGTCGGGTTTATTGCCGATTGCGCGGGGCCAGAGGCCGAGGCGGCGGTTGCCGCGCTGGTGCCGGGATCGATCACCGTGCTTGAAAACACCCGGTTTCACGCGGGCGAGGAAACCAACGATCCCGCGCTGGTGGCCGCGATTGCCAAACTTGGCGATCTTTACGTGAATGACGCGTTTTCGGCGGCGCACCGTGCGCATGCCTCGACCGAGGGGCTTGCGCATGTGTTGCCCGCTTATGCAGGGCGCGCAATGCAGGCCGAACTCGATGCGCTGGAACGTGCGCTGGGCAATCCGGAGCATCCGGTGGCCGCCGTCGTCGGCGGCGCCAAAGTGTCGTCAAAGCTCGATGTGCTGCGCCACCTGGTCAGCAAGGTCGATCATCTGATCATCGGCGGCGGCATGGCCAACACGTTCCTGGCCGCGCGCGGGATCGATGTCGGCAAATCGCTGTGCGAACACGATCTGAAAGACACCGCCGAGGCGATTCTCGACGCCGCAGACAAAGCGGGTTGCACGGTGCATCTGCCCTATGACGCGCTGGTCGCGACCACCTTTGCCGCCAATCCGCCCTCGCTGCGCGTGGCCAATGTCCACGAAGTTGCCGCGGATGAGATGATCCTCGACATCGGGCCGCAGGCGACCGAAGCGCTTGCCGATGTGTTGAAGACCTGCCGGACGCTGGTGTGGAATGGTCCGCTGGGTGCGTTCGAAATCGAACCGTTCGACACGGCGACGGTTGCGCTGGCGCGGTCGGCGGCGGCCTTGTGCAAGGAAGGCGCGCTGATCTGCGTGGCGGGCGGTGGCGATACCGTTGCCGCGCTCAATCACGCCGGCGTGGCGGGCGATTTTTCCTATGTGTCGACCGCGGGCGGCGCGTTTCTGGAATGGATGGAAGGCAAGGAATTGCCGGGCGTTGCAGCGCTTAGCGCGCGATGAAGCGCGCAGCCGTGGTCGTTGCAGGCTGCGGCTCGTTCAACAGCGGCACCAGCAAGGTATTCAGATCGTCGAGCGTGAACGCGGCCGCCTGCGCGTAACGCAGCACGCCCGATCGATCGATGATGAAATTGGTCGGTACCGCGTGCAGCGGCGCATAGGGGCCTTTCAAGCGGTGCACCGGCGTGATCGCCATCGCCGCAAACAGCTTGCGCATCTGGTATTCGGGCAGCGAATCTTCGGTGGTGGCGGCCAGAACGACCAGTCCGTGTTGCTTGGCCGAACGGTAATACGCATCGAGCAGCGGCAGCTCCTGCTTGCACGGACCGCACCAGGTTGCCCAGAAATTGATGATCACGACCTGGCCGCGCAATGACGCAAGGTCAAACCTGTCGTGGGTGACGGTTGCGATTTCCGCATTGGGGGCCATCTGGCGCACTTTGGGCGTTGCCGCCGAAACGGTCATCGGTGTGGCGACCAACAGGCTCAAGATCAGTGAAAGAATGCGCAT
>Ga0116227_10014167_pt1 | contig 12249 bp, 8 predicted proteins | sample S1TSphgellanicum_FD_89693 | JGI IMG/M metagenome (GOLD analysis project Ga0116227, IMG submission 89693) | Host-associated microbial communities from peat moss isolated from Minnesota, USA - S1T2_Fb - Sphagnum magellanicum MG | ecosystem: Host-associated > Plants > Peat moss > Unclassified... | reverse complement strand
TTAAGATCAAAATGTTAGTTATAAAACGATGCATGTGCATTGCGATGTTGCTCCTGGCAATAAGCGCTGGTGCACAGCAGTCAGCAACACCTGTTACCTTAAAACAATTACTAAGTAATGTTACGTCAAGGGCGCCGCAATTACTTACCGACTCCGCAGCCATACGTATACGCCAGGCACAAGCCGCCGAGGTTAAAAGCAACTGGCTGCCCAACCTTAAACTGAATTACCAAACCGATGTAGGTACCAGTAACAACGTTATCGGCGCTTATTTTGGCTTCGGTATTGTTCCGTCAAGCTCAAGCGGCGTACATACTACCAATGTTACTACCGCAGCTTCTACCAATTTAGGCATAGCCGACCTTGACTGGGAGATATACAATTTCGGCGCGTATGGCGCTGCCGATAAGGTGGCTAATTCGGATGTTAATGTCGAACAAAGCAATTTCGCCAATTCAAAATACCAGTTACAGGCCTATACTATTGGTGGCTACCTGCAATTATTGCGTTTACAGGATTTCCTCGCCATACAAGCCCGCGATATACAACGCAACCTGGAGATAAGGCGCTCTATTGAATCGCTTGCCAAAAGCGGTGTTAGGGCGGGGGTTGATACCAGTATAGCCGAAGCAGCGTTATCAAAATCGCGTTTGAACTATATCGAGGTACAAAACCAGTATAAGCAGGTTCAATTGCAGCTCTCAACGTTAAGCGGGATACCATATCAATCTATCGTTCCGGATACCACTACCGATGCCATGCTGATCAGTCAGCCGCCGGCAATTATGGCCGCGTTGGATACAGCTAATCATCCTCTTATAAATTTCTACAGGTCGGTTTATCAAAACAGCCTGCAACGGGAAGACCTGGTTAAGAAGCAATACAATCCAAAAATATCGCTCGAAGCTGCCGCCTGGGATCGTGGTTCAAGCATTGATGCTGCCGACCATTATGGCAGTTTGGGCAGTGGCTTTGGTTTCGACCGCGACAATTACCTGGTAGGTATAGGCATATCCTATAACCTGTTCGATCTGCGCCGCCGCCATTTAAAGCTGAACACCCAAAAAGCCAGTACGGATTATGCCCTGAAAAAGCTACAGGAGCAACAGCAGCTATTAGCGGCAAGCGCCAATGAGGCCGATGTTGAGTTGACAACCGCTCAACAGCGTTTGCAGGAAATTCCCAACCAGCTAAAAGCAGCCAATGATGGTTACCGCCAAAAGCTTTCGCTTTATCGCAGCGGCTTAACCGACATTATTGAGCTTAATGCCGCCCTCAATATTTTGTACACTGCCGAAACAGACTACGCGCAGGCAAAATATTCGTACGCCAACGCGCTTTTTGAGAAGGCCGTTACCGGCAACCAGTTAAATCAAATTTTAAATAGTTTAAAATAATCGCATTATGTCAATGGTCACATCCGCACTCAAAAGGCCCATCACTGTAATAGTGGTCACGCTAAGCCTTTTAATTTTTGCAGTGCTAAGTGCAATGAATATCCCGATAGATATATTCCCGAAGCTAAACCTTCCTACCATATATGTTATCGAATCATACGGCGGTATGTCGCCGCAGCAAATGGAGGGCTTTTTTGCCACCGGTTTGCAAAACCAGTTTTTGTATGTGGATGGTGTTAAAAACATCAGCAGTAAAAGCATACAGGGCTTAACCATAGTAAAAATATCATTTTACGAAAGCACCAACATGGCCGAAGCTTCGGCGCAGGTAGCCTTGCAGGTGAACAGGGCGCAAAGCTTCTTCCCGCCCGGCGCGTTGCCGCCACAGGTTATCCGGTATGACGCATCGTCGCTACCCGTGGGCGAATTGGTTTTGGATAGTAAAACCGAGAACCTGAAAGATATATATGACCTTGCGGCAACCCGCATCAGGCCTATGTTCTCTACAATTCCCGGCTTGTCGGCGCCGCCGCCATTCGGTTCAAACGCCAGGTCAATTATTCTAAGTGTTGACCCGGATAAACTGCGTAGTTACAACCTTACTCCTGATGAAGTGGTTGAAGCGCTGGCGAAGTTTAACGTGATGTCGCCATCGGGTAACTTACGTATCGGCGATATGATGTATTTAACCACCATGAACTCGCTGGTGAAGAATGCAGAGAACTTTGGCAACATCCCGGTCATCACCAAAAACGGCGTACCCATATATATAAAGGATATTGCCCGTGTTACCGATGCTGCCGACGTAACGGTAGATTATGCCCTTATTAATGGGAAACGGTCGGTATATATACCTATTGTAAAAACGGCTTCGGCTTCCACATGGTCGGTAGTGCAGGCATTAAAAGGCAAGCTGCCCGAAATGCAGAGCCTGCTGCCCGACGATGTAAAGATATCGTATGAGTTTGACCAGTCGGTGTTCGTAGTGAACGCGGTGAAGAGTTTGATGACGGGAGGTGGCCTCGGCGCTTTACTCACAGGCTTAATGGTTCTATTGTTCCTGCGCGATTGGCGAAGCAGTTTGATCGTGGTTATTACTATCCCGGTATCTATATTAATAGGTGTGCTGCTGTTGAGCTTGTTCGGCCAAACTATTAATATCATGACGTTGAGCGGGCTTGCGCTGGCTATAGGTATCCTCGTCGACCAGGCGACGGTGACCATTGAGAACATCCACCAGCACCTGGAGATGGGCAAAACCAAACGCCAGGCTATTTATGATGCCTGCGAGGAGATAGCCTTTCCGTTGTTGCTGATATTATTATGTATACTGGCGGTATTCGCGCCATCATTCATGATGAACGGCGTACCAAAGGCCATGTTTCTGCCGCTGTCGATGTCCATCGGTTTAACCATGATCGTTTCATACGTACTTGCGCAAACGCTGGTGCCTATTTTAAGTAACTGGATGATAAAAGCCGAACGTTACCAGCATTATCAACTTGGCGAAATACACGCCCATGCCGGGGAAGCGATGGATAAGTTAGAAGAAGGACAGGTAAATCGTCACCGCCAGGAAGAAATAGACCATCCGGAAGAGAATGACTTTTTTGAAAAGGTAAAATCCCGGTTTATTAATATTCTCGAAGGGATTATGCCCCGCAAAAAACTTATCATTCCAATTTATTTGGTAGCGGTTATTGTTTTGGCAGGTATTGGCTTTGTGGTGATAGGTAAGGATATGATGCCGAAGTTGAACAACGGGCAATTCCAGATACGGTTAAAAGAACCTGAAGGAACCCGGCTTGAACGAACAGAGGATAAGTTTAAAGATGTGCTGAACATCATCAGCAAAACTGTTAACGGCCATGTAAAGATCACTTCGGGTTATATTGGTTTGGTGCCGAGTAGTTTTGGTAGTAGTAACCTTTATGTATTTAATACCGGTACGCACGAAGCAGTATTACAGGTAAACCTTGACGAAGATTATAAGGTTAACATGGACGAACTGAAGGATGCCCTCCGCAAAAACATCGCCCATGAAATCCCTGAAATGACCATCACTTTTGAGCCTATCGACATGACGGAGAAGATCATGAGCCAGGGTGCCAACTCGCTGATAGCGGTACGTGTGGCAGGTAAAGATATGCAGCAGATAGAGAGTTATGGCGGCAAGGTACTGAATAAACTAAAGCAGATCCCTTACCTGCGCGATGTGCAGATAGATCAGCCGCTGAATTATCCGGTCATCTCTATTACGCTCGACCGTTTAAAGGTTTCGCAGTTAGGGCTGAACATAAGCGATATTGCCCGTTCGGTTACGGCCAGTACATCATCAAGCCGTTTTACGCTAAAAAATTTATGGCTCGATGAAAAGAACTCTTATACCTACCAGGTGCAGGAGCAGATTCCCGAGTATATCATGAACTCAATGGATGAGTTGCGGGAGATCCCGTTGGTAAAAGGGCAAAGCAGCCCTACATTGGCCGACGTAGCTACTTTTACTACTACATCAGCTCCCGGTGAGTATGACCGTACAGGCCCGCGCAGGTTCATCACCATAAGTGCCAATATTTATAAAAAAGATCTGGGTACCGCCACTACTGATGTGCAAAAAGCAGTAAACTCGGTGGGCGCACCGCCAAAAGGTTTGGTGGCTACTGTTGAAGGGATGTCGGGCTTATTGACTGATACGCTGAATAGTTTACAAAGCGGTTTGGGCTTTGCCATTTTGGTGATATTCTTGTTGCTGGCGGCGAATTATCAGTCGTTCAAGTTATCGCTTACGGTATTGGTTACTATCCCGGCTGTAATTCTGGGGTCGATATTGATGTTGCTGCTCACCGGCTCAACGCTTAACCTGCAATCATACATGGGGATGATCATGTCGACAGGCGTATCGGTTGCTAACGCGATATTGATCGTAACCAATGGTGAAAAGCTGCGGTTGGAATTCCGCGATTCCAATAAAGCTGCCATTACCAGCGCGTCCATCAGGCTAAGGCCGATATTAATGACCAGTATGGCCATGATAGCTGGTATGATACCAATGGCATCAGGTATGGGTGAGGCAGGCGAGCAATCGGCGCCGCTTGGCCGTGCGGTTATCGGCGGGTTGTTTGCATCTACCTTAGCCGCCCTATTTATACTGCCGCTGGTGTTTGCCTGGATACAGGAAAAAACTACTTATATCGAGCCATCGCTTATGCCCGAAGAAACTGATTCTGAAAACTTAACACTAACAACAACATGAAATATATAGCATTTATAGTAATAGCCGGCGCCTGCCTTTTCGCGGGTTGCTCGGGAAACCAAAAGCCGGTGGACCTTACACAAACAGCGGTGCAGAAAACTAATAAGTACCAATTTGGCACAGTATCTGAAAAAGAACTGTCAAGCTCGGCGCGCTTGCCGGGGCAACTGGTGCCTTTTAACGAGGTTAACCTGTTCCCTAAATTGAACGGCTTTGTAAAGCAGATTTTTGTTGACCGCGGCTCTGTGGTGAAAAAGGGGCAATTGCTTGCCATTCTGGAAGCGCCTGAAATGGAAACCGAATTACAGGCCGCCAATTCAAAATATCTGCAGGCGCAGGAAAACGCCGAAGCCAGCAAGGAAAAATATGAGCGCCTTAAACAAGCCGCGCAGGAACCGGGTTCGGTATCGCCGCTCGATTTGGATAACGCCACCTCAAAAATGAAGGCCGATGAAGCCATGGCGCAATCGGAAGAATCAAATGTAGGTTCGGTAAAAGCCATGCAGGATTACCTGCGTATCTATGCGCCTTTTGATGGTATGATCGTGCAGCGTAATGTTTCGCCGGGTGCTTTGGTGTCGCCGGGCAAGGCTACCGACCAGCCTATGTTTGTTTTGCAGGATATCAGCAAAATGCGCCTAGTAGTTTATATTCCCGAGGATTATGTAAATAAGGTCGACCTAAAGCAACCTGTGAACTTTGTGTTCAACGCTATGCCGGGGCACCCGTATTCGGCTAAGATCAGCCGCTCGGCCAACGCGCTTGGCAGTATGCGTTCCGAAGCTATTGAGATAGATGTGCAGAATAAAGGCGGCCAGTTAAAGCCGGGTATGTACGCTGAAGTGCATATCCCGATGTTGTCGGGAGCCAAATCATTATTGGTGCCTAATAATGCCATTGTACGGAGTACCGAGCATGAATATGTGGTTGCTGTAAATGGCACCAAAGCCAACTTAATTGATGTGAAGGAAGGTTTGGCGGGCAAGGATTCAACCGAAGTGTTCGGTGCGCTTAACCCCAATGAAAAAATAGTACTGCATCCCGGCGATGAAATAAAGCAGGGTGACGCGGTGCTGTAATAATTTAGAAAAACTGGTTTAAACTCAAAGTAATTGCAGGCCTAAACCAGGAATTAATAGTTATTAAAGACATTACGGCTGCTCCTTAGCCGTAATTAATGAGTGTATTGTTTTTTAGGGGGATGTTATGTGAATGTATAACTCCCCCTTTCTTCGCTACGTAACTGTCGCATAAAAGTTACAATCCTTCTTTTACAATTGTCATTTTCAAGCCATTAATTATCCGTGTTAACTGAATATTAAGCAATATCCCCCCCCAATGTTAACTCTTTATCAACTTTTTAACATTTGTTAATACAAGTATTAAAATACTATAAATCAATACGTTAATTATTTATTGATTAACCGATAATTAAATTATCGGAACTGATAGTATGTAATTTTCGTCAACTTAATATTTAAATAACATTACCAAATGTTAATCCATCCTTAATATTGAGGTAACCTGAGTGCCGCACCTTTGGACAAAAAAACAATTAACTCAAATTTCGTTATGAAAAAAATGTTTACGAAAGTATTAGGTACGGCCTTGTTAGCAATACTAGCGACAGGTTTTACCGCAAACGCGCAAACCACCCTTGCATCGGCTGAATCGATGAATAAAAAAGACGCAGCTACAACAGAAATTGCGCCTGTAACAGCAGTGAAAACTGAAGCTAAAAAAGATGACCCTATTGATACATCATGGCACCCACAACGCCGTGTATGGGGTTACGCATTCGGCGATTTCTCTTACGTAGGTCATGCTCCTTCAGTTGCTTCAACTTTTGGTAAAGAAAATAACTACTACCAGGTTCCAACCGGTCGTAACACTTTCCAGTTCCGTCGTATCTATTTAGGTTATGACTACGAGATCACTAAAAAATTCAAAGCTGAATTTTTATTGGCTTCTGAGCCAAGCGAAAATACAAGTGTAGCAACAGGTACTTCTATTGCTAACGGTGACAACACTGTTGATGGCAAAATGGCGTTCTATATAAAGAACATCAATTTGCGTGCACGTGACGTTTGGAATGGCACTGACTTCGTTATAGGCGAAATGTCGACTCCGGGCTTCGCTATAAATGAGCCGGGAACTAATGGTCCTACTTCACTTTCTGAAAGTACCTGGGGCTACCGTTCAATTGAAAGAACTATTACCGACTTCCACAAAAACAACTCTTATGATGTTGGTGCAGCTTTACAAGGTACATTCGACCCAAAAACTAAAAACTTCGGTTACGTTTTAATGGTTGGTAACAATACTCAGGCTACATTAGTAACTGTACTTAATGGTACCACTGTAACCCCATCAAACCCAAATCCAAACGGTTTCTTCAAAATCTTCTACGGCGATTTGTGGGGTAAATTCCTTAACAAAAAGTTATATGTTGACGTTTACGCGGATTACGCTCAAACTTCATCAACTGTAGCTAATACTGCTGTTACTTCAGGTAGCATCGACCCGCTTGAGCATAACATGTTTAAAGTATTTGCAGCTTACACCGTTCCTAAATTTACTTTCGGCGTTGAAGCTTACACTCAAAAATTGGCTAACGCTGTAATTAACAACACTACAAAAACTGGTGACGACGCAACTGTAAACGCGATATCAATATTCGCAAAAGGTGCTTTAGCAAAGGACTGGAACTGGTTCGCTCGTTTCGATTCTTACAATCCTGATACTAAATTTACTTCAACTGATAGCTACACTACAGTTTCAACAGGTGCTTACAGTTCATTCGACCCAACTGTTAAAGAGCAATTTTACACTGCAGGTTTAGATTACAACCCAACCAAAAACGTTCACTTTATGCCAAACATCTGGTTAACCAGGTATTCAAGCGAATACGATAAAACCATAACCAGCTATGTGCCTGATAACCACACCTTAGTGTACAGGTTAACTTTCTTCTACACATTCGGTAAATAAATAGCGAATCTCAAACAAACATTATAAAAAAACAAAATCATGAAAGTAATTAAAAGTTTAAAGTTAGCGGTTGTTGCCCTTGCAGCATCAAGCATAGCATTAGCTGCTTCGGCACAGGATAACACCCTGTTAGGTGCCGGTAGTACTTTTGTTTACCCGCTTTTCTCAAAAATGTTCTCTCAGTATACCGCTTCAAAGGTAAACTACCAGTCTATCGGTTCTGGCGGTGGTATATTACAGTTAACAAACAAAACTGTTGATTTTGGTGATTCAGATGCTCCTTTAAATGCTGATCAAACAGCTAAAATGAGTGCCCCTGTTCTGCACATCCCAATGACTTCAGGTGCCGTTGTAATCACTTACAACATCCCTGGTGTTAGCGCTGCTCTTAACCTTAACGGTAAAGATCTGGCCGATATCTACCTTGGTAAAATAACTACCTGGAACAGTCCTGAAATTAAGGCTACCAACAAAAACGTTAATTTACCAAATCTTCCTATCGTAGTTATCCACCGTTCAGACGGTAGCGGTACTTCATTTATCTTTACCGATTACTTAACTAAAGTTAACCCTGATTGGGCTAAAAAAGTAGGTAAAGCAAGCGCTGTTAACTGGCCTGCAGGTTTAGGCGGTAAAGGTAGCGAAGGCGTTGCCGGTTTAGTAAAAAACACCCCGGGAGCTATTGGTTATGTTGAATTAGCTTACGCTAAACAAAACAACATGCCTTTTGCTAACGTGCAAAACAAAAGCGGTAAATTTATTACCCCAACACCTGAAAGCACAACTTTAGCAAGTAATGTTGCTATCCCTGCTGACACAAAAGTATCTATCACTGATACTGATAACCCTAAAGGTTACCCAATTGCCAGCTTTACCTGGGCTTTGATATACAAAGAGCAAAACTATAACGGCCGCTCAAAAGAAAGAGCTACCGCAGTAGTAAAATTACTTTGGTGGAATATTCACCAGGGCCAGGCAAATTGCGCAGCATTATACTATGCACCACTTTCAAAAGCTGCTGTTAAAGCTGCTGAAGCTGTATTAAAATCAGCTACTTACGGTGGTAAAGCAATTTTATAAGGATTAGTGCCGAAAGCTAAAAGCAGAAAGCGAAAAGCGAAAAGAGAAATTAAATAACCCTCTTGGCTTTTTGCTTTCTGCTTTAGGCTTTCGGCTAAATACATAGCAAAACCCTAAAATTTGTGGAAAATAAAAGATTAGACCTATCTAACAGCCAGCTAAAGTGGGAAACCCTTTTTAAGCGGATACTGATAGTGATGAGCGCCCTGCTGGTGATCATTATAATTGGGGTGTTGATAACGCTTATCATCGAATCCCTCCCCTCAATCAAAGCATTGGGCATAGGATTTTTGTGGGGCAAAGTTTGGGACCCGGTTCAAAATATTTACGGCGCGTACCCTTTTTTGGTAGGTACACTGCTTACATCGTTCATAGCATTAATTATCTCCATCCCGTTCAGCTATGCCATATCCATTTACCTGGGCGAATACAATCCCAAAGGCTGGTTATCTGATCTGCTAAAAAACACTATCGAACTTATCGCTGCCGTGCCATCAATTATTTATGGTTTCTGGGGGTTATTTGTACTGGTTCCTTTGGTCCGCACATTAGAAATGAAAATAGGCGTGGCCCCTTACGGTATAGGTGTGTTCACTTCGTCGCTTATTTTGGCGGTGATGATCATACCTTATGCATCTTCATTGGGTATAACGCTTATCCGCATGACTCCTTCTCCGTTAAAAGAAGCTGCTTATGGGTTGGGCGCAACACGTTATGAGGTTATCCGCAAGGTAATTATGCCTTATACACGTTCAGGGTTGTTTGCGGGGATATTGCTTTCATTGGGCCGCGCCCTGGGTGAAACCATGGCCGTTACCATGCTGATAGGTAATACCAGCGCTGTGGCCGATAGTATTAAGAACGCCATTTTTGGCCCCGGCAATACCATGGCATCCGTTATAGCGAACGAATTTACTGAGGCCGACCATACCGAATATTTATCGGCGCTGATAGAGCTGGGCCTCGTGCTGTTTTTTGTAACAGTTGTTATTAACCTGATTGGCAAACGCATAATTACCAAATTCACTAACAACTAATTATGGAAGCAAAAATAGGATTCAGAAATACCAAGAGCGTTATCTTTAAATCGATAGTGGTATTCTTTGCGTTTGTAATTACGCTGCCGCTCATCATCATATTAATTTACATTATTAAACAAGGTATAACCCAGGTTAACTGGCACTTTTTAACCAATGTGCCTGCGCCTGTGGGCGAAAAAGGCGGAGGTATACTCAACGCGCTATGGGGGAGTTTCCTGATGGTGATGGTAGCCGCGGTTGTAGCCATACCTGTAGGTATGATGGCAGGTATATACCTTAGTGAAAATTCGCGCACCAGGCTGGCTTATTACAGCGGCCTATGCGTTGATATTTTGCAGGGTGTGCCATCCATAGTGGTAGGTATAGTAGTTTACTTTTGGATAGTTAAACCGCTGGGTACATTCTCGGCATTATCGGGTAGTTTTGCACTGGCCATCATGATGCTGCCCATAGTAATACGCTCAACCGAGCAAACCCTTAGACTGCTACCTGATTCATTAAAGGAAGCGGCCCTGTCATTAGGCGTACCGTATCACCGGGTGATATTAAAAGTTATAGTTCCCTGCGGTTTTGCGGGTATATTATCAGGTATTACCCTGTCAATAGCCCGTGTAATAGGCGAAACGGCACCGTTGCTGTTCACCGCCTTTGGTAACCCATATCTATCTTCCTCGTTAACAAAGCCAATGGAAAGCTTGCCTCACCTTATATTTACTTATGCCACCAGTCCATACGATGATTGGCATAACCTGGCGTGGGGCGCGTCATTCATCTTATTAATGTTCGTTTTAATATTAAACATAGTCACTAAAGTGATAACAAGAAAATGGAAAGTACAATTGTAAGAGCTGAAAATTACAACTCATATTTTGGTGATAACCACGTTGTAAAGGATGTAAACATTAGCATAAATAAAAACGAGGTTATAGCGGTAATGGGCCCTTCGGGTTGCGGTAAAACTACGTTTTTGCGTGGTATTAACCGTATGCATGAGCTGATCCCCGGTGCAACCTCAAAAGGTAAAATATTACTTGATGGCGAGAATGTTTACGACATGAACGCTATTTATGTACGTGCTAAAATAGGTATGGTATTTCAGCGCCCTAACCCTTTCCCAAACCTTAGCATCTATGAAAACGTAATAGCAGGTTATTTGCTGAACGGTATCAAAGTATCAAAGGCTGATAAGGATGTAATTGTTGAACGCTCATTAACCAGCGCCGCTTTGTGGAAGGAAGTTAAAGATTCTTTGCATAAAAAAGGTACGTTCCTATCGGGTGGCCAGCAACAACGTTTGTGCATAGCTCGCGCGATAGCCATGCAGCCTGAACTGATATTGTTTGATGAGCCAACTTCGGCGCTCGACCCTATATCTACATCAAGTGTTGAACAATTGTTCCATGAGCTGAAAGCGAATTATACGCTGATCATAGTAACGCATAACATGCAGCAGGCAGCAAGGGTAAGCGATCGCACAGCATTCTTTTATATGGGAGAACTGGTTGAATTTGACGATACCAAACAAATGTTCACCGCACCTGCCGACCAACGTACACAGAATTATATAACCGGTCGTTTCAGCTAACAGCAGAAAGACCAAAGCAGAAAGCTTTTTGCTTTTCGCTTTCAGCTTTAGCCTAAAATTATATAACTTAATATTAAGAAAATGACACCATTAGAATTCGAAATAACCGCAGTAAAAAAAGAGCTGGTCAATATGTGGATATTGGTACAGTCGCAATTAAACAAAGCTAAGGAAGCAATAGTTAAGTTTGATAAGGACCTGGCGCGTGAAGTACTGGTTAAGGAAAAAAGAGTAAACTCTTTCGAACTTAAAATAGATCGCGATTGCGAAAATATATTCGCATTGCATTGCCCCGTTGCTATCGACCTGCGTTTTTTATTAGCGGCGCTAAAAATAAACACCAACCTTGAGCGCATTGGCGATATTGCTGCCGGTGTTGCTAAATATGTTATTGATTCGGCAACTAATTTTGATGCGGCTGCTATGGAAAGCACATCAATGCTTAGAATGTTTGATGAGTCGATAAATATATTGACCGATGCCCGCACCGCTTTTGAAATGGAAGATACGGTATTGGCCCGCAGCATATTTAAACGCGATGACGTGTTAGATGATATTAATGACAATGCCTCAAACAGTGTTGCCGAAGTAATTAAAAAGGACATCAACAGCATGACTGAAGCATTGTACATCCTTTCTATTATCCGCAAGCTTGAAAGGGTGGGTGATCAATCGAAAAATATTGCCGAGGAGATCATATTTTACGTAGAGGCAAAGATATTAAAACACTACGCCAGCAGCCACGGTGGCTCAATTGACGAAGCATAATTTTTTTAGGTTAAACAATTGGTTAATCGGCAGGTAGTAATACCTGCCTTTTTTGTTTTATTTACAAGGCAGATCATTCATATTAATAAATATATTCCTGTCCTCTTTCTGAATGGTGCCGGTCATTACCTGCTG
>Ga0116227_10014166_pt1 | contig 12249 bp, 9 predicted proteins | sample S1TSphgellanicum_FD_89693 | JGI IMG/M metagenome (GOLD analysis project Ga0116227, IMG submission 89693) | Host-associated microbial communities from peat moss isolated from Minnesota, USA - S1T2_Fb - Sphagnum magellanicum MG | ecosystem: Host-associated > Plants > Peat moss > Unclassified... | reverse complement strand
ATCACCGGCATCGCCGCCGACAAGAACGAAGCCAAGGTCATCCTGACCGCCGTGCCGGACCGTCCGGGCGCCGTGGCGACCATCTTCACGCCGCTGGCCGAGGCCAACATCAACGTCGACATGATTATCCAGAATGTCGGCCGCGAGGACACCGACACGGACGTGACCTTCACCGTGCCCCAGGCCGATCTGGACCGCACGCAGGCCGTGCTGGAAGCCAACCGCGAGGTCATCGGCTATCAGAAGCTGACGACCGACCCCAAGGTGGCCAAGGTTTCGGTGGTGGGCGTGGGCATGCGCAGCCATGCGGGCGTCGCCGCCACCATGTTCAAGTCGCTGGCCGATCGCGGCATCAACATTCAGGCGATCAGCACCAGCGAGATCAAGGTCTCGGTGGTGATCGACGCCGATGAGGTCGAGCTGGCTGTGCGTCTGCTGCACACGGCTTATGGTCTCGACGGCTAAGGCCTCCTGACGTCGCGGAACTGTTACAGGTTCCGCTCTAAAACCCCTCGGCAGGCACAAGTTCGCTTGCCGAGGGGTTTTTGCGTTCGGGTGCCCTCTTGGCGCGGTGTGGAACTTGCTGCCTTTCCGGGCATACAGTTGGCATAGTCTGTTCAAGAGGTGTTCTGATGGTGAAGCTGCAATCCTCCAACCGTTGGCCTCTGCGGGCAACGGCCATGGCTTTGGGCGCGCTGGTGTCCGTGACCGGGGGGAGCCTGATCGCTCACGCCCAGCAGGCCACCACCAGCCAGCCTGTCGTCCAGAAGACCGACGAGAAGGACCACAAGGCCTCCAGGCCTGTCACCAAGGATAACCCCAACGCCCAGCAGGTGGCCGAAACCCCACTGACCGACCTCAATGTGAAAAAGGGCGAGATCCCGGCCGTTTTGCTGCGCGCCCAGCAAAACCCCTATGGCCTGGCTGGCCTGAAGGGCTGCCCGGCGATCACCAATGCGGTATCGCAGCTTAACGCCGTGCTTGGCGACGATGTGGACGTGAGCAAGGCCAGTAAGCGCAATGTCGGCGCGGGCCATGTCGCGCAGACGGTGGTGGGCTCGTTCATTCCCTTCCGTGGCATCATCCGCGAGGTCTCTGGCGCCAGTTCCGAAGAGCGCAAGCTTCAGGCGGCCATCGCTGCGGGTATGGCACGGCGCGGGTTCCTGAAAGGCGTGGGGATGACGCGCGGATGCAAGTATCCGGGGCGTCCGGCTTAAGGGGTTAAAGTTCGGGGGAAGGGGCCTCCGGCGGGCAAAGGGCCATCGCCCTTTGCAATCCCTTTATTGTCAGAGTTGCGCTGCGGGTTCGGCAGCGGGTGTCGGGGGCGGTATTTTAGGCCGCTTCGCGGGCGAAAGGGGCGGGGTTAACTGCCGCCCTCTTTCTTGTGATCGAAAAGCTCGCCTTGGTTTCCTTCATCGGCACCTCCGATGTCCTTGCGGATCTCGATCATCTGGACAGCCCTGGCTTTTGCCGGATCAAAAACGGCAAAGCCGGCGTCCAGCACGGAGCCAAGCCCGCCACCATGTTTTTTGCCCCGCTGCTTGCGTTTGCTACGAGCAATGATGAAAGGCAGGGCAAGCCACAAAGGCAAAGCGATGGCCAGCGCGATCAACCATTCCATCGGCTTCCTCCAGCGGCACAGGCGGCATGCGAAGCGCTGCCTTTGGCCAATGTAGAAGCCGATTTGAATTTTTAAACATGACCTGCCGCTGCCCTCACCGCGCCGCAGGCAATCCCGAAACCCACCAACGCAGCCAATTCGCGCAATGCCGAACCCATGGCGCAACGCAGACATTCATGGGAGCGCGAGGGTGTAACACCCTCGCATTCACCCTTCTTCCCTGAAAACCTAAAAGAAAACCCGCCCCCGGTGGTCCATCCGGGGGCGGGCTCTTGTGCGACCCTTCCGGGCTATGTGGATCAGTCGGCCAACTCAGGATCAGCGGGCACATCAGCAGGCACCGCCATACCCAGAGCCTTGGCCACGCCCGCGCCATAGGCGGGATCGCAGCGCAGGCAGTTGGCGATATGGCGCGCCTTGATGAAGTCGGGCGCGTCGCCCATGCCGCGCGCGGTGTTCTCGAAGAGCACCTGCTGCTGGGCGGGCGTCATCAACTGGAACAGGGCGCGGGGCTGGCTGAAGTAATCGGCATCATCCTCGCGGAAGTCCCAGAAGTCGGCGTTGCCGTCGATCTTCATGGGGGGCTCGCGATAGTCGCTCTGCGATTCCCACTGGTGGAAGCTGTTGGGCTGATAGTGGATGGTGCTGCCGTAATTGCCGTCGACGCGCATATGGCCGTCGCGGTGGTTCGAGTGCACCGGGCAGCGCGCCGCGTTCACCGGGATCTGGTGATAGTTCACCCCCAGACGGTAACGCTGCGCATCCGAATAGGCGAACAACCGCGCCTGAAGCATCTTGTCGGGCGAGACGCTGATGCCGGGCACCAGATTGCTCGGCGCGAAGGCGCTCTGCTCGACATCGGCGAAGAAGTTGGCGGCGTTGCGGTTCAGCTCGAACTCACCCACCTCGATCAGCGGATACTGCGCCTTGGGCCAGATCTTGGTCAGGTCGAAGGGGTGGAAGCCGCAGGTGGCCGCCTCTTCCTCGGGCATGATCTGCACGAACATTTTCCACTTGGGGAAGTCGCCGCGCTCGATGGCGTCGTACAGGTCGCGCTGATGGCTCTCGCGGTCGCCCGCCACCACATCGGCGGCCTCGGTGTCGGTCAGGTTCTTGATGCCCTGCTGGGTCTTGAAGTGGAATTTGACCCAGAAACGCTCGTTCTCGGCATTGATAAAGCTGTAGGTGTGGCTGCCGAAGCCATGCATATGGCGGTACGAGGCCGGGATGCCGCGATCGGACATCACGATGGTCACCTGATGGAAGGCCTCGGGCAGCAGGCTCCAGAAGTCCCAATTGTTGGTGGCGCTGCGCATGTTGGTGCGCGGGTCACGCTTCACCGCCTTGTTGAGGTCGGGGAACTTGCGCGGATCGCGCAGGAAGAACACGGGGGTGTTGTTGCCCACCATGTCCCAGTTGCCTTCCTCGGTGTAGAACTTCAGCGCGAAGCCGCGAATGTCGCGCTCGGCATCGGCCGCGCCGCGCTCGCCCGCCACGGTGGTGAAGCGCGCGAACATCTCGGTCTGCTTGCCGACCTCGCCCAGGAATTTGGCGCGGGTGTATTGGGTGATGTCATGGGTGACGGTAAACGTCCCGAACGCGCCCGAACCCTTGGCGTGCATGCGGCGCTCGGGGATCACTTCGCGGTTGAGGTTGGCCAGCTTTTCCAGCAGCCAGACGTCCTGCATCAGCAGGGGGCCGCGCGGGCCTGCGGTCATGGAGTTCATATTGTCCACCACCGGCGCACCGAAAGCGGTGGTCAGCGGCGTGGAGCCGGGGGCAGCGCTGCCATGGGCAACGGGGCATTTTCCGGTGGGGGTATCGGAATCGGACATGCGTGGGCTCCTCAAAACTGTCTGACCGTATGCAGGCCTTGCTAGCGCGGCGTGGGTGCTGCGCAAAAGCGATTAAGCCTGTCACACTGATCGGGCCTTTGGATAATACGGGTTTGTGACCATATTGCCGAGCCATACCGGCGTATAGCACAGCCGATATACGGCGGATTGCCGTTTTCTTATGTCCGCTTTATAGGCGGCCCCCAAGAATCCTTAAGGTATGAGAAACTGGTGACGGACAAGACCAAGGCGCTGATGGCACGGGGCGCCGCATTCCTGGGCAGCGAGCATGCCATTCTGTGCGGGGCGATGAGCTGGGTTTCGGAGCGCAATCTTGTTGCGGCCATCAGCAATGCTGGCGGCTTCGGCGTGATCGCCTGCGGCGCCATGACGCCCGAACTGCTCGATGCGGAGATCGCCGCCACCGCCGCGCTGACGGGCAAGCCCTTCGGCGTGAACCTCATCACCATGCACCCCAAGCTCTTCGAGCTGATCGAGGTCTGCGCCAAGCACAAGGTGACCCATGTGGTGCTGGCCGGCGGCCTGCCGCCCAAGGGTTCGCTGGAGGCGATCAAGGAGATCGGCGCCAAGGTGATCTGCTTTGCCCCCACGCTGGCGCTGGGCAAGAAGCTGCTGCGCAGCGGCGCGGATGCCCTGGTGATCGAGGGCCATGAGGCTGGCGGCCATATTGGCCCCGTCTCGACCAGCGTCCTTGCTCAGGAAATCCTGCCGGAGCTGGCCGCCGACAACATCGTCTTCGTGGCCGGCGGCATCGGTCGCGGCGAGGCGATCGCCTCCTATCTGGAAATGGGCGCCTCGGGCGTGCAGCTCGGCACGCGCTTTGCCGCGGCGACAGAGAGCATCGCTCACCCCGATTTCAAGAAGGCCTTCTTCCGTGGCCATGCGCGCGATGCCATGCCCAGCGTGCAGGTGGACGCCCGCCTGCCTGTCATCCCCGTGCGCGCCCTGAAGAACAAGGGCACCGAGGAGTTCACCGCCAAGCAGCGCGAAGTCGCCGCCAAGCTGGACGCGGGCGAAGTGGACATGCACGAGGCCCAGCTGCTGATCGAGCGCTTCTGGGCCGGTGCCCTGCGTCGCGCCGTGATCGACGGAGATGTGGAGAGCGGGTCGCTGATGGCGGGCCAGTCGGTGGGCATGGTCACCAAGGAAGAGCCCGTTGCGGACATCATCACCCAGTTGCTGGATGAGTGTGGGGCGGCTCTTCAGGGGCGGTAAGACGGTTTGAAGGATAAGTGCGAGGGCCATCGCCCTCGCGCTCCCTTTAATGTCTACGGTGCGCCAAGGGTTCGGCCTTGAGCCCAGCTTGCAGCGCCGCAGGCTTTCAAATTCCAGACCAGCGTAAGGGCGCCGGGGCTAACTGCCTGCGGCGCCTTTTCGTTGCGCTGGTGGAGAGCCGGGGCGCATCGATGCGGTGCCACCACACCATCGTCGGAAGACGTTCCGGGAGCGCGAGGGGGTAACCCCCTCGCATCTTCCTTTCACCTCCTTGAAATCCTTCATGGCGCGCCCCTCCACAATATGCTTCATTCCGCCCCGCACAGAGGGGGTGCATGAGCAGGAGATCCAAATCATGTGCGATGATTTCACCGTTGTGGAAGAAGATGCAGCCCTGAGCGCGCTGGGTGTATCCCGCCGCGATTTCGCAACCCTTGCGGCGGGCGCAGGCCTTGCCTCTATCGCCGCGAGCCCGGCCTATGCGGCGGCGGGCGTGGTCGAGAAGGCCGTCAGCATCCCCACGGGCGATGGCCAGTGCGATGCCTTCCTCTATCACCCGGCCACAGGCACGCATCCCGGCATCATCGTCTGGCCGGATATTGCGGGCTTGCGCGATGCCTACAAGCTGTGGGCCAAGCGGCTGGCGGGTGAGGGCTACAGCGTGCTGGTGGTCAATCATTACTACCGCACGGCGAAAGCCCCGCTGCTGGCGACGATGGCCGAGTGGCGCACCCCGGCTGGCGCTGAAAAGCTGAAGCCCGCCATCGCGGCGCTCAATCCGGCGCTGATCACCAAGGACGCGGCGGCCTTTGTGGCCTTCCTCGACAAGCAGCCCTCGGTCAGCAAGACGCGCGGGCTGGGCGCGGCGGGGCATTGCATGACGGGCAGCTATACGGTGCGTGCGGCGGCGGTGGCCCCCAATCGCGTGAAGGCCTGCGCCTCGCTGCATGGCGGCGGTCTGGTGGATGACAAGCCCGATGGCGTCATCGCGCTGATCCCCAAGACCAAGGCCAGCTACCTCTTCGCCATTGCCCAGAACGACGATGCGCGCGCGCCCGGCGACAAGGATGCGCTGAAGAAGGCCTGCGCTGCCGCTGGTCGCCCGGCGGAGGTCGAGGTGTTCCACGCCGACCACGGCTGGACCACGCTGGATGCCCCCAGCTACAACAAGGAAGAGGCCGAGCGCGCCTGGAGCCGCATGACCGCGCTCTTCGCCAAGCTGTAGGAGTCTGTCTGGACATCCGGCGAAAGCCGGATGTCGCGGCACCGGCCCACTCCCCCGGCCCAACCACCCACAGCATACCACCGATGGGTGGCCGGGCCGGGGAAGTGGGCCGGTGCGTCCCCGCCCAACCCTTGCGGGCGGGCGGGGGCGTTTCCATATGGGGGCTTGGCTTCCCAAGGAGTTCCCCCGCGATGTCTGATCTTCCCGCCGATCCCCAGACGCTGACCGATGCGCAATGGCGTGAGCGGCTGACCCCCATGCAGTACCATGTGCTGCGCGAGGCGGGCACGGAGCGCGCCTTCACCGGCGAGTACGATCACCTCTTTGCCGAGGGCGAATATGTCTGCGCGGGCTGCGGCGCGCCTTTGTTCACCTCGGAAGACAAGTTCAACTCCGGCTGCGGCTGGCCGGCCTATTCTGCGCCTCAGGCCGAAGAAGCGATCACCGAATATCGCGACGTCAGCCATGGCATGGTCCGCACCGAGGTGCGCTGCGCCCGCTGCGACGGCCATCTGGGCCATGTCTTCCCCGATGGCCCCGGGCCGACGGGCCTGCGCTATTGCATCAACAGCGCCGCGCTGGGTTTTGAGCCCGAAGTTAAGGGCTAAGCCTGGGTTCAGGCGGTTTTTGGCAGATTTAGCGGGGGCAGGGGTTAACCTTGCCCTCGCGATCCACTAGTAGGGCGCGAAAGCTGCGGACTCGCGCCTTGCCTGTCCGCCGATGGGATGCAATTTCACGCAATGGCAAGACGCGATATCCGGCGCCAGGCAAATCAAAATTCGGGTGATGGCCCCCCTCGTGGAGGCTCCTCGAAACCGGGGCGTTCCAAACGGAGTATCTGGGTGAAAATCTTGGTGTGGCTGGCCGCTCTGGGCGTGCTGGCATGTTCTCTCGTGTTCGGCATCGTCTATTTTCAGGCGCAGAGCCTGCCCAGCCTGGAATCGCTGAAGTCCAGTCAGAACGGCCAGACGATCCTCGTGCGCGCGCGCGACGGGTCGCAGCTGGTCGTCATCGGCCCCTCCTATGGCCAGTGGCTGGACTATGACCGCATTCCCTCGGTGATGAAGGACGCCATCGTCTCCACCGAGGACCGCCGCTTCCGCGACCATATCGGCATCGATCCCATCGGCATGATGCGTTCGGCCGCTGTGAACGTGAAGAGCGGCCACCGCCGCCAGGGCGCCTCGACCATCACGCAGCAGCTGGCGCGCAACATCTTCCTCAACAATGACCGCACCTTCAGCCGGAAGATCAAGGAGATCTTCATCGCCATGGCGCTGGAGTGGAAGTTCTCCAAGGACCAGATCCTCGAGCTTTACCTCAACAAGGTCTATTTCGGTGGTGGCGCTTACGGCGTGGATGCGGCAAGCCGCAAGTTCTTCAACCACCCCGGCACCCAGCTCAGCCTGCCCGAGGCCGCGATCATCGCGGGCCTTGTGAAGGCGCCCAGCCATTACTCGCCCACCGCCGACGCTCAGGCCGCTGTCGACCGAGCCAGCGTGGTGCTCGATGTGATGGAGGATGCTGGCTCCATCACCCCCTCCGAACATGCCGCCGTGCATCTCGACAAGGTGAAGATGGCCGCCGAGCCCGCGCAGAATTCGGTGCGTTACTTCACAGACTGGGCGCTGCCCCAGCTCGACACGCTGATCGGCACCGACAACACCGAGCCGGTGGAAGTCTGGACTACGCTCGATCCGAAAATGCAGTCCGCCGCCACCGCCGCCGTCGCTGCCAATGCCCCCAAGGGCGCGCAGGGCGCACTGGTCTCGCTGGATCGCGACGGCAGCGTGCTGGCCATGGTCGGCGGCACCGATTACGTCACCAGCAACTACAACCGCGCCACGCAGGCGATGCGCCAGCCCGGCTCGGCGTGGAAGCTGTTCGTCTATCTGGCCGCGCTGGAATCCGGCGTGAAGCCCGACGATCCGATCACCGACGCCCCGATCACCATCGACGGCTGGACGCCGCATAACGACGCCGGTCGCTACGCCGGGCAGATCGATATCCGCACCGCCTTCGCCTATTCCAAGAACACTGTCGCCGCCCAGCTGGGCCAGAAGGTGGGCTTCGATCAGGTGGCGGCCATGGCGCGCCGCTTCGGCATCACCACCTCCATCGCCACCAACCCCTCGATGGTGCTGGGCACCAACGAGGTCCGCCTGATCGAGATGGCCCGCGCCTTCTCCGAGGTGCAGGCGCATGGCTCCTCGGTGACGCCCTATGGCATCGTCAAGGTCGTGACCTCCAGCGGGCGGGTGCTCTACCAACATCCCCAGCCGCAGGGCCAGACGCTGGTCGCGCCCTTCGTGGCGGCGGGGATGACCGACCTGATGCAGACCGCCGTCAACATCGGCACCGGCCGCGCGGCCCAGATCGGCCGACCTGTTGCAGGCAAGACCGGCACCACCTCCTCGAACAAGGACGGCTGGTTCATGGGCTTCTCCAGCGGGATCACCACCGGCGTGTGGATGGGCCGCGACGATGCTCACCCCGTCCCCGGCTTGCAGGGCGGCACCGCCCCGGCGCGCGCATGGGCGCAGTACATGCGCACCGCCGTCGCCGGTCGCCCGCCCGAGCCCTTCGATACCGAGCTGAAACTGCCCGAATGGCAGCTGGAGCCCGACGATCAGGCCGGTATGGGCGACCCCAACGCCTATTTCTCGCCCGACGATCAGGGCAATCTGGTCGGCCCCAACGGCCAGCCCCTGTCGCCGCAGCAGGGCGCCCCTGACGCCGCGCCGGACCAGCAGCAGCCTATGCCCGATGTGCCGCAGATCCAGCAGCCCCAGCCGCAGCCGGTGCCGCCTGCGCGCAAGAAACCGGCGGCGGCTCAGCCTGGGTTCGGGATTTATTGAGAAGGTTTGAAGGGATAAGTGCGAGGGTGTTACACCCTCGCGCTCCCTTTAATGTCTACCTTGGCGCATCGGGTTCGGCCTGGCGCCCAGCTTGCAGCGCCGCAGACTCTAAACGACAGAAAGGCGCCGGGGCTAACTGCCTGCGGCGCCTTTTCGTTGCGCTGGTGGAGAGCCGGGGCGCCACGATGCGGTGCCACTGAGAGATCGTCGGAAGACGTCATGGGAGCGCGAGGGGGTAACCCCCTCGCATCTTCCTGCTTCCACCCACTTCACAACCAACAAAAAAGCCCCCGCCAACCGGCGAGGGCTCTTCTGCAATCCCGAGAAACCGATCAGCGCAGGCGGATCGGCACATATTGCGCGGGCTGGCCGCGGTGGATCACCTGCAGCAGCAGCGCCGGGCGGCTGGAGGCCTGTGCCGCGCGGATGGCGGTTTCCAGTTCAGCTACGGTGTTGACGGGCTGGTAGCCAGCCGAGATCACCACATCGCCGCGCGACAGGCCCTTCGAGCCCGCGTCCGAGTTGGGGTCGACGAAGCCGATCACCACGCCCTTGGTGCTTTCCGGGACGCCCACGGCGCGGGCGATCTGCGGCGTCAGCGGCTGCACGGAGAGGCCGATCGCCTTTTCCGACAGGCCGCTGGTGGCCGGAGCCTTGGGGTTGGCGCCCTTCTTGAAGGGGTTGTCGCCGCCGGCATTGTCGGGGTCGAAGACCTGCTGGGCCAGTTCTTCCTCGCTCGGGCGGGTGGCGACGGTGACCTGCAGGGTCATCGGCTTGCCGTTGCGGATGATGTCGAGCGGGATGCGCTTGCCCGGTTCGGTGTTGGCCACCAGATAGGACAGCGACTGGCGCGGGCTGACGTCCTGCCCGTTGACGCGCAGCACGATGTCGCCCGCCAGCACGCCGCCGAGGGCTGCGGCCTTGCCGGGCTCGACGCCCTGAATGAACTCGCCCTTGTTGTGGGGCACGCCCAGCGAGTCGGCCAGATCATCGTTCAGCGGCTGAATGCGCACGCCAAGGTAGCCGCGCGCGATGGTCTTGCCGTGGATCAGCTTGTCGACGATGGGCGAGGCGATGTCGGAGGGGATGGCAAGGCCAATGCCGACCGAGCCGCCGGTGGGCGACAGGATGGCGCGGTTGATGCCGATCACCTGGCCCTTCATGTCGAACATCGGGCCGCCCGAGTTGCCCTGGTTGATGGCGGCGTCGGTCTGGATGTAGCGGTCGTAAGCGCTGCCCGAACCGGTGTTGCGCAGCACGGCGGAGACGATACCGGCGGTGACGGTGCCGCCCAGGCCGAAGGGGTTGCCGATGGCGATCACCCAGTCACCCACGCGGGCCGCGCCGCTGTCGCCGAACTTGACGAAGGGCAGGGGCTTGGGCGGGGTGATCTTCAGCACGGCGAGGTCGGACTGCGTGTCCTTGCCGATCAGCTTGGCGGGGTATTCATTGCCGTCGGTCAGGGTGACGCTGATCGATTCGACCTCGCCCTGGCCCTCGGCGGTGATGACGTGGTTGTTGGTGACGATGTAGCCGTCCGCCGAAACGATGAAGCCCGAACCCAGCGACTGGGCCTCACGGGTCTGGCCGCCGCCGCCGCCTTCGCCCTGGCCGCCAAACATGCCCTCGAAGGGGGTGCCGGCCAGCGGGTTGTCGTTCTGCACCTTGACCTTCTGGCGTGTGGAGATGTTGACCACGGCGGGCTGCAACTGGGCGGTCAGGTCGGCGAAGCTGGCCGGAGCGCCTGCGCGGGGCACCACGGCGGACATTTTCTGGGCATCGTTCTGCGCGACCTGCGCACCGGCGGGGAAGCCCGAAACGAGCGAGAATGTGGCGCCACCCAGCAGCAGGGCGCTGGTCAATCCATAAGCATATCGCACGTGGCTCGGTCCTCTTTTCTGAAATCGGCGCATGCTGCCCCGGTCGGGGCGCAAGGCGCAAGAGCAATTCAACTTGTTAACTGGCGGATGATCGTCAGGTTTCGCGCAAATCTCACCTTTTTGCCCTGAACGAAGTTTGAATGGTTCATCTTCGGGCTTATGAGCTTTAATCGTAACCGATTTGGGTAAGGGTTTGATGCGCCGGTCTATTTCCCCGATCCCCCTCCCTGAGCCGAACCGGCTTTTCCGCCGCTCCGGAACTGGCGCAGATAATCATTGTCGGGCGTCAGCACGATGGTGGTGCCCGATTTGACCTGCGGATTGGCCATGGTCGCCTCATAGCTCTTCATGGCGCGGTAGAAATCGTAGAAGCCCGGGTCCTTGCCGAAGGAGGCGGCATAGGTCTGCGCGGCGCGGGCCTCGGCATCGGCTTCGATGATCTGGGCCTGCTTCTGGCCGTCGGCGCGGATGGCGGTGGCTTCCTGCTCGCGGGCGGATTCCATATTGGCGAAGGCACGCTCCAGCGCGGTGCCCTCGGGCAGGTCGGCGCGCTTGATCCGCACATCGATCACCTGCACGCCATACTGCCGCGCCTCGCGGTCGAACTGCTGGCGGACTTGCGCCAGCACCGCGCCGCGCTCGGCGGTGAGCAGCGTCTGGAAGGTGTGCGAGGCCAGCCCCCGGCGCAGGCGCGAATTGAGGATCGGCTGCAACTGCTCTTTCAGCCGGTCCATCGTGCCCGCCGTGCTGACCATCAGCACCGGATCGATCACGCGATAGAGCGCAAAGGCATCGACCTCCAGCCGCTGCTGGTCGGAGGAAATCACCAACTGCCGGTCCATCTCGATCGGCTGGATGCGCTTGTCCACGCGCACCAGCGTTTCGAGGAAGGGGATGCGCGGATAGAGCCCGGCGCCGGTCTGGCCGAAATCCTGATTGGGCTTGAACTTGTTGATGACCGAGACCGGAGCGCCATTGCGCAGCACCACGGCCTGTTCGGTCTCATCCACCTCGACCACGCTGAGCAGCGCCACCACGGCGGCCACGGCCACCACGCTGAGCGCCAGCTTGTGCTCATGCCAGAAGGCGCCGATCATTGGGCGCCTCCCATCTGGGGCTGGGCCTGGGGCGGGGCGTTGGCATCGGGCACGGCCTCGGCGGTTCAGTCGGGCCACACCCTTGCGGTCTCGCAAACCAGTGCCACGGCCACGCTCAATTGGTCATCGTTCAACATCGGCGCGAGCGGAAAAGTGGTGTTCACGCAGCCGTCGAGTACGTCGATCGCCCTCAACCGGATCTTCGACACCAATCCGAGCAGCATTTTTGGCGCGCTGACGGCGAACGGCCAGATCTATCTCATCAATGCGAATGGCTTTCTGTTCGGGTCGGGCGCCACCGTGAACGTCGGCGGCCTGCTGGCCTCATCCCTCAACTTGAGTGATGCCAATTTCTCGGCCGGGCTTCTCGTTCCGGGGACGACGGGCCACCCCGCGCTGCAATCGTTCCTGGACGGCTCGGGCAATGTCATTTCCCAAGACATCACCGTGCAGTCTGGCGCGCAATTAACGGCGGCGGATGGCGGCCGCCTGTTGCT
>Ga0116227_10014165_pt1 | contig 12250 bp, 9 predicted proteins | sample S1TSphgellanicum_FD_89693 | JGI IMG/M metagenome (GOLD analysis project Ga0116227, IMG submission 89693) | Host-associated microbial communities from peat moss isolated from Minnesota, USA - S1T2_Fb - Sphagnum magellanicum MG | ecosystem: Host-associated > Plants > Peat moss > Unclassified... | reverse complement strand
CCTGCTTTACGGCGGCAGCTACGGCGTTGTTGATTTCTTCCTGTGTAGGCCAGATATCACGCAGGTATACCGGCTCTCCGTTAGGATCATATCCCAACGGGGCCGTGAGCATATCCACATCAATACGCCCCGCAATGGCATAGGCCACCACCAGTAACGGAGATGCCAGGAAATTCATCTTCACCTGCGGATGCACCCGGGCTTCGAAGTTACGGTTGCCCGATAATACAGAGGCCACTACGAGATTGCCTTTATCTACCGCTTCCGCAATAGCGGGTGGCAGCGGGCCACTGTTACCGATACAGGAAGTACAACCATAGCCTACAATATGAAAACGCAGGGCTTCCAGTTCCGCCAACAAACCAGCGCGTTTCAGGTATTCCGTTACTACTCTTGAACCCGGCGCCAGGCTGGTCTTCACCCAGGGCTTTACATACAACCCGCGACTGATCGCCTTTTGAGCAACCAGTCCTGCCCCTATCATCATACTGGGATTGGAAGTATTGGTACAACTGGTGATAGCGGCGATAGTAATAGCGCCATCACTCAGTACATATTCTTCATTCTTTAATTTAATACGGACAGATTTGAGATAATCCAGTTCTACCGCGGCCACTTCTTCGGTGGGCTTTTGAATTTCGTAGGTAAATGCTGTACCGGAGCCTCCTTCTGCGAGCCATGCGGTATCCCGGCGTTTTCCTTCCGGCGTGTACATGCGTTTGAACTCTTTGTTGAGCAGCGTTTCAAACTCATTGTGCAGATCCCGCACCAGGATACGGTCCTGCGGACGTTTCGGCCCTGCTACGGCAGATTGTATCTGACTCAGGTCCACTTCAATAATATCGGTATACGTAATCTCTTCGCTGCCGTGACGCCAGAGCATATTTTCTTTACAATAGGATTCCACCTGGTCAATCTCCGCTTTAGCGCGATTGGTGCGGTGCATGTATTGCAGCGTCTGGGTGTCGATAGGGAAATAGGTAACCGTGCAACCAAATTCCGGCGACATATTGGAAATAGTTGCCCGGTCAGGTACGGAGAGATGATCCAGTCCGTCGCCGAATACTTCCACAAACTTGTCCACCACCCCGTACTTACGCAGCAACTGGGTAATGGCCAGCACCATATCGGTAGAGGTAACGCCTTCCGTTAAGCGGCCATTGAGTTTTAACCCGATCACCTGCGGGCAGGAAAAATAGATCGGCTGTCCGAGGATGGCGGCTTCTGCTTCAATACCGCCTACACCCCAGCCTAATACACCGATACCATTGACCATGGGCGTATGGGAATCGGTGCCAACGAGGGTGTCGGGAAACAGCCAGCCATCGCGGTGAATCACGCCTTTGGCCAGGTATTCCAGGTTTACCTGGTGACAAATACCCATGCCCGGAGGCACTACCGTAAAATTATCGAATGCCTGTTGCGCCCATTTGAGTAACTGGTAACGCTCTTTGTTACGCTCATACTCATAGGCCACATTTTTTGTATAAGAATAATCTGTTCCGAAAAAGTCTACCTGTACGGAGTGATCCACTACCAGGTCTACCGGAATAGCGGGATTTATTTTCGCGCCATCCTTTCCTTTACGGATCACTTCTGCACGGATGGAAGCAATATCCACCACGGCGGCAACGCCGGTAAAATCCTGCATCAGTACACGGGCCGGCTTAAAAGGTATTTCCTTATCGGTTCCTGCCGGGTCCCAATTAACGAGCGTGTCGAGATGTTCATCTGTAATGGCGAAATTATCATGGTTCCGCAATACGTTTTCGAGTAAAATCCTAATGGAAAACGGCAGGCGGGATATTTTATGTCCTTCCTGTTCCAATTTGCTGAGAGAGGCAATACGTGGCTGCATAATCTGAGTTGTTGACGTTAAAGTGAAACAATGATGCTACCATTTTGTTCTATAAATATAACTTATTATGAACCGTTTATCCCCGGTTAATATTAAAATAACCCTGCCGTACCTATGCATGACTGCAGCTTAGCTTTATCGGAAATGCACCTCAAAATGACCCACAAATTAAAAGTCCCCTCTACTTCACGGCTGGTGCTGGAAGCAGCCATGCCCCTTTACACCACACCCTTGCAACAACAGTATATAGAAGCGATTGATTTCAGCGAAACCAGCCGCTTGTATTACGAGTTGAAAAGACAGTACCCGCTGGTGATAGACATGATTTGCCTGCGCAAACAAAGTATCCGCGAAATGTTGCGCGAGCGCATCCCGGAATTTGCGGGGCAGCAGGTGGTAATTCTTGGCGCAGGACTAGACCCTTTGTCTTTATATCTTCTGGAAAATTATCCTGCACAGATCAGCCGGATCATAGAAATAGACAACGGATACCTGGAAGAGAAACAGCGGCTTTACCACGATATTTTGCCGGATACAGAGATCATCCGTTTTGCCAAATGCGATATTACAGACACGGCATTGCTTTGGAGTAAACTGCTGGAAAATGGCTACCGGGAAGCGGTTCCGACGATCATTATTTTTGAAGGAGTGTTACATTACTTTTCGAATAATGCATTTTTACAGGTGATGCATCTCTTTAAAACCCCTTATAAAAAAAACCAGGTGTTGCTGGATTATGCCCTATCGGAAGAAGAGGTACCGGCGAAGTTCCTGCCTTATCACCAGGGAGTGATGCGGATCATGGAAGCCTATGTAGGGATGCCGTTGAACGTAAACAACCGGGCAGATATGGCGGGATTGCTGTATCAGCTGGATGCAATACTGGAAACAGCGGAGCCACTTTATGAAACAGAGAAAAAAGTGACCGGGCGCAATCATTCCTTTCATGCTCCCGGCGAGGGTATCCTGGAAATGCTGAGTTTCCGGATCTGAGATCTTACCGCCACCAATGATCCTGCGGATAGCGCTCTCCTACGGTCAGCGGTTCGCCGATGCGCGGCGTGGTGACTAACAGTCCTCTTTGCGCGCCGGCGGCGGTGGCTCTTTCGGGAGAATCATTCCAGGCGTGCATGGCCAGCACAAATTTGCCCCAGTGTACAGGTAACAGTGCTTTGGCCTGGAGGTCGATGGCTGCCTGCACCGTTTCTTCCGGCTTCATATGGATAAAAGGCCAGTAATCGTTGTATTGTCCGCATTCCAATATCACCAGATCAAAAGGACCAAATTTGTCGCCAATGGCTTTGAAATGGGTATCATAGCCGGAGTCGCCGCCGATAAATATTTTATACCCGAAAATTTCCAGTACAAATGACGACCATAGGCTACCACCTCTTTTAAGACCGCGACCGGAGAAATGTCGTGCAGGCGTAGACGTTATCCTGATATCGGGTGCTATTTCAGTGGTTTCCCACCAATCCATTTCCGTAATATTATCACCGGAAACAAGACAGCCCTCAAGGTCCTTACCTACTCCTAACCCGGTGACTATCTTCCGGGTACGCGGTTTAAGCTGCGCCAGTGTTTTTTTATCGAGATGATCATAGTGGTTATGGGTGATGACCATGAGATCTATTTCAGGCATATCTGCAGGCGTGTAGGCATCTGCTCCCGGAAATGCCTTTACCATAAAGGACATAGGCGAAGCGCTGCCGCTAAATACCGGGTCTACCAGGATATTAAATCCCTTTACATGGATGAGATAAGAGGAATGACCAAACCAGACAACCACCGGCTTTTCGGAGTACAATGCTTTCAGGTCGGTGTGTACAGTGATCATAGGACCTGGCGGTCTTACTTCCGGCGGACGTTTCAACATTTTCCTCATCATGGTGAAATAGGTAACGTCTTCCGGTTTCATCGGCGTGAGGGAAAGGTTCTGAAACGCACCGTTCCTGAAGTTCTTTGAATGCTGTATTTTTTCGCTGTTGGATAATTTCCGCTGCATGTACTAAAGTTAAGAAGTGTTTTGCTTTTATAGGAAGACGACCAGCCAAACCGAATATTTTATTTTTCATAAAAAAAGCCCCGCCCAAGCGGGCGGACCTGCATTCAACCGATCTATTCTTTACGACGATGCTGAAGTTCGGTACCCCAGCTATTCTTTACGAACGTACCAGCAGGCGTTTGCCCCTGGCCATTAGGCGCAACAGGCGGGTATTGCCATAAAAAGCGGAATGGTAGCGGGTATCGGCCTTACGGCGTTCGCCATATGTCCTCAGGATGGCATCTGCGGTAACAATGCCGCTGATCTTCTTTTCCCCATCCAGTACCGCCAGGATATCCGGCGGATAGCTGCTGAATAATTCCGTAACGAGATGGATATCATCAGCGTTATACACGTAGGGAGCAGCCGGTACCAGGAGCTCCTTTACCGGCGTATCGTCTACCCCGCGCAGGCTTTCCCGGTTCAGGTACCCTTTGAAATGCCCCACATCGTCCGTTACTGGCAGGTATTGGTAATAATAAGGGGAAATTGTGCTTTCCAGCAGTTGCTGTGCCTGTGTCAACGTCATTTTTTCGTGTAATGTCAATGGGGCACTAACAATCACCGACGATACATTGATCAGCTGCATCATATCCGGGGTATATTCATCCGGTGCAGACACGCCTCTGCGGCGGATCTTTTCGGTCATAATACTACCTTTCATGAGGAAGAAAGATACAAAATAGGCCGCCGTACAGGCGCCAATAAGTGGCAACAATCCATGTGGCTGGCCAGTGGTTTCCAAGGCAAACACGATGGCCGTCAGCAGTGCCCGGGAAGCACCGGCAAACATGGCCGCCATACCGATCAGTGCCGCAGTAGCAATGTTAATATCACTGCCGGGGAATAATTTCAGGACCACCACGCCCAGCAAAGCACCCAATGCACCACCGATGGTGAATAACGGCGCCAGCGTTCCGCCGGAGGTGCCGCTGCCCAGGGAGATCACCCAGGAAAGGTATTTAAGGATACAGAGCGACAAGAGCAGGGCCAGCGGCGCATTGCCGGTAAGCAATGTTTTGATGTTATCATATCCTACCCCCATGGTATGCGGGGCATAATAGCCCACCACACCCACCACCACGGCGCCCAATGCGGGCCACCACATCCAGTGGATGGGTAATTTCCCGAACAGGTCTTCCACGAAGTATACGGACTTCGACACATAAGCCGCCACCACGCCTACCACAACCCCCATCAGCACATACGTGACCAGCGCCATGTCTGATACCGCCGGAATATCCGGCATCGAAAAAACCGGGATACTGCTAAACAACAAAATATGCATACCCGCGCCGGTGATACAGCCAATAGCTACCGGGATGACAGAGCGGGGGGAGAATTCAAACAACAGCAGTTCAATCGCCAGCAGGATCGCCGCCAGGGGACTACCGAAGATGGCCGCCATACCCGCACAGGCGCCTGCTGCCAGCAACACCTTTCTTTCGGCAGCAGAAATATGGATCACCTGCCCGGTAAAGGAGCCGATCGCCCCACCCGTGGCGATGACAGGTCCTTCCGCCCCAAAAGGTCCACCCGTACCGATGGAGATAGCGGCAGATAAGGGTTTCAGCAAAGTGATCACCGGCGGGATCTTACTTTCGTTGAGGATAATATTCTCCATCGCCTCCGGAATACCATGACCACGAATCGCTTTGCTACCAAAACGGGCCATCAGTCCCACGAGCAAACTACCGATAACAGGTACCAGCACTACCATCCAACCCAGCTGGTTGCCCGCAGGCCCCCCTTCCTCAAATGAAAATTTCCCATAAAAAGAAAGGTTCGTGATCAAACTGATCAGCATCACCAGTCCTTTTGCCACCAAACCAATGGCCAGGGCATTGATCCCAGCCTGAATACTGAGGTAAAATACTCTCCTGGACATATTTCCGGCCGACTTTGGCTCTTTTTTATGATTCATACTATATAAAATGACAATAGAATACTTTTTATCAGCACAAAATTATGATCTAAATCATATTAAAACCTATTTTTTCTTTCAAAAACACAAAAAAACAGTAGTATTGCAATCATGAAAAAAGCCGGGGCCTGCGATTTAAAAACCTGTTTTCTTTGCCAGTTCAGCATTCCGGAATGGATTGCCGCCGTGTCAGATCATAGAAAACATCTCTTTTTTAAAAAGAACGAAACGATCTTCGAAGAAGGGAGGCCGGTCCAGGGCATCTATTTTTTGTATGAAGGCAGCGTGAAAGTGCATAAACGCTGGGGAACGGAAAAAGACCTGATCGTAAGATTTGCGCAAAAAGGAGATATCCTCGGGCATCGTGGACTGGGCAGCGGAGAGCGACTGTACACCGTGTCTGCCACCGCTTTGGAAGATACCACGGTTTGTTATACCGACCTCGCTTTCTTTGAAGCCTCCCTGAAAGTAAATCCCCCGCTGGCCCTGAAACTGATGCAGTTTTATGCTGATGAATTACAGGAAGCAGAACGAAAAATGCGTAACCTGGTACACATGGAGGTAAAAGCGAGACTGGCAGATGCGTTGCTGGATATCAGCCGGCAGCGCAACGATCTTCATTTCACCATCAGCCGACAGGACCTCGCGTCTTTTGCGGGCACCACTTACGAAACAACTTACCGCAATTTACAGGAGTTTGTACAGGAGAAACTGATCACCGTAGAAGGACGCGCGATTACGATTCTCAATGAAAAGAAATTGAGGAAGTATATTGTGTAAAGGGTTTTCCATACAAAAGACTTGTACTAAAAGAACGTTTAACACCCGGTTATGAAAGCAATACTCAGCGAAATCAAGTGGTTTGAAAATGTTGGAAAGCCAATAGAAGAGGGAATATTTAATATCCCGGTAAAAATTATACATAGCAAAGCTGAGTGCTTAAGACATAGTAACAGCTTGAATTGGGAGAATTTCATCCTGTATGCGAGGAACCGTTTATCATGGTACATTCAATCGTTTCATAAAGAGGCAGCAAAGAAATGGAATGAAGTTTCTGCACAAGCACGTTTGGATTATAAGGACTGCGAACCAGCAATAAATGATTATGCTGGTAAAAATAATATCAGCATAGATCTGCTGGCTTCCCTAAAAAGTATTATCATTAGCTATAACATTGAGCAATACTACTTTGATCACTTAGATAAAAATATTCCAATACAGTTTGACGGGATAATGAAGGTGTATGAATCCGGTCATATTCCTTGTGGCTGGGGTGGCCCTTTACCAAAAAATGAAGGATACGACCCTATAGACTTTAACACCGGAAAACTATTGGTATGGTAAGAGAATAGACTTCACCCCTCTCCGAGTCCCGCAACGTTTACCATCACGGCGCTATTTGTCTTTCTTCCTGTATTTGTAATTGTTGAACTGTGGCTGTTGTGAGCAGTACCTGGAGGTTTACCACTTCTCCGACAACGATAATAGCGGGGTTGCCCATACCGGCATTTCGCGCGCGCCACACAATATCCTTTACACAACCAGTCACCATTTTCTCCTGTGGTGTAGTGCCATCCTGGATAATGGCGACGGGGGTTTCTGCCCTGCCATGCATGGTGAAAATTTCCATGATAGCTTCCAGCTTGCTCATGGCCATCAGTATCACTACCGTTGCGGTGGATTGTGCTGCCAGGGCAATGTCTTTTGAAATATCTCCGCTGCTGGTGGTACCGGTGGTTACCCAGAAGCTCTCTGCCACGCCTTTGCAGGTAAGTGGTATCATTAGTGAAGACGGCACGGCCACTGCGCTGGAAATGCCGGGAACAATGGCGACCCCGATCCCCTCCTGTCTGGCAACCTTGATTTCTTCCACTGCGCGCCCAAATACAAAAGGATCTCCCCCCTTCAATCGCACTACATGTCCATATGCCCGGGCCATTTCCACGATGAGATGGTTGATTTCCTGCTGGGATAAAGCATGACAGCCATATCGTTTGCCCACAAACTGAATCACCGCACCCGGTTTCGCATAACTGAGCAACGATTCATTCACCAGTGCATCGTATAATATCACATCTGCCTGACGGATGATATTAATGGCTTTCAGGGTGATCATTTCAGGATCTCCGGGTCCTGCACCAACTAAAGACAGAAAAGGATCTGGCACGGGCATACTTGTTGTATTTACTATTTATAAACGGCTACTTCCTGCACCTGGTTTAACAAAAGAACCGGTGGATGGGCAGCAAATCTGGTAAAATCGGCGGCATAATATACAAAGATATCTCCTTCTTCCGCTACAACTTTCCCGTATCCTGTTTCCGGATGCGATCTATTTTAGTACCATACCTTTCGTTAATGGCAATCCATTCGCGGCGATAGGTATCGTTGTCATATTGCTTTTGTGCGGCATCATAAACAGCAGGCGACAAGTGCCAGCCAAAGAGATTCTCCAGGTACTCAGGTCCATCTTCCACTACCCGCTCCAGTACACGTGCTTTAGACACACCCGATCTGGTGCAATATTTATCTAGGAAAGCACCGCGACCTACCTTTACATACGCCACCAGTAAATCTTCCGACACCAGGGCAGGCGGCACATAGGGCATTTCCCGATCATCGCGGGAAATAACGGTGAGCAACAGTTCCGGTTCATAAAACTGTTCCGGAATATCGAATTGCAGGGTAGCATCGTTGGCAGCGCCTATATAGCAAAGCGCTTTTGTGATGAGATGAGAAGGCAGATAACGCAATGCTTTCCCGTGTTTGCTGACTGCCACCGTGGCCAATGATGCATCCAGCATATTATCCGGGAAGTATTTAAGTGCGGCAGGGAATTTATCCAATGCCTGCATATAGATTTCCGGTAGCAGCAACGATGGTGGAAAATGTTCCAGTACTGCAGGGGTGAGCTGCAATGCAGGCAGACATATTTCCCGGGTGCGCAGTTCCATGGGTACGCGCCTTAAATCGCCCCAGTTGTGGGCCACTTTCCGGCGCCAGTAGGCGGCGTCTCTTTCCTGGGACTTCAATACGGCTTCTCCGGCGGCCAGGTCCCGGCGAAGCTCCTCTAAACCCGTGGTGAGCGGGTTGTTCAATGCCTTCCGCAGCACCTCCGGCAACAGGTAGTTGTCGTCTTCATCCAGCTCCCACTCATTTTCCGGCGGACTGGCCGGATCACGGTCGTTATTATAAAATAAAGAAATGCTTTTCTGTTCAGGGATAAAATCATAATCATCTCCTATATAAACCGGCGTGGTTATCATGCCTGGACAGTTCATCCACCCATGATTGTAATGCAGCATGACCACTTCTTCCGCCGTAATATTACCGGTGATGTGTACCGGCGAACCACCCAGGAGCATACTCTGACAGCTAACGTTGCCCGCAACGTATAAGGCGGGGCCGTAATCGCCTTCTTCATTGATGATATTGCCGGTAACCGTGAGATTTCCGGTGATGATATAGCCTGCGATCCATTTCCCTTTGTAGGTATTTGCCAATTGATCGGTGTCCAATATAAAGTGTCCGCTTAACAGTAAATCTCCTTCATGAAGCAGAAAGTGGTTGTCCGGCTCCACCATATCCTGAAACACCTCTTTACTCTCATAAATCTTTTCATCTATCTGATACTGCGTGATGGCGGTTTCCGTGCTGATGAGTCTGAATAAATCGTTCATTCCGGCAATTTCGGAATTTTCCGTTTGAAATCAAAAGGGGCCACGCTTTCAGCATATAGGGTATTTCGCCGGGTCGTTTCTCCCCGGATTTGTCTAATTTTGCATCTTTCCATGCCATAAGGGGTGTGTAACGCAGATCATGTTAGCAGATATTCACAACGATACGGATGCACGGCAATACCGAATCGCCACTTCCGTATTCTTTTTCATTTCCGGACTAGGTTATTCTTCCTGGGCATCCAGGATTCCTTCCATCAAGCAACAATTGCATTTAAATGAGGCGCAGTTTGGATTGGTACTATTGGCCCTGCCCATTGGCCTGATGCTCACCATGCCCGTTACCGGCAAGCTGCTGGGGCTTTTCAGCAGCAGGAAGATTATGGTTTTCGGGGCGATGGTATTTAACCTGATCCTGAGTTTGCCGGGATTTACGACCAGTATCTGGCAATTGGCCCTGGTATTATTCTGTTTCGGTTCTGCCCGTAATCTGCTGAACCTTTCCATGAATGCGCAGGCCGTACAGGTACAGCACCTGTTCTCCAAATCTATTATGACCAGTTTTCACGGTATCTGGAGTGTGGCAGGTTTTGCGGGTACCGCTATCGGCTATCTGATGATCACCATGAACGTATCGCCGTCTTATCACCTGTTGCTGGTGAGTGTATTACTGCTGGCCTTTACCATGTATTATTATCCAAAAACGTTTCCGGATCAACCTGTAAAGGAAACCGTAAAAAGAGCCGCATTTGCACTGCCTGATAAATCCCTGCTGAAATATTCCCTGATCTGTTTTGCCTGTATGGCCACCGAGAATACGATGTACGATTGGAGCGGATTATACTTTGAACAGATAGTAGGCACCCATAAATCCACCGCAGCAGCGGCTTTCGGCATCTATATGGCGGCAATGACCACCGGTCGTTTTATTGGCGACCGCCTGGTAAGAAGCATCGGTATTAAAGCAATCCTTTCCTACAGCGGCTGGCTAATCCTGAGTGGGCTGCTGCTGGCCATCCTGTTACCTTACCCGGTAACGGCGGGGATCGGATTTATATTTGCCGGATTAGGCGTGGCCTGCGTGGTACCGCTGGTATTCAGTCTCGCGGGAAAATCCAAAAGCACCAACAGCGGTCAAACGCTGGCTTCTATCTCCACTATTGGTTATCTCGGGTTTATGGTGGTACCACCTTTAGTAGGACTGGTAGCCCAGGCCACCAGTTTGCGCTGGTCTTTCGCGATCATGGCGATCTGCGGACTGGCCATTGTGTGGCTGGTAAAGGGGGTCAAAGAAGCGGAGTAAGGAAATGAATCCAGGACGCCGCATAAATAAGGGGAGGCCGCAGCCTCCCCTGTAAAATCAGCTCATATACTTTTGTGGGAAAAATCAGATCGTATACTTTTGCTTAAGGATCGCTCTCTCCGGTGCGCCTATTCCCAATTCCTGCTCAAAGAAATTTTCGATAGTGCCGTATTTCCCCTTGATGGCATTAAAAAGACTATGCAATAATTCCGGTTTCAGTTCCAGTGCCTTGCGAATGGTTTCTTCATCAAGACCCGTACTCTGCTGCATTCCTTTAAACATCCGCTGATTCATGGGCAGCAGATATACATTGCTGGCAGTGAAATCGGCTTCAATGGTTTGCTGCGGTACACCCAGCGCGTAGAGGAACAACGCGGTAGCCATGCCGGTTCTGTCGCGGCCACCAGTGCAATGATACATCATCGATTCATTGGCCGGTAAGGTGAGCAGCTTCTGAAACAGCGGTTTGTAACGCGCACCCAGGTACTCCGTGTTACCATAAAATTTATCAAGAAAACTGCCGTTCTTAATAATCTTCCCCATTTGTGCGGCACTGGGTAAACTGTCGCTGCCAGCGGGACAAAGCAGGTAATCTGTTTTGGGCAACAGGCGATCCGGCGCCGCTGCAGCTTCTTTCACACCACGGAAATCTATCACCGTATGGATATGTTTCTGTTCCAGCACACTGAGATCCTGATCCGTTAAGTGGCTTACATCAGCAGAACGGAATACTTTTCCCCAAACCACCTTTTTGCCATCATTGGTCTTGTAACCGCCCACATCGCGGAAGTTAACGGTGCCTTGCATACGCACTACACGCTGTGCGCTGTCTGATAACTGGGCAAATGCTGCGCCAGGCACGGCGAGTGCCATTGCTATCATAATCTTTTTCATATGCTTTTTTTAGTAGTGATTACTTGATGATGTCCCAGCGGATACCTGCCTGGCCACGACTACCGTACCATTCCACGGCAGTGGTGCGACGTTTATCGCCCATATAGGTTTTTAAAGGTTCGTTGGTGATGTTGTTCAACTCTACAAACACCCGCACTTTAGCAGTGATGTTCACCGTAGCGGAAGCATCCACGGTGAAGTTTTTATCCGTCCAGATGTAAAAATCTTTTCCCAGCTGCTGATTGATGGTTTCCACAGAAGCGCCGCGGTAGTTACCGGCAATGCGGATCATGAGACCGTTACGTTCATAAAACAGAATGCTGTTGAACAGGTGACGGGATTGATTCGGGAGACTTGTTTTATCACTGATCTTATCGCCGCTGACAGTTCTGGGCACTGTTACCTCGGAATTGATATAGGTATAGTTCACTTCTGCGCCCAATCCGCTGAGGACGCCGGGAAGGAAATCAAAACGCTTGTTGATACCGGCTTCCAGTCCTACGAGAGAAGCATCATTCAGATTCTTTGCCTGTGATACTACATAGTTAGT